>JGI12659J15293_10000657_pt1 | contig 11239 bp, 9 predicted proteins | sample JacPinW_OM2H0_O1_FD_15293 | JGI IMG/M metagenome (IMG submission 15293) | reverse complement strand
TATCTCGAGCGGATCGAGAACGCGCTCGGCGAAGCGGTCATCTCGCGCGACAAGGCGAGGCGCGAGGAGAGCTGGGTCAAGCTCGAGCAGGCGTTCGAGAAGAATGAGAAAGTCGAAGGGGTCATCTTCAACCAGGTCAAGGGCGGCTTCACCGTCGACCTCGACGGCGCCGTCGCCTTCCTGCCGCGCAGCCAGGTCGACATTCGTCCGGTGCGCGACGTTGGCCCGCTGATGAACATCCCGCAGCCGTTCCAGATCCTCAAGATGGATCGGCGCCGCGGCAATATTGTCGTTTCCCGCCGCACCGTGCTCGAGGAGAGCCGCGCCGAGCAGCGCCATGAGATCGTCGCCAATCTCGCCGAGGGCCAGGTCATCGACGGCACGGTGAAGAACCTCACCGACTACGGCGCGTTCGTCGATCTCGGCGGCATCGACGGCCTGCTGCATGTGACCGACATCGCCTGGCGGCGCGTCAACCATCCGAGCGAAGTCTTGACCATCGGCCAGCAGGTCAAGGTGCGCATCATCAAGATCAACCACGAAACCCACCGCATCTCGCTCGGCATGAAGCAGTTGCAGGAAGATCCGTGGTCGAACATTGAGACGCGTTACGCCGTCGGCCAGAAGCTCAAGGGCCGCGTCACCAACATTGCCGACTACGGCGCGTTCGTCGAGCTCGAGCCCGGCATCGAGGGCCTCATCCACGTCTCCGAAATGTCCTGGACCAAGAAGAACGTCCACCCAGGCAAGATCGTCTCGACCAGCCAGGAGGTCGAGGTTCAGGTGCTCGAGGTCGACGCCTCCAAGCGCCGCATCTCGCTGGGCCTCAAGCAGACGCTGCAGAACCCATGGGAGGCTTTCGCGGAGAGGCATCCGGTCGGCTCGGTCGTCGAGGGCGAGGTCAAGAACAAGACGGAGTTCGGGCTGTTCGTCGGCCTTGACGCCGATGTCGATGGCATGGTCCATCTCTCCGATCTCGACTGGAACAAGCCTGGCGAGCAGGCGATCGAGGACTACAAGAAAGGCGACAAGGTTACCGCCAGGGTGCTTGACGTCGATGTCGAGAAGGAGCGCATCGCCATCGGGATCAAGCAATTGGCCAATGACCCCTTCGCAGCCAATAAGGCCGGCGAGGAGGGCGAGGGCGAACTGCGCAAGGGCTCGGTGGTGACCTGCGAAGTCGTCGAGGTCAAGGACGGCGGCCTCGAGGTGAAGATTGCGGGCACGGATCTCACCGCCTTCATCAAACGCAGCGAACTCGCCCGCGACCGCGGCGATCAACGTCCCGAGCGCTTCTCGGTTGGCGAAAAGGTCGACGCGCGCATCACCCAGTTCGACCGTCGGGCGCGCAAGGTCGCAGTCTCCATCAAGGCGCTCGAAGTCGCTGAGGAGAAGGAGGCGATTGCGCAATACGGCTCGGCCGACTCGGGCGCTTCGCTCGGCGATATTCTTGGCGCGGCGCTGAAGGCCCGCGACAGGAACGACAAGGCGAAGTAAACCGCCTCTCTGTCTGGAACAAAAGCCCGCGCGGGAGCGATCCCGGGCGGGCTTTTTTCAGCTGTTGACCCGCATGAGAACCCGCCCGAAAGGACGGCCTTCGATCAGGTAACGGAGCGCTTCGGGCGCGTCCGAGAGCGGGAAGATCTTGGCGATCGTCGGCTGAAGCGCGCCTTGGGCCGCGTATTCGGTCAGCGTCTTCAGGGCGCCGGCGATGGTTTCGGGCGCGAAGGCGCGCAGCGTGAAGCCCCGCACCTTGGCCGCCTTCCAGATCACGTCGGTGAGGTTGATGTTCGACTCCCGCCCGCTCGCGTAGCCGACCACGGCGTAAGACCCGCCAAAGGCGAGACAGCCAAGCGCCTCGCTCATGAGAGCGCCGCCGACGCCATCAATGACGACATCGACTCCTTTGCCGTCGGTGATCCGCATGACGCCGCTCCGCAGGCTTTCCTTCGACAAGTCGATGACGTGCTCGTAGCCCGCGGCGCGCGCCGTCTCGGCTTTCGCGGTCGTGCTAGCGGTCGAAATGGCGAGCGAGGCTTGAAGCTTGCGAGCGATCTGCACGCTTTCCATTCCCACCGCGCCGCCGATCCCGGGAGCAAGAACGCTTTGCCCCGGCCGGAATGAGACGAATTCGCTGAGGACCAGATAAGCGGTGAGATAACCGGCGCCGGCCAGGAACGCCGCCGCGTGATCGTCGTCGATGTTCTCCGGAATAGGCCATAGCCCCGCCGCCGGCGCCGCCACGAGATCGCGCCAGACGCCATCGGCGATGACGCCAAACCCGGGGCCGGTGACGAACACGCGATCGCCGGCCTTGAACCTTGGGCTCTTGGACTCGACGACCACGCCAGCGCCCATCTGGCCGCCGACCCGCGGCAAATTCTCAGCCGTTGCGGCGTAGTGCCGGCCCGAACGGAAGGTATTGTCGAGCGGATTAATCCCCACGGTCCGCATGGCGACGAGCGCCTGCCCGTCAGCGGGTTTCGGCGCAGGAAGGTCGGCAAGTCTGTTTTCGGCATAGTCGCCATAGGCGGTGTATTGTATGGCCTTCATCTTCGGGTCCTCCTGTGAAAGTTGTTCAGCGGCAAAACTCTGTTTCTGCCCGACGCGCCTCTGCGATGAGGACGTTGGCCAGCGCGAGACCGGGCGGAGACAGGACCCGTAACGCGCCGATCGTAACGCGCCGATACAATATGACCGGTCATCTCAATCCGCCGCAGAGACGCCGGTCGTGCTGGTCGTGGTTGTCGTCGGTTACAGCCGACCACGGCCGGCGTCCCTCCGCACTCAAAATGACCGGTCATCTTAATACGCTGCAGAGACGCCGGTCGTCCTGGTCGAGGTTGTCGTCCGCTGCAGCCGACCGGTCATCTTAATACCAGAGACGCCGGTCGTCCTGGTCGTTGTCTACGTCCGTTACAGCCGACCACGGCAGGCGTCCTTTCGCGCTCAAAATGACCGGTCATCTTGCGGCACGGTCGTGATTTCGCCGTGAGCTCGCGACGGGCGCGGTCCATGACGGGGCAAACAGAGTCGAGACGATGCGCTCGAAGCCCGTAAGGGCATCGGAGTTGCGATCGACCTTGGACCTCAACACCGCGCCTTCCCACGCGTTGAGCAGGAAGGCGGCAGCGTCCCCCGGATCGATGTCGCGCCGCATCGAGCCGTCCGCCTGCGCTTGCTTCACGCAGGATTTGATCGCTGCGGTCCATCGCGCGAGCAGAATGGCCAGCCGGTTCCTCGCCTTCGGGCTCTGGCCGGCCATCTCCGCGGTCAGGTTGCCGATCATGCAGCCGGTGCGAAATCCGCCCTTTCGGGCGGCTTCGTTGAGGCGGCCGAAGTAGCGTGCGATCCGCTCCCGCGGCGGGATATTGTCGCCGTCGAGGAGGGTGAGCGACCCTTCCACGCGCTCCCAATAGCGGTTGAGCGCCGCGATCGCGAGTTCCTCCTTGCTCTCGAAGTGGTTGTAGAACGAACCCTTCGGAGCATGCGCCGCCTCGGTAATGTCCTGGACGCTCGAGCCATTGAAGCCATGCCTGTGCAGGGTCGCAACGGCGGCGTCGATGATCTGCTCTCTGAGGCTTGGGCGAGGCATCCTTCCAATATGACCGGTCATCTTAGCCCTGTCAAGCGGGCCTCCCTCTGCGGGACCGCGCTGTGCGCTCTTGGGACGACCGTGAAGTGGGCAGGCCGTCAGGCGGATGAACCGATGGGGATGGCGCTCGGCCGACGCGGACGGTTCGCTCGCCCATATTCCGGGCGCCGCGCTGAAAGCCCGCGACAGGGACGACAACGAAGCGAACCGCCATCTGAGAGGAACGAGGCCCGCGCGAGCGATCCCGGGCGGCCTTTTATTGGCCGCATCTCGGAATCCAACGTCTCGTCAGCCGCCGCCGCTCCGGAAGGCCCTGCGCTTCGGCTTTCTTTGTTCAGCTCTCGATGAGGAAAGCCGAGTCGACGGGCAGCTGCAGGCCGGTCACCAGCGCGTTTGTCTGCGAGGCCATGCCCACCACCGCCAGAAAATCGGAATATTGCGCGTAGGTCATGCCCTTCGCGCGGGCCGCCGCCGTATGCGAGTGTATGCAATAGGCGCAGTTGTTCGTTATCGACACGGCGATATAGATCAGTTCCCGAGTCAGGGGATCAAGCGGCCCGGGCGCGCCCATGACCGCTTTCAGCGTGTTCCAGGTGCGCTCGAGAACCTCGGGCTGGTTGGCCAGGCCGCGCCAGAAATTGTTGACGAAGTCGGACTTCCGGGTCGCCCGGATATCGTCGAAGACCGCTTTGACCTTTGGGTGCGCTTCCGCCTCCGTGTCGGTCCAGAGCTTGACTGTGGCCATTCTTGCCTCCGTGTGAGCGCGCCCCGGGCGGCAGGCCCACGCGCATCACGGGAAGCCGTGTAGCATCTTTGCTGCGGGTCACGGTCGGACAGGTGCTCGATCACGGGCTTGTGCGCGCAAGGCGGTCCGTATAGTGACATGTCAGCGCATGCAGACCGGCGATCCATCCGGCGTCTCCGAGCGATTTCGGGGCGGCGTTGTTGATGACCGACTGAACATGAGATCTGCGCTCGACGGCGATCACGCTCCGGACGCAGGTCGCCAGTGGAGACGCAAAAGGGAGGACAAGTATGAATCATTTCCGCCATCTCGCTGTCGCCGTCGTCGGCGGCGCAATGCTGACCGCCGTGTGCGCCTTCTCGGCGCCCGCTTTTGCAGCCGGACCCGAGGTCGTGGCCGGCCCCGCCTCCGACCCCGCTTGCTTTGTGCCTTGGTCCGACAAGACCAAGTTTTTCAAGTTCCCCGCCAAGAAAGGGCCTTACCGCATCGCCCTCGCGAATGGGTTCGTCGCCAACACTTGGCGCATTCAGATGATCCAGACGGCCAAGGCTTATGCGGCGCAGCCCGAGGTCGCCGCCAAGCTCAAGGAATTCAAGGTCGTCTCGACCGGCGACGACGTTGCGGCGCAGATTGCCGCGATCAACAACTTCATCGATTCCGGCTACGACGCGATCGTCACCGACGCCCAGAATCCCGAAGCGTTCAAGCCGGTTATCAAGCGAGCCAAGGACGCGGGCGTGGTGCTCGTTGCGTTCGACAACACGCTCGACACCGAGGACGCGATCAACGTCGACGTCGACCAGAAGGGCCTTGGCGTCTATTGGGGGCAATGGCTCGACAAACATCTGCCGAACGGCGGCAAGATCCTCGAAGTGCGCGGCGTCTCCGGCACGTCGGTTGACCGCGACCGCCACGACGGGATCCACGAGACGCTGGATAAGACCGGCAAGAAGTGGGACGTCGTTGAGGTCTACGGCAGGTGGGACGACCCGACCGCGCAAAAGGTGACGGCGGACGCGATCGCCGTGCAAAAGCACTTCGATGGCTTTACCGCGCAGGGCGGCGACACCGGCGTCGTGCAGGCGATGCTCGACGCCAAGCAGCCAATGGCGCCTTTCGGCGGCGAGACCGAGAACGGCTTCCGCAAGCTGTGCTCCAAGCTGTCGGGTGACGGCCTGAAATGCGCTTCGGGCGGCAGCGGACCGGCGCAGGTCGCAGTTGCGATTCTGACCGCGATTTCGGCGCTTGAGGGCAAGGTCGTGCCGCAGGCGGTGAAGCTTCCGCTGGCGTTAGCCGAAGATCCCAACTTCAAGGACGACGAGAACTTTTACTCCAAGCTCGGCGATAATTTCTTCGTCGGCAACTCCTTCCCCACCTGCAACATCAATTTCAGCGCAGCTGAGATCATGGGGCAGTCGAAGGAGAACAAGTAACAATCGAACAAACGCCGCCGCGGATCACTCGGGTTCGCGGCGGCTCTCGCGAGGCCGGCGCGTCGCGACCCCATGGGCGTGTTGAGGGGCAAGGGTTGGCGGCGTGAACGGAGCGGAGTCGACGGCCTCGCCGATCCTGCGCATGGAGGGCGTTTCCAAGCGTTACGGAGGCGTGCGCGCGCTCGCCGACGCAAATCTCACCGTGTTCGCGGGACGCATTCACGCCATTCTCGGCGAGAACGGCGCAGGCAAGTCCACCCTGATCAAGATCCTGTCTGGCGTCGTGGCGCAGGACTCGGGTCGCATCGTGCTCGACGGCGCGGAAGTCGCCTTCGATTCCCCCGCCGCCGCCAATCGCGCCGGCATTGTCTGCATCTTCCAGGAGCTTTCGCTCGTTCCCGACCTTTCGGTCGCCGACAACATCGCCATCTCCAATCCGCCGCGCCGTTTCGGGATGATCGACCGGCGCGCGCAGCGTCGCCTCGCCGAGGAGGCGCTCGATCGAGCCGGAGCGCCCGAAATCCATCCGATGGCGCTGGTCAAGGACTTGGCCCTATCGCGCCGGCAGATGGTCGAGATCGCCAAGGCGCTTGCGCGCAAGCCGCGCCTCCTTATTCTCGACGAGGCGACGTCGGCGTTGACCGCAGCCGATGTCGCCAAGGTATTCGTCGTCCTCAAGCGCTTGCGCCAGGAAGGGCTGGCGCTCCTCTACATCTCCCACCGCATGCATGAGATCGCCGAGCTTGCGGACGAGAGCACGGTGTTCAGGAACGGCGCCAATGTCGCGACCTACTTGGCCGGCACGAAGACCGACAACGAAGTCATCGAAATGATGATCGGGCGCGAGTACAGCCACATCTTCCCGCCGAAGCCGGTCGCGCGCGCCAAGGCTCAGACGCCATTATTCGAAGTGAGGAATCTCAACTGGGCGGACCGCCTGCGCGACATCTCGTTCACCGCCGACGCCGGCGAGATCGTTGGTCTCGGCGGTCTCGACGGGCAGGGCCAGCGGGAACTGTTGCTCGCCTTGTTCGGCGTCCTGCGCGGCGTATCGGGCGAGATCCGGGTGGCGGGCGCGCCCGCTTCGCCTTCGAGCCCGCACGCGGCAAAGGGCAAGCGCATCGGCATGGCGCTGATCCCCGAGGACCGCAAGACGGAAGGCTTGATGCTGCCAATGTCGGTGCGCGAGAATCTCTCGTTCGCCGCGCTTCAGCGCGTGTCGAAAGGCGGTATAATCGATCGCGCGCGCGAGACCAAGCTCGTGGGCGAGCTCATGGATCTGCTCGAAATCCATGCCGCGGGGACGGACATTCCCGCCGGATCGCTCTCGGGCGGCAATCAGCAGAAGGTGGTCATCGCCAAGTGGCTGATGGCCGAGCCGCGCATCATCCTGCTCAATGATCCCACGCGAGGCATCGACGTCGGCACCAAGCAGGAAATCTATGCGCTTCTGCGCCGGCTCGCAGACCAAGGCGCGGCAATCGTCTTCTACACCACCGACTATGACGAACTGATCGGCTGCTGCGACCGCGCGCTCGTGCTCTACGACGGCGCGATCAGACGCGAACTCGCCGGCGCCGAGATTACCGAGCACGCGCTGATCGCGAGCGCGCTCAACATTTCCTCCGAAGACGTGGCCGCCGGAGCGACGGCGCAATGAGCGAGTGGCGCTATCTACTCGCCCAAAACCGCGGGACGCTCCTTGCAATCGCGTTCTTCGTCGTGATGTTCGCGATCTACACGAGCAATCATCCGGCCGGCTTCACCGCCAATGTGGTGCAGACCGCCGCCAACAAGGGCGTGCTGCTGGCGCTGGTGGCGATGGCCCAGACTTTCGTCGTCATCACCGCGGGCATCGATCTTTCGGTCGGTGCGGTGATGGTCCTCACCAATTGCCTCGCCTCATGGATCGTCGTCGGAAGTGCGACAAGCGCCACGCTCGGGATCCTCGGCGTTCTGCTGACGGGTCTCGCCTGTGGGGTGATCAACGGGCTCATCGTCATCTATGGGCGCCTGCAGCCGATCGTCGCCACCATCGCGACGGGGGCGGCGTTCTTCGGCCTCGCGCTTCTTTTGCGCCCGGTTCCCGGCGGAGATGTCTACAGCCCGGTTGCGGATGCGCTGACTGGCAAAATCTTCGATGTTGCGCCGGCGAGCCTGGTGGCGCTCGCCTTCGTCGTGCTCGTACTNTGGGTTCCCTATAGCCGCTCGACGATCGGCCGCGCGGCTTATGCCGTCGGCTCTTCCGAGAGCGCGGCGTACATGTCGGGCGTCCCGGTCGGCGCGGCTAAATTCTTCGCCTATGTGCTTTCGGGACTGGCGGCTTCGCTCGGCGGACTCTTTCTCACCTTTGTCACCTATTCCGGCGAAGCGTCCGCAGCCAACGCCAACACCTATACGCTCTTCTCAATCGCCGCGGTGGTGCTCGGCGGCGTCTCGCTATTCGGCGGCTCGGGGAGCGCGATCGGCGCCATCTTCGGCGCGCTGATGTTCCGAACCATCGGCGACCTGCTGTTCGTGTTCAATCTCGATCCGCTGTGGCAGCCGCTCTTCCAGGGGCTGGTGCTGCTCGCCGCGGTTTGCGTCGGCTCGGCGAGGGTGTTCCAGGTCCGCAATCGGCTCGAGCTTTTCCCATGAGCGAAAACGCGCAGCCGGGGTTTGCCGAGGCGCTCAAGCGGCGGATCGATCCGCCGGTCGCGATCGCCTTCGCCTGCATCATTGCGATGCTGCTTTTGGGTTCGCTCTATTCGAGCAGTTTTCTCTCGCCCGAATATCTTTTGCAGCAATTGAAGGTCGCCTCGTTTCTTGGCGTGATCGCGACGGGGACGATGATCGTCATTCTGCTCGGGCAGATCGATCTCTCCATTCCCTGGGTGGTCGCGGTCGGAGGCATGATGTCGACGGCCGCAACGGGATGGGGGCCGGTCGGGCACGTGATCGCCATACCGTTCGGCATCGCCTGCGGGGTCGCGCTTGGCCTCGTCAACGGCTTTGGCGTCGCCTATTTGCGCATTCCCTCGATGATCATCACGCTGGCCGTCAATGCGGTGGCGCAAGGGCTGATGGTCGTGCACACCGGCGGCTTCTCGCCGCAGGATTCCTCGTCGCCGGCGATGCGCGCGCTCGCCACCGGCGAACTCTTTTTCGGCCTGCCGAACGCGCTCATCGTCTGGGCGGTCGTCGGCGCCGGCGCGATCTTCCTGCTCAACCGCACCACCTTCGGCCGCGCCGTCTACGGCATCGGCAACCGCGAGCGCGCCGCCTATCTCTCGGGCATCAACACCCAGCGCGTGGTGCTGATCGCGTTTGCGCTTGCCGGCGGTCTCTCGGCCTTCGGCGGGGTATTGCTCGCCGGATACGCGAGCAAGGCGGCGCAAGCGATGGGCGACGCATACCTGTTGCCGGCGATCGCCGCCATCGTGCTTGGCGGCGCTTCGATCCTAGGCGGACGCGGCAGCTATTTCGGCACCGTCGCAGGCGTGATCCTTATCACGCTGCTCCAGTCCATCCTCTCGGTCGTGCAGATGCCCGAGGCGGGGCGGCAGATCACCTACGGCGTCGTCATTGTCGCCATGCTCCTGCTCTATGGGCGCGAGGGCAGGACGCGGTAGGCTGAACAGACGTGATATTGCGCCATTGCGTCTGATCCGCAGTCCAACCACTATAAAACCGAATTCACCATCCTTGAGGTCGGGTGTCAAAGCATGAGCTTTCTGGACGACCTGGCGTTCGGACCGCACGGAAATCGGAGGGCCTGGACGAGGGGCCTGTTGATTGCGCTCGCGCTTCTCGCCGCGGCTGCCGCACTTCTCTATTACACCGTCTCCGGCGACTATGCCTTCTTACGGGCTTCCGTCCTGACGGGGGCGCCGACCGGGGCTTATCACACGCTGGGCGATAGACTGGCGGCGCGCGCGCTCAAGAAAAACGGTCATCTGAAGGTCGCGTCGACGGCGGGGTCGGTCGAAAACATCGCCCGCCTCGTCGGCGAAAACGGGCAATGCGTCCCGCCTTCGCTTTCGTTCAAGATGGCGTGCCGGCGCCGGCGGACGCGGGCCTGACCACGCTCGGAAGACTCCCGCAGCCGGAATCGTTGTTCCTGTTTGCCCGACGCGGACGCGCGATCAACACGTTCGATGACCTCAAAGGCGCTTCCGTCGGGATCGGTCCGGAAGGCTCGGGCACGGGCTACCTGATGCAGCAATTGCTGGAGAATTCCGACCTCAGCGGTCTCGGTCTGAAGCCCTCGGTTCATGAACTCGAAGCTCAAGCGGCCTTGGTCCGCGACGGCCAGCTCGACGTCGCGGCCTCCGTCATGAACGAAAGCGCGGAGATGGTGCGCACGCTCGCGAACAAGTACGACCTCGAGATCGTCGCTCCCGCGGACATCGAAGGTCTGGTGGCCCGAGACAAGTGGCTGCGACTGGGCCGGATTCCGGCAGGCTATTACGACATCGCCAAGCCGATCCCCGCCACCGACAAGCTGGTCGCGCAGGTCGACACGCTCGTCATGACCAATTCGTGCGTGCATCGCGCGGAGCGGGTCGCCTTCTTGATGTTGCTCAGCGAGGAGTTCCCCACTTTCGTTCACGCGAACCCGCCGCCGTCCGCGAAGTCGCAGGATAGCGCGCCCTTGGCCGACGAGGCGCGCGAATTCTTCGCCAGCGGCGAGCCGGAGATCGCGGACAAATATTTCCCCTGGCTCGTCAACCTGATGTCGCCCGCCTATTGGATCTATCTGGCGATGGCGGCCACCGTTCTGCTGAATGCGGTTGGCTCGTACAGTCGCTTCAGGCTGTGGCGTATCGACGCCAACCGGGCGCTGCTGGAGGGACGGCTGAAGGCGCTCGCGTATCCCGGCCTGAGCGAGGAGCAAATCAAGGCGCGCGCACTTTCCGGCATCACGCGAGAGCAGATCAAAGCGCTCCCGCCCGGGACGGTCATCCAGACGCCGAAGGACAGAGAGGCCGCGGAAGCGCTCAAGAAGGAGTTCGACACACTTCGCCGGCGTTGTGAGGATCAGCTCAGCTCCTATGTCACGCCGATGGGCTCGGAGATGTACTATCGATACCAGGAATGGCTGATCGACGAAGCGAGGGTCGCGCTCGCGGCCTTGCTTCGTTCGCCGAAGCAATGACGACGCGTTAGCCGGCCGCTGGCCACAGGCGCGCCGCAGCCTTTATCAAGCGGCGACGGCTTCTGCTGCCGCTGGCTCTTCCTGGTTGCGGTGATAGGCGCCGGGGCAGGTCTTCATGCGCTCGCGCAAGTCTGCGATCAGCCATCGTCCCGCTCGGCCCGGCAGGCGGCCGCGCTCATGCACGACGTAAAGAGGCAGCGCGACTTCCTCTTGATTGGCGAGCGCGAGCCTCTTCAGGCGGCCGGCGGCGACGTGCTCGGAGACCATGTGGCTCGGCATGTTGCACCAACCAAAGCCGGCGAGCAGGAAATCGAGGCGGGTGGCCAGAT
>JGI12659J15293_10000656_pt1 | contig 11246 bp, 12 predicted proteins | sample JacPinW_OM2H0_O1_FD_15293 | JGI IMG/M metagenome (IMG submission 15293) | reverse complement strand
CGGCTTGCGAAACTTCAGCACAAAGTTGTCCGCTTCGCCGATCGCCTCATACTTTGCTCTGTCTTGGTCGCCGAGCCTCAAAGTTGGAGGAAGAGTCCACACTCCTTTTGGCCAGTTCGCCGTGTCCTTGAGGTTGGCGTTGATCTCGGAGGAGCCTGCGAACTCGAAGCCGGCCTTTTCGGCAAGCGCGATCGCGTAGTCTTGACGCACGTAGCCGTCCTCAGCCTTCGGGTCTTGGGCCGTGACCCGCTGGCCGCGATGTTCCTCGAGACCGAGCACCCCGCCCGGTTTCAGCGCCCGATAGAAAGCTGCGAAGGCTTCTGGAGCGAAACCGTCCTTCATCCAATTGTGAAGGTTGCGAAAAGAGAGGACGAAATCGGCCGAGCCGGACGGCGCAATTTCGTCCTGTCCAGCGTCAAAAACGGTAGGCTTGAGCTTGCCGTATGTCGCCTTGTCGGCCTCGATCTTGGCGTGGAAGAGGGCGTTGAGCTTGTCGGCTTCAGCGTCCGCGGCCTCGCTTCCTCCTTTCCCCTGCAACGCGACATAGTATGCGCCGTGATCTTGGAGGAAGGGCGCAAGAATTTCCGTCCAGTAGCCGCCGCCTGGCCAGATCTCGACTACGGTCGATTGCGGCGTGACTCCGAAGAACGAGAGCTCATCGAGTGGGTGACGGGCCGCGTCCCGCGCGACAAATTTCGCGCTTCGCGTAGGATTGCCGACAGCAGCGTCGAGCGTCAGTTCGGCGGAGGCGGCGGATGCACAAAGTCCGGGGGCCACAGTCAGGACGGTCGCGACCGCGAAGGCCGCCGACACACCGACGGACAGGCTTGGCGTGTTCGTGGCGAACGCTCTCCCGCTCAATCTGGCGAAACGCTCCCACGCGCTTTTCAGCTCCGACGGCCGCGCCTGGCCGGGAGTTTGTGCAGCCCGCGGCGAAACCGCGCCGCTCCGCGGGACGATTTGCTCGGCCTTCAGCCGGCGCCGCTGGCCCGTAGTCACCCGATCCACGAGCCGGGTGACGAAGCCGAGCCGCCTTGGTCCAGTCTCCGCCATGAGAATCACAACCTCAACTGTTGTCAGCGCTGCGGCTCGACGTCGAGCCCACAAGTGGATTGATCATCTGAGAACTGAAGAACTGATTCTCCGGCCGCGGCAATCCGAGATTTTCCCGAAGCGTCTTGCCCTCATATTCGCGCCGGAACAGGCCCCTGCGCTGCAGCTCGGGAACAACCTTGTCGACGAAGTCCTCAAGGCCCTCGGGCACGTAAGGAAACATGATGTTGAAGCCGTCGCATCCTTCGTCAAGAAGCCATTGCTCCATTTCATCGGCGATCGTCGCTGGCGTGCCGACGAATTTAAGCCCGCCGAAGCTGCCTGCGATCTGAGCGAGCTGTCGGACCGTTAAGTTGTCACGCTTTGCGAGCGAGACGAAGCGCTCACGCCCGCTCTTGCTGGCGTTCGATTCGGGGATTTCCGGGAGGGGACGATCGAGATCAAAGTCGGTGGCGTCGCAACCGAGCGCAATCGACAAGGATGCGAGGCCGCTGTCCGGATGAACGAGGCCGTCGAGCTGCGCCTTCTTCTTCCTGGCTTCGTCGACCGTGTCGCCCACCACCACCAACGCGCCCGGCAAGACCTTCAGGTGCTCCGGGGATCGACCGAGCTTCTTCATACGCAACTTCACGTCGGCGTAGAACAGCTGCGCTTCGGCAAGCGAGCTGCCGGCGGCGAAAATGACTTCCGCGGTCTCGGCGGCGAGCTGACGGCCCGCCTCAGAGGCGCCCGCCTGCACGATGACCGGCCAGCCTTGGATGGGCCGAGCGATATTGAGGGGGCCNCGAACCTTTAGAAACTGGCCTTTGTGGTCGAGCNTGTGCATNCGATCCGGGTTGAAATAGATTCCCGAATCGACGTCGCGGACGAAAGCGTCCTCCGCGAAACTATCCCAGAGGCCTGTCACGACATCGTAGAACTCGCGCGCCCGGCGATACCGCTCATCGTGGTCCAGATGATCGTCCCGGCCAAAATTGAGAGCGGCGTCCGGATTGGACGTTGTGACAATGTTCCAGCCTGCGCGCCCTCCGCTGATATGGTCGAGCGACGCGAAGCGGCGGGCGATGTGATAGGGCTCGTCAAACGTTGTGGACCCCGTCGCGATGAGTCCAATGCGTTCGGTGGCGCCCGCGAGCGCGGAAAGCAAAGTGAACGGCTCGAATGATGTCACCGTTGCGCTTCGTCTCAGCGCCTTGATGGGCATGTTGAGCACGGCGAGATGGTCGGCCATGAAGAACGCGTCGAACTTCCCACGCTCAAGCGTCTGAGCGAAACGCTTCAGGTGCTCAAAGCTGAAATTCGCGTCGGGGTAGGCGCCGGGATAGCGCCACCAACCCGTATGGATGCCCACGGGACGCATGAAGGCGCCGAGGTGGAGTCGCCGGTCGGCCATTGGACCTCATTCGTTTCGATTGGCGAGCGCCCCGCCTAGCCGCGGGGACAACGAACGCTTGCCCTGAAGCTCGCGCGCTTGACAAGTGAACTTAGTCTATCAATAATATAGACTAAATACAACAAGGCCGTTGCTGCGAGCGCCACGCCGAAGGGGGTCGTCGTCCATGAACGCACCGAGCATTGGCTTCGCCGTTGCGCCGCTTACGCCTGCGATTGGCGGGCTCGTCGCAGGTCTCGATCTGGCGGGGCCGCTCCCAGATTCGATCGTCGCACGGCTCAAGGCGGCGGTCGCCGAGCGGCACGTGCTCTTCTTTGAAGGGCAAACGCTGGATCCCGCCGCTCAGCGCGATTTCGCCGCGCGGTTCGGCAAGCTTCACGTTCATCCCGTTTACCCGCATGTCGACGGCGTTCCCGAAACCACGTCAATCGAGACGCGCCCTGACGATCTGCCTGACAACGACAATTGGCACACCGACGTCACCTTCATCGAGACGCCGCCTTTTGGCGCCGTGCTCACGCCCCGGATCCTGCCGTCAAGCGGTGGCGACACCCTGTGGGGCTCGAACGTGGCGGCCTACGAGGCGCTGTCCGCGCCGATTCGCAAGCTCCTCGACGGACTGACGGCCGAGCACAGTTTTGAGACTGGCTTCCCGCGCAGACGCTGGGGCGTCGGAGCGCGAAAGGAGAAATGGGAGAAGGCCGTCGCGGCCAATCCGCCCGTTATCCATCCTGTCGTTCGAACAATCGAGAACGGCCGCCGAGGGCTTTTCGTCAACTCCGGTTTTACGGCCCGCATCCTAGAATTGACCGAGAAAGAGAGCGACGCGGTGCTCACCTTTCTCTTCGCGCATCTCGCCAAGCCCGAGTTCACGATCCGTTGGCGCTGGAAGCTTGGCGACGTGGCCTTCTGGGACAACCGGCTCAGCACTCACTACGCGACGCTCGACTACCTCCCGCAGACCCGCGTGATGCATCGCGCGGCAATCCTGGGCGACAGGCCGGTTTAGGGCCGCCCGCGCACTCTTGTCGATCCTCCCCCGCGGCCATCGCGCCGCCCAATTGAAGGTGAAAAACAAATGTCCTTTGGCAAGACTTTTTTGGCCGCGGCGCTCGGCGCGCTTGCGTTGATGACCGGCGCCGCGCAAGCGGCGGAGAAGACCGTCGTCGTCGGATACCAGACTGACGCCCTCCCATCCTCGGTGGGCATTGCGAACGGCGACTTCGAGAAGGCGACGGGCGCAAAGATCGACTTCCGCCGCTTCAATTCCGGCGCCGAGATTTTTGCCGCGATCGCCTCCGGCGACGTTCAGGTCGGGTATGTCGGGTCGAGCCCCTTTGCGGCCGCGACCTCGCACGGCTTGGATGTCAAGGCCTTCTATCTCGCCTCGATCTCGGGCGTCGATGAGGCCCTCGTCGTGCGCAACGGCTCAGGAATCAACTCGCTCGCCGATCTCAAAGGCAAAAAGCTTGCAGCCGCGCCGGTCTCGACCGACCATTACCAACTGCTGGCGCTCATCAAGAGCCTAGGCCTCACTGAAAAGGACGTGCAAGTCTTTGCGATCCCCCAGCCCGAGATCGTCGCAGGCTACAATCGCGGCGATCTCGACGGCGGCTTCGTATGGGATCCAGCGCTGACTGAATTGAAGAAGGACGGCAAGGTGATCGTCACCTCGAAGGACGTCGCCGACAAGGGCGCGCCGACCTTCTCGGCGTGGGTCGCGACCGCAGCCTTCGCGAAGGAGAACCCCGGCTTCCTGAAGGCCTACGCCGGCGTCATCGACAAGTACCAGACCTCCTTCGCTAACGACAAAGCCGCGTGGGGCCCGGACAGCGACAACGCCAAAGTGCTCGCCAAATTGCTCGGTGGCACGCCTCAGGACCAGGCGAACGCACTCAAGAATCTCTCGCTGCTGCCGATCGACGCGCAGCTTTCCGATTCTTGGCTTGGCGGCGGCGAGAGGTCGGGGCTGGCCGGCATCCTGAAGGATACATCGGTCTTTCTGAAGGATCAGAAGAAGATCTCCGACGTCCTGCCCTCCTACGCTGCGTTCGTGACCACCGACGCCATCACGCCGCTCAAGAAGCCCGGAACGTAATTCTTCTTTCCGCGACCGGCCGCCGCCCAAGCACATTGGCGGCGCGTCGCCGCTCGCTCTTGACAGGGAAAGCCAAAACTCCGTGCTGCGCGTTGACAAAGCGAGCGTCTTTTTTTCGGCCCGCGATGGGCGGACAGTCCACGCGCTCGATCGAGTGTCGCTCGACGTTCCCGATCGCGCGTTCGTAGTCGCGCTCGGGGCGTCGGGCTGCGGGAAGTCAACGCTGCTCAACGCCATGGCGGGGTTCCTGCCGCTGTCGTCGGGCTCGATCGCGCTCAACGGCGTTGAGGTCACAGGGCCCGGCGCCGATCGCGGCGTCGTCTTCCAGAAGGACAGTTTGCTGCCTTGGAAGAACGTCGTCGAGAATGTCGCGCTCGGGCTGAAGTTCGCTGGCGTGCGCCGGACGGAGCGCCTCGCCCGTGCGCAGGAGCTATTGCGCCTGGTCGGTCTGCAAGACTTCGCTGACGCCGCCCCATACGAATTGTCAGGCGGCATGCGCCAGCGCGTCGGCATCGCCCGCGCGCTCGCCACCGACCCCGCCATCCTCCTCATGGACGAGCCGTTCGGCGCGCTCGACAGCCTGACGCGTGAGCAGATGCAGGAGCTGCTCGTCGACGTATGGGACCGTACTGGCAAGCAGATCTTCTTCATCACCCATTCCATCGAAGAGGCTTTGTTCCTCGGAACGCACCTTGTCGTCATGTCGCCTCGGCCTGGCCGCATCGTCGCGCGCTACGACCTCGATTTCGTCAAGACTTTCGCTGCGACCCGCGATGGGCGGGCGGTGAAGAACGCTCCCGCGTTCGGGGAGCTCCGTGAGGAGATCCGCGACATCGTGCATGAGACGCGCGCGCTCAGGAGCGTTGCCTGATGACCAACGTCGCAGCGACTCCAGCGCCGTCCGAGCATGTTGGCGAGAACGCGCCACGCCTCGTCAAGATGCGCCGCTTTGGCGGCGGCGAGGGCTCCACTCTACCGATCAGCCTGCTGTCCGGCGTGGTCATTCTCGCGGGATGGTGGATCGTCTCCGCTTTGCATCTCGTGCCGCACCTGTTTCTTCCAACGCCAACGGAAGTCGTGACTGCAGCAGTCGCGATCTTTCAGGATGGCTACGCCAACGCCACGCTCTTCGAGCACGTCGGGGCGAGTCTTCTGCGTATTTTCACTGCGGCGGCGATCGCCATTGTGCTGGGGACGCCGATCGGTCTCCTCATGGGACTGAACAAATGGGCGAAGGGCGTTTTCGACACGCCGATCGAGTTCTACTGGCCATTGCCGCCGCTCGCCTATCTGCCGCTCATGATCATTTGGCTGGGCATCGGCGAGATGTCGAAAATCGCGCTTCTGTCGCTTGCAATGTTTGCGCCGATCGTGCTCTCCGCGCAGGCTGGCGTTCGCTCCGTTTCCCAGGAACGGGTCAACGCAGCCTTGTCGCTGGGGGCGACGCGGTTTCAGCTCTTGCGCGAGATTGTGCTTCCCTCCGCGTTGCCGGAAATCCTGACCGGGATCCGCATTTCGCTGGGCGTTGGTTGGGGCACGCTTGTCGCCGCTGAACTCATCGCGGCGACCCGGGGCATCGGTTATCTGATCATGTCCGCGTCGCAATTCCTGGCGACGGACGTCGTGTTTGTCGGCATCGGAATCATTGCGGCTTGCGCATTCGCATTCACTTTCGCCATGCGCCTCCTCGAAGCCTGGCTGGTGCCCTGGAAGGGGCAGAACTGAGACAGGCGCGACCCGTGGGCGGACCAAACTGGATGAGCAGCTGTGAATAGACGAGACTTCGTGATTGCGGCGTCCTCCTCGCTGATGGCCACGCTCGCCGGCCCTGCGAATTCTGCTGAGCCACTGAAGGAATTGCGCATCGGCTATCAGAAAATCGGCGCGCTCCTCATCGTGAAAGAGCAAAAGGTTCTTGAGCAGCGACTTGAACTGCAAGGCGTGCGGGTCCGGTGGATCGAGTTTGCGTTTGCACCGCCCTTGCTGGAAGCGCTCGGAGCGGGAGCGATCGACTATGGCTATACGGGCGACAGTCCGCCGATCTTTGCACAGGCGGCCCACGCGAACCTGCTCTACGCCGGTGCGATTCCGGCGCGCGGCTATGGTCAGGCGATCCTCGTGCAAGCCGCTTCGTCGATCGAGAGCATCTCCGACCTGAAAGGTAAGAAGGTCGCGGTCGCCAAGGCGTCGAGCGCCCACAACCTCGTGGTCGCCGCGCTCGAAAGCGTCAATCTCCCGTGGAGCGACATAACGCCGGTGTATCTCGCGCCTCCCGACGCTGCCGCCGCCTTCGTCCGGGGCGGCGCGCAATGTCGCGATCGACATTCGCGGCGTGAGCCACGCGTTCGAACTCGATGGTTCACGGCTGCCGGTGCTCGAGTCGATCGACCTTTCTGTCGCGGCCGGCGAGTTCGTGGCGCTGCTCGGACCCTCGGGATGCGGGAAGTCGACGCTGCTCCGCCTCATCTCTGGTCTTGAGCAGCCGACAAGCGCCTCCATTTCAGCTGAAGGGTCGCTGATCGACAGGCCCGATCCGTCGCGTATTCTCGTCTTTCAGGATCCGACGCTCTTTCCGTGAGCGACGGTCTGGAACAATGTCGCGACCGGGCTCGATGCTCGGGGCGTCCTCAAGCAAGAGAGCGCGCGCGTCGATTCCGCGCTCGATCTGGTCGGGCTTCGCGACTTCAGCAAGGCTTATCCCCGTCAGCTCTCGGGCGGCATGGCTCAGCGCGCCGCGCTTGCCCGCGCGCTCGTGAACGATCCTGCCTTATTGCTACTCGACGAGCCACTCGGCAAGCTCGATTCGCTGACGCGATTGACGCTGCAAGCGGAGCTTGTGTCCCTGTGGCGCAGGGAAGGTTTCACCGCGATTCTCGTAACCCACGATGTCGAAGAGGCGGTCCTTTTCGCTTCGCGCGTCATCGTGCTCAGCGGACGGCCGGGACGCATCAAGGCTGAATTCAACGTCGAACGGCCCTATCCTCGCCATCGGGACGATCCCGAGCTGGTCGGACTGAGACGACAGATTCTTGCAACTCTGGGGCTCGCGACATGAGGCCGCGCCTTAAGCCCGCGCTGCTCGCTCTTGGAAGCGCGACGGTCCTCAGCGCGATCGCCTGGTGGTGGAGCACCTTCGGCGATGTCATCCGCTTTGGCTATTTGTCGTGGCGCGAGGCCGGCGGCTGTCTCGCGCAGAACTCCGACATCTGCTCGCTCGCCAAGGCGCGTTGTCTCGGCTCCCATCCCCGCTTTCTCATTGCTTATTGGGCGAGCGTCTTCTGGCTCGGCGTGGTTGTGCTCTCAGGGAGCCTCCTGACCTCCGAACGGGCGAAGGTCGCGCAATGACGATGACGCTTCGACAAATCCCGACCGACGCCCAGGAGCTCGCAACGTTCAAACAGGCGATGCGGCATCTGATCGGCGGCGTCGGCGTGATCACTGCCGGTTCTGGAGAGATCAGAACGGGACTCACCGCGACTTCGGCGATCTCGCTTTCGCTCGATCCGCCGACCATGCTGGTCTGCGTCAATCGTGACGCCTCAGCTTGGCCGGTCATCCAGCGCGAGCGGCACTATAGCGTCAACATCCTCGACTCGCGCCAGCAGGATCTCGCGGACCGGTTCGCCGGACGCAGCGGAATGAACGGAGCCGACCGCTATCAGGGCGCGCGATGGCGGCAATTCTCCACTGGCGCGTGGGGCCTAGTGCGTCTTCATCGCGACGCCGTCGAACGCCGTTCTCAAGAAGTCCGTGGCCGCGATCCGCGAAAGCGTCGCAGCCGCCGGCCGCGATCCGCGGAGCGTTCTCATCTTCAATTTGCGGACCGTGATTGTCGATGAGACTGACGCCAAGGCCAAGGCGAAATACGAGGACTACAAACAATACATCAACCTGGACGGGGCGCTGGCGCTCGGATCGGGTGGATGGGGATCGACTTCGGCCGCTACAGGCCGGACGAGCCTTTGCGCCACATCGAGACCAACGCTGTTCAATCATCGGTCGAAGCGTTTTCCAGCGCCGATCCCGGCAAAGTCTGGACTGTGCGCGAGCTCGCCGAATGGATCGGCATCGGAGGTCTGGGGCCGCTGTTTGTGGGCTGTCCTCAGACCACCGCGGATCTGCTCGAGGAATGGGTCGAGGACACCGACGTTGACGGCTTCAATCTTGCCTATGCGGTGACCCACGAGACGTTCGGCGACATTGTGACGCACCTTGTCCCGGAACTGCAGAAGCGGGGTCGATACAAACACGACTACGCTTCGGGAACATTGCGGGAGAAGCTTTTTGGCGGAGGAGCACGCCTGCCGAAGACCCATGTCGGCGCGCGATACCGAAACCTCGCGAGCCTGCAGTTTGCGCTTGACGCTGCGGAGTGAAAGACAAAAGAAATGACTGACAAGCTCGATTTGCCGCCGCCGGCCGAGAAGACTGACGTCCTCTGGTTCCTGCCGACCCACGGAGACGGTCGTTATCTCGGCAGCGAGGTCGGCGCCCGCCATGTGTCGCTTGGCTACCTGTCACAGATCGCCAGAGCCGCGGATGAACTCGGCTATTACGGCGTGCTGCTTCCCACCGGCCCGTCTTGCGAAGACTCTTGGGTTATCGCCTCCGCAATGGTCCCCCTCACCCGCCGATTGCGTTTCCTCGTCGCGGTGCGGCCAGGTCTCACAGAGCCGGCCTTTGCCGCCCGCGCGGCGGCCACGCTTGATCGCCTGTCCGACGGAAGACTGCTCATCAACGTCGTCACCGGCGGCGATCCGGTCGAACTCAAGGGCGACGGCATTTTTCTCGATCACACCGAGCGATATGAGGTGACGGACGAGTTCCTGTCCATCTGGCGCAAGCTTATGCGGGGCGACGAGGTCACCGAGACGCACAAGCACCTCAGAATCGAGAAGGGGAAGCTGCTTTATCCTCCGCGTCAGCAGCCCTATCCTCCTATTTATTTCGGCGGCTCGTCAGGCGCCGGGAGCGTAGTCGCCGCCAAGCACGTAGACGTCTACCTCACATGGGGCGAGCCGCCTAAAGACGTCGCGGAGAAGATCGCCGCCGCCAAGGCCGTGGTCGCGCAATATGGCAGAACTTTTTCGTTCGGCATCCGGCTGCACGTAATCGTGCGCGAAACCTCTGAGGAGGCGTGGCGCGCGGCGGATTCCTTGATCGCCAGGTTGGACGACGACACGATCGCCACCGCGCAAAAAGCTTTCGCTCGCTTCGATTCGGTCGGTCAGCAGCGCATGGCGCGCCTGCATGGCGGGCGCCGCGACAAGCTTGAGATCTCGCCCAACCTTTGGGCAGGCGTCGGCTTGGTGCGCGGCGGCGCAGGGACCGCGCTCGTCGGCAACCCTGATGAAGTGGCCGAGAGGATGAAAGAATATATGGCTCTCGGCATCGATCGCTTCATCCTCTCGGGCTATCCGCATCTCGAGGAATGCTATCGCTTCGCGGAACTCGTATTTCCGAAGCTTCCGCTCAAGGTCACGACCGGCAATGATTTCGGACCTGCGAAGAACGCGGGACCTTTCGGCGAAATCATCGCCAACGTGGTTGCGCGCTCGAAACAAAAGGCGGCGGCGGGCTGACGGGAAAGCTCGCAAAACTCATGGCCAAGGAAATCCGCCTCAACGCGTTCGAGATGAACTGCGTCGCGCATCAATCGCCCGGAATGTGGCGCCACCCGCGCGATCGTTCGCGCGATTACCGCCGTCTCGACGGCTGGATCGAACTCGCGAAGACACTCGAGCGAGGGTTCTTCGATGGTCTGTTTCTCGCCGACGTTCTCGGCGTCTACGACGTCTTTGGCGGCAGTCCCAAGGCGGCCCTGTTGCACGCCACGCAGACGCCGGTCAACGATCCGCTGCTTCTCGTCCCAGCGATGGCGACGGCCACAAGGCACCTCGGCTTTGGCGTCACCGTCACGCTCTCCTACGAACCGCCGTTCCCCTTCGCACGCCGAATGTCCACCCTCGATCACCTGACCGACGGCCGGATCGGTTGGAACGTCGTAACCGGCTATCTCGACAGCGCGGCGAAAGGCATGGGTGAAAAGGGTCAGCGCGGGCACGACGACCGCTACGAAGTGGCCGAAGACTACATGTCAGTGGTCTACAAGCTATGGGAGGGCAGCTGGCCGACGATGCCGTCGTTGCCGACGTCAATAAGGGCGTGTTCACGCGACCTGACCGCGTGCGTCGCGTCCGTCACGATGGACCGCATTACAAGCTCGACGCGCTCCACCTTTCCGAGCCGTCGCCACAGCGCACGCCAGTCTTGTATCAGGCGGGGACTTCGCCTGCGGGGCGCGCCTTCGCGGCCCGCCACGCCGAATGCGTGTTCATGTCCGGACCCTCAAAGAAGGTGATCGCGTCGCGGGTCGCTGCGATCCGGAAGCTTGCGGCGGAGGCCGGCCGCGATCCGCGAGCGATTCTCATGTTTGCGATGATGACGGTGATCGTCGCGCCGACCGACGAGGAGGCTCAGGCCAAGCTCGCCGACTATCGCCAATACGCCGATCCAGAAGGCGCGCTGACGCTGATGTCGGGCTGGACCGGCGTGGACTTCTCGAGGTTCAATCCTGACCAGGTCGTTGAACATGTGGAGAGCGAAGCCGGCCGCACCGCTCTCGAGAACATCACGCGCGCCGACCCCGATCGCCGCTGGACGATCCGTGAGGTCGCGGAGCACGTCTCGATTGGCGGCATC
>JGI12659J15293_10000653_pt1 | contig 11267 bp, 14 predicted proteins | sample JacPinW_OM2H0_O1_FD_15293 | JGI IMG/M metagenome (IMG submission 15293) | reverse complement strand
ACCATGGCACACGCGAGGCGGGCCATCGAGGCCTGGCGGATCGAGTACAACACCGAGCGACCGCACAGCTCACTCGGCAACCTGACGCCTGAGGAGTATGCGAAGAATGGTTTATCAAGGAGCAAAAGAGCAGACTTATTAACCTCGGACTCTAGCTCCGATCGGTACTAAAACGGGTGTCACCTCATTGCGACTCAAGAGCGGATTTCTGCTCTGACCATCGGTTGCGTGCCTGGTCAGTTACTAATTGAGCCTCGGAAACTACTTCAATATTCTCCATAAGGCCTCAAAACCCAGCTGACAATGTTTCTCTGCATTTTTTGGGTCTTGGAGCATAAAGTCCATCGTCGTTTCGGCTAGTGAATTCATGACCGATACGAGGAAACCCATCGACGCTTCGCGCATCGGACCGGCAGCCCGACACTGCTCCAAAAGCTCTGCTATACCAGCCGTATGCTTACGGCTTGCCGCGCGGGTTTCAGGCGTGATCTCTTCAGAAACGCTCAATTGCGCAAGAGCGCGTCTCTTGTCAGGGTCTGTGATCGCCCAGTGCATCCAGTTCGACCAAACGGAGAAAAGCTGCTTGCGAATGGAAGCGTTTCGCGGAAGGCTTTTCAGGGCAGCAGAGGCCATCTCTGCTTTCAAGACGAGATAGAGCTCGTTGAATAGAACTTTCTTCGTCTCGAAGTAAGTGAAAAGTGAACCACTGGCGACACCCGCCTCGCGAGCGATGGCGGCCGTCTGGGCCGCCAAACCCTGAGTGGCGATGACCCGGGTCCCTGCGCTCATAAGAGCGCTGCGCTTCTCGTCGCTAAGCGGCCTTGCCATATCACTAGAATATAGATGACCGCCTGGGCAGTCAACTAACGACGCGACCCGCTTCGGTCGGGAGCGTCGAGGCAAGCAACCTGCACTTCGGTCGGGGCCGCCGGTCGGGGAAGCAGTCAGCACGCGCCGATGTGTTTGCGCCGCAGTGTGTCCCGTCCGCCAACGTATGCCACCGAACAGACCCGATGAGCATCGAGCGATAGCTTCGGATGCGATCTGCCTCGGTGCCCTTGTGTCGAGCGTCGACCGTCACTGGCGAGCGTTTCTAAGGAGAGATGCAATGGCGAACAGCAAAGATGTCGTGGTTACCGGGGTCTCGACCGGCATTGGTTGGGGAACCACTAAGGTGCTCATTTCGAAGGGATTTCGCGTGTTTGGTTCCGTGCGCAAGCAGGCTGACGCCGATCGCTTGCAAAGCGAGTTTGGCGACGGTTTTGTGCCTCTAATGATGGATATCACGGATGCCGACGCAGTACATCAAGCGGCCCAGAAAGTCGGCTCCTTGATAGGCGACAGGAATCTTGCTGGCCTGGTGAACAATGCAGGCATTGTGGTGAGTGGGCCGTTGCTTTATCTACGGCCGAGCGAATACAGGCGCCAGTTGGACGTCAACATGATCTCCCCGCTTGTGGTCATCCAAGCGTTCGCCCCGCTTTTGGGAACGGACAAGAGGAGGCAGGGTCCCGCCGGCCGAATCGTGAATATCAGCTCCAGCGGTGCCAAAATTCCCATCCCCCTTATCGGTGCTTATAGTTCGTCCAAGTGTGGTCTCGAAGGCATGTCGGACGCGCTGCGGATAGAACTGATGTTATTCGGCATCGACGTCGTGATGATTGAACCGGGCACTGTGAACACGTCCATGTACGACAAGGGCGAAAAAGAAGATCTCAGTGAGTTCAAGCAGACCGAGTATTGGGAGGGGGTGCAGAACTTCCAGAAATGGATCGTCAACGAAGCACGTACTAATGGCCTACCTCCTGAGCGTCTGGGCGAAGCCGTCCACTTGGCACTCAGCACGGCGAAACCAAAGGCACGCTACGCGGTCATTCCGCAACGATTCAAGAACTGGACCCTGCTCAGACTCCTTCCTGCGAGGATGTTCGACAACTTTATCGCCAAGCAAATGAAACTCACAAAACCGAAACCGGATTCTAACGGCGAATTCTCAACTCCCGCGACGTCGCAGCGATGAACGCTCATAATGCCGGGGTCGAGGGTTCGAGTCCCTCCCTTTCCACCAATTAGATAAGCGTGTTAGAGATCGGCCCTCTAAATGCCGCCTCGCCGTAAGCGCAGGGTAAGCGCAGAAAGCCGACCTTCCCCGTTCTCGATCAGGAAATCCGGGTGTTTTTGATTGCGCTTATAAGCGCACGCCAAGATGGTGCTGAACTCCCGAGACCACCTTAGTAGTCCAGTAAGAGCTAGCCGCCGAAAAGCCTTCCCACTCCAAGCGCATGGTGAGCGCAAGAATCGGTTTTTCGTTGAGTTTGGCGACCGCTTCTTGTCGCTGATCGGGTGCGAGGTGCGCATAGCGCAATGACATCGCGATCGAGCTGTGGCCGAGGAGGTCACGGACAGTGTTCAGCGGCACACCGCGCTGTACCAGGCGCGAGGCGAAGTGATGACGTAGGTCATGCCAGCGGAACTTCGCGATCTTCGCGCGCTTGAGGACGTGCATCCATGCGGTCTTAAATCCGGTCGCGATATCGAACACACGTGGTCCACGGGGCGCTTGCTCGCGCCAGCGTTCGAGCACACTCATTGCCTCAGTATTCAGCGGCAGGTGGCGCGTCTGACGAGTCTTCGAGTCCGGCCCTTCAACCGTCAGCAGCTGATGGTTGAAGTCGATGGACCGCCATCGCAGCTTCAGAAGTTCGCCGCGGCGAAGCCCGGTGTTCATGGAGAGGAGGATGGCAGGCGTCAAGTGATCCCCGAAATGCGGTAATGAGGGAAGCAAGCCCTCATCACGACCTTGGCGCCGAGCATTCGCCGACTCCCGCGCCTTGCGCATTTCTAGGTCGCGCTCCTGCAGAGCATCTCGCAGACGCGACTCCTCCGCGTCGTCCAGAAAACGCACTTTTGGCCTCCGGTCAAGACGAGGCTTGTCTACTCGGCGAATTGGATTTGCCTGCAGTTCGCCGACCCTCACGGCGCGCCCAAGAACGCTCGAGAGGGTGAACAGGTCACGCAGAACGGTGGTGGGTTTGCTGCCCGTGTTCAGCCGTCGCGCCTTCCATAGCTCGATGCGCTCGGTCGTGATCGAGGCCAATGGCTCTGGATACCAAGTCCGGAACAGGCGATGCAGCTTCTCAAGCGTGTTTGCTGCCGTACGCGGTCGACTGGCTCTGACCCAGGGTGCGTAAGTCTCGGTGATGAACTGTTCGAAGGTCAGGCCGATCGTTCCGCCCAGACCGTGTAAGGGATGGCGGCCGTGTGCCACATTGCCGAGCACCTTCTGACACCGATCCCGCGCCTCATCAGCCTCGATCGTCCCCGCTTGACCCAAGGCGACGCGCCGGTTCCGGCCGAAGCGGGCGTAGTAGGAGCGGACGCCGCTCGGTTGTACCCGCAACGTGAAGCCGGACAGGCGGCTGTCGTAGATCTCAAAAGCCTTTGTGCCGGCCTGAGCCGCCTCGCTTTCCAGAAGCTTGGTCCCAATGAAAGTGTGCACGTTGAATTCTCCTCTGGGTGATAACTCGATCGCGGCTCATTCTCGGATACCGGCGTACGCAGGATGTGCCTAGGCTTGGTGGCAGAGCGGATCGGAGCGGCATGCTGGTTTACCGCATCGACCCCCTTTGCGAACCCGGCAATCACGGTCGCGCGCTCGGTTTCGGATACATTCGCGGGCATCCGTTCCGTGGGTGCGCCGGTGTTCATCGCGGCCCAGCCGGCGGGCGCGCTGCTCGTGTTGCTCGCGGCGCGGGTTTTGTTCGTCGTACCTGCGGAAAACGGTGTCCGACTATTAAGGCCACCACCAGTCCGAGCCCCAGCCCTTCGGCGTGCGCACCATTGATCTGGCCGCCAGAGGTCACTCCCCCACAATCATTGAATTTTGAGGCCGCTTAATGCACTTTCGGTCAGACGGAGCAGGTAAGTGTCTTGATCACACGTGACGAAATAGAGCAAAAGGGCGGAGAGTTTGGTATCCACGTCGCCAACGTTCAGCGCGACTACGTCTTCGGCTGGTTCTTGTCCGCCGTTTACACCGCGACAGCCCTCAGAGACACTCTGGTCCTCAAGGGCGGAAACTGCTTTCGCAAGGCATATTTTCCAAATACTCGATTCTCAGCCGACCTGGATTTCTCGACGGAGGCGGCTGTCGACGAAGAATTCGTAGTTGCTCAATTCAACGTTGCATGCCGGTTCGTCCAGGATCAGGCCGGAGTCATCTTCGACCTCGAACGGACCCAAATCCGGGTCCAAGGGCAGCTCGATGACAAACGCCGTGTATTCGATGCCCGCGTGTATTTCAAGGATTTCTACGGCAACGCGGATCACATTGCGATTCGCCTCAGCGTTGACATCACGGAGTTCGACCGGATTTACCTTCCCACTGAGGCGCGCCGGATCATTCACCCTTACTCCGACGGCGCGGCCTGCATTGGGCAGGTGCGCTGCCTCAAACTCGAGGAGATGATCGCGAGCAAGCTGAAGGCCCTGCTGCAGCGACAACACGTGCCCGATGTCTACGACCTTGTCTACTCGGTGTTCATCAATAGGGACGTTGCGGTGGACCGAGGGGAGGTTCTCACAACCTTCTTCCGTAAGACTATCTACGAGCGCAGTCCCGGGGTTGCACGTCAGCTGCTCTTGGAACTGCCATTGCTCGCGCTGAAGTCTGCCTGGACCCGATACATTGTTGCTCCGATCAAAGGGGTGCTCGATTTTGACGATGCTGTTGGCCGCTTCCAGAACATCATCAATGAGTTATTCGAGGGCTACGGAATCGGTGGTCGCGCAGATTTCGCGTTCTTTCCATCGAACCTGCGGACTCCCATCATGCAGGCCGGTGTCGACCGTCGACTGATACGCTTTACCTACGAGGGCGTGACGCGGGAACTTGAACCGTACTCACTCTCTTACAAGCAGCGGGTGGATGGGCACAGAGAGGAATATCTCTATGCCTATGATCGAACGGGCGGGCGCAGCTCAGGACCTGGGATGAAGTCATGGTTCAATCACAAAATCCGCGATCTTGAGGTGCTCGAACAGCGGTTTGAGCCGCGCTTTCCGATTGAGCTGGCGAAAGCAGGCGAGGTTGGCAGTCGCAGCTACTTCGGCAGACCCTTTGGATCTACCCGCAGCCGGGGGAGTCGACTCTCCACACTACGGCACGGATGGCGTTACACCATTCAGTGCCACTACTGCTCACGGACGTTCAAACGGATGCAACGAGACACGACGCTAAAGAGGCACAAGGATGGCTACGGCAACGACTGCTCCGGTCGCCGCGGCACGATTATCGGTCAGCAACTCGTATGATAGGTTCGGTGAAACTCTGCGGGAATTTTGCGGGAGTCAGTAGTGCTCAGTTGTGCTTCGTCGTGCTAACGTGCAACGGGCGCCACTTGGCAAGTTGTTGAATCTACGTGTTACCTTGAGCCAACTGATGCGCTCATAATGCCGGGGTCGAGGGTTCGAGTCCCTCCCTTTCCACCAATCAGATCAGAGTGATGGCGATGGGCGCCGAGATTGCCTGACCGCGAAATGCTGCTGAGGTCCTCTGGTGTTGGGGCGAGTGCTCGTGAACTGAAACGCTCTGGACGCCTCAGGAGCACCTCGTTCGACCTCCCAATGCTTCCTAGGATCGTCTGGTCAGTACCGAATCGGTTTGCTTATTTTCCGTAATCTGAACAGAACACTATAGAGACCCTCGATCCGTGAATCCCTACTACTCCGGTCCACCGAGCGATCATTTTGACGGCCTGCGCTTTTTCAATCCGGATCACGCCGAAACCGATCGGGGGTTTCGCGACCTCCTGCGCTGGAAGTTGAAGGAACGGGCTGCGCGATGGCCTCGGTCGGTCCCAATGCGGCAAGCCATTCCGGAGCGTCGCGTCACGGGATTGCGAGCGACCATCGTCGGCCACGCAAGCGTGCTTATCCAGGCTGGCGGTCTCAACGTCCTGACAGACCCCGTGTGGTCGGAGAGGGCAAGCCCACTTCCGTTCGTCGGACCGCGGCGCGTGTGGGCGCCCGGAATCGCGTTCGAGGCTTTGCCGCCAATCGACGCCGTACTGCTCAGTCACAATCATTACGATCATATGGATCTGTTGACCCTGCGGCGCCTCAACACCGAACACCGACCGCTTATGGTGGCGTCGCTCGGCAACGACGCGATCCTGCGGCGGGCGATTCAAGGCGTACGGCTTGCCACTGGCGAGTGGTGGGATCGTATCGACATCGGGCAGGGCGGGGTGGTGACGATCGTGCCGGCCTATCACTGGTCGTCGCGTACGGGGCGAGACCGACGCATGGCGCTCTGGTCCGGGTTCACGCTGAGTACGAACGGCGGCTGCGTTTATTTCGCTGGCGACACCGGCTACGGGAACGGGCGCATCTTCCGGGCAGTGCGGGAACGGATTGGTCGTCCCGATTTGGCCTTGATCCCGATCGGCGCCTACGCGCCTCGCTGGTTCATGAGTGCGCAGCACACCGATCCCAGCGAGGCCGTGCAGATCCTCGAGGACCTCGAAGCTGCCCGGGGGCTCGGGATTCACTGGGGTGTGTTCCAGCTCACCGACGAGCGTCGGGACGAGCCGCCTGAACTACTGCTCGAAGCCCTCGCTCGCCGCGGAATTGCCGAAAATCTATTCCCCGCCGGAGAGCCAGGATTGAGTTACTGATCCGCTACGACCGGCTCATAATGCCGGGGGTCGAGGGTTCGAGTCCCTCCCTTTCCACCAGATCTTTCAGGCAGTTGCGTAGTAGTTCCCGATCTCACGAGCGCGAGTGGGCCCGATCGCGAGTCACAGCGCCGAGAACTGTGAGTTTGAATAGTGAGGAGGAGGGATGACAGGAGAACTCCCGGAGATCACCAGCTTAGCGTCGGAGTCCTCGTCCGAGGCTGGCTACGACAATCATCCGATCGCCAGGGTCAATGATCATGTCGTCCGAATCAGCGTGATGACACAACCTTACCCCTGGCACTTCCATCCGAATTCCGATGAGACATTTCTGGTGATCGAGGGGCGTCTCACCATCGAATTCGAGGCCGGAACGCTCGAGCTTGGTCCCGGCCAGATGGTGACGGTTCCGCGTGGACTCCGGCATCGCACCGGTCCCGTCGGCGATCGCTCAGTGAATCTCACCTTCGAGGCAGCGGGAGCTGAGACCGTCGTGGGTTGATCTGTGATGTTTCCCCGTAAATCTCACGCAGTCGTTGCGGGAGATTTGCGGGACTCAGTTGTGCTCAGTTGTGCTTCGTGGTGCCAATCGCAACGGGCGCCCCTCGGCAAGTTATTGAATCTACGCGTTACCTTGAGCCAAGTACCGCGCTCATAATGCCGGGGTCGAGGGTTCGAGTCCCTCCCTTTCCACCACTCACTGAAGTGCCTGTCGCGGCAGCAGGCGATCGCTTTATTTCCTGACCACCGCGTGACACTCGCAACACAGCTGTTCCAGTTGTGGCCGGTCCAGCACCGTGATCGACCGCGGCTGTAATCGATCACGCCAAGCTTCTGCAACTTGCCAGCGGCTTCGGTGACGCTTTCGCGGCGGACGCCAAGCATGTTGGCGATCAGTTCCTGCGTCATGGTCAATTGGTTAACTGACAGGCGATCGAGAGACAGAAGTAGCCAGCGGCATAGTTGCTGGTCCACCGAGTGAGGGCGATTGCACACCGCGGTCTGCGCCGTCTGCGTGAGCGGGGCCTGTATGTAGCGCAGCAGCAGAAGTTGCATCGGACCATTTCGGTGGAATCGTCCTTGAGCTGCTGTCCGATCAGCCGGTAAGCGTGACCGGCGCTCTGCACGATCGCCCGATTCGGGGTTGTTTCACCGCCCATGAACAGCGCTGTGTTCGCTAGGGAACACTTTTGTTCGGAGTCGAACATAATTGCTTGTTTTTGCTACATTAAATTATACTTACAAATTACACTAATAGCTTTCGACCGGGCCACGTCCGCGATCGACCGAAGCTCGAAGAATGGCTCCCCGAAGGAGTTGCACACATGGGCACGCTGGGGAGTTCTCAATTGGTTGGCGCAAGACAAGTCTCGGATCCGAATCACCTGCTTGCTGCGTTGCCCCGCAAGGAATACCGGAGACTGCTTCCGCTCCTGGAACCGGTCAAGCTGGCCTTCGGGGAGACTCTCTATGAATCGCAGTCTCAGATTCGAGAGGTGTACTTTCCCAACGACTGCTTCGTCTCAATGCTGACTACGGTGGATGACGACAAAGCTGCGGAGGTCGGACTGATCGGTTCTGAGGGCATGATCGGCGTTCCTATGGCGCTGGGGGTCGCTGTCTCGCCTTTTCGGGCGGTGGTACAAGGCGAAGGCACAGCGATGCGGATGAGGACAGCAGACTTTCGCCGCCATTTCGGCACCAGCACTGCGTTGCAGAGAGAGGTGTTCCTCTTTACCCACTTGCTCATGATCCAGATCGCGCAGACCGCGGCGTGCAACCGCTTCCACGTGGTGACACAGCGCATGGCCCGTTGGTTGTTGATGACTAACGACCGCGTCAACTCCAACGAGTTTCGCATTACGCAGGAATTTCTTGCGCTCATGCTGGGCGTGCGGCGAGTGGGCGTCAGCGTGGCAATGTGCGCCCTGCGGGACCGCAAGGTCATCTCCTACGGGCGCGGCACCATCAGAATCCTCGACCAAGGAGGCCTTGTAGCAGCTGCCTGCAGCTGCTACAGGACGGTCAAAGACACGTATTCCCGGGCGCTAGCTCGCAAGGGAAAATCTCAGCCAGCCCAACAGAAGTAACACGGGGGGCACTGCGCCGCGTGCGGGAATTTTGCGGGAATTAGTCGTGCTCAGTTATGCTTCGTGGTGCCAAGCGCAACGGGCGCCCCTTGGCAGGTGATTGAATTTACAGGTTACCTTGAGCCAACTACCGGGCTCATAATGCCGGGGTCGAGGGTTCGAGTCCCTCCCTTTCCACCAATACTTTCAGTAACTTCGCCACTACCCTACGATTCTCAGCACAGTTTCCGCGGGAGATTCGCGCGAGTTTTTGCGATGCGGTTTCCGTCCCGCCAGGTGGGGATGAACAGACTCACATTTTTGGGCGGTGCAGCGACATCCTACGCGTTCCTGTTGCGGCAGACGGGCATGAAGGACTACCAACCTACAAGTAGCTGAGCCACCAGCTCCGGCGCCGCTCTTTCACGCCGGCGAACCAGCGGCACAAGGGATACAACACCGCGAGAATCGCGATCCAGGCGACGTACACGACCGGCAGCGAAAAGCCCGACCCTTGCAACGCTTTCGGGTGGAGCACCAGCGTGCGTAGCTCGTCGAACTGGCCCGCGAAACTCTGGTGCGTTGCGACCCGCAGACCGATCGACAGCGCGTGCGCGACGTACACGTGGATCACGTAGAAGAACAGCGGCACGGAGCCAAACGTGAGAAAGACGCGCGCCCAGGTGCCGCGCCAGCGCTCGATCAGCGGCATGAGAGTCAACACCGGCCCGAGCGTGGCGCAGATGAACATGAGAGAGGGCGGGTACTTCTGCACGTTGAGAAAGGCCATGACGGACTTGCGGAGGTCCTCCTGCGGCGCCCACGGCTGCGGATCGCCGTAAGCGTTAATGAAACGCAGCACCAGAAACGCGCCAATCATGGCGAGCCCGAGGGATACCAGAAGCCCGTCGCGCGTGGCGGGTGCCGCCTGGAACCATTGCCCTAGGCCGTAGCCGAAAGCCATGACGCCGAACCACGGCAGCAGTGAATAGAGGTCGAGGGCATAGGGCACGCCCCGGAACAGCAGCAGCCCCGGCGCGTGCACTACGGTCCAGAGATCCGCGAAGGAGCCCAGCTGCGCCGACGCAATGGGGTCGAGAAGATTGTGGCCCACGATAATGGCGGCGCCGATGGCGAGCACCCCCCGCCGCGACAGCCATACCAGCCCCGCCAGCGCCGCCATCGACCAGCCGATCGCCCAGATCACCTGCAGGAACAACATGAACGGTAGCGAGAATGACCAGCCGAACCCCAGCACCGTGACCTCCAGGACGACCAGCCACAAGCCCCGCTGCAGCAGAAACAGCGACAACTCGCGCCGCGACTTGCCGCGCGCGCGCTGCAACCAGGCGGAGACGCCGGCCAGGAACAAGAACGTGGGCGCGCAGAAGTGCGTGACCCAACGCGTGGCGTATAGCAGCGCAGTGGTGCGCTGCGGATCGAGCGCATCGAAGTCGTACGCCGAAATGTGCAGGAAGTCGCGCACGTGATCGAGCACCATTAGCGCAATGACGACACCGCGCAGGATGTCGATGGATTGGATGCGCTGGCGTCCCGCACCATCGACAGCCGTGCTTCCGCGTGGCGATGCCATGGTCACGCCGGCGTCCCTGCGTCAGTGAGCCGCGGCCGGAGGCACGCGTACCGCGAGCGGCAACACCAGGCGGCTGGGGCCCTGGCCATCGCGGAAGATTCTGATGTGCGCAACGCGCGCGTCGGCCGGATCCTCACAGCCGATGCGGCCGCCGTGCTGAAGTTCTTCTGAAAGCGAGGTGCTTGCCTGCCGACCGCCGCTCGAGCTGCTGGACTGTGCGAACGCCAGCTCGGGAGCGGCGAAGACCCGGATCATCTTCATAGAAACTGCTCAGTGAGCATCACAGGCAACTGCTTTCCGAACGATCAACCTTTCAATGGCGATCTCCTGCAGATCATACCCTGGCCGCACTAGCAGAGCATGCGTGAGCGCGATCTGCGAGCAATCTACGAGTATCTGAGCGCCATCCCGTGCATCGCGGGACCGCCGGCCGGCGTGTTGCATAACGACTGCTGAGTTACTCTTGTAAGTTGCCACGCTGGGCGACATCACAAGCCTCTCCCGCACTCAGCCACGCCGACCGGTCGCCTGTCGCGCCTCCGACCCCAGCTCGTGATGCGGGAGATTTGCGGGAGTCGGTTGTGCTCTGTTGTGCTTCGTCGTGCCTAGTGCAACGGGCGCCCCTCGGCAAGTTGTTGAAGTTACAAGTTAGATTTCCCAAGTACCGGACTCATAATGCCGGGGTCGAGGGTTCGAGTCCCTCCCTTTCCATTGATCCCCTGCTCGCCGTTGTGGCCATATTCCGCTAAGCAGGGCCGGTGGCGCTGCCGCCGATGTGTTGCCGCGCGTGCGGCACGATTACGCGCTTGTATTAGCCTAGGTTCGAGTGTTTCAAAAGGCGTGCCACAAAGACCCTAATAGGAGACGCGCGGCTCGACGCTCGCACCGTCGCGCCGTCGCAGCAGCTTCAGGATTCTGCCGAATCCG
>JGI12659J15293_10000649_pt1 | contig 11306 bp, 9 predicted proteins | sample JacPinW_OM2H0_O1_FD_15293 | JGI IMG/M metagenome (IMG submission 15293) | reverse complement strand
TGAGCGAGCTTGCGCTCGATCCGCCCGACGCGACCAGCGACGAAGCCGGGCCGCCGCTGAGGGATGAGGACTTTCTCATCCTTTCGACCATCCATTCGGCCAAGGGCCAGGAATGGCGCTCGGTGTTCGTGCTCAACTGCGTCGACGGCTGCATTCCCTCCGACCTTGCCACCGGCTCATCCGAGGAGATCGAGGAGGAGCGCCGTTTGCTCTATGTCGCGATGACGCGGGCTAAAGACGAACTCGCGCTCGTTGTCCCGCAGCGTTTCTATGTCCATGGGCAACCTCGGAACGGCGACCGCAGCGTCTATGCGGCCCGCACCCGCTTCATCCCGCCGACGCTTTTAAAGCACTTCGACCGACAGACTTGGCCCGAGGGCGAGCCCGCGCCGCAGCGCAGGGCGAGCGACGGCCCGCGGGTCGATCTTCAGGCGCGAATGCGGGCTATGTGGCGGTAGTGCCGACCATCAGCGCATTTTACGGGATCCTGATCCAAATGTTTTGGAAGGACCGTGCGCCGCCGCATTTTCATGCGCTCTACGCGGAGTACGAAGCGGTAGTCGACATTCGGACCCTGGAAGTCATAGACGGCGGCTACCACGCCGAGCAATGGCCCTTATGCTTGAGTGGGCGCAAGAGCACCGTGCCGAATTTATGGAGGATTGGGACTTATGCGACCACAACCAGTCGCCGAAGAGGATTCAGCCGCTGCCGTAGCGCCTGCGGCGCGGCGGGTGATGCCTTGGCGCGCGGTGAGCGTCGACGCCTTGCAAGGCTATCGACTACGCGTCCGCTTCGTTGACGGCCTCGAAGGGGTCGTAGACATGTCGGAGCTTGTTGCCTCCCCGAACGCGGGTGTCTTCGCGGCCTTGGCTGATGCCGAGGCCTTCAACCGCGTTTTCGTCGCACTAGGCGCTGTGTGCTGGCCCGACGGGCTCGATATCGCTCCTGATGCGATCTACGCGGCGATCAAGGCGAGCGACCGCCGGGAGTGCGTCCTATAGTTGACCACGCCCACGCAATCGTAGAGTCACTTCCTCATGCGTCCCTACATCATCTGCCATATGGGCACGTCCATAGACGGCGGCCTGCATCCCAGCCGTTTCACCCGGCCTGCCGCCGGCGTGTCGGTCGACGCCTTGCGCCGACACTATGAAGCCATTCACGACCGCTTTGAGGCCGAGGGCTGGATCGTCGGCCGTAAAACCATGGCGGAAATGGCTAAGGGCCGCGAACGACCCGTCGCCGCCGCTTCGCCCCTCGGGCGCGAGCCACACCTTGGGCAAAGGAACGGCAGGGACCTCGCCGTCGCCATCGATCCCTTCGGCCGAGTCCACTATGGCAAAGACAATGTGGCTGGCGATCACGTCGTCGCTGTGCTTGGGGAGCAAGTCTCGGACGCCTATCTGGCCGAGCTCCATGGGGATGGCGCCTCCTATATTTTCGCGGGTCCAAAGGGCGAGGACCTCCCTGGCGCGATGGCGCAGCTCGCCCAAGTTTTCGGCGTCAAGAGGCTCCTTCTTGAGGGCGGCGGCAGGATCAACGGCGCCTTTCTCAAGCATCGGCTGATCGACGAGTTCAGCACTCTTATCCATCCAGCGGTCGAGGGCGTGGCCGGCGCGCAAAGCATCGTCGACTATGACGGCCCAAGCGGCGAACGCCCGGGCGCCGGGCAGTCGCTCCGACTGATTGGCTGTGAGACGCTGGAAGGCGGCATGGTCTGGCTGCGCCATCGCGTCGAAGAGGCGCCGGCGCCAACCACGCAAGGCTAACCGCGGAGGCGGCGCTCGGGCAAGCGCCTTTTCGCTTGCGCGCCGTGACAAACTCAATAATAGCTAAGATGTCAGGACGATTAACCGACAAGCGTCGCGTGCGCGACGAAGAAAAGTCGGAGCGCGCGGAGGAACGCTGGTTTGCCGATCCTTGAACTGAACGCGGTGTCGAAGCATTTCGGCGCGATCCACGCGCTGAACGAAGTCGACATGACGCTCGAGGCCGGCGAAGTGTTGGGGCTGATGGGCGACAATGGCGCCGGCAAGTCGACCCTGGTCAAGGTCATCGCTGGCAATTTTCCCCCGACCCACGGCGAGATCCGCCTTGCCGGCGAGGTGGTGCACTTTCACAAGCCGGTCGAGGCGCGCGAGAAGGGGATCGAGGTCGTCTACCAGGACCTGGCGCTCTGCAACAATCTGTCGGCGGCCGCCAACGTATTCTTGGGGCGTGAAATCAAGCGCGGCGCGGGTCCGTTCCGCTGGCTCGACCACAAGGCCATGGCCAAGCGCGCCGGCGAATTGTTCACCGAGCTCAAGTCCGAGACGCGGCCGCGCGACCTCGTGCGCCAGATGTCGGGCGGGCAGCGCCAGGCCGTCGCCATCGCCCGCACGCGGCTGTCGAAGGCGCGGCTCGTCTTGATGGACGAGCCGACCGCTGCGATCTCGGTGAGACAGGTGGCCGAGGTGCTGGACCTTATCCGTCGGCTGAAGGACGCGGGCATGGCGATCATCCTCATCAGCCATCGTATGCCCGACGTATTCGCCGTCTGCGATCGGGTCATGGTGATGCGGCGCGGCAACAAGGTTGCCGACAAGCCGATCAAGGCGACGAGCCCGGAAGAAGTGACCGGCTTGATCACCGGCGCGATCCACGCGGCCTGAGGAGCCTTCCGATGGCAAGCGAAGCGCCGCGAGCAAACGTATCCATCGAATCGGTGCTGGGCGTCCAGCAACACAATTTCTGGCAACGCTTCTCGAGTTCGCAAGCGTTCTGGGTGACGGTCGCGCTCATTATCATTTGCATCGTGATGAGCTGGCTGCAGCCGGCGTCGTTCGCCACCCCTGACAATTTCTACAACACCACGCGCAATTTCTCCTTCATTGGAATCATGGCGCTCGGCATGACCGCGGTGATTGCGACTGGCGGCATCGACCTCTCGGTCGGCTCGATCATGGGTCTGACCGCGGTCTCGTGCGGCCTCGTTCTCGAAGCTGGCTATCCCGCTTGGGCCGCCGTGATTGTCGGCTTGTGCGCGGGAGGCGTCGCCGGCCTCATCAACGGAATTATCATCGCCTATCTCGGGATCTCGCCCTTCGTCACAACGCTGGGCATGCTGGCGATCGCGCGGTCGGTCGCGGTGGTGCTGTCGGGAAACCGCATGATCTACAAGTTCGGCCCTGGCGGACCAGCCTTCAAGGCGCTGGGCAGCGGCTCGTGGAACATCACGTCAAAATTGGCACTGAGCTCTCCGCTTCTTTTCCTCATCCTGTTCACGTTTATCCTGGCGCTTGTTTACAAGATGACGAGCTGGGGCCGCCACGTGCTCGCGATCGGAGGAAACGAACAGGCCGCTCTGTTGACCGGCGTTCCCGTCAACCGCATCAAGGTGCAGGTGTATGTCTTCTCCGCGTTGACTGCGGCTTTCGCGGCCATTCTCTCCGTTGGCTGGGCGGGCTCGGCGATCAACGCCCTTGGCGCCACCTACGAGCTTCTCGCCATCTCGGCCGCGGTGATCGGAGGTGCAAACTTGATGGGAGGCGAGGCCAGCGCCTACGGCGCCTTCATTGGCGCGGCGCTGATCTTTGTCATCCGCAATTCGCTGCTGATGGAGGGCGTCGATTCAAATTGGCAGGGCACGTTCGTCGGCTTGTTCTTGATCGGAGCGGTTTACCTCGGGAAGCTTCGAGGAGCGAAACGCGAGTGACCCCGTTGTGGGGTCGCGTCTAACTGGCCGCAGGGCCATAACAAACTGGGAGGAAAGCGAATGTTGAAACTGATGTTGACCGGCGCTGTCGCCGCCGGAGCCATTCTTGCAGTATCGGCCTCGGCGCGAGCCGCAGACGCCTACACCTTTGCGCTCGTGCCGAAAAACACCAACAACCCCTTCTTCGACCAGGCGCTCGCCGGGTGCAAGAAAGCGGAAGCCGAACTCAAGGGCGCCGTCAAGTGCCTGTACATCGGACCCGGCGAACATGGCGGCGGCGACGAGGAAGCGCAGATCGTAGCCGACCTCGTCACCAAAAAAGTCGATGGCATCGCCGTGTCCCCGGCCAACGCGCCGGCCATGGCCAATGCGCTGCAGGGCGCTGCCCCGGCGAAGATCCCGGTTCTCACCTGGGACTCGGACCTCCTGCCTCAGGACAAGGGTTTGCGCGCGGCTTACGTCGGCACGCACAATTATGACATCGGCGTCAACATCGCGAAGCTCGTCCTGGCGATCAAGCCGAAGGGCGGCACGATCTGCATCCAGTCCGGCGGCGCCGCCGCGGCCAACCATAACGAGCGCATGCAGGGCATCCGCGACACCTTATCGGGGACGAAGAGCGCCGAGTCGCCCGGCGCTCGCCTGACCGGACAGAACGGCTGGAAGGAGCCGGACGGCTGCCCGCTTTACACGAATGACGACTTTACCGTCGCCAACCAGCAGATGGAGGACATCCTCAACAAGTATCCGGACCTCGACGCCTTCACGCCGACCGGCGGCTTCCCGCAGTTCCTGCCGGACGCCTATGAAAAGACGGCGACGAAGTACAAGGACAAGATCGCTTCAGGGGCGCTTGCGCTTGTCGTCGCCGATACGCTCCCGATCCAGATCGATCTGATGAAGAAGGGGCTCTCCTCCGGGCAGGTCGGCCAGCGGCCGTTCGAGATGGGATACAAGGCGATGTACTTCCTCAAGGACATGAAGGACGGCAAGCCCGCGCCGGCGGATCCGACCTACACTGGTCTCGACGTCTGCACGCCCAAGACCGCTGACACGTGCGTCGGCGGCGGCAGCTAAGGGCTTACGGAGCATCAGCGAAATAGACGAGGGCCGGCTTCGCGCCGGCCCTTTTGTTAGAACGTCTCGGCGATGAGCGCGCCGATCTCCTTATGAACCGCATTGCGCGCGTCCGCCGGCGCGGATGACTCGGTGTAATAAACCGTGGCGATGAGGGGCGCGCGTCCGGGCGGCCAAATGATTGCGATCGCATTCGTCGATCCGCGCTCGCCGGTGCCGGTCTTGTCGCCGATCCGCCACGAGGGCGGCAGCCCCGCGCGCAGCCTTTTGTCGCCGACCTTGTCGTCCACAAGCCAAGCCTGGAGCTGACGGCGAGACGCGTCTGACAGCACATCGCCCAACAATACCTTCTGCATGCTGGCGGCCATGGCGCGTGGACTCGTGGTGTCGCGTGGGTCTCCGGGGGTCGCCTCGTTGAGGCTAGGCTCGTTCCTGTCGAGCCGCGTCACCTCATCGCCCAGCGAGCGCGCGAACTGGGTAAATCCTGCGGGCCCGCCGATCGATTGCAGGACCAGATTTGCGGCGGTGTTGTCGCTCCAGTCGATCGCCGCGGCGCAGAGATCTGCGACAGTCATGCCGCCTTCGGCGACATGCGCCCCGGTGATCGGCGCGTATTCGAGCAGGCCCCCCGGCCCGTAGGCGATTTTCCGGTCCAGGCGCTCGGCGCCGTCGTCCACGCGCTGGAGCGCCGCGGCGGCGGCCAGAAGCTTGAACGTGCTGCACATCGGAAAGCGCTCGTCGGCGCGGTGCTCGATCGTCGCGGCGGTCCCCGTGTCGCGCATGAAGACGCCGAGGCGACCACCCTCGCGCGCTTCGATTTCTGCGAGTCGCTTGCTGGCGAGGGCCAGGCGCTTCTCGGTTGAGGGGGCGGCGGCCCGCGCATGAACGCACGCGGCTGATGCCGCGAGGCCGGCAAGGAACAAACGTCGGTGCATGGTCTCGCCTCCAATCCGGAGGGTCGCGATCCGCCGCATAATTGAGGCGCGCGGATGGCGCGCCCATCTTTCGCGACGAACGGCTGGGCTGCCGGAAAGAGGTCCGAGGGTATGTGCTCTCCAAGCCATGTAAGGTAGGCTCGTGCTCTGGCGCGACGCGGGGCGCCTCGTCTACACATGCCGATCACAATTCGGCGCCACATCTGCATGAGGCATTGGGACGCGCCTCATAGGGGAGAAATCAATGCGCTTGACTGTCGCCGGCGCCGCCATTGCTGCGCTGCTCGCGGTTACAGGATGCTCCAAGGGCGACAGGGGCGAACAAGGCCAACCGGGGCAACAGGGACAGCAGGGTCCCGCCGGCCCGGCGGGGCCGAAGGGCGAACCGGGCGTAGTCGGCGCCATCGGACCGCAAGGGCCGAAAGGCGACACGGGCGCTGACGGGCCGCCGGGGCCGAAAGGCGAACCTGGCTCGGCGGGTCTGCCGGGACCTCCGGGGCCGCCAGGCCCTGACGGGCCCCCAGGGCCGAAAGGAGACATCGGTGCCGCCGGACCACCCGGGCTGCAGGGAGCGAGGGGCGAGCCCGGACCCGAGGGGCCGGCCGGACCTCAAGGGGCGAAGGGCGATTCCGGTCAGATTGGGCCGGCAGGACTCGCAGGACCGGCTGGGCCAAAAGGCGAAGCCGGCAGCGCTGGCGCCGTCGGCGCAGTAGGGCCAGCTGGACCTCAAGGGGCAAAGGGCGAAGTCGGTGCGGCCGGAGCAAAGGGCGAAGTTGGCGTGGTCGGTCCAGCGGGACCGCCCGGACCCAGAGGCGAGGTTGGCGTGGCCGGACCACCTGGAGCAGTGGGCCCACCTGGGCCGAAGGGCGACGCCGGGGATGCAGGGCCAAAAGGCGAGGCTGGCGCGGCAGGGCCCGCCGGACCGTCCGGACTAAGGGGCGAAGCGGGAGCAGTCGGGCCTAAGGGTGAAGCGGGCCTAGCGGGAGCCAAGGGGGAGACTGGCGCAGTTGGCGCACCTGGGCCCAAGGGCGAAGCCGGCGTCGCCGGCGCGATTGGCCCTCAGGGGCCGACAGGGCACATTGGTCCCTCCGGGCCGCCCGGCCCCCCCGGATTGGCTGGAGCGCAAGGGCAGGCGGGCTCCCCTGGTCCTCAAGGCCCCGCAGGACCGCCCGGGGCGCAAGGCCAGCCCGGAGCCAGCGCCAGTTTCAGGGTGGTCAGCGATTCCGGTCAGGCGTCGTGCGGCGCGGGCGAGATCATGGCCAGCGCCTATTGCGCGGGCGGCGCTGCAGTGCGCATCGATGGGACGACCGGCGCAAGCTGCGATAGCGGAGCGAAGGCGGTGATCGTCTGCGCAAAACAATAGCTGGCGTTCGCAACGCGGCGGGCGTTAGGGTTCGGCCGAGAGCCCACGGCGAAGGATGATCGCCTACGGGTCCAATCGATTAAACTTAGGGAGGAAGCGATGCATCGACTGACGGTTCTTTATCCGGCGAAGGACGGCGAATCCTTCAACTATGAGTATTATTTCGGGAATCATCACAAGCTTGTCGTCTCGCGGTTTAAGCCGGAAGGGATGGTCAGTTGCGAATTCGATAAGGGCGTGTCCGATCCGTCTGGCGACAAAGCGCCCTATCTCGCCATCGCTTATCTCAAGTTCAATTCGGCCGATGAACTTCAAAAAGCGCTCGCCAAGCATGGCGCGGAAATTCTGGGCGACATCCCCAACTACACAAAGATCGAACCGATCATGCAAGTGAACGAGGTGATGGCGAGCTGAGGTCGGAGGCTCGCCAAGGATTGAGTTTGGAGCGGCGCCAATTGGCGCCGCGAATGGCGCCGCCCGCAAGGCGTCACTGTTTCTATCGATCAAATTGATGAGCGTGCGGGCGGCGTCGTCCGCAAGTGTCTGCGCCGTGTGACCCCGCTCACAGTCAACAGCTCCCTGACATCCTAGAGCAACACAGGTTTGCTAACGAGGCGCAGGCTGGCGGGGAGGGCTGCAATGACGATCGAACTCAAGGTCTACGATAACGGCGATCATACATGCCTGGTTTGGCTGCCTGCGAATGCGCAGGCTATTCCGGACTGCCGTGGCTTCGCGATTCATCGAACGCGGAAGCTGGCGGCGGGAGGGGCAGCGCAAGACACCTATATCCACGGGTTTGTCGGATTTTCCGACGACGACAAGCTCGATCCGACCGCGCTGTGGAAACGCCCGGTGCAGCGATACATGTGGTGGGACTACCTGGTCGACCCCGGCGATGAGGTGCAATATTCGATCATCCCGGTCGTTGGACCCGACAAAGACCATCTGACGCTCTCGCAGGCTGACGCCAGTGCGCAGACGCCGCCCATGACAATCACCGGGCAGGCGTCAGCCCACATCTCCGCCTATTTCAACAAAGGCATTGTCTCGGCGCAATGGGTGACCCGTGCTCTCGCCGCCGTCGGACCGGACGCGAAACTCAACGATCTGATCGGTCAACCCGGCAACTCGCTGCGCAATGCGCTGAGCGGCCTGCTGCGCCCGCAACTGCTCAACATCCTCGCCGACGTCAAGCAGAGCGGCGGCGAGATTTACGCTGCGCTCTACGAATTGAACGATCCGGAATTGATTCGGGCCCTCGTTGCGCTCGGCCAGAAATGCCATCTCATCCTCGCCAACGGCGCTTTCAATTCGAAGAAACATGACGAGAACAGCGTTGTGCGTGCGCAGCTGCACGGCAAGATCGACCTGCACGATCGCTTGGTCTCCAGTGGCCACTTTGCCCACAACAAATTCATCGTCGCCTGCGATTCATCTGGCAGCCCGCAGCGCGTCCTGTCCGGCAGCACCAACTGGACGAAGACCGGACTCTGCACCCAGGCCAACAACGGAATCATCGTCAACGACCCGGATCTGGGCGCGCATTTCATCGATCAATGGAATCTGCTGAAGGACGCTGGAAACGCCTATCCTGCGTCGCTCGCGAAAGCGAACTCGACATCGAAGTCCTTCAACGTCGACGGCGGCTCGATCACCCAATGGTTCGCCCCGACCGACAAGGGCGAGGACCTGGACTACGCGCGCAAGCTGATCGACGGCGCGGTAGAAGGCATTCTGTTCCTCTTCTTCAATCCAGGCGCATTCGAGCCGGACGACGAGCCGGAGCGGTGGACGCTTCTGCAAAACATTCTGGCCAGGCACCAGGAGGGAACGCCGAACTACGATGGCGATCTCTACATCCACGGCGTCGTGAATCAGGAGATCCCCGGCCTCACCACAGAGGGCTCCGTGAAGGCCAGCAAGCACGTGGCCGGCGATCCGACAAACCCGAGCCCCGTGAAACTTTATGACGGCGGCAAGACAGCCCCGATTCCCGTTCCCTACGATTCGATGGTGCCCAAGGCGATCAAGGACGCCTTCCACGACTGGGCCAGCGAAGTCATGAACCAGGGCGTGCACGTGCACAGCAAGGTCATCGTCATCGACCCGTTTGGCAAGAACCCAGTCGTCATCACCGGCTCGCACAATCTGGGTTACAAAGCCTCGACCAAGAACGACGACAATATGATGATCGTGGAAGACAACGCGCCGCTCGCCGCCTCCTACGCCGCCAACATCATTGCCATCTACCAGACCTATCGCTGGAACACCTACGTCGACGCGCACGCCAAGGACCCTCAGGTTTGGCACGGCCTCGTCGACAATGCGACCTGGCAGGACTCTTATCTCAAGCCCGGCGGCGCTGATCTGGCGGAGATCAAGTTCTGGCTCGGAGAAGGCGTATCCGCTTCGGCGCCCGTGGCGGCCCCGGCCTCCGGCGGCACGGAAGTTCGGGCTGCAACCGCAAGCGGGCCAGCGCCGGGCGCGCATCGTCGCCCGGCCGCGGGCAAAAAACCCGCCAAGAAGGCGACGCGGGCGAAAAGCGCACCCGCTAAGAAGGCGTCGGCGAAGCCGAGACGCGTCGCGGCCAAAAAAGCTCCGACGAAAAGGACGGCAAACCCCAAAGCCACGACTCGATCGAAACGCGCTGGCGCCAGGAGCGCGGCGTCGAAGCGGAAGGCGGCGCCAGTGCAACGAGCGCCGGCGAAATCGAGGCGCGCCCCGGCGAAAAAAGCGCCTCCGAAGTCCGGAATAGCGCGGACGAAATCGACGAGAGCCGCAGCAACGCGGAGAGCCACCCGGAAGATAGCTTCGAGGACGCCGCGGCGCGGCAGGTGAAGGCTTGGGCATTGGCGCAGGCGCGCTCGGCGCCCGATCAGCGTCCTGGATACCAGTAAGCGGCCTGCGGCTTCGAGCGGTCGACGACCACGAACTGATTGGCGAACACGCGGTAGGAGGGGCTCTGGTCGCCATCAGGCCAATGCACGCGGATTTCAGCTCGCTCGGCGGTGCCAAGGCCGACATGGATGAAGCCCGCATGGCCGGAGGCGTCGCCGCCGCCCACATCGACGAAACGCGTCTGGCTGCGGGTTCCCGTCCTGATCGTTATCCGCGCCCCGACTGCGTTCCGGTTGGGGTTGGGCTCGATGAGGCGAATCTCGCTCCAGTTGCCCATCGGCAGCGGCGGGCCGTCGCCGTTTTTGGCGCCCAGATTGCGGTAGAGCAGAGCGTTCGAGCCGCGGTTGATCTGCAGGATGTCGAGCCGCCCGTCGAGATTGAAGTCGGCGATGAGCGCGCCGCGGCCCTTGGCGTTGCATGCGATGCCCGCTTCATCGCCACCTTCGGCGAATTTGCCGTTCCATTGGCCAAGCAGGAGATTGCTCGGATCGTAGGCGGCGAAATCAGGCATCTGCTCAAGGTTGCCCTTGGACACGAAGATGTCGAGGAGCCCCGCATTGTTGAAGTCGGCGAATTCCGCGTGCCAGGCGGTCGACGGCCGCTTGTCGCCGCCGGCGTAAGGAATATGCGCGGTCACGCCGACCTCGCCGGCGATGTCGCGATAGACGGGCGATTCGCCGCGCGCACCTTCATCGGGATCGAGCTTCTGCAGCTTCTCGTCGCCCATCGAGGTAAGAAAGTATTGCGGGTAGCCCGAGCCGTCGAGATCGCCTTCGGCGATGCCCATGCCGTAGATCGACAAATGCCGCCAGCCGTCGGTGCGCGAGTAGAGCCTCGGCGTCTTGCCCGGATCGATCCGCCACATCTGCTCTTCGCCGCCGCGGTAATATTGCCGGTCGTTGGAGACTCGCAGCGATGGCGTGCCCGACTTGTTCCAGTCGGTGAACAGCATCGAAAGGGCGCAGAAGCCAGGCGCGAGCGGCGTGCGCACGGAATAGTCGGGCTTGTCGCCAGCTTGCGGGCGATAGAGCGAATTGTCCGCGCACGTGCCCCAGGGCGAGCCCGGCGCATCGCGGTCGACGTAATGGCCAATCGCGAGCGTCGGAAATTTCTGCCCCGGCTCCCATTCGGCGGCGAACGAAGTGGTCCAGCCTGAATCGCCGTCGAAATTCCACTCGTGGTTGGCCAGCGTGAAGGTGCAGTCGGCGCCGCCCTTCAGCATGAGATTGCCGCCGACCCTCAGCACGAACAGATCCATGTGGCCGTCGCCGTCGATGTCGAGCGGATAGGCGCCGATGACATTGATGAGCAGCTTCGGATCGGCGCCGATGTC
>JGI12659J15293_10000647_pt1 | contig 11325 bp, 8 predicted proteins | sample JacPinW_OM2H0_O1_FD_15293 | JGI IMG/M metagenome (IMG submission 15293) | reverse complement strand
TGGATAAGCTCAGCGAGCACGTCGACCAAGATTCCTCGTCCCGATTTGCCGATATTGCGGCGAGGCTCGATAAGCTGGAGAAAAGAGCCGCCTTGCCCACGACGCCTGCCTCAGACTCTGCCGATGTCGTGGCTAGGCTCGATAAGTTGGAGAAGAGAGCCGCCGTCACGGCTGCCCCGGCCTCAGAAATTGCCGGTCTCACGACAAGGCTCGATAAGTTGGAGAAGAGAGCCGTCGTCGCGGCTGCCTCGGCCCCAGAAATTGCCGGTCTCACGACAAGGCTCAACAAGTTGGAGAAGAGAGCCGCCGCCGCGGGCGCAAGTTCGGCCAATCCCCTTCCACCTGCCGCGCCGAAACAATCGTCGCTTGTGGCAACGGCGGATCTTTCCGCCCCGAATGAAACGGCCAGATCCGACAACCCGGGGCCGTTGCTCCGAGGCTATAGCGTCCAGGATGCACGGGATGGCATCGCCGTGGTTGACAGTCGCGATGGTCCGCAAGAGGTAGCGCCCGGAGATTCGATCCGCGGGGCGGGGCGCGTCTTGCGAATTGAGAAACGGGGCGGCGATTGGTTCGTCCTGACAAGCCGCGGCGTCATTGCGAGCGGTCCGGCGCCCGAGTAGCGCGAGGCTGGCTCGCAAGCGTGCGGTCCTCCTCTGCGCCAGTAAGACGGCTGAATCCGAGGATATCCACCGCCAGGATAGCTGCGAGTTTTCGAGTTTCGAAACCCGAACCTTTGCTCCAAGGGCTGCTACAGGTCAATTTGATATACCGCCTCGCCCACCCGCAACGTCCGCTATTTGCGCATTCCGGCCGAAGACCCGCGTCGCTTCTCCCCTGCGATGCGACCGATCTTGTCGCGCCATCAGCGGCCTGCGCCTGCGCGCGAGCGGCGGTGAGCTTCGCTTCGATCTTGATCCGCTTGGCGGCGTCAGTGACGGGAGGGGGCGAACCATCGTCCGCCTCGACCAATGCGCCATACGCACAACGCCTTCAAAGCCGCTTCTCGCTGGGCTAAGCGTCTATATCAAAGCCTGAGCGGGGAACACGCCTGTAGCGAAAGCAACGGCGGCCGCGTGGGTCAGATTCATGCATTGCAATTTGTGACGGGCGGTGTCCAGATGTGTTTTCACGGTGCTAAAGGCTAAACCCTGGATCGTGGCAATCTCCTGATAGGTTTTGCCCCGCGCCGCCCAAAGTAAACACTGCTCTTCTCGATTCGAAAAATGGACTTGAGGCGCGGGCAGTTTGAAATTGACGTGAGAGGCGGCATCAATAAGAACGGCTAGAAGTTTAAGACCGTGTATATTGGCCGCTTTGTAAGCCTCCCATTCTTGCTTCGACAGATCGCTAGTGAACGAAACCACCGAGAAAACACCTCGGCGGCCGTGTAAGGGCACCGAGACGCCGTTTCGGCCAACACTCTGGTTCAGAGCGTCGGTCAAGAAAAGCTTAGTGGCTGGATCGTCAGCGGGCAGGTTCGCCCAGTCGAATGGCTCATCAGTTTTTCGTCCGTGAGAAACTGTGGGGTCATGGACCAGGTATTTATTCAGAGAGTATCGTTGCTTCCATAATCTAGAGGAGGTGAACACTGAGAGTAAAGAGGAAGCATCGCCGCTCCCGTCCAGCGACACACGCAAATGGACGATGTTGCTAACCCCGATCTCGGAAGCGATCGTGCGCAGCGTTTCCGCGAGGTCGTCGTCATCTCTGCCTAGGATCGTGTCGGTCAGGCGCGCAGTCGCCGTCCGGATGCTGATGGCTATGAGGTCGACGGTCTCGACTACACGTTCAAGCGCGGCTTGCCTTACCCCACGGGAACCGACGGAGCGCCGGCCAGCGTCGAAATTCTCGGCATGGCGCCCGCGATGAACGCCGAGTTCGAGCACGCGGGCGAAGGTTTCCGCTACTATTTGCGAGACAAGGATCTCCTGGGTGTCGCCTCGACAATGCTGGGCTCGACGAGCCCCGAGAACCTCGACAAGCGGCGCTACGGCTCGGGAATGATCGTCCATATGACGCGCAGCAAAGGCGAGGTCGTGGCCGCCGGCAGCTGCGAATGGATCATGGGCCTCAAGCTGAACGATTTTTATACGCAACAGATCACCCGCAACGTCCTCGACAAGTTCTCCGCCGACTGAAGGCGTGACGGCTCACGCGCTGCCGCAGCTCTGCACAACCCCAAACTCGGTTGCGCGGCGCTGTAGGCGCGGTCCATGGCCCGTCGAAAAAGGGCGTCGTTCCGGACGCCTTTGGCCCGCGCGGCCGCACTTGACCCAAGCGCGGCTACAACCGGCGCGTCGACTCAAACGCAATCCGCTTTTAGGGGCTCTTCATCCAGACGTTCCAGAAGCGCGGCAAATAGTAGGGAACGAAGTTCTCGACCTTCTTCTTGTTGAACGCACGCAAATCGCCCATGTCCGCAATCTTGATCATATACGCTTGGTCGAGCACGCGCTGTTCGATAACGTCCCAGGCGGCTTTTCGATCGTTCATATCGAGCGATGTGTAGAACTTGTTGTACGCGTCATCGAGGACTGTGTCGTTCTGTACGTGTGGAAACGTGTAGAACATCACGCGCCATTGCTGCGGGCCCAACAGGGGGTTTGAACAAAAGCCAGTCGTCGACACATTCCACGCACCGGTTCCGCGCTGCATGTTGCTGGCATTCGTCGTCCAGTCGACGACGTCGACCTTCGCATTCATGCCGGCCGCCTTCATTTCCTCGGACAGAACGAGGATCGCGTCGCGGAAGCTCGGGTAATTGGCCGATGTTTGCAGGACGATCTCCTCGCCCTTATAGCCGGCCTGCTCCAATAGCTTCTTCGCCTTATCCGGGTTGTTCTGGCTGTAGTAGGGCTTCATCGCGTCGCCCTGATAGTAGGGGCTGAACGGATAGACGAGCGAGTGATCGAGCTTGTCGACGAGCCCCATGGCGGCGGTGACGTCGTCTGCATCGACGACGGCCTCGATCGCCTGACGCACGAGCGGACTCTTGGTCGGACCTTGCTGCGTGTTCACCACGTAGACCTGCATGCAATATGGGATGATCGTTTGCACCTCGATGTCCGGATTGCCGTCGAACCGCTTCGCGAGGTCCGGGGGAATGCTGGCGACGACGTCGGCCTCGCCAGCCTGTAGCGCGGCGACTCGCCCGTTGGCTTCGGGCACGAAATTGTAGCGGACCGTGTCCAGATAGGCCGTTCGATTGCCCCCAAATCCATTCAGACCTGTGTAGCTCTGGTTCGGCGTATAATCCTCGAAGCGTTTGAGGACGAGATGGCTGTCCTTGACCCACTCGCCAAGCTGGAAGGGCCCGGTTCCGATGATATCGATCTCTCTCGGCGCCTTGTCCTTTTCCTCGGCGGGCAGGATCTCGAACGGATAGACTGGACTCTTGAGGATATCGACGAATACGGCGTTCGGCTTGCTGAGCTTGACGACGAACGTGGATGGATCCGGCACAGAGTAGCTTTCGACATCGGTAAACACGGCCGCGTTGGGGCTCACGCGGCGATAACGCTCAAAGGACGCGACGACGTCGGCCGAAGTCATCAGTTTGCCATTCTGAAACTTGACGCCGCCGCGCAGCGTGAAGGTGAACGTCTTGGCGTCGGGACTTATATCGATCTTGGATGCCAGCATCGGCGCGGTTTCGTAGTGTTCGCCGATCGTCACAAGCGGCTCATAGATATGGTGGATCACCTCGAGCTCGACGGCGCTGCTCGATACATAGGGGTCGAGGGTCCCAGGCCCCGACACTAAGTCGTAAACGAGGTTGCCGCCCTTCTGAGGATCCGCGAGGGCGTCAGCGATCCGCAACGCATGCGTCGACACCAGCAGGGACGCTCCGAGGAACGCCGCGCGAACGAAAGTCTTCATCGGCTCTGCTCCGCAAATCCGGACGTTTCAAAGGACGCCAAGGTCCCCCGCGCTCACCCCACCCGCGCGACCACCGCAAAAAATATACCATATATCCCGAGCGCTCAAAACGGTGGGGCCTGCGGCTGGGTTCCGAGGGCAGGGCCCTTCAATCGCCGCGAGGGCGAGCCTCCGCCGTGGTCGAAATCTCCGCGCATGCTTTGCGGGGCGACGATATAGAATATATGCTCCCCCAGCCCAAGGCTCTCGCAGCGCATCATTGCGCGACGATCCCACGGCGCAACTTCTGACAAAGGGTGCTCAGGATGAGCATAGGCGCACCTCCGTCCCAAGCCCCCGTCGTCGCCGACATTTGGCGGGATCAATGGGGCATCCCTCACATCAAGGCGAAGTCGCGGACTGACGCCTTTGTCGCGCTCGGCTTCGCCCATGCGCGCGATCGTTTGTGGCAGATGGAGGCGCTGCTCCGCAGGGGAACCGGCCGTTACGCCGAGTGGTTGGGCAAGTCGGCGCGCGCGGCGGACATCCTGGCGCGACAAGTCGACGTCGCGGGCGCGTCGAAGCGCGATTTCGCAGAGCTGAGCGGAGAGGGGCGCGCGATGCTCGAAGCCTACGCCTCGGGCATCAACGCCTTCATCGCGACGGGGTATCGGCCGATCGAATATGGCTTGCTCAAAACCGAGCCGGAGACTTGGCTGCCTTGGCACTCGATCGCCGTCATGCGGCAAATCGGCTTCCTGATGGGGTCGGTGTGGTGGAAGCTTTGGCGCGCTTGCGCCTTGCCGATCGTTGGAGCGGAAGGCGTCGCCAAGCTGCGTTTCGAGGACGGGGGCGGCGAACTGCTTTGTGCCCCGCCGGGTCTCGAGAGAGGTCCGTTTCGCGCCGCGCTCGACGAGCTTCAGCCAGGCATTACGGCTCTCCTCGAGATCGCCCCGCACGACGTCGCCGGAGGCGGCAGCAACAATTGGGCGCTCGCCCCGAGCCGCACCGCGACGGGACGTCCGATGCTGGCGGGCGATCCTCATCGCGTCCTCGAAATGCCGAACATGTACTGGCAGGTCCATCTCGCCTGCGACGAATTCGACGTCATCGGCCTCACCGTGCCCGGCGTCCCCGGCTTTCCCCATTTCGGTCACAACGAGCGCGTGGCGTGGTGCGTGACGCACGCCTTTGTCGACATCCACGATCTTTTCGTCGAGCGCTTCTCCGACGACGGCCGCAGCGCGCGGTTCAAGGATAATTGGGAGCGGGTCGCCACGCGGCGGGAGGAGATTCTCGTCAAGGGCGAAGATGCGGCCGTTATCGAGGTGACCGAGACGCGGCACGGTCCCGTGATCGCGGGCGATCCGCGAAAGGGCTTTGGCCTTGCGCTGCGCTCAATGCAATTCGCCAAGGTCGATCGTTCCTTCGATACGCTGCTTCCCATGATGCGGGCTGGAAGCGTCGAAGCGCTTTACGAGGCGACACGCGAGTGGGGGCTGATCGACCACAATCTTGTCGCCGCCGACGTCGACGACCACATCGGCTATCGCGTGCGCGGCAAGGTTCCGCGGCGTCCTCGCAGCAATGGCTGGTTGCCGGTTTCCGGCTGGACAGGCGAACACGAATGGGACGGTGTTGTTGATTGGAGCCGGATGCCCTCGTTTGTCGATCCGCCGGAGGGCGTGATCGTGACGGCGAACAATCGCGTTGTCGAGGAAGGTGACGACTATCTCTGCACCGACGCTATGCCTCCGCATCGGGCTCGGCGGATTTGGCGCCGGCTGGCCGTTTTGGGCTCGGCCACTATCGAGGACATGACCTCGATCCACCGCGACCTCGAGACTGTGCCGGGACTCGAGATGCGCGAGCGGTTGCGGAGCGCGCCTGAGCCCGCCGCTAAGAACGCCGCGGCGCTACGAGGGGCTATCCTCGCTTGGGACGGACGCATGGACGCATCGTCTCATGGCGCCGCCGCTTACAACGCTGTCCGGCGCGCCCTGACCACGGTCATGGCGTCGCGCAGCGGGTTGAGCGTCGCAGCGAAGAGCCCCTTCGCGGAAGTTGCCCCGGGCGTCATTCCCGAGAACCAGCTCTGGTGGACGATCCCGGGCCTTCTGCGAAACGATGACCGAACGCTGCTCAACGGGGCGTCCTGGGAAGAATTGCTAACCGAGGCGCTCGTCCGCGCGGCGGCCGAGCCGATTACGGAGTGGGGCGCAGCGCATCAGCCTCAATTGAACCATCCGATTGCGGCGCTGTTTCCCGAGCAGATGGAGACGTTGAATCGTGTCTCTGAGGTTGTCGGCGGCGACAATGACACGATTTTCGCGACGGGATGCGCCGCGAGCGTGGGTGCCCGGGCCGTCTATGGATCGCTGTCGCGCTATGCATTTGACGTCGGCGCCTGGGATAATTGCCGATGGGTCGTATTTCACGGCGCCTCAGGCGAGCCGGGCAGCCCTTGGCACATGAACCAGAACGCGGCTTGGGCCGCGGGCGAGATGGTTCCAATGCTCTACGATTGGGCCGCGATCACGGAGCAAGCGGTTTCCCATCAGCGTCTATTCTTCCGTAACGGCGAAGTGTATGGCTCGTCGGCTGAGGCGGCCGGGGGAGGAGGACCTTGATGCTCAGTGCCTTGAAAGTCAGCAACCGAGAGAACTTCACTTCGCGCGTCTACGCTCAACTCCGCGAAGCTTTGATGGCCGGTCGGTTCTGGCCGGGCCAGCGGCTGCGGATCGGCGAATTGGCCCTGGCGATGGGAGTCAGCCAGACGCCAGTGCGCGAAGCGATCATGCAGCTTGTTCGTGAGGGGGGACTAGAGATTCGATCGAGCCAAGCCATCACGGTCGCCAACCTCTCTCTGTCGCGCTACAAGGAGTTGCGCGAAGTTCGCCTGCTTCTGGAAGGACTCGCCACCGAAAAGGCAACCCCGCTCATCACTTCCGCCAACTTCGCGAGGCTCGACCAACTCCATAGGGAGCTTATCGCATCGGAGAAGAGCGGCGATTTCGAGACGGCGACGCTCACCAATTTCCACTTTCACTTTCTAATCTATCGCGCCTCGCAGATGACCGATCTCGTGTCGATTCTGGAGGGCGTCTGGCTTCGTAATGGACCGTTGCTGAGGTACCTCTATCCCTATGCCCGGCCGACCTATCCTGGCCGGCATCAGCACCTCAACATTATGAGCGCGCTCAAGCGCGGCGACGCCGTGGCGGCTCGGCAGGGGGTGCAGGACGATATGATCGAGGGTGGCGTCGGGCTCGTGAAGCTGATGGAAAAAATAGAGACGGGCGAGACGGCGCTGGTCGAAGGACCCGACGGAGCGCTCCAATTGAGTTTCCGTGCCGACGCGAAACGCAAGGTTTCGACGCGGGAGGCGCAGCGATGAGTCATTCGCCGCCGGGAGTCAAACCGTCGGCTTGACGAATATATCATATATTATAGGCTGACTTCCGCAGCGAGAGGCTTTTCTCATGAACGCCCTAACAGAAACGCAGGATCAGAAGCTTCGCGCCCGAGCGCGCCGAGTTATTCCGGGCGGGATGTACGGGCACATGCGCAGCGAAACACTTCCCGCGGGCTATCCGCAATTTTTTGAGCGCGCGGAGGGTTGCCATATTTGGGACGTCAACGGTCGTCGGTATCTGGATTTCATGTGCAGTTGGGGCCCGATCGTGCTCGGCCACAATCATCCTGTCGTCACGGAGGCCGTGCATCGCCAGATGGCGAAGGGTGATTGCATGGATGGTCCGTCCGAGCGGATGGTGGAGCTGGCTGAGCGCCTGGTCGGATTCCTTCCGCACGCCGATTGGGCGATATTCGCGAAAAATGGAACAGACGCCACGACCACCTGCGTGATGCTGGCCCGTGCGGGGACGGGGCGTCGCAAAATTCTCGCCGCTCGGGGCGCCTACCATGGCGCCGTTCCATGGTGTTCACCGCACCCTCTCGGCGTAACGGCGGAAGACCGCGCGCATATGATCTACTACGTCTATAACGACATTCCGAGCCTCGAAGCCGCAGTCGAATTGGCCGGAGCGGACCTTGCCGGCGTGATCGTCTCCGCCTTCCGGCACGACTATGGTTTTGACCAGGAAATGCCAAACGCGGAATTCGCCAAGCGCGCCCGCGCATTGTGCGACGAAAAGGGTGCGGCGCTTATCCTCGATGACGTGCGGGCCGGATTTCGACTCAGCCTGCATGGGAGTTGGGATCTCGTCGGCGTTCAGCCGGATCTCAGCGCATGGAGTAAGGCAATTGCGAACGGTTACGCGTTGGCTGCGGTGACCGGCTCCGATCGCTTTCGCGACGCCGCTTCACGAGTCTTCGTGACTGGATCGTTCTGGTGCAGCGCGGTTTCGATGGCCGCCTCGCTTGCGACTCTGGACGTCCTCGAGCAGATGGACGGACCGGCCCTGATGCGTAAGATGGGACAGAGATTTCGCGACGGGGTCGCTGCCCAGGCGGCCGCTGCGGGCGTCGGCATCCGGCAGAGTGGCCCGCCGCAAATGCCGACCATCCTCTTTGACGACGATCTGGACTTCACCAAGGGAGAGCGCTTCACGCTCGAGGCGATGAAGCGGGGCGTTTACATGAATCCCCGCCACAATATGTTTCTCTCGACCGCGCATACTGCGGCAGATATCGACTCCGCGCTCGAAGCGACGAAAGAGGCCTTCGCCGCTCTTGCTGCGGAGTGAGCTGGCATGATTCTTGATCCCGTATAGGATATATACTGAGCGCCGCGGCGTTAAATCCCCCGAGCGCCCCTGAGCTCAAGGCCGAAAGGGAGTGCCGATGGCCGTTCTGGGACGACGTGATTTCACGCGTGGCGCGCTCGCTGTCGCTGGCGCGGTCCTGTCGCGGTTGGCGCCCGGACGGGCGCTGGCGGATCCAAAAAAGGGCGGAACGTTGGCCTACGCCAGCGTCTCGGGTCCCGGCACTCTAGATCCCCATGTGTCCTCGAGCCTCGTTGAGCTCGAAGTGATCCACAACGTCTTCGAACCACTTGTCACGCTGGACAATGCGAACGCCACGAAGGCGATGCTGGCCGCGAGCATCTCGGCGTCGCCCGATTGCAAGACCTATACGTTCCAGCTGCGCAAGGGCGTCAAGTTTCATAGCGGCGAGGAGATGACGTCGGCCGACGTGCAGGCGTCGATGGAACGCTACGGTCGCGTCAGTCCGAACGCCGCCAACCTGGCCGGCGTCGACCGCTACGAAACGCCTGATCCCTACACGTTCGTAGTTCATCTCAAGGAGCCTAATGTCGTCCTGCTCGATGTGATGAAGGCGCCGATCTTCCCTTTCATGATCCTGCCCGCCTCGCAGAAGGATAAGCCCGCACGCGGAATTGACGTGGTCGGCACCGGCCCTTTTTCGCTCGGCGAATGGGTCAAGGATAGCCATCTCGTCCTTAATCGGTTCGACAACTACACGGCCGATATCACGTCGCCGGGCCGTGATGGCTACGCGGGCCGCAAGACCGCCTACCTCGATTCAGTCAGGTTTCGCTTCATGCCGGAAGCGACCACGCGCATCGCCGCGCTGCAGACAGACGAGGTGCAGCTCGTCTCCAGTATCCCGCCGGAGCTTCGCGGACAAATCGAGGCGCGTCCGGAGCTTGCAATCCGAGAGATATTTCCGCTTGGCGGAACGTATATCATTGTGAACTCACAATATGGATTGACGGCCAATCGAACAATCCGTCAGGCCATCGCCGCGGCAATCGACATCGGTGAGATCACGGAGGCGGTCGGCGGCGTGAACAAGCCGAACGCTTGGATGTCCTACCCGAACACGCCCTATTATCCTGGCGAGAAGACGCCCTCGCCCTGGTACGATCAGAAGAGTCCGGAGCGAGCGAAGGAGCTTTTGACTCAAGCGGGTTATAAGAACGAAAAGCTGATCATCGAGACGAATGGCAACTATCAGTGGATGCGTACGACCATGCTGGTCGTCGCGGAACAACTGAAAGCCGTCGGGATGAATGTCGACGTTCGTATGGTCGATTGGACAACCAACGCCTCCCATATGCAGCAGGGATCAGGGGAGTGGAATTTGTCGACGACGCTCTTTGGCCCCGAGCACATTCTCGGTCCGCAGCAATGGCGGCCCCTGATCTATGCCTTTGCGAACATCAAGGGCGACGACGCGCTCGACGCCGCCTACAAGGGCTTTTTCAGTGAGCCGGATCTGGATAAGCGGCGCGAGCTGTGGGTCAAGATTCAAGAGGAGGTCCTCGGCGGCGGCTATTTCATCAAGATCGCCGACGCTGGTCGCCTGTGGGCCTATGCGAAGAAGCTCCAGGGTCAGTCCGACTACCCTGGAATACTGCAACTCTGGGATATCTCGCTGGCATGAGTCGGGCTGAAAAGACGCCAACTCGCTTTGGACTCCTGGCCCTCCCTGCTTTCGGTGCTGCGCGCCGAACCGATACGAAATGTCTCGGCTGATTGCTGTCCGAGTTTTGCAGGCCGTTCCGGTCATCCTGATCGTGTCCGTGCTCGCCTTTCTCCTTATTACCCTCCTGCCAGGCGACCCCGCTGTCGTGATCGCCGGCGATCAAGCATCCCCCGAAGCGATCGCCGCGGTGCGGCACAATCTCGGTCTCGACAAACCGCTCATCGAACAACTCGGCATCTGGTTCATTCATCTGGTGCAAGGCAATTTTGGCTCGTCCCTGATGCTCAACCAAAGCGTTCTCTCCGCGATGGGAGAGCGGCTGCCGGTCACGCTGTCGCTCGCTGCTCTGTCGATTCTCATTACCCTTCCGGTGGGAATCTTTGCTGGCGTCATCGCCGCCTACTATCGGCAAACTTGGGTCGACACGTTGGTCATGACTCTGGCGCTGATCGGGGTCTCGGCACCCGCGTTCTGGATCGCGATCCTCTCGATCCTTTTTTTCGGCGTATACCTGCGCTGGCTTCCGACCAGCGGGTACATGCCTTTCCTTCAGAATCCGGCTCTCTGGCTGCGCTCGCTCGTTCTCCCCGCGCTGATTCTATCTCTCTTCCAGATTGGGTTTCTTGCCCGCATGACGCGGTCCGCGATGCTGGAGGCGCTCGGCCAGGATTTCGTGCGAACAGCCCGCGCCAAAGGCCTCAGCGAATGGAAAGCGGTCGGCAAGCATGCGTTTCGCAATGCGCTGATCCTGATTGTCACCGCTATAGGCATTCTGCTGTCTACGGCGATTGGCGGATCAGTTGTTCTCGAGCAGGTGTTCGCGCTGCCGGGCGTTGGCCGCCTTGTGGTCCAGGGCATTCTGGCGCGCGACTATCCCCTCGTGCAGGGCGTGATGCTCATCTACGGTTTCGCGTTTGTGCTCATCAACCTGGCGGTCGATCTGCTTTACACGCTGCTCGACCCGCGCGTGCGGTATGACTGACCTCGCCGTGGGCGCCGTTGCAGGGACGCTCGCGCCGCGCAGGCAGTTTGTTCTGTTACGGCGGCTCG
>JGI12659J15293_10000640_pt1 | contig 11396 bp, 12 predicted proteins | sample JacPinW_OM2H0_O1_FD_15293 | JGI IMG/M metagenome (IMG submission 15293) | reverse complement strand
CCCCGTCCTGCACGCGGCGAAACCTCGCCTCCATTGTAAAATCCTGCCCTGAGCGTATCCCGTCGCAAATGCTCTTTGACGCTATTTCTCGATCCTCAGGGTGGATCGCGGTCATCCACGCCTCGGAATTTGATTGGACGTAATCGAGTGCCTGACCGGAGTATTCCAGCCAGTTTCGGTTCACGAAGTCCGGCGTCCCATCAGGCCTGAGCGTCCACGCCGCTACAGGGATGTGTTGAAGGAGGCCAACCTGGAACTGAAGGTCTTCGTTGGCTTCGACAAGTTCTCGCGTGCTACGTTCCAACTCCTGGGTCCGAACTCGAACCTGCGTCTCCAACCCGTTTGCCAGTTCGCGCACTTCTGTTTCCGCTTTTTCGCGCGCTGCGTTTTCCAATTTGAGGTTCTCAATCGACGCTAGGACCTGACATGCCGCTGACGCGAAACGGCTCGTACGTTCGAGCAGCCTTAGGTCCTCGGCGTCGAATTTGCGACGATTATCGTGTGCGAATGCCCAAATTGTACCGACCGGTTTACCGTTTGCGTAAAACGGAACGAAGAGTCCTTCTTCCGTTACGGGCATCGTCCTGCTGAAATTCAGATAACGCCGTTCCCAATGCGTGAATAGCATCGGAACATTGCGGTCGAGCACTTCGCCGCATGGGCAGGAATTGCGCGGGACATTGGAGCCGGCGTGGGGCCGCCACGCGCCGGCAATCGCTGCCCAGTAGAACCTCTTTTCGTCTCTCGTCAGCAGACTTAGGCCGGCAGAATCAGCATGCAATAGATCGAGGACTCTATCAGCCAATGTTTGCAGAATGGTACCCGGGGAGTCAGCTAGCGCGTTGGCGAGTGCGACAAGTGCTCGATTCTCCGTCTCGTAGTCGGGCGAACGCGATGGGCGATCGCGCAATTCTTGGGTGCGAAGAATCGATTCCAAAGGAAGCCCTGGAATTGGAGGTTCGAGTAGAAAATCATCTTGCAAATTAACAGAGTCGGTCACGTTTTCACCTCCACGCAGGAACCCGAAGTGAGCGCCAACCCGTCTGTATATGGCGTGGCGCAGTGCTTTGCGTCTAAGCTCGTTCTCGATGGTAATCCCCTGTCCATATGGAAGGATCCGCCACAAGGGGTGTCAATCATACTTTGGTATTGATCCGTTATAGGTATCAGCATACGTGTGCTCCTAGATCCCTCCATGGAAGGTTCCTCGCATAAGCATTTGCTGCCCACGGGTCTTCGGTCGAGAGGACCTCGAACCCTTGATCTTCATTCGGCCAGCGTTTACGAGGCTAACGACGCCTTTGAGGATAAGAGAAACGATTGGCGCGCACTTGCGGTGATTCCAATTCCTGCAGTTCTGACTTGGATAGCAGTGTGCCGCGCAGAACGTCAATCAGTAGTTTGCTGTAGTTCCGTACGTGCTTTTCCCGGCATGCGGCTCTAGAGGATAAGCGAGTGTGATCGCGATGTGCCACCGGGATGTTTCGAACGTCCCTCGTACCTAATGCAAATCGAAAGTCGTGAGGCGCTCCGCACAAATCATGCAAAGGTATCAATTCATACCCTTGTCTAATAGATTCGGCTCTGCTCCTCTGGTTCAATCATCATCAAGCGAGACAAGTTCGAACGAGAACTCGCCATCGCACACTAACCGAATCAATTGAAAGGAAGAGCTGATATGACAAGAATGATTTCGATCGCGATTATTTGTGGCGCCGCCGCACTGACTGGGGCCGCGCCCTCTGCACCGTCACAAACAACGTCACAAGCTGAGTATCACTACGCGCTACCCCTTAATATCGCAGTTGAGGCCGCGACCGAAGCTGTTCGTGTGTGCGCCCAACACGGATATCAAGTGAGCGCAACAGTCGTGGACATGGATGGGGTNCGGCAGGTAGACCTTCGNGGTGATGGCGCCACCATTCATACAGCGGAATCGAGTTATGACAAGGCGTATACGGTGGTCACGCTAGGGCCGATCTTCGACTTCGATACGTCCAGCAAGTTCTTCGAGCTGACGAAGACCAGTCCCTATGCGCCGCGGCTTTCAACCATGCATAACGTCATGGCGCTTCCAGGCGCAGTGGCGTTCAAGTCGAAGAACGCCATCGTAGGCGCTCTGGGCGTGGGAGGTGCTCCCGGCGGAGACAAGGACGAAGTCTGCGCGCAGGCTGGGATGGCGAAGGTCGCCGACCGGCTTCCGCGCTGAGTATCACTGAAGTCCTGGCTTATGGGATCCACTAATCGGGAGAAAAGGAGGGAGTCATGGAAGGCGCAGCAGCACGGGATGCAGGATGGCCTAACGCGGGGCAAAGCGATCTGCACAAGGGAGAAACCAGCACGATCGCTTTGCCTCTAGCAGAATGTCTGGAATGCGTGATTCGCACCCGTGCTTCTGGCTTAATCGCAGATGTGACGGCAGCAAGAACTGAACGTGCCCCAGACCAGTGTCCAAAGCATGCATTCGACTGGCTACTCGTGGCCGTTCTGAGCATGACGGCCGGTTCGGTCGACCTTATCGGATTCCTCGCATTCGGAGGGTTGTTTACCGCGCACATTACGGGAAACATAGTTATCCTTGCCGCCCATTACATAACCGGTGGCTTCAGCCGGATCGGACCGCTAATCGCGGTTCCAGTTTTCATCGCTGTCTTAGGGACAGTTGTTTGGTTGTTCGAGGACAAGCCGAAGCATCAGACCTTGCGAGCATTGCTGATTCTACATGCAGCACTTCTCACTGGATTTTTCGCGGTTTCCACCGCGTTTGGTCACTTCGCGAATCCCGGAGGCGCAGTGGCAGCGTCTCTGGGGATGCTCGGAGTTGCAGCGATGGCGACTCAAAATGCGCTCGTTAAACTCGATCTGCCAGGTTTCCCTACGACGGCGGTACTCACCGCGAATACTGTCCAGTTGACAATCGAGCTTACAACTCTAGTGCGCGGCAATACCTTACCTGAAAAAATGGCCCTAGCTCGGCGCGGTATTCGGATGACTCTCCCGGCCTTCGCGGGTTTCATTGCGGGTTGTACGACGGGCGGGTTGCTCGAGGTGCACTTCGGACTGCGGGCTTTGGCATTCCCGGTTGTGCTGGCAGTACTTGCAATACCGTTGGGCGAGTACACCGTAAGAACGGTTCTAACGACGAATGCTAACTTCGCTTGCGCCGTCTCCACGTCTGATGCGAAAGCAACAATCGATAACTTCGTCTAGTGGTCTCGGAGCTCATGGCTTCACCAGAATTGTGTATGGAATCAAAATTCTAAAGAGGAGGTTTGGTATGTTAGACAACAAACAAGCACCGTGGAGGCACAACGAGGTATCGTTCGACCTCATCAGCCGGGCCAGGATGTTTTCAGATCGATCCTGCCGGAAGAAATCGACTGGAAACCCTTCCCGTCGTTCCCTCCTTCGGTTCGCCTGGCAGTCGTCGTCGGTCAGCCCTCGGAGGCCGGGCCGTACACCATCAGGGTGAAAGCGCCGCACGGCGCGAAGCTGATGCCACACCGGCACCCGGAGGATCGAGTCTACACAGTTATTTCAGGCGTTTTCTACATCGGCCTGGGCGATCAGTTCGACGCCGATAAGCTGCAGGCATTTCCGGCCGGTAGCGTCATCGTTCTACCCGGCAATACATCCCATTTTCATTGGGCGAAATCCAGTGAGTACATCACGCAAGTTTCGGCGATTGGGCCGCTTGGTCTCGAATACCTAAACTCGAAAGACGATCCGCGAAACCAGCAGCCTGGGAATTGAACCCGGGCTCAACTACTTAAGTGTCTAGAAGCAGAAGCTCGTTTTCGCATATCTGTGTCGAGTGTTGACGGAATGGGAGTATGAAGAGCTCGTCACTTCGACGCTTGCCAAGGGTATCGCAACTGTACGTAAACCCGAGCGCTGTATGAGCAGCCAAGTTCTTAGTTTCGCTGCGGATCGGCGTGAATTGAACGACATCTCAATGGAGGTAATAGGCGATGGCACACCGAGTGGCAGATGAATTAATTAGCAGACTTGTTGAAACGGGTGTCGAAAGACTTTACGGCGTCGTGGGCGACAGCCTGAATCCGGTGACGGATGCTTTGCGAATAAATGGCAAAGTCAAGTGGATTCACGTGCGCCACGAAGAAACTGCTGCGTTTGCAGCGGGTGCCGAGGCTCAGCTCAGCGGGAAACTCGCTGCCTGTGGTGGCAGCTGTGGCCCTGGTAACCTTCACCTGATCAACGGACTCTTCGATGCTCATCGCAGCAATGCTCCGGTACTCGCGATCGCATCTCATATTCCAAGCAGTGAGATCGGCACCGGATATCTCCAGGAAACTCATCCGGAAATTCTTTTCAAAGAATGCAGTCACTACTGTGAGCTGATTTCGAATCCGAAGCAGTTTGAGCGTGTTCTTCACATCGCCATGCAGAGTGCAGTCGGAAAAGGCGGAGTAGCCGTAGTGGTGTTGCCCGGCGACGTGTCTGGGATGGAGATTGCGAAGGATGACTCTCCTCGTTCCGTGGTCCGGCAAAGGCCCTTCATCCGCCCCTGTGAAAAGGACTTGGCGCAACTGGCGGAGTTGATTAATTCTTCAAAGAAAGTGGCTCTCTTCTGTGGAATTGGGTGTGCCGGTGCCCACGGTGAGCTGATGGCTCTGGCTGACAAGTTAAAGTCTCCTGTCGGCCATTCGTACCGTGGAAAACCATTCGTCGAGTTCGACAATCCGTTCGATGTCGGAATGAGTGGATTGCTTGGATTCGGCGCGGCGTACCAGGCCATGCACGAATGCGATTTGCTCCTACTCTTGGGTACTGATTTTCCCTATAGCAAATTCCTTCCCACGAAACCCAAGATCGTCCAGGTTGACATCAGAGTTGAGAACTTGGGTCGACGAAGCAAACTGGATCTTGGATTATGGGGCGATCTGGGCGAAACCATCCGCGCGCTACTTCCGATGATAGAAGCTAAGTCAGATCGCTCGTTTTTGGACGCGATGCTCGGTAACCATAAAAAGTCGCTTCGGCGGTTGAATGCCTACGTAAATCACGTTGGGAAACGGAGGCCGATGCACCCTGAGCCTGTCGCGGCCGCGCTGAGTGACGTTGCGGCAGACGACGCGATCTTTACTGCTGATACCGGCATGTGTAACGTCTGGTCTTCCCGGTACATTCGAGCAACGAAGGACCGGCGTTTAATCGGCTCCTTCACCCACGGGTCCATGGCAAACGCGCTGCCTCAGGCCATTGGCGCGCAATTTTGCTATCCCGGAAGACAGGTAATCGCAATGGCGGGAGATGGCGGCCTCGCCATGCTTATGGGCGAGTTGTTGACGGTGACACAGTACGACCTCCCGATCAAGATCGTAGTTTTCAACAACGGCGCTCTCGGAATGGTGAAACTGGAGATGGAAGTCGACGGAATACCCGACTATCAGACTGACTTGAAGAACCCTAACTTTGCAAAGCTGGCCGAGGCGATCGGGATGATGGGTGTAAGAATCGAAAATCCAGCCGATCTGTCCTCTGGACTAAAGCAGGCGCTTCAGCATTCGGGTCCGGCGCTGATTGATGTGGTCACCGATCCAAATGCGCTTTCTCTGCCGTCCCATATCGAGGCGGACCAAGTCGTTGGCTTCGCAATCGCCATGGGGAAACTGGTCCTCGCCGGTGGTATCGACGAGGTTGTAGACACAATTGAAACCAACATTCGGAATATATGAGAACTCTCTCTGGCATTCCGGTACCGTGCAGGTGGTTCCCGAGCCTGTCCTTAATTATTGTCCGGTGGGATTGATTCTCCTCCGCGTGGCCGACAGACGAATGGCTTGCTTAGACCATAGGCAATTCCGACCGCATGTTACTTTATCGACAACGAGAGGCACTGCATGAATCTACCCGACGCGCCGATTGCACACGAAGGCTTCTTCGCCACGCACTTCTTCACCGTGAGGGACCTGGAAAAATCGAAGGACTTCTATGTCCGAATTCTTGGCGGGAAAGTCATCAAGCCGGAAAATCCCTGCTACATCAAGTTGGCGAATACGTGGATCATTCTCAATTCCGGCGGTGGCTCGACTCCCGACAAGCCAGAAGTCCTCCTCGAGACTCTGCCGAATCTCAATAGAGTGAATAGTTTTCTCGACTTGCGTGTCGCTGACATCCAGGCCTGCTACAAACAATGGCGCGACAAAGGAGCGTTCTTTCTTACCGGGCCGGTAAACAATCGCGGCTGGGAATGGCGCTGCTACATGCGTGATCCTGACGGCTACCTCATCGAGGTCGGCCAATATACTCAAATGGCCCTCGACTGGTTCACAAACTACGCCACTTAAGGTGCCAGAGGCAATTGCACTCCTAAAGACGCGCGTATAGAGTCTGCAGCTGCCTGGTGAGTCGGATCACCCGGGGGACTCGGATTCTGTGAATCTAAGGTCCTCATGTGCTTGATTGCGCGGTTAGAGATTTGGCGAGCTAGAGGTGTGCTCTGCGACGAAACAGCGGATACTGATAGATGCCGGAAGTCAGTGACAGGGCAGCGTTCTAACAGACGCGTCTGCCGGCCACGCCAGAGGTCCAACCAGCGTTTCGCTCTTCTTGGATCTGGCTGATTCTCTTTGGGCCACACCGAGCAGATAAATCCCGGTTTCTCCGAGTGGCCAGAAGCCAAGCCGAGACCAGTACGCCTTCAACCTCCTCACCGCCTCACCTTGTCCCACGCCAGGTGCTTTCAATCTGCTCAACGCGTTCCGATCGCGGGCGAATTCAGGAGTAAATTGCAGCGGCCAAGGTTTGCACGCTACCAATCCACAAACCGGACCGAAGATGTCGATAGTCCTCTCGATGGCAATTGGGCCGACTCCCGTTCCTCGAAATTTCGGACTGATCTCCATGCAGTCGATGACTAACAGGTCGCATCCTGAGGCCTCATATTCATCTTGCAGTTCTTCTTTCCATCGACCCGTGTCCAAGTCGAACAGGAGTTCCCAATATTCGGCAATATTTCCGTCGATGCCATCTCCCAGTCTCTCAGTGCTAATGCCATGATCCAAGGCCTCACCGAATTGCACCAACGACGCTTTTATGTAACCAGCCTCCTCTTCGTCTCCCCGATCCTCGGTCTTAGCGGAAATCTTCCCGAGAATGGAGTGAACGAAGTCTGCGTCAACGTATTCTTCGTGCAACGAAGCCCTAACTGCGAACTCGATGCTCGCAACTATATTCGTCTTCGCCTCGTCCGTCATCCCCGAAACCTCGTCTACTTTTTTCATCTCGCACCTCATGCCGCTGTTTATCGTAGTAATCGAAATTCGTCAAACGGGGCGGATCATTGCGCCGGAGTTCACGTGGGGTTTTCAGCTGAGAACGCTACGGGTGGTGACTCAATCGGCTCTGCGATAGTGCTTCCAGCCATTGGTGTGCCTATCTCGTGTAACCAAAACAGCTCAAAGTAGTTGCGCAAGGCACTGAGCGGTTGCATGGATCTTCCACAACCTGTTTACCCGGCCCAAGCGTGTCTCAATTAAAGTGACAGCGGCGGCCGTTGGTACAAGCTCTAAACAATGACGCCGTAAGAGGTTACGCATCGCGAATGGCACGCTTCGAAGAATAGGAGAACAACACCTCAGGAAGCCCGTTTGACGAATATCTGCTTTCCGCTTAAACAGAGACTCGCGGATGCAGTGCTAAAGGTGGTGGCTTTTTCTGGCCAGGGTCACTAGGCAGTGCGAACTCCGCCCAGATGAGGACCCCATGTCGACCCAGCCCGGTCCGGCGAACCCGGCCACTTCCCTTGCAACTGCTCTAGAACCGTACGTCGACGTCAAGCGAGCAGCTTCCTATTTGTCTGTCGCGGTCAAGACACTTAACGAATGGGCCCGCCTTGAAAAAATCCCTGCCTACCCGTGGGGGGATGGCAGCAGGAAGACTTGGCGCTTCAAACTCAGCGAACTGGACGTGTGGATGCAGGGGAGGATAAACTCCGTTCGTCGTCCGCCTCTTTCGGAAAGGACGGTTAGACGTGAGAAAGAGGCACACTAGTACAGGATTTCCAAGTGTAGTTAAACGCAAGAACGGAAAGAAAGTAGTGATCTGGCGATGGTACGAGACGGGCCAGGACGGCAAGTCTCGTGAGCGCTGGAAGACCCTTGGTTTGGCCAGTCGGTTCAAGTCGGATGCCGCGGCACAGCAAGAAGCAGAACGCCTCGGCCTAGGCCGAGCGATCGAAGCGGGGCCGCGAACTCTGAAGGAACTCGTCGATCACTGGCAGGATACGGAGTGCCCAGGGACGGATGAGGATCCTAACGAACGTCGGGCTTTCTCCACTCGGGACAACTACCGCGGCTATTTGCGGAAGTGGGTCAAACCGCGATGGGGAGACCAAGCCTTGGACGAAGTAAAGGCCGTGGCCGTAGAGAGTTGGTTGTCGACTTTGAAAAAAGACGATGGCACGGCTCTAGCCGATGGTTCGAAAAAGAAGATTAGGGACCTGATGCATCTTCTGTACGAGCACGCAATTCGCTACGAATGGACAGACCGTAATCCGATTACGTCTGTTCGGCAAAGCGGCGTGCGCCAGGCAACACCGATCCGCCTCAGCGTTGACCAGCTTTCCCAACTTATCTACGGTGAGCTAAAACAACGAGAACGACTGATGGTGTTACTGGATTTCGGAACCGGACTGCGGAGGGGCGAACTCAGCGGCGTTCGCTGGGAAGACATCTGCTTCGAGGAAAAGGTCCTGACCCCTAAGCGCTCAATCGTGAAGCAGCGCATCGGTAAGGTCAAGACGGAAGCTTCGAAAAAGAGCATCCCACTCGATGATGTGCTGATCGAAGAATTGCTGGCTTGGCGTCGGGAGACTCCCTATGCTCAAGACAGCGATTACGTCTTCGCCAGCACGAAGATGAGAGGCAAGCAGCCGTACTGGATGAGTCGGATCATGCAACATCACATCAAGCCAGTCGCAGCGAAAACCGGGATCGACATTAAGGGGTGGCACACATTACGCCACTCCTACACGACCCTGCTGCGCCAAAACAACAACAACCCCAAAGTAGTGCAAGGCCTGTTGCGGCATGCCTCGTACGCAATCACGATGAATGTTTACGACGAAGCAATGTCGGAAGAGAAGCGCAGCGCTCATCGTGGAGTGATTCAGCAGCTAAACCGTAGCGTAACCCGTAGTGCGCCAAAACCGGCTCTTCCGCAAATTGTTGATAAGGTTGGCGTCCCCGACGGGATTTGAACCCGTGTTACCGCCGTGAAAGGGCGATGTCCTAGGCCAGGCTAGACGACGGGGACTTTTCTTGGTGAGATGACGGTTTGCCGCCGAAGTTCATAGTAACAGGGCGTTTTTGTCGCGTCAAAACAGACTGGACCGTTCGCTGGATTCGCTAGCCCGAACCAGCATCCTCGCAGTCATTCTCGCTTCTGACATAGTCGCGGTTTAGAATGTATTGATGGCCGATTCGCTTTATTTGAGCCTGTGGTTTCCGAGCTTCGATGAAGCCGAGATACTGGCGCGCACGGTAAGCGTGCTGCGGCAGATTCCCTTTTCTGCGGCGCGTGGCGGGGTCACTTACTCGGCCGTCCAACCGGTGTCATGGAGCGAGCCGACAATTCTTGAGCGGCGTTATCGTCCGGGAGTTGCTCCGGAGGAAGCGGTGGCGGATGTAGCGGAATTCTTGCATAACGACTACGCATATGTTTTCGAGGCTTATTGGGATTTGTGGACGCCTCCGGAGGGCGCAGAGAAATGGGTGCGGGAGCCGGCGCTGATTCGTCTCACGGCGCACGGCTTGGAATTTGAAGAGCACGCGGCGGAGGAGACCGGGCACATTCAGATTGATTTTGGCTTAGACACGTCTTTCCTGCATGAAGAGGTGGAGTTTACGGCTGAGGCGGAGCGCAACGTCCGCAGCAACGTGCAGAAGCTGGTGGAATTTACCGCGCAGGTGGAAAAAAATGCTGGTGCAACCGGGCGGTTGCTGTGGTCGGAGTCGGAAGAAAATCTGGCGCAGAAGCTGATCAACCGGCTGCAAAGAGTACAGTAATGCCGGAAGGCGTCGGCAAGAGCTTGGGTGGCGAGAACGCTATCTCGCAGATTGCAATATTGGAACGGCCGAGAACGAGCCCTGCTATCGCGAGCCCGCGACGGGAGTCCCAAATAATCCCGGCTATCGCAACGGGGATCGCGACAAAACCGAATATGTATACGTCAACCAAATGGGGAGCGGCCCACCTCCAATCGTATTGGGCGGTTTGCTCTGCAACTAAGGTCACTCCCCATATCACAAAGAGTTCGATCATGGAGATCGCGACGGCTACAGACCCCAAGCGTCGCCCTTTCGCCAGTGCGCGCAGTGTCATGCAGCCCCCCTCTAAGGGATCACCTTCGACCTCGCCAAGACGTCACTTGGTCCGTCCACCGTCGATGTTGAGCTTTTCGCTAGCCGCTGCCTGGGCTGCGGCTAGGCGCGCGGTGAGGACGCGAAACGGGGAGCAAGAGACGTAGTCCATCCCGACGCGATGGCAGAACTCTACCGATGATGGTTCGCCACCGTGTTCGCCGCAGATTCCTACCTCGAGCTTTGGTCGCGTCTTGCGTCCGCGCTGGATTCCGATCTCGACCAATTCCCCTACACCTTCCTGGTCGATGGCGGCAAACGGATCCTGCTTGAGAATTCCCTCGGCCAGATACGTAGGCAACACTTTATTGATGTCGTCGCGTGAGAAGCCGAAGGTGGTTTGGGTGAGGTCGTTGGTGCCGAAGGAGAAAAACTCGGCGTCCTTGGCGATGTCGTCCGCGACCAGGCAGGCACGCGGCAGCTCAATCATTGTGCCCACGAGGTAATGCACGTGCTTGCCTTTTTCTTTGAATACTTCTTCGGCCACGCGCCGGACGATGGCACCCTGGTTCTCCATTTCCTTCACGGTGGCGATCAGCGGGATCATTACTTCGGCGTGCGTCTTGACGCCTTTTTTCTCTACTTCGACGGCGGCTTCGAAAATCGCTCGGGCCTGCATCTCGGTAATTTCGGGATAGGTGATGCCGAGGCGGCATCCACGATGGCCTAGCATGGGATTGAATTCGTGCAACTCTTCTACGCGCGACAGGAGAGCTGAAAGCACTTTCTTCAGATCGCCGGCACCCTTTACACCATATTCTTTGTACTCCGCGACCAGAGTTTTCTTCTGCTTGGGGCTGGCGCTGGGCACGCTGGCAATGTCGACCATGAGTTGCTCGCGCTTGGGGAGAAATTCGTGCAGCGGCGGATCGAGCAGGCGGATGGTGACTGGCAGGCCTTCCATCACCTTGAACAAGCCGATGAAATCCTTGCGCTGGAAGGGCAGCAACTTTTTCAGCGCCTTGCGCCGATCTTTCTCGTTGTCGGCAAGAATCATCGCGCGCATATGCT
>JGI12659J15293_10000639_pt1 | contig 11398 bp, 9 predicted proteins | sample JacPinW_OM2H0_O1_FD_15293 | JGI IMG/M metagenome (IMG submission 15293) | reverse complement strand
GCCTCTGTCGTCGTGGCGCTCCCGTGAAGAACCCGTCCCATAGCGCATCCTTCGAATCACTCGACAAGGATGCCCCATCAAAGCCCGGGACGAAATATCTAGGCCGCAGCACGCGGCGCTTCCTTTCCAGCGTGATCGTTTCCTCTTTCAAAGCACATCAAAAAAGGGCGTCCTCGCTGACGCCCTTTCATTTTGCGATGACAGCTGTTCAGCTCTGGACGCCCTTGACGTACCAGTCCATCACCAGAAGATCCTTGTCTTCCATGCGCTGGCCCTTGGCGATGCGCTCCTTGCCGGTTTGATCCGAGATCGGGCCGGTGAAGACCTCGTAGGTTCCGGCCTTCGTGTCGGCGATGATCTTGTCGGCCGCGGCGCGTACGTTGTCCGGCACGGCCTTATTGTAGGGGGCCATGCCCAGGAGCCCTTCCTTCATACCCCACCAGATGTCGTCCGACTTCCATGAGCCGTCGAGCATCGCCTTGGCGCGCTCGATGTAATAGGGGCCCCAGAGGTCTAGGCTGGCTGTCAGGTGCGCGTGCGGCGCGAAGCGCGACATGTCGGCGCCATAGCCAAACCCATAGATCTTGCGCTTCTCACAGACCTGCAAGGTCGCGGGGCTGTCGACGTGCTGGGCGATGACGTCGCAGCCGAGATTGGCCAGCGTCTCCGCCGCGGCGGCTTCCTTGGCGGGATCGAACCATGTGTCGATCATCACGAGCTTGGTCTGGATCTTCGGGTTAACCGCCTGAGCCGCGAGGGTGAAGGCGTTCACGCCCATCACGACTTCGGGGATCTTGAAGGAGCCGAGAAAGCCGATCGTTCCGGTCTTCGACATCATGCCGGCGATCGTGCCGATGACCGCGCGGCCCTGATAGAAGCGCGAATTGTAGGTGCCGACGTTGTCGGCGTGCTTGTAGCCAGTGCAATGCTCCCATTTGACGTCCGGGAACTGCTTTGCGGCTTCGATCGTCTGATCCATGTAGCCGTAAGAGGTGGTGAAGATCAGCTTGTGACCCTGCTGAGCAAGGTCCTTCATCACGGGGATCGCGCTCGCATCCTCCTTCACGTTCTCGACATAGTCGGCGACGACCTGACCTTTCAGCGCATCGACCAGCGCCTTGCGGCCCTGTTCGTGCGACCACGTCCAGCCGTAGTCGCCGATCGCGCCAAGGTAAACGAAGCCGACCTTGAGCGGTTCGGCGGCGAAGCCGCCGCGAGTCAAGGCGGGCAGGGTCAATCCGGCCGCAGCCGTCTTCATGAGGTTTCGTCGGGTAATCATGGCTCTTTCTTCTCCCTGTTGAATTCTGCGCGCTCAAGCGTTGGGTAGGAACGGACGGCCGAGGCAGGCCGGGGCTTCGCTTCCGGCGACCTCGCGGGCCGATATGACGGCGAGCGCCACGACGGCTGCGATGTAAGGCATCGCCGCCCAGAATTGCGACGGCAGGAATGAGAAGCCGGAGGCCTTGGCGTAAAGCTCGAGCGTCATCAGGATTCCGAAAAAGTAAGCGCCCGCCAGCAGGCGCCCGGGCCGCCAGCCGGAGAACACCACCAGCGCCAGCGCGATCCAGCCGCGCCCCGCCGTCATCTGCTCAGCCCACATCGGTGTGATCACCATCGAGAAATAGGCGCCCCCGATTCCGGCCAGCGCGCCGCCGAAGGCGATCGCCGCGTAGCGGATCGCAATCACCGGATAGCCGATCGAATGGGCGGAAAGGTCGTTCTCGCCGACCGCACGCAAAATCAGGCCGGCGCGCGTGCGGTTGAGGAACCAGCCGACGGCGAAGACCATGAGAAGCGCGAAATAGACGAGCGGACTGTAGCCGAACACGACCCGCCACAGCGGATCGCCAGCGAGCGCATCCGGAAAGACGGAATCGAACGACGGCACGATCATGCCCACATAGCTCGCGCCGATAAGCGAGGAGAGGCCGATGCCGAAGATCGCCAGCGCAAGGCCGGTCGCAACCTGATTGGAGCCAAGCGTCAGCACGAGCACCGCGAACAGCATGGAGGAGGCGGCGCCTGCGAGCGCCGCGGCGAGGACGCCGAACCAGGGCGCTAGATCGCCAAGATCGGGACCATAGTTCATGGTGACGGCGAAGCCGGTCACCGCGCCGATCAGCATCATGCCCTCGAGCCCAAGATTGAGCACGCCGCTCTTTTCAACCACCAGTTCGCCGGTCGCGGCGAGCAGGATCGGCGTCGTCACGCCGACGACGGTGATGAGCGCGTCGATCAAGAAACCAAGATTCACGCGATTGCCTCCGCGGGCGCGGCGCGCGGGGCGTCGCGAAGGATCCGCAAGCGGTATCGGACCAGAATGTCGCTGGCGAGAATAAAAAACAGCATCATCGCCTGGAAGATGCCGGCGGTCGCGCTCGGCACGTGCACGACGGTCTGCGCCACCTGGCCGCCGACATAGGTGACCGCAAGGATCAGACCCGCCAGAAAGACGCCGATCGGATGCAGGCGCCCAAGGAACGAAACGATGATCGCGGTGAAGCCATAACCGGAGGGGAAGCCGAGATTGATCTGTCCGAGTTGGCTCGAGGCCTCGAGAATGCCCGCTAAGCCCGCCATGCCGCCGCTGATCAGGAGCGTCGACCGGACGGTGCGCGAGGCATCGAAGCCGCCGTAGCGCGCAGCGCTGGGCGCCGCGCCGACCGTGCGGACCGAAAAGCCGTAGACCGAACGCGACATGAGCACCCAGAAAACGAGCGTTAGCAGAATGGCGACGATAAGGCCCGGCGGAATATCGGTTCGGGCTATCGCGCGCGGCAACAGTTGGGCTGGGGTGAACGGCGGCGTCTGCGGAAAGTTGTGTCCATTCGGATCTTTCCACGGGCCGCTGACCAGATAGTTGAGAACCTGCAGCGCGACATAGACCAGCATCAGGGTCGAGAGCACCTCGGACACCCGATAGCGCGTCCTCAAGAACGCCGGGATCGCCGCCCAGGCCATGCCGCCCACGATCCCCGCCGCGATCATCAGCAGGATCACCCAGAAACCTTGCGCATTGGGAAGAGCGAAGGCCACGCCCGCGCCCGCCAGCGCGCCGATGATGTATTGCCCCTCGGCGCCGATGTTCCAGATCTTGGCCTGATTGCCGAGCGACAAGCCCAGCGCGATGATGATGAGCGGCGCGGCCTTCGTTGCAACGTCTTGCCACTTGTACGAGGCGACGATCGGCGTAATGAAGGTCTCGTAGATCGCGCGCGGCCCGTCGAAGCCAATCAATTGAAAGATGATCGCGCCGAGCAACATGGTCAGAAGCACGGAGGCGATCGGCGTCGCGATCTGCATGAAGCGGCTCGGCGTCAGCCGTTTTTCAAGCCGGATGCGCATGCAGGGCCTCTGTCATTTCGACCGTCGCCGTCGGGTCGCCGTGCACGCCGCCCATGAGGAGGCCGATCTCTTCGATCGAAACCTCGCCGACCTTCATCGGCGCCGACAGGCGGCCGAGGTTGATGACGGCGATCGTGTCGCAAAGCGTGAGCAGTTCATCGAGGTCTTGCGAGATGACCATGACCGCCGTGCCGCGCGCGGCGAGATCGACGATCGCCTGATGGATGGCGGCCGCCGCGCCCGCGTCCACGCCCCAGGTCGGCTGGCAAACGACGAGCGCCTCAGGCCGCTGCAGGATTTCGCGACCCATGATGAACTTCTGCAAATTGCCGCCCGAGAGCGAGCCGGCGAGCGCGCCCGGGCCAGTCGCTTTCACAGTGTAGGCGCCGATCACTTCCGCGGCGTAATTGGCCGCCTTGCCGGGATCGATGAGGCCGAAGCGCACCATGTCCATGCGGTCGCGGCCGGTCAGCGCGCTATTGTCGGTCAGCGAGAACTCGCCGACCGCCGCATGGCCGTTGCGCTCTTCCGGAACCGCACATAGACCCAAGGTGCGCCGTTCGGTCACGCCGAGCCGCCCGACATCTTGGCCCACCAGCGTGATTGCCGCGGGCGTTGGCGCCAGCGTCTCGCCGCTCATCGCGCTCAAGAGTTCGTTCTGTCCGTTGCCGGCAACGCCCGCGACGCCAAAGATCTCGCCGGCCTTCACGTTGAGCGCGACGTCCTTGAGCGCGACGCCGAACTCGCTCGGCTTTAGCAGGTTCAAGCCTTGCGCCGAAAGCTTCGATGGGCCGAGGCCCCTGCTCATGGGCTTGGCGATTTCCCTCAGGTTGGCGCCGATCATCATCTCAGCCATCGAGCGCGAGGTCTCGCGCTTCGGGTCGCAATGCGCCACCACCTTGCCGCCGCGCAGGATGGTCGCCGTGTCGCAGAGCGCCACGATCTCGTGCAGCTTGTGTGAGATGTAGAGGATCGAGCAACCGCTCGCGGCCAGCTTTCGCAAGGTTTCGAACAATTGCTCGACTTCCTGCGGCGTGAGCACCGAGGTCGGCTCGTCCATGATCAGGAGCCGCGGGTTGAGCAAGAGCGCGCGCACGATCTCGATGCGCTGGCGTTCGCCGACGCTCAGCGTCGACACGACACGGCGGGGATCGAGCTTGAGGTGGTAGGCTTCGAGCACCCGATTGAACTCGGCCAAAAGTTCGCGCGGGGAAAGGCGCGCGTCGAGGCCGAGCGCGATGTTTTCCAACACCGTCATAGCCTCGAACAGCGAGAAGTGCTGGAACACCATGCCGATGCCGAGGCGCCGAGCGGCGCGCGGATTGGAGATGCGGACAGCGGAACCGTCGAAGATGATCGCGCCCTCGTCGGGCGCAAGGATGCCGTAGATCATCTTGACCAGCGTCGATTTTCCCGCGCCGTTCTCGCCGAGAAGAGCGTGAATCTCGCCGGGCTTGACGCTCAAATTGACATTGTCGTTTGCGCGGACGCCCGGAAAGGACTTGCTGACGCCGGTAAGTTTTAAGCGCAGGGGAGCTTCGACATTCACCGCAACATCACCTCGCTCCCCGGCTCGTGAGGCCGCGCTTGAACCCCGTGCGGAGCAAAAATCATACCGCGCAGTTCCTGTCCTTTGCGCGGCGGAAGCTCAGATGAGCGATTTTCCCGCACCCGCACCCTTGATCACCAGATGTCCATGTTTTTGGGCGACCCTAGCGGGCGCCGCCGAAGTGTCAAATGAATCGGCGGCTACGGCCTGGGGTAGGCGCCGGTCGGCGGACGAGCGGCCTGCTCGGATCAGCCGGTATCAGGGCTGCCCCACGCCTTCGACGATGAACGAACGCGACTTCGTCGTCTTTGCGCGAATCGCCCTTGGGTCCGGCTGCTCCGCCCAGGCTTTCGCATGCTCCGGCGTGTCGAACGCAATGATGACAAGCCGCTTCGGCGCGACGCCCTCGACGGCGGTGACGTTTTGGCTTCGGACCACGTATTTGCCGCCGAAACCAGCCAAGATTTCAGGGGTGGCTTTGGCCGCGAGCGCTTTGAAACCTTCCGGGTCGGTGATCTCGCTGACGTCGACGATGAAATAAGTTGGCGGCAGGGATTGCGCGCTCAACCCCTTGCCGGCAAAGACGCTGAGCGCGACGCCGACTACAAGCGCAACCGCAAATTTCTGACTTGGTCTCATAAGCCCCTCCCTTCGGCTGCGATCATGGCGACCGTCGCTATTTACGCTCGTTAAACGACTGTAGACACAAGAAAAGCGGTAAGAACCGCGAAGGGCGGCACATCCCTGATAGCGGGCCGAGATAGGCTTCCATGTTATGGTTCGCTTGGAGAGTAGATGACCGCCGGCTTGCGAGCCTATGACGAGGCGCTGTTGCGCCGCGCCTTCGATGTCGCCAGAAGATCACGCGCCGAGGGCGACCATCCGTTCGGCTGCGTGCTCGCCGACGGCGAAGGCAGGCTGCTTATGGAGCAGGGCAACGGATACAAGAGCGAGGGCGACGACCGCACCGCCCACGCCGAGCGCCTGCTCGCCTCGCGCGCGGCGCGCGCCAATGACCTCGAGTTCCTGGCGCGCTGCACCCTCTATACGTCCGCCGAGCCCTGCGCGATGTGCGCCGGCGCGATCTACTGGGCGGGGATCGGCCGCGTCGTTTATGGCCAGACGGAGAAGGCGCTCAAAGAGCAGACCGGCGCGCACGAGGAGAATCCGACCCTTGATCTGCCTTGCACAACGGTTTTCGCCGCCGGGCAGCGGCCGACTGAAGTCGTCGGCCCATTGCTAGAAGACGAAGCGGCTCAGTTGCAGGCGGGTTTCTGGAAGGCGAGAGGATAGTCCGCATCACGCGCCGCGTCGGGCGCAGTTTTTTGCGAGAGTCTGCTAGGAATTCCGTCCGAACCATCTATTGAGGCGTCGACCTGAGACCCTTCGGCGGGCGGCGGCAATTGACAAGGAGAATTGATGGATTTTTCCGTCATCATGCCAGCGTACAACGTTTCAGGCATTATCGAGCGCGCCGTTCGCAGCGCTGCGGCGCAGACCTTGCCGCCGCTCGAGATCCTCGTCATCGACGATTGCTCGACCGACGACACCGTCGAGGTCGTGAGGGCGCTAAGGCGGGAAATTCCTTCCATCCGCCTCCTTTCAACCCCCCTCAACGGCGGCCCGTCGGCTGCGCGCAATGTTGGTTTGCGCGAGGCGAAAGCAGACTGGATCGCCTTGCTTGACGCCGACGACGCCTGGAAGCCCGATCGGCTTAAGCGCCTGTCGGAAGTCGCCAATGCGACATCCGCCGACTTCGTCGCCGACAATTTGGTGATGTGGGATCCTATCGTAGATGCGCCGTTCAATCCGGCCTATTTTGAACTTCCGGAGGCCTGGAAGCAGATCACACTGCTGGATGTGTTTCGCGCTGACGACAATTTTTATTTCTCCAAGGCCTCCTTCACGCTCATGAAGCCGATTTATCGCCGCAAGTTTCTTGCCGATCACAAGCTTGAATACAATGAAAGCGCAAAGGTGGGCGAGGATTTCTTACTTTTGACGGAGAGCCTGTTCAATGGAGCGAAGGTAATCCTGATCCAGGAACCCTATTACATCTATTCGGTGCCCAGTGGGCCCTCCGGCCGGTCCCCACACAGCCGCTCGTTCCAAGACGTCAGCAAGCTTCCCAGCCAAAGCGATCTGCTGAGCCAGAAATATGGAGATCGCATCGACGCGACGCTCAAGCGCGCCATGGACGATTTTAAGAAGACTTTCGTTCTCCTTCACCAGTCCGATGTTGCTCGGGCCTATCGGAGGTCTGGCCAATACGCGCAATACTTCACCTATCTTGCCGCGAGGCCGGAACTGTCGCGACGTCTATTCGTCCGCGCCGCGATGAAAATCGGGAACCGTATGAATATGCGTAGTGCTAGGGTCTAGGAGCAGTCCCAAGATTGCGAGCGGTCGTCGGTCCGCTGCTCGAGGACGAACCGCTCGGTCGCAGGGGGCCGCGTCGGGGCGGCGACGGCGGGGCCACTGGCCAAATCATCGGCGAATCGCCTGGCGAGAGCGGCAAGTCAAGGGCCGGATAGAATCGTCTCGCGGAGGGACACCCGTGGAGGGTCAAACATTTGATCAGGGTCGAATTTGGCCCTCATCGTTTCGAACTCGTCCCATCCCGGATACACGCTTCGCAGATATTCGACATCCTGGCGCTTGTGGAGCTTGCCCCAATGCGGGCGTGCGCCCAACCGCATCATGAGGTCTTCGAAGAGATCGAAGACGCTGAGCTTGATCGCGGGGTCGACGAACCAGAACGTGTTGAACAGCACCGCGTCGCGGCCGGAATTCGGTCCAAGGTAGGATTGCTCTGAAGCTTTGAGAAACTTCATTTCCAGAACCCGACCCGGATTGAGCTTGGCGAAGTCTGAGGCCCGCAACCGCTCGATCGCGAGCGGCGCTTGCGACGCGGCGAGGGAATATTGCATCGTCACTCCGACCTCTTGCGGCCTTGCGCTTCTGAGGCTCTTCGCGGCCCGCTCAAGCGGAGGGTAGTAGCTCGCGATCCGACGAACGGCCGCCTTCGCTCGGCGGAGGCCCGCGGATTTCGTGCTCTGATCGCCCCAGAACGGCCCGTCCCCGGCCACGTAAGGTCCGAAATCTTTTTGCCTCTCGATGCTTGTCTCGAGGCATTTCAAAACGACCGTATCTGCGCCAAACGTCCAATGTCCCCAAATGTGCTCGTACCGCTCCGCCAGCTTGGGCAGCCGAACGAGGAAATCGTCGACGGTCATCGAAAGTTCTTCGAATCGGACCCAGGGCATCGCAATCGCCTGGAGTTCGAGTTCGACGATGATCCCAAGCCACCCAACCGCCACGTTGGCGGCGCGCCATTCTTCCGGCGCGCTGCTCCGATCGATTTTCCGAATCTCGCCGGAGGCAAGAACCATAGTCACAGACTGGACGAAATCCGAAATCGTGCCCCAGTGAGGGCTCGTGCCATGGGTGGCGGTCGCCACGGCTGATCCGATCGAACACTCAGTCAGGAAAGGCAGCGACGGCAGCGAAAGACCGGATTCGGCGAGAAAGCGCGTAAGGTCGCCAAGGCGGACGCCCGCCCCCACGACGACCGTCTTCGTGACAGGATCCAATCTCCCGATGCGTTTGAGCCCCCCCAGCCGAATGGCCACATCATCGGTGAGGATTTCCGGGCCTTGGGAATATCCATTGCCAAACGCTCTCACCTTCAGTCCAGAACGGCCGGCGGCGGCGACCGCATTGCTGACGTCCTCCACATCCGCGCAATCGACGACTTTTCTCGGTTGGTAAGACAGAAAGTCGCCAAAGGTCTTCAGAATCTGCGTGCGACCCGGAACCGATTGAGCCCGAACCAAAGGACGTAGCGCGGCGGGCTTCACCGCCCGCTTGAGCCGGCTCGACTCGAGCATCGCTTCGACCACGGCGACGTCCCGAAGGGCTTGCGCCGGACTGCTGACCAACGGTGCGCCGTGTTGGATGGCGTCGATGCAATGAGACAGGGTCTCGTAAACGCCGCCCGGCACGAAGAGATCGTCCATGACCGGAATGAAGCGCCTGCCGCCGCTGGTCTGGACGCGTACCCAGTTGTGGCGAAAATCACGCGGGCTAAAGCGATGAAATCCGGCGAGCAGCGTGCCCTTCGCGCCCGTCAATCTAAGCCCCTGGTCTCCTGCCGTGGAGGGCGCGGCAAAAGACAGGCGATAGGCTCCCTCGGCGCCGCTCCCAAAGGAGAGGATTGCGGTGACGCTGTCGGCAGGCGGCAGATAGGGAACGCGCTGGCTCACCGACGCGCTGACCTCCTCGATCTCGCCGACGATCTTTCGCAGCAATGCGATGAAATGAACGCCGGAATCGAGCATGTAACCGCCCGCATACCCCGGGGACCCCCGCCATCGCAGATTGTCGGGCTTTTGGAACGAGAGATACGTAAAATCGGCGAAGTTGATCTCGCCTAGCGCCCCGCTTGCAACGAGATCCTCAACGATTTTGGTGGTCTTCTTGAAGCGCCAATTCTCGGCGACTGCCCAAAGGACAGGCCGCGCGAGCCGGGCGTGAAGCTCCATCAGTTCCATGCCGGTCGCCACGGACGGCGCGCACGGTTTCTCGCTGATCACATGCTTCCCGGCGGCCAGAAAAAGCTTGATCGCGTCGGGCATGACGTCGATTGGCAGCGTCAAGTCTACGAGATCAACGCCCGGATCTTCCGCGACTTCAGCAAGCGACAGGTAGTGCTTGAGATCCTGGCGCGAATACAAACGGCTTGCGCGCGCGATGGACGCTTCAGAGCGGCTGCAAAGCCCGACAAGGCGTATTCGGCCCTCTTTTTCCAGCCGCCTGAGGGCTGGAATGTGAGCAACGCAAGCAAACCAACCGCAACCCACCAGGACAACACGGACGGGTGTCGGCATGAAGAACCTCGAAGGTCGGAGGAGGGAGGAACGGCGCGGCTGAATATACAACAACTGCGCCGAGCCGAGGAGCTAATTCGCCGTGCTCACCCCCTCCGCCACTCGTGCGCGCGCCTCGGCGAGTCTTCGACCAGCGCAGGCTTCGACCCGTGACCGCAGAGTTGGCCCATGGTCTGGGTATTAGTACCCATTGACTAGATGGCGCCGAGGCGCGATTACAACCGTGCTGAACGTAGAGGAATTGCGGCCCTAGAGAACTATTGTTCATAGTATTCGTCAGTAAACTTTAGGTTTACATTATGGACATCTCGGCCAAGGGACCACTAATCTGCGGCCCGGAAGGTCGCGTTGCGCGGAGAAACGCAATGTCTAAGACACACGCAAAACTTGCAGTTTCGGCGGCGCTGATCGGTTTGCTTCCCGCCGCCCCGGCGATTGCAGACACAACCTTCTTCAGCACTGGAGCTCCTGACGGGAAAATAGCGACCGCCACCCGTCCCGAGAGCGGCGGAGCAACCCCAAAATTTGAGATCGAGTCGGCGGACGACTTCGTTCTCACGCACGGTACTTCAATCACCGACGCGACCTTCACCGGCCTGATCCCGTCCGGAGCGAGCCCTACGAAAGTCATCGTCGAAATCTACCGGGTATTTCCGAACGATTCGAATGTCGGACGCACGAGCGGGGCGCCAGATTTTTCGACACCGCAAGTGCCGACGCGCGTCAATTCGCCCTCCGACGTGGCATTCGCCGAGCGCGACGTCAGCACGACCTCCTCGACCACCGTCTTGAACCCTAGTTTCACCGCGGCCAACTCAGTGAAGCCCGGGCCCGGCACCATCAATCCCAAACCGGGCCAAACCACCGGCGGCAATGGCCCGGTCACAGGCGAGGAGGTGGAGTTCGACGTGACCTTCGCCACCCCCTTCCTCCTCCCCGCCGATCATTATTTCTTCGTGCCACAGGTCCAACTGGACAGCGGCGACTTCCTGTGGCTGTCAGCGGCGAAGCCGATTCCCGCCCCCGCCGACCTGCAGAGCTGGACCCGCGATGATATTTCCAAGAACAACCTCGACCCCGACTGGCTGCGCATCGGCACGGACATCGTCGGGGCAGGGGCGTTCAACGCCTCGTTCTCGCTGAGCGGCAGTCCGGTTCCCGAGCCGTCGACCTGGGCGATGATGCTGCTCGGCTTCGCCGGGCTCGGCTTCGCTGCCTATCGCAAGAGTCGATCGGCCATCTCGGTCGCCTGATCGCGCCGCGCGGCCGCGATAGGGAACGCCGAAGAGCGGCTTTCAAATAGTCCACGGGAACCTTGCCGTCTGGGTCGCAAGCCTCGCTGCACGCGTTGCGGTTATGAAAGCAGCGAACGCTGACGCTTTCCTTCTCAACTACGAAGCGCCGGGCGTCCAGCCTGGAACAGACAACGGCGCCAAGCCTGACGGCGCGCGAGGCGCACGCCTTTGTGCGATCGGGCACGCGATTTGAGCGAGACGGCGCGGAGAACCGCGCGCGCGTTTTGCGTGCGGGTCTGAGGGCGAGGTGGAAATGCGGCGCTTCGCCAGAGTGTGACTCGCGTCACAGACGAGCCGTCCACGCCGTGTAACGCCGGGTG
>JGI12659J15293_10000638_pt1 | contig 11399 bp, 10 predicted proteins | sample JacPinW_OM2H0_O1_FD_15293 | JGI IMG/M metagenome (IMG submission 15293) | reverse complement strand
GGGCAAGATGTTGTTCCTCGGTCTGGGAACGGGGCTCGGCTCGACATTGATCTTGGATGGAATTGTGGAGCCGATGGAGCTCGGTCATCTGCCTTACAAGAAGGCCACTTATGAGGACTATGTTGGTGCGCGAGGACTCGACAGGCTCGGAAAAAAGAGGTGGCGGAAGCACGTCTTTGATGTGATTGATAGACTGGTCGCTGCTCTCGAGCCCGACGATGTCGTTCTCGGCGGCGGCAACTCCCGAATACTCAACGACCTGCCGCCGCGGTGCAGGCTAGGGGATAACGCGAATGCTTTTAGAGGCGGATTTCTCATGTGGGAAGACGGCCCGAGATCCGGATCGCCGGCGCCCCATTTCGGCCCTGCGGTTGCTACAACGTTGCATGCAACGTTAAAACCGAAACGGTCCTGACGCGATTGGATCGTTCACTCATTTGAAGGGGAGCCGCAGATGCAACTGGGAATGGTCGGACTGGGGCGGATGGGTGCCAACATGGTCCGGAGGCTCCTGATGAACGGCCACGAATGCGTGGTCTTCGATATGTCTCCCAAGGCCGTTGAAGAGCTGGTCGACGAAAAGGCGCTTGGCAGTTCTTCGCTCGCCGACCTGGCCAAGAAGCTGGAAAAGCCGCGCGCGGTCTGGCTCATGGTTCCCGCCGCGGTCGTCGACCAGACCATCGCCGACCTTCTGCCGGCGCTCGAGGCCGGGGATACGATCATTGACGGCGGAAATTCCTACTATGTCGATGATATCCGCCGCGCCCATGAGCTGACGGCGAAAGGCATCAACTATGTCGACGTCGGAACCAGCGGCGGCGTCTGGGGACTTGAGCGCGGCTATTGCATGATGATCGGCGGCCCCGATCACGAGGTGCAGCGTCTCGATCCAATCTTTAAGACGCTCGCGCCTGGCTCAGGCTCGATCCCGCGAACCCAAGGCCGCAAGGGAGCGCCGACGGCGGCGGAACTCGGCTATCTCCACTGCGGGCCGAACGGGGCCGGACATTTCGTCAAGATGGTTCACAACGGTATCGAATACGGCATAATGGCCGCCTATGCTGAAGGCTTGGACATCCTGCGCGCCGCGGATGTCGGCAAGACGACGCATGCAATCGACGCCGAGACGACGCCGCTCCGGAATCCCGATCACTACCAATATGACATCAATCTGCCCGACGTCGCCGAGGTCTGGCGGCGCGGCAGTGTGATCGCCTCTTGGCTGCTCGACCTGACGGCCACGGCGCTGGCCGAAGATTCTGCGCTGGCGAAGTTCTCCGGACGTGTGTCCGACTCCGGAGAAGGCCGTTGGACGATCAAGGCGGCCATCGACGAAGGAGTGCCCACGCCGGTGCTGAGCACCGCGCTCTACGAGCGCTTTTTCTCGCGCGGCGAGGCGGACTACCAGAACAAGCTGCTCTCGGCGATGCGCTTCCAGTTTGGCGGTCATTTGGAAAAGCCCGTCGGCAAATAGGCAGAAGCGCTCGGGACCCACGGCGGCCGGCGAAGCTTCGGCTGCCGGTAGGTCGCGGCGAACTTTTCGGCGCCCCTTGCATCGAGAATGAAGACCGATGGTAGGATGCACCCACCATGAGCAGCAACAATCAACAAAAGGCAACCCTCTCGGCTGAGCATGCGCGGCTCGCGGAGGGAGCCGCCGCCGCTGGGGGCGATTGAAAGCTCATTGGCCCGTACGTCGCCGACCGCGCATGGGGAACCGTGCGCGAGGACTACAGCGCCGACGGCGACGCCTCGAGGACTACAGCGCCGACGGCGACGCCTAGCGTGCCTTCGCGGCGGCCGGCGGAGAGGTAGCGGCGGCACACCGCCTCGGCGTCACGCGCGAGACGGTGAGCCAATTCGGACGCGTCGTGGCGTGCCATCACGCAGCCTCCCGCTCGCCGATGCGCTCGACCGGATAGTGGTCGAGGACTTTCGCCAGCACTCCGGCGCCGGTGGCGTCGGTCGGCACGAACATGCGCAGCTTCCACGAGATGATCTCGCTGAAGAGGCCGTAGGCGCGCAGGCGGTCCCGCATCGTGTCGGGGAAGCCCGACAGCTCGATGCGGTGAGCGCTCATGACGCGCGTGCGATGGAGCTGAAGGCCTTCGGCGAGGTCGAGAACGGTGCGGCCCTCGATCAGCGCCGCGAAGGCTGCATCCGGCGTCAGGGCGGTGGTCCCGGTCACCGACGCGTTCGCCGCCCAGGCCGGCGAGACCCTGCGGCCGATGATGCGCTCGCCCGCATCGGTCTGGAGCCGATAGACCCGGGTCGACTCATTCGGCAGGCGTCGCCAGATCGGTAACAAGAGGCCGGCGACCATGTGAATCGTGCTGTCGGCAAATTCGGGGACCTCGGCCACTTCGCGAGTCCAGGCGGCCGCAAAGGCCTCGCGCTCCGCCGCCTGCCAGTGGCTGTCGTCCATCATCTTCAGCGACGCGTGATGGTGCTCCATCGGCCGGATCAGCCGCACGCGGCGTTCGATCTCGCCATCGTCGAGCATCAGGCTCGGCGCCGGAATCTGCACGGCGGCGCGGCCCGAGCGCTCGTTGACCAGCAGCGCGGCGCGGGGATCGGCGAGATGGCCCAACGCCTCAACGAGCGTCACGGGGCGATTGCGCCGGCGCTCGGTGATGGTGAGCAGCCGGGTCTCCGCGCCCGTCGCGGGGTGGGTGTAGATCGCGCGGCGCTCGGTGACGACGAAGCTCTCGGCCCGCAGCGTCTCCAGGCCGACGTCATAGACGCCGCTGGCGATGGCGCCCTCGACCTTGGCGTTCAGCAACTGCTCGAACGCCGTGAACAGCACGCCCTGCAGCTCGATGGTGAGCGCCAGCAGGCGGTTGAGGAAAGTCGTGATGGGCGGCAGTTCGTCCTTGATGCCGTTCGCGTCCATGAGCTTGAGGCCCGTGGCGGCCTCGAACATCTGGAGCGAGCAGCCTTCGATCTTGCCGCGCACGAGCAGCATGTAGAGCTGGCGCAGCGCGTCACGGGCGTAGTGCGATTCCAGATTGTCCTCTGGCCTGAAGAGTCCTTGGCCGCCGGTTTGGCGCTGACCGCGCGTGGTGGCGCCGAGCGTGTCGAGGCGGCGGGCGATGGTCGAGAGGCAGCGCTTCTCGGCCTTCACGTCCGTGGCGATTGGCCGGAACAGCGGCGGCTGCGCCTGGTTGGTGCGGTTCGTCCGCCGAGGCCCTGGATCGCGGCGTCGGCCTTCCAGCCGGGTTCGAGCAGATAATGGACGCGTAGCCTACGGTTCCGCGCCGACAGTTCAGCGTGGTAACTGCGGCCCGTCCCACCCGCCTCCGAGAACACGAGGATGCGCTTCAGGTCATCCATGAAGGCGGCGGTCTCGGCGAGGTTGGCGGAGGCCGCGCGGTTCTCGACGACGAGGCGGTCGCCCTTGCGCACCACGCGGCGCGAGCGTCCGGTCACTTCGGCGACAAGGTCCGCGCCGAAGCGCTGGACGATCTGGTCGAGGGCGCCGGGAACGGGCGGCAGCGAAGCCAGTCGCTCGATCAGCTCATTGCGGCGGGCGACGGCCTCGCGGCTCTCGACGGGCTGGCCGTCCCGGAAGACGGGCCGCGACGAAAGGTTGCCCTCGCTGTCCGTGAACGGCTCGTAGAGCTGCACCGGGAAGGAATGAGCGAGGTAATCGAGAACATACTCGCGCGGCGTGATGTCGACGCGAACGTCGTTCCATTCCTCGGTCGAAATCTCGGCGAGCCGGCGCTCCATCAACGCTTCGCCCGTCGAGACGATCTGGATGACGGCGGCATAGCCGTCGGCGAGGTCTTGATCGATCCTCCGGATCAGGGTTGGCGTCTTCATCGAGGTCAGCAGATGGCCGAAGAAGCGCTGCTTGGCGCTTTCGAAGGCCGAGCGGGCGGCTGACTTCGCCTGCGCGTTCAGCGTGCCGCTCTCGCCGGTGATGTTGGCGGCCTGCATCGCCGCATCGAGGTGATTGTGGATGATCAAGAACGCGCCGGCATAGGCGTCGTAGATGCGCCGCTGCTCAGCGGTGAGCTGGTGTTCGATCAGCTCGTATTCGACGCCGTCATAGGAGAGCGAGCGGGCGGTGTAGAGACCGAGCGACCGGAGATCGCGGGCGAGCACCTCCATGACGGCGACACCGCCATCCTCGATCGCCTCGACGAACTCGGCGCGGGTGACGAAGGGGAAGTCTTCGCCGCCCCAGAGGCCGAGCCGCTGGGCATAGGCGAGATTGTGGACCGTCGTCGCGCCGGTGGCCGAGACATAGACGACGCGGGCGTCCGGCAGGGCGTGCTGCAAGCGCAAGCCAGCACGACCCTGCTGTGAGGCCGCAACATCGCCGCGTTCACCCTTGCCGCCACCGGCGTTCTGCATGGCGTGGCTTTCGTCGAAAATGATCACTCCGTCGAAGTCGGAGCCCAACCATTCGACGATCTGGCGGACGCGGGAAAGCTTCTCGCCGCGGTCGTCGGACCGCAGCGTAGCGTAGGTTAAAAATAGGACGCCTTCGGCCAGTCGGATCGGCTTGCCTTGTGCGAAGCGCGAGAGCGGCGTGATGAGCAGGCGCTCCATGCCCAGCGCCGACCAGTCGCGCTGGGCGTCCTCGAGCAGCTTGTCGGACCTCGAGATCCAGACCGCCTTGCGCCGGCCCTTCAGCCAGTTGTCGAGGATGATGCCGGCCGACTGGCGGCCCTTGCCGGCGCCGGTGCCGTCGCCGAGCATGAAGCCCCGGCGAAAGCGGACAGCGTTCGGCGCATCGTCGCGGGCGGCGGTGACGAGATCGAAGGTCTCGTCCACGGTCCACGCGCCGGCGAGATAGTCGCGATGCGCCTCGCCGGCATAGATCACCGTCTCGAGCTGGGCGTCGGACAGGAGCGCGTCGCTGACGAGATTGATCGGCAGGCGCGGCCGATAGCTCGGCTTCGGCGGTGCGACCGAAGCCATGGCGGCGGACTGCACCAGCTTGGTCGGGTGCGCCTGGCCGCCCGGAATGCGGATCGATTGGAGGCCGGTATTCCTCATAGATCGCATCGCTGAGACGCGCGCCCTCGGGCGGCGTCCAGTCGATCGTCTCATAGGCGAGATCGACCGCCTTAGGGTGCACGACGGACGGCTTGGCCGGTGACACCGCAGCGGCGCGCGCGAGATAGCCGCGCACAGTCCGCGGTGTGACGGCGGCCGACACAGGGATGGCGAGGCTCCGCGCGAGAGCGAGACGCGCCGGAACATGCTCCGCGATCCAGCCGAGCAAGGTCGCGACGTCGGGCGCAATACCCAGCGATTCCGGCAGCGCCGCTGGGTTCTCGGCTGGCGCCTTGTCGATGACGATCAGCCGCGTGTCGATGGTCGTGCCGTGCTTGGCATAGACCGCACCGTCGATCGCGGCCGTGAACACGATGCGGCCGCGCTCCTGCAGGCGAACGAAGGCGTCGCGCCAGGCCGGGGCGTCCGGTCCGAAGTTCGCGCCGGTGATCGCCACCGGCCGCCCGCCGTCGGCGAGACGCGCGAGCGCCGAGGCGATGTGGCGATAGGCGGTGTCGGCCATATGGCCGGCGACGTTGGCCATCGCCGAGAAGGGCGGGTTCATCAACACGACGGTCGGGACCGCTGCGGGATCAAGGTGATCGTCGATCTGGGCGGCATCGAAGCACGTGACGGGAACGGCCGGAAAGAGGGAGGTAAGCAACGCCGACCGGGTCTCGGCCAGCTCGTTCAGCACGACCGCCCCGCCCGCGATCTCGGCCAGGATGGCGAGCAGGCCGGTTCCGGCCGAAGGCTCCAGCACGCGGTCCGCAGGCCCGATAGCGGCCGCGGTTAGGGCCGCGAAGCCGAGCGGGGTCGGCGTGGAGAATTGCTGGAAGGCCTCGCTCTCGGCAGATCGGCGGGTGTGGGTGGGGAGAAGGCCGGCGATCTTGGTCAAGGCGGAAAGCCGGGAAGCCGGAGAGTCCGTTTTGCGGAACAGCGCCTTTCCGTATTTGCGGAGGAAGAGGACGGTTCCGGCCTCGCAGGCGTCATAGGCCGTCTTCCAGTCCCAGGCGCCCGAGGCGTCGGAGGCGCCGAAAGCCGCTTCCATGGCGGTGCGCAGGATCGTGGCGTCGATCCGCTGGCCGCGCTCCAGATGTGGGAGGAGATGCTGGGCGGCGGCGATGATCGCGCCGGGGGCGTCGGGACGATGGACAGGCGACGGCGGCGCGGCCTGGTCGGTCGCGATCGGAGAAAGGTCGTTCATGAAGGGAACCTCGGGAGAGCGGGAAACGGGCGAGCCGGCCGGCGCTCTCTCTCCGACCGCACCGGCTCAAACCCGTTCCGGCCGCCCTCTCCCTCTCAGGGTCGTCTTGGCGGCTCGCACGAAAAGGCGTCCCACGAGGTGGTGGGACGCCGAGGCTACGGTGATCATCAGTGCTTGAACCCGCCAGGAAGGCCAGTCAGCCTCCCGCGCCTTAGTCTAGGCATCATACGCCCGCGGGCGCCCGGCGATCCAGGACAAGCCACACGATCAGGGCGATGATCGGGGGGCCTTGAAGGGCGTGAGCGTAATCGTCGTTGAGAGCGCAGGTGACCGCAGCCGTCGCCAGCACACCGCATGCGATGGTAGCGCCGACCCAGCGTGTACGGCGAAACGGTAGGAGGGCGGCCGCGGACAGAAATAACGCGCCCGCCACGAAGTGAGCCCACGTCGGATATCCCTAACGGACATACGACTTAACAACATGGTCTGGCCCGAGGAGGTAGACGGCCAGGTAAGCGAAGGCGGCCGCTAACATCACGCGCCCGCCCGACTTCCAGTGGATATTCGGCATGTCACTGCCCCTCGATGCGATGCGCGCCGCGACGCGCCAGCGTCCGGTCGTAGTCGGGAAGCGTCAGCGCGCTGTGCACCGCTCCCGCCTTGCCGCTCAGGTCGTCGGCCGATCGGCCTCGCTTGAATGCTGCGAGCATCCGGTTGCGAGCCTCCAGCTCCTCCGGCGTGCGTGGAAGCAGAAGGTCCTCGCCGTCCGCCTTGATCGCCAGCGCCTGGTTCGCCTCGACGAAGGCGCGAACGATGCGCTCGTAGGCGGCGAAGGCTTCGGTCGGATCGTCGTGGCTGGCCAACTCGCCAGCGAGCACATAGGCGCCGACAAGCGCCAGGCTCGTGCCCTGGCCCGACCGGAAGGATGGCGCGTAGGCAGCGTCTGCAGCCAGGACCACGCGGCCTTTGGACCAGATCGGCATGCGAATCTGGCTCACCGTGTCGAAATAGAGATCATCGGCGGTCCGAAGCGCGTCCAGCAGGCGCGGGACCTCCCACCCGCCATCGGCGAACACGGCGGCGGTGCGCTGGATCTGTTCGGCCTTGTCGGGATGCCCGCGGAACCGCGGGGCCTCTGTGGCGAAGTCAGCATGGCGAACAGCTCCGGGCTGTCGCGCACGGCCATGACCACGGCGGTGCGCCCTGGCTCGGCATAGACGACCGCGCCATGAGACAGCCCCAGATCGTTCGGCAGGGAGAAGAGATTGAAGCTGGAGCCGAGATAGTGGTTGAACGGCGCCTCCGGCCCGAACGCCAGTCGACGGGTGTTGGAGTGGATCCCATCGGCGCCGATGACGACGTCGTAGCGCTGGCGCTCGCCACCCTTGAACAGCACGTTCACGCCGGCGCCCTTGTCCTCGATACTCTCGATCGAATCCTCGAACCGATAACGGACCCGGCTGTCCTGGGTGAGGCCGTAGAGCAAGGTGGTGAGCTCGCCTCGCGGCAGCTCGACGTCCTGGTTCGCCGCGTTGCCGGTCAGGTCATAGATGGAAAGGGTCGCGACGGCCTTGCCCTCGGCGTCGACGAAGGTCAGGGCCCGAGAGGCGATGTGCGCCGCGTCGACCTGGGACCGCAGTCCCATCCGTTCGATCACACCCATCGCCGTGCCGCGGATATCGATCGGATAGCCGCCACTGCGGACGGCGGGCGCGCGCTCCGCCACCGTCACGTTGAAGCCATAGCGGTTGAGCCAGTAGGCAAGTGTCGGTCCTGCGATACTCGCGCCGGAGATGACGACGGACCGTGGGGACTGGACGAGGATGTTGGACATGCTATCTCTCCATCTATAAGATGCGGTTCGCATCTAACATGTATAGGATTGAGATAAGATGCAGGACGCATCTTAAATGGAGACGGCATGGATGGGGTGAAGGCACGGCGGCGCGGCGGCGCGTTGGAGGAGGCGATCCTCGACGCCGCGTGGGCCGAACTGGTCGAGCATGGCTATGCTGGAATGGTGCTGGACACCGTCGCCAAGCGCGCGGGCACCAGCCGGCCGGTGTTGTCCCGTCGCTGGCCGAGCCGCATCAAGCTCGCGACGGCCGCGCTAGCGCGCTACATGGTCTCGAACCCGATCGACGTTCCCGACCTGGGAAGTGTCAGCGCCGAGCTGAGGCAGTTTCTTCGCGGCTTGGCCGACCGGGCGCGGCCGGATTTGATCCGGCTGGTCTTCGATATGAGCGGCGACCTGGCGGACGCGAATTCCAGCATGGCCGATGTGCGGGCGGAGTTCGTGAACAATCGCCTGATGAGCACCATCCTTAATCGCGGCATCGCGCGTCGCGCAATCGATCCTGACCGTCTGACGCCACGTATCGTCGCGCTGCCGACCGATCTGGTGCGCCACGATCTGTTGATGACACTCAAGCCGCCCTCGGATGACGTCATCCAGGAAATCGTGGACGGCATTTTTTTACCGCTTGTCAGCCGGGATCGGCTTCCACGACGGTCGAGTCGGTGACCGCCGTTTCGTCGATGACGATGACACGCGAGACCAACTCGTCCTCGATCTCACATGGTCCGCGAAGGCGAGGCGGCGGGCCGACTCTTTCTGAGCTGCGCCGTCGGTGGCACGGTCCGCATCGGCCTCAACCGTGACGCTGTCGAAGGCTCGCCCAGAAACCGACTTTCACGGCATCCTCGGACCTGACGCGCGTCCGACGGTTTCCGGATCAGGCGCGCCGGCGAGGATCGCTTCGGCCTTGGCGATCGCCGCATCCAGGCGCTGTCGCCAGAGCGGCTCGTCGGGCGGTCGCGCATCAGGCGCGTGCGCGAAGACCTTGAGCAGGCCGAGCAGCACCTCGAAATGACTGGCTTTGCGCTGGATCTGTTCGCCGAACTGCGATGGGACGGCGAACGCCTTGCCGCGATAGGCGGCGTCGCGCCCTCCCCATGCGCCGGTGACATAGGTGTCGCCCAAAGTCTCGACGTCGGATTTCTCGTCGTCCCAACCCTCATCGGCGACGGCGAGCGCACAGGCCGCCTCAAGCGTTTCGGCTTCGTAGTTGCGCTGCCGGTAGACTGGCAGGCGGTAGGTGGTTTCGATGGTGAACGTGGGCATGCGGCCCTCCTGCAATGCCCAGAGCCCGGCTGCGGGCCGGGCTCTGGGTGGATGGATGAAGAAGGACACGGGACGGCCGAAGCCGCCCCGCACGCGGGCTATTCGGCCGCGATCACCTGCGGCGCGGCGGCCTCCGTTTCCTCGTCGTCGCCGGCAAGGAACTCGGGCAGCGCTTCTTCGTCGTTCTCGGCTTCGGCGGCTTCGACGCGCGCGTCGTCCGCGGTGTCGATCCGCAGCGGCTCCGGCAGCCAGCCGGTGTCGGCCAGGAGCCGTTCGGCCTCCTTGGCCATGTCGCCCTTCTTCAGGTGGTCGATGAGCTGCGCCGCCCGTTCGCCGGCGCCCTCCTGCACCGCCTCCAGGATTCGGCACTTGGGCACGCGGCCAAGATAGTTCTCGACGGTCGGACGCCAGCCGGCCTGCGCCATGTCGAGATCGACGGCCTGGGCCAGGCGATCGGCCTCGGCGATCCGCTGTTCGACGGTGTGGGACGATACGCTGGCGCCGTAGCGGTCGCCCTTCTCGTAGAGCGCATTGACGCCGAACGAGGCGCAATGGGCGAAGAGCGTCGCCTGCTCGTCGCCGGTGAGGGTCGTGAGCCAGTCCCAGAGATCGGCCTTGTCCTTGGGCAAGCGCTCTTCCCAAGCCTCGTGGCGCACGTCGATCGCCTTGGCTGCGGGGGTGTCCTTCAGCCCCTGCGCCTGCACCGGAAAGCTGGCGCTGCACACCGACACCTCCATCGCCGTCCCGTAGGAGAAGTAACGGGAGAAGACGTCGAGGCAGAACTTGTGCAGCACGGCCTGGAACGCGACGGCGGGCGTGTTCGCCAACTTGTCGCGCAGCGCCAGCGTCCGCTCCGCGGTCAGCTCGGTCACGAGGCGGTCGGGGAGCGGCTTCAGGTCCTCGTCGTCCTCATCCTCCGGTCCGGCGATCTGTCCGCCGATGGTGATAACGGCGCGCTGAACCACGGGCGCGTCAGGATCGATGTGGTCCGCCCCAACCCTCGCGGGATCGGTCTCGCCGTCCTGCTCGGGCTCGACCACGGGCGCCTCGTCCTGCGGCCGGACGTAGCCACGGTCGACCGACAGCGCGCCCTCGGCGTCGATGCTGACGAAGACGCCGGCGCGGGCGATGTCGGCAGGATCGTAGGGGACAGGCCGATCGTCGAAGGCGGCGAGCGCCGCCTCGATCTCGCCAAGGCGTTCGTCCACGTCGTCTGGCAGCTCGTCGGCGCCGTCATACTCTTCCTCCAGTTTGGCGTATTCGGCCTTCAGCGCGTCGATCGTCGCCTGCTCCTCGCTGGTGAGATCGATGGTGATGCCCTCCAGTTCACGCAGACCGTGGGCGTGGCCGTAGGGAAAGTCGATGGCGACCTCGATCCACTTCCAGCCTTCGGCGGCGACCATCTCCGCCTCGGTCTTCAGCTTCGCGGCGACCATGCCGTCCAGCAGCGCGATGTCTTCGAGCCAGCCGCCATCATCGGACTGGAACAGGTCGCGCAGCACCACGCCGCCTGCGGCCTCATAGGCGTCGAGACCGACGAACACCGCTCGCCGGTCGGAGGCGCGCACCGCCTTCTCCGTCAGCATGCGGCGGATCTGATAGGGCTCCTTCTGCCAGGAGCCGGAGATCGCCTGCCAGACCTGCTCCTGGCGGGCATGGTCGGCCGTGACGGTGAAGGCCATGAGCTGCTCGAGCGACATGGCGTCCTCGGCGTAGATATCGAGCAAGGCCGGCGCGACCGACGCCAGGCGCAGGCGTTGCTTCACGACGTTCGCACCGACGAAGAACGCCGCAGCAATGTCCTCCTCGGGCTGACCCTTCTCGCGCAGAGCCTGGAAGGCGCGGAACTGATCGAGCGGATGCAGCGGCGCGCGCTGGACGTTCTCAGCCAACGAGTCTTCCTCGGCGGAAATGTCGACGCCGGGATCGCGCACGACGCAGGGTACCGGCGCGGTCTTGGCGAGACGCTTCTGTTTGACGAGATGCTGGAGCGCCCGGTAGCGCCGCCCGCCGGCCGGGACCTCGAACATGCCGGTCTCGGCGCCCTCGGCGTCGAGC
>JGI12659J15293_10000635_pt1 | contig 11418 bp, 13 predicted proteins | sample JacPinW_OM2H0_O1_FD_15293 | JGI IMG/M metagenome (IMG submission 15293) | reverse complement strand
GCCGGCGAAGAGAGCGCGCCCGGGATGCCGCATCGCACAATTCTAGCGCGCGAGGCGGCGCTCGTCAAAAAAATCGGCGATAGAGGCGACTATCCCTGCCGCGCCTTGTAGCGCTTCTGCGTCTTGTTGATGATGTAGACGCGGCCCTTGCGACGCACGAGGCGGTTGTCGCGATGGCGGTTGCGCAAGGATTTCAGCGAATTACGGACTTTCACGACATCACCAGAAGGTCTTCCCGCGAGGGACGAACCCACCGGCGGATAATGAGGAGGCGCTCGTATGCCTCAAACGAGCCCCATGATCAAGGGCGCGCAAGCCTCCGACACCGCTGGCCTTGTTTCAGACCAACTCCGGCGGCACAGTCGGGCGTACGGGCGAAACCTTCGAGTGGAGGCACTCCATGAGGGTCGCAGACGTCCTGAAATCCAACCGCCAATCTCTCGCGACGTGCATTCCCGAAGAATCGATCACGTCCATCTGCACGCGGCTGAGCGCGCTCAACATCGGCGCCTTCCCGGTCTGCGACGCTCATGGGAGGCTGATCGGCATCATCTCCGAGCGCGACGTGGTGCGCGCTTTCGCTAAGGACGGACCCAGGCTGGCGGATATGCACGTTCACGACCTGGTGACCCGCGAGGTCACGACCTGCACGCAGGAAACGACCATGATCGAGGCGGAGAGGCTCATGAACAAGCACCGCGTTCGCCATTTGCCGGTCATGGACGGCGGAAAGCTCGTCGGCATGTTGTCGATCCGCGACGTCATGGTGTGGCGGCAGCAGGAAGCGCGCGACGAGGTCAACGTTCTGCGCGACGCCATGATCGCCGTCCGGAACCGATAACGCGGGAGCGCCGGCTCCTCACTCAGGGCGGCTTGAGCCCTTCCATCAACCGCCGATGCCCTTCAGGGATCGGGACGGGGCGGTTCGTCGCCCGCTCGACATAGACGTGGGTGTAGCGGCCAGCCGCGGCGGCTTCCATGGCCCCGGCTTTGAACACTGCGAGGTGGTAGCGGACCGAGGAGCGGCCGAGATGCTCGACCGCGACGCCGACTTCCGCCGGCTCGGGATAGGTGAGGCTGGCATAGAAGCGGCAATTGCTTTCGACGACCAGGCCGATGATTGGGCTCGAGGCCGGATCGAGCAGCCCGGCCTCGATGAGGATCGCGTTCACCGCCGAATCGAACAGCGCGTAATAGACGACGTTGTTGAGATGACCGTAGGCGTCGTTGTCGCTCCAGCGGGTCGTCAGGTTCACGAATCGGGGGAAAGCCGCCCGCGAAGGCTGCCCTTGGCGATCGGGGTCCGCCGCCACGCCGATTCGCGCCAGTGCTAGGCTCGGCCCATTCGCTCGAGCGCGCTCCTGCCCGCGCCAACCAGCGCGACGGCGAGCAGGGTCTTGATGACCGTCGCAAGCGCGAACGGCGCGACGCCCGCGGCGAACGCCTTCTCGGCGCCGATGAGCTGGGCCAGCCACAGAAAGCCAAAGGCGAACACGACGACGTGGCCAAGACTGAGCGAGGCCAGGAGCCTCATCCAGGACCGGTCCCAACGCCGGTCGGCGGCAAAACCGATCAGCGCCGCCGCGACAAGGAATCCAATGAGAAATCCCCCCGTTGGCCCCGCCATATAGACAGGTCCGGCGATCGCGCCGGCGAAGACCGGCAGGCCCGCCAGACCCTCGAGGAGATAGAGCCCGACTGAGGCGGCTGCGAGCCTCGCGCCAAGCGCCGCGCCGAGTAGGAGCACGACGAGCGTCTGCAGCGTCATCGGTACCGGATAGAAGGGAACCTGGACCTTGGCCGAAACGGCAAGCATGAGCGATCCGCCGAGCGCGAATGCGAAACCCCGCACAATTCGTTCTGCCGACGAAGGGATGGCGGCTGGCGCCGTGTGAAGAGTCATGGGAATGTCCTGTAAGATTTGGCGCGAAGCGGCGCTACGCAACATTGCCTGAGCCTGGCGATGGTGACAAGGCGGCGAGCCGGCTTGTCGCGAAGGGGAAAGCAAAGAGCGCCCGATGGCCGACGACGAGAGCGACTCTGACCTTTTCGTTTCCGCGCGCGAGCCGCCGCAGCGGGCTCTGACCCAGGTTTCGCCGATGGTGCGCCGCCTTGTGGCGCCGAACGCCTCGCCCTTCACCTTCAACGGCACCTGCACGTATATTCTGGGTTGCGATCGCGTCGCGATCCTCGATCCGGGCCCCGGCGACGATTCGCATCTCGCGGCGCTGCTGGCCGCGGTTGACGACGAGCGGGTCGAGACCATTCTCATCACCCATACCCACCGCGATCACAGCGTCGGCGCGAGGGCGCTTCGCGCAGCGACGGGCGCGCGGGTGGTCGGCGCCGCGCCGTTCACGCCCCGAGGCGACGGCTCGACCGGCCTCGATTCCGCACACGACCGCGATTATTCGCCTGATTTGATTCTCGCCGACGGCGAGCGTTGGCAAGGCGCGGGCTGCACGATGGAGGCCGTCGCCACGCCCGGACATTGCTCCAATCATCTATGTTTCGCGCTTCTGGAGGAAAACGCTCTGTTTTCCGGCGATCACGTCATGGGGTGGTCGACGTCAATCGTCGCGCCGCCCGACGGTTCAATGCGCGCCTATATGGACTCGCTCGACAAGATGCGCGGGCGCCCCGAGACGATCTATTGGCCCGGTCATGGCGGCCCCGTCGTCGAACCGCAACGGTACGTACGCGCGCTGATCCACCACCGGCGCCAGCGCGAAGTCTCGATCCTGAACACGCTGGCCGACGGCCCGCGGACGATTCCGGCGCTCGTCGCCAGGATCTATGTCGGCCTGAACCCTTCCCTGACGCGTGCCGCTGGCCTTTCGACCCTTGCCCATCTCGAGGATTTGAGCGAGCGCGGAATGGTGGTCGGCGAAGCGTCTGCCGACGGCGAGCAGCACTTCCGTCTCGCCTAGAAGCGAGCTGCTTTTGGATTGAAACCGGCCGAAAGGGAACGGCTCGGACGACAACCTCGTGCAGAAAAACAGAAGACAGGTTAAGCTCGCTCTATGAACAATCCTGCCCTTCCGCATGGCCTCGACCACAGGCCCGTTGTTGCGCTTCGAGCACCACGGGAAAAGCGTAAGTGAAAAGTTCTCCGCTTCAAGGCTCGTAACCCGTTGAAAATCTAGATTCTGACGAGGAAATCCAAGGAAATCCATCCAACGCTCATCGGCGTGGTTTTCGCAACGAAAGGCCAGGGGCCAAGAAAACCCGAACGGATCGACTGGACCGATGTCGCGGGACCGCTGACGAGACGGAGCCAAACCGACTCCATCCAAAGGCAAAGCGGCCTAGTATAACGGCCGCCATCCGACTTGACTCGCGTCAAAAACAGACATAAAGATATGCTTATGTCTAATGAACGAAGAGCACCGCTGCTCGCCTTTCGGGCCCTGCTTACGGGCCTCGAAGCGGCCGGCGAGGAGACGCGGCTGCGTATCCTCTGCCTATTGGAAGTCGCCGAACTCACGGTAAGCGAGCTGGTCGCCATTCTCGGCCAGTCCCAGCCACGCGTCTCGCGTCATCTGCGATTGCTGGTCGAGGCGGGTCTCGCCACGCGCCAGCGCGAAGGCGCCTGGGCCTTCTTCCGTCTCGCCGAACCGGGCGGGGCGCTGGCGCATGAATGGCTGCGCCGTCTCGATCCGGCCGATCCGATCGTCAACGCCGACCGCGTCCGCCTCGATATTGCGCGCGAGGCGCGCCGCAAGCAGGCGGCGGCCTATTTCGCCACGCGCGCCGCCGATTGGGATCAGATCCGCGCGCTGCATGCGCCGGAGGAGCGAGTGGAAGCCGCGCTCCTCGACATGATCGGCTCGAAGCCGTTCCGCAATCTGCTCGATCTTGGCACCGGCACCGGGCGCATGTTGGAGCTCCTCGCCCCGCACGCGGCCCGCGCCGTCGGCGTCGATCAGAGCGCAGCGATGCTGGCGTTGGCGCGCGCCCGCATCGATCAGGCCGGCCTCAGGCATGTGTCCTTGCGGCAGGGCGATATCTACGCTCCTCCTGTCGAACGTAACGCCTACGATCTCGTGGTCGTTCATCAGGTGCTGCATTTCCTCGATGATCCAGCCCGCGCGCTGGCTGAAGCCAGGCGGGCGCTGGCGCCGGGCGGGCGGCTCGTCATCGTGGACTTTGACGCCCACGACCAGGAATTCCTGCGCGACGAGTTCGCTCACCGTCGGCTCGGCTTCGCGGTCGACGAGGTCGAGGGCTATCTCGCCGAGGCGGGTCTCTCCGCCATCCGCGTGGAGCGTGTTCCGCCAGCCAAGGGCGACGCCGGCAAGCTCACGGTCGCCCTATGGATGGCCGAGGATCCGCGCGTCATCTCCGACGATTTCCATAAGGCAGACACGGAGTTCGCGTGATGGCGGCGAAACCCCTTCCGCTGAGCCGCGCCGGCGCGCAGGTTCAGGTCTCTTTCGAGTTTTTCCCNCCGAAGACCGCGGACATGGAAGCGAACTTATGGGAGGCGGCCACTCGGCTCGAGCCGCTCAATCCCGCCTTCGTCTCGGTCACTTACGGCGCCGGCGGCTCGACGCGCGAGCGCACCCACGCGCTCGTCGAGCGCATGGCGCGCGAGACGACGATGGAGCCGGCGGCGCATCTCACATGCGTCGGCTCTTCGTGTGGCGAGATTCGCGAGACGCTTCGCGACTATCACTCGGCTGGCGTACGCCACATCGTGGCGTTGCGCGGCGACCCTCCGACAGGTTTCGACGCGCCTTACGAAACCGTTCCCGGCGGCTATCGATCGACCGCCGAACTCGTCGCCGACGCCGCAAAGATGGGCTTTGAGGTCTCGGTCGGGACCTATCCGGAGCGCCATCCGCAAAGTCCGACGTTGCTGCATGACATCGAGATCCTCAAGCAGAAGGTCGACGCCGGGGCGACAAGGGCCATCACCCAGTTCTTTTTCGACAACTCGGCCTATTTCCGTTTTCTCGACGTCGCCGCAGCCGCCGGACTCGACGTTCCGATTGTGCCCGGCATCTTTCCGGTGCAGAACTTCAAGCAGACCGCCAATTTCGCCCGGAGAACAGGGGCGAGCGTGCCGCAATGGCTCGCCGACCGGTTCGAGGGGCTTGAGGACGATCCCGCGACGCGTCGCCTCGTCGCGGCGGCTGTGTGCGCCGAGCAGGTGATCGATCTCGTCGACCATGGCGTCAAGGAGTTGCACTTCTACACTATGAACCGCGCCGATCTCGTGTTCGCGATCTGCCATTTGGTGGGGCTGCGGGCTGGATCAGCGCCGGTCGCCCGCGCCGAGCTGGCGCCGCCGGCCGTTGTGGCGGGCGCATTGGGATAAAGCGGCCGGGCCAGTCGCCACTGGCGCCGCGCAGCGAGCAAACTCCTATCCGCCATGCACCGCGCGGCCTGACGGGCGCGGGTTTGGCTGAACGGTTGCATTCTCGATCCCTCTATCAACGCTCTTCAAGCTATTGGCGGTGGAATCGCAACGGGTCTATATCAACCTGAAATCAGGAAAATGTTCATTTTTGCGGAAATATCGGCTATCATCCCCAGATAGCATGAAAGCCGAGGCATACACAAAGGCGCATCCAGCCCGAGCGCGCAGGCCGCATTTGCTTTTCCTGGTTAACCAAACCTTTCGAAAGCCGCAACATTTGCCGCCGCTGCGTTGACTCGTGTTTCGCTTTTTTACATGATGAACAAACCAGGAACATTCTGCGGCGAGGTTCAGGCAGGGTTGTTCCGAAACAATGCAGCTCATGCAGAGGGTCGATCCACCTTCGGCTTGCGACTGCAAAAAAGGAGCGGGCGATGTTGAAGCTTATCGAGGGGTCTTATGCGTCGTTTTTCCCGAAAGAGATGGACGCAATGTTCCGCAACAGAGCGGAAACGTTTTCGGAGCGGCTTGGCTGGGAAGTCGAAGTGAAAGGCGGCTACGAGAGAGACGCTTTCGACGACGCAAACCCCCTTTATCTTGTATCCGTCGATCCCGATACCGAAGAATATTGGGGTTCCTTGAGGCTGCTGCCGACCACGGGTCCGAACATGTTGCGCGACATCTTTCCGCAATTGCTCGACGGCGACTACATCGAGAGCGCAACCATTTGGGAATGTTCGCGCATCTGCGCCACCGCCGTGCGCGGCCAGCCGGAAAGAAACGGCGGCGGCGTCAACTACGTCCTGAGTGAGCTCATTTTGGGCATCGGCGAAGTGGCGGTTGCAGCCGGATTGACCCAGATCGCGGCCGTCTTCGACGCCAGAATCCTTCGGGTCCTAAGGACCGTCGGATGCAATCCCGAGATCATCGGAACGCCCCAACAGATCGATGAGGTCATGTGCTACGCCGGCCTTTTCGACACTGGCAAGGGTCCCCTCAAAGCGTTTCGCGCGGCGACCGGGATTAGCCACTCGGTCCTCGCGCCGGGGGCCCAGGAGATTGCGATCGCCTGACGCTGCGGCGCGACCTCGCATCCGATCGGATATTCCCGCAGGATAAGCTTCGCTGTGCAACCATTAAGTAGTAAAAACAGCTAAAATTCCCGTCTACAAGTGTTTCGGCGATGAATATTGACAATGTTCCCGTTTTGTTGTCTACAGTTATGTCGCTTGTCATTCGTTCCTTACGTCATCAAACTGCCTTTGATGGCGGGAGTCAAGTATGGGGGGCGAATTGGCCAAGAAGTCGAAAAAGAGCGCAGCCGCGCTTATCGATACAAGACAGCCTGTCGGTGAATTGAATCTATCCGCTTGTGAAGCTCGCCGGTTATACGGGATTTGCGTTGAGCTGCTTGAACTCTGCAGCCACGTCTCCGGTCGAATAGATCCTCAGGCCGGCTGGATGGTCGCGCATGCACGCGATGAAGTCATGCTGGGGATCTTCGATGTTAAGCCTTAGCAAAACGCTGGACACGGCCATCAGCATCGAATCGGCGACGGCGCGACTGACCGAGACGATTCTAGGCAACGATGAGCATGATCTCGCGGAAACCTTGAGGACAATTGCCACCGATATTGGTCTCTCTCACATCTCATATGTGCGCTTGTCGCCCGACAAGAGTCCCGATATGTGCCTGTTGGTCGCGATCGTCACCTATTCACGACTTTGGCAGCATCGATACTTTGTAAAGAAGTATATGTCCAACGACCCGGTGATTTCTTACGGTCGTGAATCTGATCAACCCTTCGACTGGGCGAGTCTACCCGTTGACGATCCAGCGACGAAGGCTTTCTTTGCCGACGCCTTGAACCATAGTGTGGGTCGAAACGGCCTGACGATTCCCCTGCGCAATCGCCGAGGCGTTTGCTCCCTGGTTTCGTTCACCAGCGACCTGTCAAAGGATGAGTGGGAGGCCTACAAAACCGCCAATACGGCGAAGCTTAAGCTATTGTCCGTTCTTATTGATTCTGCATCTCACATCAATTTCAAATTGCCCGCCTTTCAGGTCCATTTGTCGAATCGGGAAGAGCAGTGCTTGCTTTGGGCGGCGCGCGGTAAGACTTACCAGGAGATCGCAGAGATCTTAGGCCTCGCCTTTGGCAGCGTGAAAACGCATCTGGACGCGGCGCGCCACAAGTTGCGCTGCATGAATCTCACCCACGCGGCCGCGGTCGCTTTCGCCACTGGCGTCATTCCGGCCCAGGCGCTAAAATAGGCCAAAGGCGGGTTCTTCCGTTCTGACTTCGCAGACCTCTGGCAATTCGATTGCCCCGGCACGTGTGCTCGCGGAATCTGAACGGCGCAGCGGCGCCTCACGCGCGCGCAATGACTGCGACCGGACCGCCGCCGGCGGGCCCCTGATGCTCGGCGCCCCCCGACACATAGACCGCGCCGGTCCCTGACACCCCCGCAATCAAACCGCCAACTGCCGCGCGGGCATGCCGGGTGGCGTTGACGTCCGAATCCTCGAGCATGGTATGACGAAGACCGCGGATGGCCCCGTCGGGGGAAGCTTCAGCTTTGGCGAGGATGTTGATGAGGCGGTTTTGCGATCGCGCGTCGAGCGCGTTCAAGCCGACGTTTTCCAGGGCCTGCATCACCGCCGGAAGGTCGATCGCATCCCGCATCACCGCATGCCCAACTGTGAACGGGCTCGACGAGGAGCGCGAGTTCCCGACCAGAATGACGACATTGTGCATGAGCTCGATGCCAGCCGAGCAGGAGGCGACAGATGAATAGACTGTCCAGTCTTTCAGCACTTCGCTTTCNCCGACCTCGGCGCCGATCTCGCCCAGCGCTTTGNCGACGCCGATGGCCGAAGCGCCGCGCGAATAGCCCATTGACGCATAGCCGCTCGCGGTGACCACGGTCTTGCCGCGCNCGGCGGCCTCCTGGACGCGCTCGCTGGTCAAGAGNGGGCATTTGATCTGGACGAAATGCACATCGCTCGCGGCCTCGATCGATGCGTCGCTCATCGCTGCCTCGACGGCCNTGGTCGTTTCGTCGATCTGCGCGTCGCGGCCAATCTCCTCCGGCAGGAAGTCTCGGGTGTGCGCGATGCCGACGCTGAGCCGCTTGTCACTCGGCCCCCCGTCGGCGCCGTCGGGGCGCGAGCTGCGCGCGAACACCGTGATGTGCGGCGACAGCACCCCCTCCGTGCCGCCCGACATCACGAACGCGATGCGGGCCTCAACCTCGTGCGGAGTGAGTCTGAGATGCGAAGAGAGCGCGTTGCACAAGGCGGCAACGGCGTATTCGCGAGTGAAGTCGTTGACCCCGCCATTCCCTTCGGTCTTGCCCAACACAGCAAGAATGGACGAAGGCTCGAGCGCGCCGCTGTCGATGCGCGCCATGAGGCCAGACAGGTCTCCGGGCCCGTTGGTCGGAATGCGAATCACGTCGAACGAATTCCGTTGCATGTTCCCTCCGTGTTGTCCGCGCACGAGGACTACCCAAGTTCCGTTCCACCTGGCTTCTCTGGCTGCGGGAGGCCGGAAGTTCGGGGTTAGAAAAGCAAATGCTTTTATTTCTCTCTTGACCGTCGCGAGCCTCTGCGCCCCGATGAGCCAATGAATGCGGGGTTTGCCATGGACCGACGCGAATTCGTCGTCGGCGCGGCCGTGCAGGCGGCGTCGCTCGCCACCCGCCCTGCTCTGGCCAACGTGCCCAGCGCTTATGACTGGACCGCGTCGCCGCCTCGACAGAGCCGTGACGCCTTCGTCGAATGGATGGTGAAGAACCGCGGCGAAAACCCGCATTTTCTGGCCGAACGCTTCGACCGGTTCGAGCAGCTTATCGCCCGCCACGACGTCAGGGACGAGGCGGACATGCGCGCGTTTCTTCTCACCCCGCGCGAGGAGTTCGTGACCACGGAGAACCTCGATCGCGTTTACGAATGGCATCATCTCGACATTGGCTTCGGCGTCACCATCACCGGCCCGCATACGGTCGCGCGCATGACCAATACGCTCGAGATCAAGCGCGGCGACAAGGTGCTGGAGATCGGCACTGGCTCGGGCTACCAGTCGGCCTATCTTTCGAACCTCACCCCAAATGTCTGGTCGATCGAGATCATCGCCGCCTTGGCGAAGCGTACACGAGTGCTCTATGACGGCCTGATCGCCCGCGGCTACAGCGAGTATCGCGCCATCCGCACCCGCAATGCCGACGGCTACTACGGCTGGGAAGAGAATGCGCCGTTCGATAAGATCATTGTCACCTGCGGCATCGATCACATTCCCCCGCCGCTGCTGCAGCAACTCACCCCCGACGGGATCATGGTCATCCCCGTCGGGCCGCCGGGTGCGCAACATGTGCTGAAGGCGGTGAAGCGGCTGTCGTCCGATGGCCAGATGACGGTCGCGCGCTCCGATATCTATGGCGGCGCGATCATTCCGTTCGTGCCGTTTACCGGCGCTCACCAGTCGTAGTGCCCACGCGCCCCTCAGCTCGAGCCGATCAGGATTCCGGCAGCCAGCACCAAAGCGCCGCCGATCATCACCTTGGCGGCCGCCGAGACCGGCGGGGTGTCCATGTACCGCCACTGGACGTAGGAGATCGCCAACAGTTCGAACACGACCACAACGAAGGCGACGGCCATCGCCGTATAGAACTCGGGGATAAGGAAGGGCACGGTGTGGCCGATCCCGCCCGCCGTGGTCATCAGTCCGCAGACGGCGCCGCGCAGGAGCGGCGAGCCACGGCCCGAAAGCTTGCCGTCGTCCGCGAGCGCTTCCGCAAAGCCCATCGAGATGCCGGCCCCGACCGAAGCCGCCAGCCCGACGACGAACGCGTTCCATGAATTGTGGGTCGCGAACGCCGCCGCGAACACCGGCGCGAGCGTCGAGACCGAGCCGTCCATCAAGCCGACCAGCCCCGGTTGGATGACCTGCAAAATGAAGCGCCGGTGTTGATTCTCGTCTTCGCTGCTGCGGGCAGAGGTGGTCAGGATTTGCTCCTCGAGCCCGGCGGCGATCTGGTCGTGCTTCTCCTCCTCCTCGGCGAGGTCGCCAAGCAGCTTGCGGGTCGAAGCGTCGGTCGTGCGCGTCAAGGCCTGTCGATAGAAGCGCGCCGCGGTGCGCTCCATCTCGCGCGCATGCGCGCGCACAGCCTCGATGCCCAGCGGCCGTTGATGCCACACTGGCTTCAGCGGGATGTAACCGCGGATGTGATCGCGCCGCACCAGAGGAATATGCTGGCCGAATTTCGACACGAACAGGTCGATAAGCCTGCGCCGGTGATCGTTCTCCTCCGCGGCCATCTCGTCGAACACTTTCGCGCTGGCCGGGTAGTCGTCATGCAAGCCGTCGGCGAAATCGGCAAAAACGCGCGCGTCCTCCTCCTCGTTGCTGATGGCGAGGGCCAGAATCTCGCGCTCCGATAGATCGTCGAACTTGCGCATGGACGGCGTACCCAGAATTCCCGCCTGGTCGGTTGCTTTTGACGCGGGCCCGACGCGCCACCACGCGCTCGAACGCCCTGTGGCGTGCGCTTGGCTCCTCTCGAACCTAGCCGTTCTAGGGTTGGGCCATCATTCGGGTCAAGACGCCCGCCCGAATGGGCAAGCGCGCGGGCCATCAGTTGCTATTGCTTTGCGCCGATCTCTGGCGGATCTCGCCCAAGTCGCGCTCGAGAAAATAATTGAGGAAGGTGCGGATAGCGGCGATCGCCGCGAGTCGCGCCACCTCGTCCGCTTGTGGTGATCGCGGTTTCCAGAACGTCCGCGGCGAGCTGGAAGGTGAGGCCAGCGACCAGCCAGCGGCCCAAGCGCAGCCACACCTCGCGCTCGTAGTGGCCGTCGCGTGACGCGAACATCGTCCACAAGCCCTGGAAGAAAGCTTCGATCGCTCCGACGACGATGAGAACAAGCGCCAGCCAATCGATCGCATCGACGGCGACGTTGGTCGCGAGAACCAGCCATTCTCTCACGCCGTCGCCCTCAACCAGCGCGCAGATCGATTGGCCTCACAGAGGCGCCAAAACCGACTCCCTTT
>JGI12659J15293_10000633_pt1 | contig 11424 bp, 10 predicted proteins | sample JacPinW_OM2H0_O1_FD_15293 | JGI IMG/M metagenome (IMG submission 15293) | reverse complement strand
GGTCGAGGCAAGGGCAAGGGTCGGAAAGGATGAGGTAGTTCTGTGAACTCAACGGTCCGTACGATTTTATTTTGGCTGGTCATGGTTGTCCTGGCGGTGGCGCTGTGGAAGATGGCGTCTACCGGCGGACAGACGGCCCATGAAGATGAGCCCAGTTACACAAAATTCCTGGCTCAAGTCCAGCAGGGCAATATTAAGGAAGTCACAATCTATCTCGCCCAGAACAGCGCCGAAGTCGAGGGTGAATACCGGGACGGCGGAGCAAAGTTTCACAACGTGACCGTGGCGAATTCTTCGATTCCGGATATTACGAAGTCCCTCCAGGATAAGGGCGTCCTCATAAATATTAAGGAAGTCAAGAATAGCGACTGGCTCGCATTCGTGGTGAATTTCGCGCCGGTGATCCTGCTGATAGCGTTCTGGATTTTCATGATGAAGCAGATGCAGGCCGGAGGGAACAAAGCTCTCAGTTTCGGCAAATCCCGCGCGAGGCTGCTGACCGCGCAACAGAAGAAGGCGACGTTCAAAGATGTGGCCGGGATTGATGAGCCGAAGGAAGAGCTTTACGAGATCATCGATTTCTTGAAGGACCCGCAGAAGTTCCAGAAGCTCGGCGGACGCATTCCGAAAGGTGTGCTTCTTGTCGGGCCTCCAGGAACGGGAAAGACATTGCTCGCCCGCGCGATTGCCGGCGAAGCAAACGTTCCGTTCTTCTCAATTTCAGGCTCTGATTTCGTTGAGATGTTCGTCGGAGTCGGCGCAAGCCGAGTGCGCGACCTTTTCGAGCAAGGCAAAAAGAATGCGCCATGCATCATTTTTATAGATGAAATTGACGCAGTGGGACGCCATCGCGGTGCAGGCCTCGGCGGCGGACACGACGAGCGCGAACAAACTTTAAACGCGCTGCTGGTCGAGATGGATGGTTTCGAATCGAACGAAGGCGTGATCCTGATCGCTGCAACGAATCGGCCGGACGTTCTTGATCCCGCCCTGCTGCGTCCAGGACGCTTCGATCGCCGCGTCGTTGTGCCTCGGCCGGACGTGAAGGGCCGAGAAGAGATTCTTCGCGTTCACACGCGCAAGGTGCCCGTCGGCGACGACGTAGATCTTTCCGTGATCGCTCGCGGTACACCGGGATTCTCCGGCGCGGATCTCGCGAATCTCGTCAACGAGTCGGCGCTCTGGGCAGCGCGCCAGAACCGCAAATCCGTCACCATGGCGGACTTTGAGATGTCTAAAGACAAAGTTCTGATGGGCGTCGAGCGGCGATCCATGATTCTTTCGGACGAGGAGAAGAAGAACACCGCGTATCACGAGGCTGGGCACGCGCTCGTGGCGGCAATGACGCCGGGTGCGGACCCTCTACATAAAGTGACGATTATTCCGCGCGGTATGGCGCTGGGCGTCACGATGCAACTGCCGATCGACGACAAGCACACTTACACGAAAGAATTTCTCGAAGCGCAGCTAGCCGTACTGATGGGCGGCCGCGCGGCAGAGGAAATTTTCCTCAATCACCTTACGACCGGCGCTGGGAACGACATCGAGCGGGCAACTGATATTGCCCGGCAGATGGTTTGCGAGTGGGGCATGAGCACGCTCGGGCCGCTGACTTTCGGGAAGAAGGAAGAAGCGATCTTCCTGGGCCGCGAAATCGCGCAGCATCGTGATTATTCCGAGGACACCGCGATTCGCATTGACCGCGAAGTGAATTCGATCGTCACGAAAGGTTATCAGAGTGCGCGGAACATCCTCGAAACGAGTCACGAAGCGCTGGAGCGGGTCGCACAGGGATTGCTCGACCGCGAAGTGCTGGATGCGACTGAGCTGAAGCTTCTGATCGAAGGCAAGCCATTGCCGGAGAAGATCAAGCCGCCTTCACCTCCGCCCGTGGCTACCAGGGAACCGCAGCTTACGCTTCGGCCTGAGCCGCGTCCCTTGCCGGGATTGGCCAAAGGTGAAAAACCCGCGCCGGCCTGATTGAATCGAAGTTCAACTTTGTAAGGAGCCCGGAGGCCAGTGCCTCCGGGCTTTTTGTTTTCTGGCCAGTCCACGTATCTCGCGTGTAATCCTTTGTCCAAAAAAGGCGTAAAATACCCTTATGGCGAAAGAAGCCGTCAGGCCGGTGCACGTTGAATGTCCATGCTGCCATGCGAAGCTGACCGTTGATCCGGAACTTTCGGTGGTGCTTTCGCATGAAGCCGCGAAATTCGCGCCTTCGATTGATCTTGATGACACAGCACGGCTATTGCGTGAGCACGATGAGCGTGTAGAAGACAAATTCCGCCATTCAGTTGAAGCTGAGAAAAACAAAGAAGATGTGCTCGCCCGGAAATTCGCTGAAGGGCTCAAGAAGGCGAAAGACCAACCGGTGGAAAGACCTCTGCGCGACTTTGACCTCGACTGAAACTCTTGCTGTGCCGGCGCGCACTCCGACAAACTCTCTTGCGTTCACTGCTCTACAGAAGCTGATTGCCATCGCGTCCTTATTCTGTCTAGGCGTGGCGGCGCCACTCTTGGTAATTGCACAAGCTCCGCAGCACAAATCAAAATCGCCGCGTCCGATGCAGCTCGATGCGAACGTGACGTTCAGGCGCGACGCAAATTCGGGCGAGCTCCACATTGTGGAGCCCGGTCCAACGCCAAACGAAGCGAAGGAGAAGGGCGCGGCTCGGGCCTTTCGAGTGCGCGTGAATCTTGTTCCCGTCAATTGCAATGTGTTCGCGCCGGATGGCACGTCAATCACAGGCCTTGGGCGCGCGAACTTCCGCATTTTCGAGGGAGGCGTCGAGCAGCGCATCGCCTACTTCGACGCGGGAAATGAACCGGCGAGTGTCGCCGCCGTGATTGATGCGAGCCCTAGTGTATTGCCTGAAGCCGACGCGATGCTGAGAGCAACAAAGAGCCTGGCGGAACTTCTCGCGCCGCGTGACGAAGTCTCGATTGTAGAGTTCTCCGCGCACTCCTATGTGCTTCTGCCGTTTTCACGCGATCGCGATTTGCTCGAAAATGCCATCGCGCGCGTCGATGTAAAAGCGCTCTTTGGCGACACGGGCGGCTCAGATATCTACGAGACCGTCTATCTTGCCGCAGAAAAACTGTTTCGTGGCCGCACGGGACGCAAGGCAATCCTGCTCTTTACTGACGGCGAAGACAGCGGTTTGGGACTTTCGCTCGATCGGCCTACGGGGGCTGCTCCCAACGAGGCCGCTCCGACAATCGCGTTTGATGACGTTACTCGGGCGCTCGCCGTAGATGGCATCGAAGTGTTTGCCGTCTCGACCCAGAACCGGCCGCGCCTCATGACGGACAAGTGGCTCGCCGCCCATCAAGATGCAACTTTCCTCACGGAAGCGACGCGTGAAAAGGGAATTCCGGCGTACACTCTCTTCCTCGCAGAGCTAGTTCGCCGCGCTGGCGGCGGCATTTATTTTCTGCGCGAAACTCAAAGCGGGCGCGACGCGTTTGAGCGAATTGCAGGCAACATCCGCACGGAATACACGCTTGGCTTCTATCCCTCCGGCGAGGGCACTGCGAGGCCGGGGTGGCACTCGTTGCGCGTTGAAGTGACGGATCCAGGCGCGAACGAGGCGGCCCGCGTAGCGAATCGCTCGGCGTATTACGTGCCCGCTGTACCGCCGCGCTGAAGACGATCGGCTTAGTCTTGAAGATCAGGAAAAAATTCCGGATGCGATTGGCGTCGCGCACGATTGAACTGGGCGAGCGCACGATCATCATGGGCGTGCTAAACGTCACGCCGGATAGCTTTTCGGATGGAGGCAAATTTTTCGAGCCGGTTTTGGCCATCGAGCAGGCGCTGGCGATCGAAAAAGCGGGCGCGGATATCCTCGATATCGGCGGCGAATCCACGCGTCCCGGCTCTGAGGGAATTTCCGCCGATGAAGAGTTAGCCCGCGTCCGTCCAGTGCTCAAGGCTTTGGCCGGAACGATTAAGATTCCCATCTCGATTGACACGCGCAAGGCAGCCGTCGCAGAAGCAGCGATTGCCGCAGGCGCAGAAATTGTAAATGACGTCACCGGACTGAGAGCCGATTCCAAACTCGCTGAAGTTGCGGCAACGCGCCGAGTTCCGCTCGTTCTAATGCATATGCGCGGCGAGCCGCGAACAATGCAGAAAACGCCATTTGCCCGCGACGTCGTGGCCGACGTACTCAAGGGCTTGCGGCGATCGATCGCGGTCGCGCGGCGCGCGGGCGTTGCGAAATCGCAGATTGTTGTCGACCCCGGAATTGGCTTCGGAAAAAGTTTTAAACAAAATTACGAACTTATCGCGCGGCTTCCAGAGCTACGCAAGCTTGGCTGCGCGATTCTAATTGGCACCTCGCGCAAGGGATTTCTCGGCCACACACTTGGCAAACAGCCGGATGAACGGATATGGGGCACGGCAGCTACCGTCGCGGCGAGCATTCTAGCCGGTGCACACATCGTTCGCGTTCATGATGTGGCTGAAATGGTTCAGGTCGCCCGCGTCAGCGACAACATCCTTGCAGGGTCGGCCCGATGACACGCCGAGCACCGTCCGTTCCGCTGCGCTATAATCCGCGAAGTTGATGAGAGTCCTTAGCCCCAGGAGCTTGCTTATGTTCTCGACGAGTCGAATTTCCCTCGTCGCGCTGCCGTGCCTTCTGCTTTGCACTTTGCCCGCGTGGGGCCAGATTCCACCCGTTAAACCGGCGCCTATGCAGTTGCCAGTGGGCGAAGGCGCCTGCTCGGTGCAAAAATCGTGCTCCGATCTCGCGCCGGGAATGATCGTCAGCGCTGAAGGGCCGTCGCCACTCGAAGAAAATTTGCGCCATCTGACTGATGAAATTGGCGGGCGAGTCTCGGGCTCTCCTTCTGCGGATAAGGCCGTCGGCTGGGCCGTTGAAGCGTTCCATTACGCCGGCGTGGACGAAGTTCACACCGAGAAATTCACGATTCCCGTCGGTTGGAGCGAGGGAAAGACGCAAGTGACAGTAAACTCTCCCGTTTCTTTCCCGGTGCGCGCGACGTCAGTTGGATGGTCCCCGGCGACGCCGGACGGCGGTATCACCGCAAGCGTTGTGGACGTTGGCGCGGGCGACGAAGCTGGATTTAGAAGCGCGGGCGCCGGAGTAAAGGGCGCGATCGCGCTCGTGCACAGCTCGCCGCTCGTCACATGGGAAGATCTTATGAACGAGTATCTGTATCAGCCTGCCATCATCGATCGCGCGGTGAACGCAGGGGCCGTGGCGATATTTTGGATGTCCACGCGGCCGGGTCTTTTGCTCTATCGCCATAGCAACTCACTTGATGGAACGCTCGAGAAGTTACCGCAAGCGGTGATCGCGCGTGAGGATGCCCAAAGGATGGCACGGTTTCTCGCGAAGAAAGTCGCGGTCACCGTCAATCTCGACATGCCAAATAAGATTACAGGCCCGGTCGAGTCAGAAAACGTTGTTGCCGAAATTCTCGGCCGGGAGGATCCCAAAGACTTTGTAATTTTGGGCGCGCATCTCGATTCGTGGGAGCTCGGAACGGGCGCGCTCGATAACGGATGTAACGCTGCCATGGTGATTGACGCCGCACGCGTGATTCACGCGAGCGGAGCAATCCCGCGCCGCTCGATTCGCTTCGTGCTGTTCACCGGCGAAGAGCAGGGCATGCTTGGGTCATGGGCCTATGCGAAGGCGCATCGGTCAGAGCTCGACCACATGGATGCAGCCATCATCTGGGATTCGGGCATTGGCCGCGTTACGGGCTATTCACTCAGTGGCCGCAAAGATATCGAAGGGACTATGAAGGAGGTTGTCGAACCGCTCAAGACGCTCGGCGCCACCGATCTGACGTTTGACGCAGATATCGGCACGGACAACTTCGATTTTCTACTTGAGGGCATCCCGACTCTCGTTGCCAATCAAGAGCCCGCGGACTATATGCTGAATTATCACGCCGCTTCGGACACTTTGGACAAAGTGGATATCGCGCAGCTGAAGCGCCAAGTGGCCATTTCTGCGATAACTGCCTTTGGGATCGCCGATCTCGCAGAGCGACTTGGCAAGCGCCAATCGCGCGCCGAAATCGAAGCTCTGATGAAGGACGCGGGCCTCGATCGTGAGATGGAGCTCATGGGATTTGAGCCGCTCTGGATGAACGGTACTCGAGGGCGCGAGCCATGAACTGTGTTGGGACGATTTAAGAACGCGAGCGATCAGATCGTCATCATTCGGAGTATTTTCAGGCTGGGTTGCGTGCCCAAATAACTTGAGAAAGAACTCTCGTCGCGCAGATTCCTGCCAATGCCCCCACATTGCGTATAATTGAAATATATGGGCCCTTCACTCAACGCGGCTGAATTGAAAAGATCTCGCGCACCGAAGCCGCGATCCTCGCGGTTGGCCGTCACGCTTCCAGGCAGAATTTTGGCGATCGACTATGGGCGCCGGCGTATTGGCATTGCCGTCTCTGACGAACTCCGCATCACCGCACGTCCGCTAGCCATCCTCACGCGAAAAAATCGCGCCCAAGTGATTCGTAAGCTCCGGGAGACCGCCAGGGAATACGGCGCGCGGCAAATTGTCGTCGGATATCCGCTGAATCTCGACGGAACGTGCGGCGAAATGGCGGAAGAAGCCGCGCGGTTCGCAAATCGTCTTCGGAAAGAGCTCGGCGTTGAGGTGGAACTTGTGGACGAGCGGCTGACGAGTTGGGCCGCGGAACAGAGCATCACAGAAACAGGGCGTCGTGCGCGACGTAGGGATTCCAGCCCCCGCCAGTCCCACGATGACCTCGCCGCTGCTATTTTCCTACGCGATTATCTCGAGCGCAACAAATCCCATCGCCGCGCGTCGCACGCGGATAAGGACTGAACGTAAATGCGACGCCTCGGCCTCCTCTTACTTCTCGGAATTGCCGCCGTCGGAGCATTTGCAGCATGGCTTGACCAGGATCTCAGCGTTCCATACAGACGCTATAAGGGAGAGTCTGTGATCGTGGATATTCCGCATGGCATGGGGCGCTGGGGCATCGCCAGCCTACTGGCAAAAAACCGCGTAATTCGCAGCCGTATTGCGTTCGAATTCTACAGTCATTGGCACCATCGGCGTGCATTGCAGGCGGGCGAATATCTCTTTCAAGGTCCGATGACTGAACGGCAAGTTTTCTGGAAAATTGCAATGGGTAAGATCAATGTCATCAGCGTGCAAATTCCAGAGGGCTGGAATATGTTCGACATTGCCGATGAACTGCAGCGCGAGAAACTATGCACGCGCGAAGATTTTCTGCGGGTTGCGCGCGATCCAGCGCCGATTCTGGATATCGCTCCGCATGCGCAAAGCCTCGAAGGATTTCTTTTTCCGTCAACGTATCTGTTTGCGCGCCACACTCCGCCCGACGAAATAGCCGCAACGATGGTTCGCGAATTTCGCCGCGTGTGGAGCAATTTGAATCCCGACCTTGCGATTGGCCCTACTACCACTCCATCGCTCGAAGATACGGTTACGTTGGCGTCGCTTGTTGAGCGCGAGACGCCCCTCGAATCGGAACGTCCGCTTGTCGCGGGCGTTTTTTACAATCGGCTTCACCGCAATTATCCGCTGCAATGCGATCCGACGGTGCAGTACGCGCTGGAGCTCGCGGGGCGCCCAACTCAAATTGTCCGGCATGCGGATTTGCGGGTCGATTCGCCGTACAATACTTATAGGAGTCCGGGTCTTCCTCCCGGACCTATCGCGAATCCCGGCGAGGCTTCATTGCGAGCGGCTATAGACCCTGCTAAAACGGATTTCATGTATTTTGTAGCGAACGACTCGGGCGGCCATTTTTTCAGCAAGACGCTCGAGGAGCACAATCGCAACGTCGCGAAATATCGACGCCGGTTGACAAGCGACGCCATTGGCGATACATCAAAGCGCGCCCTTCGCGACTAATCCAAAAGAATATCGGAGCCAGCCGTGACGCAGGTTAAGCACCACGAATCGCATTCCCCGAAAGATCCAAGCAAAAAAGAACTGATTCTCGATGCAGCGGCGGCCTTTGCAAAGGATCGCATCACGGCCGCAGAGATCGAGCAGATTCGCCGGAAGTTGATCGCGCAATTCGGCGCAGATGCGAATACCTCCGCCGATTACATTGCGAGCGTCCTTGCGGATGCCGGCCGCCGAGTCGTACTTTCCACACACGCTGATACGGAGGGCCGCTACGAGGAAGAATTTCACGACCTCTTACACTTTTCGACTCTCGAAGACGCCGAAATGTGCCTGATTCGGCTCGACGAACTGTTTCGGAAATTCCGCCGCGAGGGCGAACACGCAGCAGAAGAGCGCGTGCGTCAGGTTGGCGTGCTCGGCCGTCGCCGTGCGGAAATGATCGCGCGGAATCACAAGGTGGAAGCGGCAAAACGCGCAGAGAAGGAAGAAATCGCGCAGTGGTTCGGCGTCTGGCTTCAGACTCCCGACGCATTCTTCGATTGGCTGGAAGTCCGCAAACAATCCCCCGATTACGAGAGGCGCTTCGGCGCAAGCAGCGCCGCCGGTGCCTAGATGATTTTGTTTGAAGTCGAGCCGCTCGATTTGGGAGCGGATGTCCGCGCCATCGGCATCGAGCTCATTGAGCTTGGCGAGGACCGCGAGCCAGTGCGCGGCGAAGATGCCGCAAGAATCTGGGGCCGCATCATCCCCGCGCTCGGCGGAACAGAGGCTTGGGCTCTTGATTTCTTTAGCCATCTCGACCGTGTGCGCGACTATTGCAAGAACCACGCGATAAGGTTTCGCGATGCGGCAAATCGCTGCGTCGTTATCCCTGCGCTCGATCAGGCAACTCTGGAATCATTGGTGGTGCGATTCGAGGCCGAGACTTTCGGTGCACGCGCCGGTGCACTTGTGACAGAAGGCGATGCCGCTCTCGAAAGCGATCTCGCGAGCCGCGGTGCCGATGCCTATCAGCCCGCTTTCCCCAATTATTATTTCTGCGGGATTTGCGATTTCGAAGATGGCTCACTCGTCGTTCTGAGCAAGCAGCTCTCGGCCAGCGAAATCGTGCGAATCGCCCGACGGGCACTCGATGGACTCGACATCGAGGTGCGTCTCGGCTCCTCTTAGCTCAGCCCGAGCTTGCGCATGCGGGAATCAATTCGGAGGTTACAACGAATGAACTCTAGCGCACTTCCGCGTTTTCAAGCCACGGTTGCTGTGCAGGCAGGCGAGAGAACACTGCCTGCTCCAGTTCGTGCGCGCTTTTTGCGTGATCGGGATAATTGCAGACGAACGTTTCGAAGTTAAATCTGTTGTTCGCGCCGATCAGCCGGAGCGATTGCTCGAGTTGGCCCGTCAGACGATTCGCGCTTGCCGTGTCTGTATCCGACAGGACGACACCAAAAAATCCCTGGCCGAGAACGTACATTGAGTCCGTCGGCCGCATTATGCGCGCAATAGCGCGCGCCGCTTCTCCGAGCGACGCCGTGCCTTCATTCGAATCCACCGCGTTTCCGGACAAGATGATCTTTACGACTAGAAGCGACAGTGTTCGCTCCATCGTCGAGGCTCGCCGGTAATCCATCGCCAGGCGATCCTGAAAGTGATTCAGATCCGGTATCGCGCGCAACAAGTCGGAATTGGCCTGGTGGCGCAGTTCGACGTTCAACTGAAGTTCCGACACCAATTGCTGCTTTAAGTTGCGGAATGTTCGCTGCCGGTCAAGCAGATAAGCCGCTACGAGCAGAGATAATACGCAGAATCCGAAGAATGCAAACCGCAGCGGCAGCTTTTCCGCTTCGTCTGGATGGACGAACACCAAAGGATACATCAATAGGGCGACGCCGCCAGCCATCACGAGAACGATGACGGCCGCTAGAATCGTCAGTTGACGCTCTCGACGTTCCAGTTTGTCGAGCTCAGCTAAATTGAATGCAGCCATCGCCTATTCTCCACCGGCGCGTGAGAGGCGCAGAATCGGCCCCGGTGAAATGGTGCAACTCCGCCGTATTGTAAAGTTTGGGTCGCGAATGCGTCCGGCACAAGCAGTGAGTTGGCTACTGTGACCTACGTGTTACCACACACGGCACCGGCGGGCGTTTCATGCCATGTAGCGTTACCGAATATCAACCGCCTGGAGGCGCGTTGACTGCTCGTCGCCGCCCCGTTATGATGCCGTGCCGTGGCCGACCAAGAAACGCTCGTCGGTAAGACTGTTTCCCACTACCGCATCCTCGAAAAGCTGGGCGGTGGCGGCATGGGTGTCGTCTACAAGGCTGAAGACACGCGGCTCCGCCGGATCGTTGCGCTGAAATTCCTGCCCGCGGAAACTGCCCATGACCCTGTCGCGCTGGAGCGATTCCAACGTGAAGCGCAGGCCGCCTCCGCACTGAATCATCCCAACATCTGCACGATCTACGACATCGGCACCGAGGATGGCCAGGCGTTCATCGCCATGGAATACCTCGAGGGCCAGACGCTGAAACACCGAATTGCGAACAAGCCTCTGCCTCTCGATATCCTCCTCGATTTCGGAATTCAGATTGGCGACGCGCTCGACGCGGCGCACTCGAGCGGCATCGTTCACCGCGACATCAAGCCCGCGAACATTTTCGTAACGAAACGCAGCCAGGTGAAGGTACTCGATTTCGGACTGGCTAAACTGAGCGCCGACCGACGCCAAACGAATCTCGAGAGCGATTCTGCTTCCGAAACGGCCGCCACAGCAGCGGATCGTGTTCTATTGACGACGCCCGGCGTCACCATCGGCACAGCCGCATACATGTCTCCCGAGCAAGTTCGCGGTGAAGAACTGGATGGAAGGACCGACGTTTTCAGCTTTGGGGTGGTTCTCTATGAAATGGCGACGGGGCGCCAGGCATTCAGCGGTAACACGTCAGGCGTCGTATTTGACGCGATTCTGAATCGCGCGCCAACTCCGGCTATCAGCGTGAATACTTCGCTTCCGCCAAAACTTGAGGAAATCATCGAGACGGCGCTCGAGAAAGATCGCGCGCTTCGATATCAGGTTGCCGCCGAACTCGTCGCGAGCCTCAAGCGTCTGAAACGCGAAACGGGCACGGCGCGCGCTCTCACTGCCTCCGGCACAGTGCAAGCCGCAGCCCCGGCCGATTCCGGGCAAACGGCGGTCGCGACTCAAGCTGCCGTTCAAGCGGCGGGGCCGGCACGGCCCAAACTCGATCGCTCGCCGATGCTGGCAGTGGCAGCGGTGATCGCTGCGGCAATTATCTTCGCTGGCGGATACTTCACAGGAACACATCGTGAAGCCGTTTCGGTTCCCGTCTACCACCAACTCACGTTTCGTCGCGGCAGCATTCGAGCTGCTCGTTTCAGCCCCGACGGCGACACTATCGTCTACAGCGCTGCGTGGGAAGGCAATCCCCAGGAGATTTACACGACTCGCCCCGAGAGCCCGCAGTCTCGTTCGCTTGGAATACCGGATTCGGAAATTCTC
>JGI12659J15293_10000631_pt1 | contig 11431 bp, 8 predicted proteins | sample JacPinW_OM2H0_O1_FD_15293 | JGI IMG/M metagenome (IMG submission 15293) | reverse complement strand
GTAAAGATTGATATCCCAAGGGTTACCCTGGGGATTTTTCACGTAATACACCTTGGACTGACTCTCATCCCATATGGTGTATATGTACGACGAAGCCAGACCGTTGGTGAGACCTTCCATGTGATAACTGGAGGCCAGTCCCGGGTCCATCATCATGACACTCAAGACATCCCAGTCGCCCTGCCGCCATGCGGGACAAGTGATGGTGGACTGAACCTGGCCGAAAGCATTCCGTGGCACAACCGCTGCAACCGCCAGCAGCCCGCAGATCACCGCGAGTCTGCAGCTTGCAGTTAGAGAGCCAGCTCGCTCACTCTTCCGATGGCCAGCGAAGTTGTCAGACACGAAGAGCGCAAAAAAGTCCCGCGGGGGCTTCATCGTTGAATCTCCTGAGATTTGGTTTTGGGGCTTTCTATGAACACTATAATTGTGAGAATGTCAATAGGGTAGATAACGGAGGGCGCACGACCCCAGAGTTGCAGGATGAGTCTGATAAGGTCTGGGTGCGGTTTTCTATGCTCATCTGACAGCGGCTACTGTTGTCGGTCAGGGGACCCGAGCGCAGATCGCCGAATACCATCGTTTTCGCAAGCTCGTGCAAGAAGTGATGGCTTCGCCGATCTCCTGGCCAGCGACGTCGTGCAGGAGATTGAGCCGCTGCCCGGTCGTCAGGCGGTGGAAGACCTGGATCTGGAGGCGCTAGAGCTGGCGGTGCGGCAACGGGTCTTGCAACTGGCGGGAACTGCAGTCGAGCAACGTCTCAACGCCGACACCAGCGATCAGCGAGGCGCGCGAACTGCATGTGGTTGTGGGAGCTAAAACTGGGTCTGAGACGCAGCTAAACGAATCAATGAGGTAGCACTTCTGGGCTTTTTCGGGACCAAGGGTCGGAGGTTCAAATCCTCTCTTCAAATCCTCTCTTCAAATCCTCTCTCCTCGACCAATTTTTAAAATCATTTAATTACGAGCATAAAGGATCCGTTCCAGGCGCCTATTCCAGAGATTTCCTTAACATTTTTTTCGACAAGATGCTCTTTATACTCAATGATTTAGGGACTGAAATGAGCCCCTGTGCGAAAACCAACGATTCAAGAGTTCGAATGCTTGAGTACACCTCTGAAGGCGAACGTCTTCGTCCCTCATGACTGCGCGCGTGCAGGGCGCTCCATGTACCGACAAAGCAGCAAACTAGCTGCTAAGAATCAGGGAATTCGAAAGCAACGCTCTCCGACATCGAGCGAGGTTTCCACGTCCGCACGCACTGCCAAACAGTCACTGAATACCGGGGTGTGTCGTCGGAAAGATCGCGGTGGGTCGAACCCGAGCTAGCAGGTCCGTTAGATCCGATAGGCCCGATGTATCGAGCTGCTCTACTGCCCGAATGAGCCTGCTCCGAAGCCCCTCATCGGCGAAAGCCTCTGTCAGCCAGTGGAATTTCTCCACCGTCCGTTCCCAGGACATTGGATTTGTCAGGCCTCCCTCGTAGCCGTTCTGCTCCTTCACAAAGACACGTTGGTCCTTGGTGCGAATGGTGACACGAGCGCTTAGTTCATGGGGATAGCGAGCGCTAAAACGCTCGTCAGGGCGAATTTCGACACGCATCAGTAAAGCCTGGGCATCTGGAGCCTGAATTCGCGCCTCTTCCAATTGCGCAGGCCCGAGTTGATCGTCGAGCAACGCGGCCGCGATCAGGTACTTCAGGTTGTAATCGCCCTGCTCTTTGACCCGTGGATGGTCCGTGTCGCCGAAGCCCCCGCCGCCCGCGAATTCGAAGGCCCCCTGGAAGACGTCGCAGCGTACGTTCTCAACGGCGGCGGCGGTCAAACTATTGCGACGCTCCAGATCCAACACAGCTTCCAGTACGGGTTGACCATGGATGAGCGAACAATATTTCTTCATGACAGTCTTTGTAACAACGTCGAGTGAGGGAAGCTCCCAATCCACGGGGATCGACTGTCCAAACATGAGTTCCAGACCGTAAGGGCCTTCGAACAAACCTTTTGGACCTGTGAAACCTCGCTTCGCCAACGAGGCAGCATAGACGGCGCGCATCCCGGTCATTCCGGGCGAGAAACCCTTCCACTGCGACACCGGTTCGGCATGGACACATGCGAGCGAGACGTTATCGACGGTCGCGATCGAGATTGCATTGGCGATTTCGCCTGAGGTGAGTCCGAAGAGTTTCCCCGTACCCGCAGCTGCAAAGATCGCGAGCTGGGTGGCGTGGTTGAAGCCCTTCGCCATTACCGGCACGGCGGATGTGAACCTGCATTGGATTTCGTATGCTACGGCGAGTGCCAGCATGAATTCCTCGCCTGAGGTGACAAAGGCCGCCGATCGCCATATAGCTATCCAACAAATCAACATAGCGCACCAGGCTTGAGTTAAAGAGCGCCGCTTGATCTGCCGAAGTCTTGCCGCCCCCGATCAGCGTGCAGCGACGAGGAGATCGATATTCCTCGAACTGTTCACGGAGCGCTGGGAAGGGCCTACCTTGGAGCCCAGCGATTGCACATCCGAGGCTGTCCAGAATATTGCGCTTGAAGAGTTTCCGGATATCGGATTTCAAGTGCTCTGGCCGAGCTGAAACGGCGAAGGCGGCGATGCGCTCGACCGCTGAGCCCACTTCCACCTTCCGCGGAGTTGGCATGAGTTGCGGCATTGTTCGTCCTCCTCAATAGAAGGTGTCTACTGGTTACGATCGATCTGGATGATTGGCGTGCCTAATCCTGCTTCTTCATAAACCCACGGACTAGGTCCGCAATCTCGTCTGGCTTGGTATCGAGCGCGAAGTGCCCCGCGTTGAGCATGACGATCCTCGCATTCGGTACGTCGGCGCGACAGCGTTCCGGCTCGCCGAGATCAAAGGAGAGGTCATGCTTGCCCCAGATTACGAGGAGCCTTGGCTGTGTTCACCTAGTTCTTCAAAGGTGTGGTTGCGAGAATCAGCACTTTCTCGATCTGCGGAGGAGTCGCGAATAATTCGTTAGCCCGCGCCCCTAGCGCCTTCGCAATCTCGCCACTCAGGTGCGCATTGCGCCCCTCTTCATTTGCAAAGGTGTCGAAGATGCCGAACTTCCCCGGCCCGATCTTGATCGCATACCATTTCAAGGTTCCCTTTTCGTTCAGCGCGAGTGGCTGAGCTGACTTTAGAAATGCCTCGGCATCAGCCTCTTTACCTGCACGTGCTTCGAGCGTGACTAACAATCCGATTGCTTCCATTGTGTTGCCCTCCTGTGTTGTTGAGCTATTCCCGACCGATTGAACTCGCCCCTGGACTCCCGAAGGTGTTGAAACATCCTGCGCACGAGCTGTTGGGTTGAATCCAAAAACAACAGCAAGCAGAGTGGCCGCCAGAGGAAATATGCGATGATGGTTTCGCGCCGAGCGGATGTTGTTTTGAGGGTTTCATACGCATCGAGCCGGCGTGTCCGGGTGGATTGGATGGCAGGCTGACGCTGCCCAGCTTTCCTTTCCTAACCGTGAGGTATGACATATCTCTCTCCTTCTTCGCGAAAGCCTATGTAGACGCAAGATTGAATCCGCTTGTGCTGTTTCACCACCCAAAACCTGCTAGGCGTTACCCTATATTTTTAGATAGGGTGGTTTCGCTTCCAGACGTACCAAAATGCCGACTGTAGTCATCTCATCGCTCCCACAGCCATAAATGGCTCTGTCTCAATCTATGCGCTGGTAGGCGATTTGACGATTGGCAAAACTGCCATATTTGATACCATTTGTGCCATGCGCGTTTATGTGCTTGCACTCGATGGTGTCTTCGATCTGGGGTTGTCGGCCGTTCTGGATGCATTCCAAACCGCGAACGAATTGATTGAGATGACCGGACTCGCTATTCCGCGTTTCGAAGTCAAGCTCGTAGGGATGCGAAAGTCGGTCCGAACCGCACACGGCCTGACGGTCCCGATTCAACTCATTGGAAGACAAACACCTGAATACGTTATTGTCCCGGCAATCGCATGCAAGACTCTCGACACACTGAATGCAGCTCTAGCCAGACCTGACGTCCGCGATGCTGTGAAGAGGTTGCGAAAGTGGGCTAAGGAGGGAGCGAAGTTGAGTGCTGCCTGTGCTGGAACGTTTGTGCTGGCTGAGTCTGGTTTACTCAACCAGCAGCGTGCAACCACCACGTGGTGGCTGGTGCCAGTGTTTCGCGAACGATACCCTCAGGTCTTGCTGGACGAATCGGACATGGTGGTCAAGTCAGGAAACGTTGTGACCGCCGGAGCGGCTCTGGGCCATATGGATCTTGCATTATGGCTGATACGCGGTGTCAGCCCCGAGCTCGCCTCGCTCACGGCGAAATATCTCATTGTCGATTCCAGGCCTTCTCAGACCGCTTATGCTCTGACTGATCACCTAATCCACTCCGACCCGGTTGTACAGCACTTTGAACGCTGGGCGCGTGTCAGGCTCGCACGTAGATTTTCCCTCGACAGTGCTGCGAAAGCCGTAGGCGCAAGCAAAAGGACGCTTACTCGGCGGCTACAGAGCGTCCTTGGAAAATCTCCGATGTCGTATTTCCAAGGTCTGCGCGTTGAACGAGCGGTGCATCTCTTGAAGACGAGCAAAGCAAGTGTAGAAGAGATTGCCGCAAAAGTCGGGTACATGAATGGTGGAACGTTGCGACTACTTCTGCGACGGCGGCTCAATCTCGGAGTGAAGGAGATCAGAAGAACTTCCTGAGGCGTATCTCGTTCCTGTTCGCGGCGACATGGCTCTGGACGGGTCGATACCGCGCTCGACGAGAAAGGGCGCTCCCAGGCGGAGCGCGATGTCTAGCGGTGTGACGAACCGCAGATTGAGCCAGTTCGTGCTTTTGAGTGTAATTCGGTCTCCGAGCGTCCGGCCGATCGCGTGCGTGGGACCGATATCCACTGGGAGTGCGTCACGTGCGTGCCGCACAGGTGCTTTACCAACATTTGGTACAACGCTTCCAAAGCGCCGCTTGCTTGATGTCAAGATGCTCTTGCAAGAGTGGGTCACCTTCTACCCTGCAACGCTCAGGCCCAAACTCCAACCTCGCAGATTCCGTGCACAAAATCGCGAGCGGGCACAACAAACTAATTTGACTCCTTTCGGTGCCTATTGGGGAGGAGAAGTAGCTGCGGACCGCCTCACACACTATCTGAAACCTGAACTGCTGACCGTGTATACCCTGCATAACCCGACGAAGCTGATGACGGAGTTCCGCCTCAGAGCAGATGTCAATGGTGACGTAGAAATTCTCAACGCCTTCTGGGACGAAACTCTGATTGCCGGGACTGCTGATGTAGTCCCACCAGTACTCGCCTATGCAGATTTGATGGCTACAACTGATGCACGAAACCTCGAAGCGGCAAGACTAATCTATGAACAGCACATCGCGCCGAATCTTCCCACTGCTTAAACCACTGAGTCCGCTCGTCCTTGAGCCACTCAAGGCAGTAGCGCAGACCGCGAACGCTTTGAACCTCCCATATTTTCTAGCCGGTGCGACGGCGAGATTTGGTCCTCGAAACGTATTCGGCCGACCACCGGGTAAGTTGACGCGCGACTTGGACTTCGGGTTCGCTCTCCCCGACTGGAAACAGTTCGAAAACCTCAAGGCGACATTGATCTCAACAGGACGATTCAAAGCCGACCGAGCGATCCAACGTGTCTTATATCAGCATTCCGCCGATATCTCGATTGGTGTCGATCTCATTCCATTCGGTGGCATTCAAGAAGGCTCACAAATCCGGTGGCCTCCGCACAACGACTCTGTGATGAACGTTGCAGGATTCAGAGAAGCTCTGGAATCGGCGATCCAGGTGCAGGTGGATATCGATCTCGTGATACCAGTCGCTTCTTTACCAGGTCTGATCATTCTCAGTTGTTCGCGTGGGCCGACCGCAAGCACGAAAAGCGTGATGCCCCCGACATTTTGAAGATATTTGCGGACTATGCCGATGCGGGGAATGAAGACCGCCTGTATGCGAACGAGCTTTCCTTACTTGAGGCCGCCGGATTTGACGTCCCGATTGCTGGCGCACACCTCCTGGGCAAAGACGCCCGTCGCATTGCATGTCAGGAGACTGTGGCGAGTATTGCAGAAATACTTGCGAATCCTAACTTGAAGCGAGAGCTGTTAAACCCAGTTAGTGCAGGCCAGTCCCAGATCGGACGAATCGTTCGCCGGATACTGCGCCCGATTGCTCAATAATTTCCAGCGTGGCTTTACAGAGGCATAATTCGCGCTCTCCTTGACACTCTAGGAGAGTATTGATAACGTCTCCTAGACGGACAAGGAGAGATTGTGGGCAATCGGATCGATCTTCTGCAAGGTACCCTCGACATGCTGATCCTCAAAGCTGTGTCTCTGGGCCCGCTGCATGGCTACGGGGTTTTGCTTCGCATACGGCAGGTCTCCGGTGAGCAGTTGGAGATCCAGCAAGGATCGTTGTACCCAGCGCTCTACCGGCTGGAACACCAGGGCTTGATTGCCAGTGAGTGGGGCGAGTCCGACAACAATCGTAAGGCCAAATTCTATCGGCTGACGGCGGCTGGCCGCCGTCAACTCCACTCCGAGACTGAACGGTGGAACCACATGGCGTCACTTATCTCCAGCATTCTCCGTACGACATTGGAGGAAGTGTGAAACTCTTCGCGAAGCTCCGTTCATGGTTGAAGTGGATCGTAAAGCGCGCGCGGCTGGAAACTGCTATGGAGGCAGAGCTGCGCTTTCACATCGAGAGCATCGCCGAAGACCTGGTTCGCAGCGGCGTTCCCCAGCCGGAAGCGCTGCGCAGAGCGCGCATCCAGTTCGGCGGCGTCGAGTCCCACAAAGATGCCATCCGTGCGTCGCTGGGCCTACGATTCTGGGACCAACTAGGGATGGATCTTCGCTTTGGGGTACGCAGGTTGGCGAAGGGCCCCGCATTTACCGCCATCGCCCTCCTGTCGCTGGCCCTTGGCATCGGCGGCAATACAGCAATTTTCACGCTCATGAACCAAGTGATGCTCCGCAATATGCCGGTGCGGAATCCTGAACAGTTGGTTGCATTCGGTGATTCCGAATTCGGTGGCATCGCCGGCGGCATCGACTTAGGCGCACTTGGCGGCTATTTCCCATGGGATTTCACGCGCTCGTTGCAAACCGATCCAGGCCCCTTTCAGGGAATCGCCGCATACTGCAGCTTTTCCAACAAGGTGAGCATCCGGCCCCTTGCGGCCAGCGGCACTGCAAACGCAAGTTCGCCTGCCGTGCTCGCACCGGCCAATCTTGTCTCGGGCAACTATTTCAGCGTCCTCGATGCTCGACCTCTGCTTGGCCGCACCATCCTGCCGTCCGACGACGCCACGCCGGGAAGCGGCGCCGTTACGGTGCTGAGCTATCACTTTTGGCAGCAGTCTCTTTCCTCCGATCCGAGCATCCTTGGAAAATCGATCGCGATCAACGGCACTCCGTTCGAAGTGGTCGGCGTGATGCCACAAGGATTTCTTGGCATCAAGCAGGAGTTGCAGCCAACGGACCTATGGACGCCGCTCAGCATGCAGACCGTTGTGCTACAGCAACCGTCGATGCTTACCCCGCATTCAGGTTTGTACTTCCTTCATTTATTCGCGCGTCTGAGCCCGCGAGCTACAAGCAACAGGGCCGAACTTGCGCGAAGCCAAAACTGGCTCAATCAGCAGATCATGAATGGTATCCGCGAGCGTGAGGGCGGCACCATGTCAGCCGATCGTCAGCTGGAGATCAGCCGCGTCAATGTTCCCTTGGTACCCGCAGCGCACGGGGTCTCACTCATCCGCAGCCAGTATGGCGCTTCGCTGAAGATCCTGATGATCGTTGTGGCATTGGTGCTGCTCACAGCTTGCGCTAACCTGGCGAATTTTCTTTTGGCCCGCGCCGCCACCCGAAAGCGCGAAATCGCCACGCGGCTCGCCCTGGGCTCCAGCCGCGCACGCATCGTCCGCCAGAGCCTGATCGAGACCCTGCTGCTGTCACTTACCGGCGGAGTGCTGGGACTGGGCATTGCCTTCGCTGCCACAGGCGTTCTCATCGGCTTCGTCAGCCAGGGCAACGCTTATATCGCGATGGACCCCACGCCGGATACGACCGTCATGCTGTTTACGCTGAGCCTCTCTCTGCTCACCGGACTCCTCTTCGGACTCGCTCCGGCCCTCGCCGCAGCACGTACTGGATCGGCAAGCAATCTGAGCGCCGGCAGCCGCACTGCGCAAAGCAGTGGCGGCAAATCGGCCCGGTTCTGGCCTAAAACCCTAGTCACCGTCCAAGTCATGCTCTCGCTGCTCTTGCTGGTCGGCTCAGGGCTGTTTCTCCGCACCTTGCGCAACCTTCAGAACCAGGACTACGGTTTTGAGCGCTCCCACCTTTTGCTCGCCGAGTTCGACGCAAAACTTGCAGGATACAAGCCGAGCCAGACCCCGGGCTTACATCAGCGTCTTGTTGAACGACTGTCCGCTCTTCCCGGAGTTCGCTCTGTCGCCCTCTGCGCGACTCCGCCCATCAGCGGCGGTAACTGGTCCTCCAGCGTCACCATTCCCGGTTACACGCCGGCGCCCAAGGAGAACAGACACTCGATCCTCAACCGCGTCTCTGGGCGGTATTTTGAGACCGCTGGAATATCGATTGTCGCAGGACGTCCCGTCAACAATGCCGACGACGCGAATGGCCAGAAAGTGGCCGTCATCAACCAGACGCTCGCTAGACACTTCTTCCCAAAAGGCGACGCGGTGGGGCGGTCTATCGTCATCGACATCGACAGCGTCAAAGGGCCATGGCAGATTGTTGGTATCGCCCGCGACACCAAATCCGGGAATCCTCGCGATGTTGACCCGATTGGAATGACCTACATCCCGCTTGCCCAGATCGACCCGCATCTTCCGGCCGTTTCATCTACTCCCGATGCAACCGGTGTGGTCGCCAAGACGGTGGTGCTCGAAGAAAACCAGGACCGCTTTGCCGGTATGATCCTGGTGCGCACCACCGGCGACCCGGCTCACACCATCGCCGATCTTCGTGCAGCAGTAACATCCGTCGATGCCAACCTCCCTCTTCTCGAAATCACAACCATCCAAGATCAGATGTCGAACTTCATGATGCACGACGAACTCATCTCATCCCTGACAAGCCTGTTTTCGCTGCTTGCGCTGCTTCTGGCGGCGATTGGCCTCTACGGCGTGATGAGCTACAACGTGGTGCGCCGGACCAACGAGATCGGCATTCGCATTGCTCTGGGAGCACAGACTCCGGCCGTGCAGTGGATGATTCTGAGCGAATCGCTTCTGTTGCTCACCATCGGCGTGGGGCTGGGATTGCCCCTGACCCTGTTGACAACCAAATACATCAAAGATCAACTATTCGGCCTGAGCGCTCTGGATCCCATGACGTTCACCGTTGCGCTCATCGTAGTGAGCGCGATGACGCTGCTCGCAGCGTGGCTCCCAGCCCGCCGGGCAACCAAGGTGGACCCGATGGTGGCCCTCCGCTGTGATTAACGGGGTAACAGGGCATCGTCGAGCGAAAAACTATGGCAGAGCAAGCTGTTAATGCTTGCAATCGCTGGCTGAGCTTCCTCTCGGCACCAGGTACTAGCTGCTAGGACTCGCAACTGACCTCATTTCGCTCCCAAATCATCCTTCTCGTGATAGTTGGGGTATGTCGGCCGCTGATACTGAGGCAGAGGATGTTTCTTTAATTCGCCCATCACCACCTCAATTGCTTTGTCGAGCTGGGTATCATGGCCTTGGCGATATGCGGCCGGATCGAGATCCACTTCAACGTCTGGAGCGACACCATGATTTTCGACCTCCCATTGGCCGTTAAGCCCGTAGAGAGCGGCTCGCGGTGCGGTAACATGGCCGCCATCGATCAGTTCGGGATAGCCTCCAATCCCCACCAGCCCGCCCCAGGTTTTCTTGCCGATAAGCGCGCCCAGCCCAGCTTTACGGAAATACCACGGAAGAGCGTCGCCGCCCGAGCCTGACATTTCGTTAATGATCATAACTTTCGGTCCGTAAATCGCTTCCGACGGACTCGACCAGTCGTGGCCTTCGCGCGTCACGACCTTGCTCATCATCGGCCGTCGCAGGTAGTCGACAATGTAATCGGCAAGTTGGCCGCCTTCGTTGAAGCGTTCGTCGATGATCACCGCTTCTTTCCCTACTTGAGAGAAAAAGTAACGGTTGAAGCTGGTGTATCCTCCGCCGCCGGTGTTTGGGACGTATACATAGGCAACCCGACCTCCAGTGGCCTTGTCCACGATGCGGCGATTGTTTTCGATCCATGCCCGGTGGCGCAGACTCTCTTCGCTGTCGACCGGAACCACCGTGACCTCCCGCGAATCCTTGCCGTCGGGGTTGGCGCCGATCTTCAGCACTACCTGCTTCCCTGCCGTTTCTTCGAAGAAACCGTAAATGTTATCTTGCGCGTGCAGCTCCCGGCCGTTCACCGCCAAAATGTAGTCGCCCACTTTCGCGTTGACTCCCGGTTGTGTCAGCGGCGCCTGTGATCCCGGATTCCAATTTTCTCCGTCGTATACTTTCGCCAGGCGGTAGCGGCCGTTCTCCAGGCTATAGTCAGCGCCAAGTAATCCGCCCTTTACCTTCTTCGGCTCAGGTTCTTCGCCGCCGCCCACAAACATATGTCCGACGGTCATTTCCCCGAGACACTCTTCAAACAGATACGTGAGTTCTTCGCGCGAAGCGATTCCGTCGAGATACGGCTCATACTTTTTCTTCGCTTTGTCGAGATCGAGACCGTGATAGTGGGGATCGTAGAAGAAGTCGCGTTCGATTCGCCAAGTCTCGTTATAAATCTGCCTCCACATTGCGCGCGGTTCGACATAAGCGTTCCAATCCTCTAACTTAAGAGGGCCGAGACCGGGTTTGGGCGGACCGCCAGCGCTGGGCGATTCGTCGGTTGATGCCGTGGACCACGACTCTCCCTTGCGATAGAGAATCTTTTCACCGTCGAAGGAGACCGTGTAGTCGTTGACCTCTTCGATCCACTTTTCCACCTTCCGCTTGCTCAAATCAAACTTTTGGATAATCAGCGGCGGGTTCTCCTGATCTTCTTCGGTCATCACCATCGGAGCTTCGGCTAAGAACAAAATTCCTGACTTTCCCGCAAGCAGATTGGTGTAATTCTTTCCCGGAATCGGCAACGAAAGAATGCGCTGACTGATTCCTTCAAGGTCAATCTTGACTACGACGGGCACTTCTTTCTTGTTCTTATCCTTATCCTTGTCCTTGTCTTTATCGGCATCTTTATCCTTATCCTTATCGTCGTCCCTTTTGTCTTTGCTGTCTTTCTGGTCGACGGCAGGTTTGTCACTTGCTTTGCCTTTGTCTTTTTCGCTGTCTTTGTCCTTATCTTTATCGGCAGACTTGTCTTTATCGCTCGCTGCGGCTTTCTCCTCGTCGCTTT
>JGI12659J15293_10000623_pt1 | contig 11512 bp, 6 predicted proteins | sample JacPinW_OM2H0_O1_FD_15293 | JGI IMG/M metagenome (IMG submission 15293) | reverse complement strand
CCCATCGAGCGCGCGCGGTTCAGCCATAGTTGTTGCTCCCGGCAGTCGTCACGCTAACCTCCACAACTTCATCCACCGCATCGAGCACAAGCTGCCAAAGCCCCGGCATCATCTTCCAAGCCGCCGCCCCTGCCGCCGTGCCTTCCGGATCGAGAACGAATTGGACGACGCGCTGATTGAATAGAAAGCCTTCATGCACTCTATACGAGCGCGCCGGAACAATCGCTGCGCGCCAATACATGTCGGCTGAATGCGCATCCACGCCGACAGCCTGCATGAACACGCGGAAGCGGGGCCAATCGCGCGCCGCCCGGGGTTGTCTGCCGCCATCGACCTCTCCCGGCGCCTTGTCGGCGGTTAGCCAGCGCGCAACGTTCTGGAGTTCGTGCCCCCCGATCGCCGGATCCAGCGTCCGCATTGCCGTCAGGATCTGACGTGCTTTCTCGAGGTCCGAAGTCCCCGCTGCCGCAGCGCGTATCGCCGCTATCCGGCTGTGATACAATCCGAGCTGCTTTAGGCTTTCCCTCGAGCCTGCGATCGCCTGCCTGATTGGCTCGCGAACCGAGGCATCAAGGACCAGAATCCGGTCGCCCCGTCGAACTTCGCGCGCCTGCGTGCGTTCGAACGGCCGCGCTTCACCGGGGGAGAACTCCAAAACGTCGCTTGTCGGCCGGTACGCCAAACGGTGGCTGCGGCTGGTGGTGAGATGCAGGGTCTCTCCCCTGTACGCATCGCCGGATCGGGTGAAATCGATCTCGCCCTCCGGCATCGTCGCGACGACACGAAACTCGGCCTCCGCGAGATCAAGCGTTTCGTTCGCGCCGCCGCGTTGAAGCGCGGCCGCCATCGCGCGGGCACGCTCCGCAATCGGCGCAAAGGCCGCTATTCGGCTGAGCGGTGCGATTTCGGCCGAAAGCAGCGCGATCCCAGCCGCATCGCCCAGCAGCAACACCCGCTTTGGCGCATCTCGTGCGGTCAACAGAGCCCGAACCACGTCCGGTGTCGGTCCCACGACTATTATTCGGGTCGGACGGCTGGATGTGAGAATGCCCAACAGACCGCGCGCGTCCGCAATCTCACATCGCACACCTAAAGTCCTATCGGCGCTCAGGTACACATCGGCTGTGCGGCGATCAGGAATGATCAGCGCCGTCGTCTCGCTATTCCAGGCATTGTCTTGAAGCAACTGCACCAGCTTCGCAGAAACCGGCGTCTCCTCATCCCACGCCGTCACGCGGGTCTCGATATCGCCAATGAGCCGTCGTGCTTCAGTGCCAAACTCCGGCGCCAAATCTGCCGCCGCCGCAAGTGGGCCGAGCGCCATCTTCGGTCGAAACAGACCCCTGACCGAAGCATCGACCTCATCGTCGCCATCATGGAGGATGTCGGCGATTTCGCGCGCCTGCCGCAAACCGATTGGCAGGGAAGCGGATCTCCGCACAAAGCCGAGCGCGCGCGAGACCGCATCTGCTGCCGCCGCTTGTCCGGCCTGGCGAAAGCGGCGGCCGAGCGCCAGAAGATCATTGCGCACGGCCGCCAGCGAGGCGTCCTTGATATCGGCCTCAAAAGCTATCGGCGTCAGTTCGCCATGCAACACCGCAGACGGTCCGAAAAGACCCGGCTCCGGTAAATATGCGCCGACTTCAAGCGGCATACGTCGAACGGGACGCACCGCTGCATTGGTCGTTCGAAGCGTCCGCACCGCTTTTCGGAGCGCAAACGCATCCTCGCACAGAACGACGACAGGAGGGCGGCGACCCGATGCGTGTTCAAGCGCCTGCAAGACAGTCGCAAACCTGGCTTCCCAGTCATCCGGAAGTTCGGAACGTCCCGTGCGCGTCACATCGACAATCAAGGCATCGAGTGATTTGGCGCTGAAACGACCGAACTTGAGGCACCGGTCGAGCGCCTCCAATTTCGTGGCCGCCGGAAGACCGAAGATCGCGAAAGGGGTCTTAGTGGGATCGCCGACGGCGGCGATGTGGCCCTCTAAGCCCGCGTTCCTGTCGCCAATGTGGGTGTAATCGCGGACCCGTCGGAGCACCTGCTGCCCATCGGCAACATATGCTGGGGCTCTCGCGCCCTCGCTTGGCGCGAAAACGGACGTGGTCTCCAGCAAAGTCGGGCTGTGGACGATGATATTCGGCCGGCCGGTTGTGGCTCCGTTGCTCGCCGTGCCGCCCGCTGCCGTCAGATCGCGTAGTCGCATCTCCAGCAGATTGAGGGAGTTGTGCGCCAGGTCCGGCTGTGCCCACGCCGCGCCCTTATGCATTTCGTCGGCAGCCCGCGCCGCTGCCTGCGCAACATCTGCCGGATGCACGAGCACGGAGCGTGCTGCCCACGTCGCGCCGCTTCGCCAAGGCCACAGGGCTAGGGTCGCGTAGGCGAGCCGGCCACTCGCTCGTGCCTCTCGCATCGCGAGGGCAGTCGCTGCAAACCCTCCTCCTGGCCGAGACGGCCATGCCATGATCGCGCGGTCGGCCCCATCTTCGATAGAATCCAGAATCGCATCGACAATGGAACGGCCCCGGTCGGCACGTGCCCAATCAGCCGGTGCACTCGTCGACGCGTAATGGACCGTTGTTGCGGTTGAAACACCGGGCCTTAAGAGCCGCGTCAACGCTTGGGCAGACTGACGCTTTGCCAAGAGAGCTTGGACCCTCTCGGCCTGTTGGCGTCTACCCTCGTTAATGCGCTCTATCTGGTCAGCCTGATCCCAGTTCCGACCATGCCCCTGCTTTTTCGACACTTGGTTGGCTCACCCCTCCCTAATATGACCTCTACGGATCGCGATGTCGTCGCTGCCTCGTGCGTGGCGCCAGCGACTTGTCGCCGGCTTTCCAGGCTTTGACGTTCTGTGCTTTCCATCGCAGAGCCGGACTGGCTTCTATCGAGGCGTGCACGTTTTTCGGCACGTCCAGAGAGGACGCATCGATCTCACCCCGGTCCAGCACGCCGTCCAGAAACGCCGTCTCGCCTGCTGTCAGCTGAAACAGCGGCGCGAGCTTCTCCTGGCATTCTGCCGTGACGTTCTCGATCCAGGCGGCCGGACCGCCAAAGGCATCGAAATATCGATCGTGCAGGCACATGGTCAGCTTGCCGGTGATGTCGCCGACCTCGCATCCGATCGCCTCGGGCGAGGCGGTGCGCCAGTCGAAGCTCTTGGCGCTCGCGCCGATCATCAAGGTGGCCGCTTTGATCTTCGCCCAATCGAGAGACGGCATGGCGATGATCCGGTGCGCGTCGAACAGGTCGCGCGCGGTGCGCCGCGTAACCAGCGCGACCATCTTGCCGGCGACAATCTCATGGATGTCGAGAACCGGCACGTTCGTGGCTCGGTAGGATCCGATTGCCACCGAGGACATGCGATCCACACCGTAAAGGGGGCCGCGATAGAGATAGTTGATATCGATCTCGATGGTCCCCGCGCCGCCCAGCGCAGAGGCATAGCGATAAATCCATTTGCCGCCAGCGTGCTCGGAGGGCTCACGCCGCGCGGCATAGCCTTTCGATTCCATCAAGCGCTCGATCCGGTCTTCCAATCCCGGCCGGTCGGCGTCCATCTGTTCCTTCTCGACCGCGCCGACATAGTTGACGTCGATATCGACAGAGAGGCGGTCCAGATCGGAATGGAAGACGTTGAGCGCCGTGCCGCCCTTTAAGGCGACGCGCGGCCCGATCAGCGTGTCGGCGCCGAAGGCATCGAGAATATCGATCAGTCGGATCACACGCTCCAGCGTCGCGGGCTGGAGCTGCCGCTCGGCCGCGATGTCCTGAAGTGTTTCTCGCGACGCGACCATCAGACGCCTTCAAAGGCGGCGTCGACCGCCTGCGTTGGGAGAAGCACGCGCCACGGCTCGACGAGCACCGCATGACCAGGTTCGGCACCCAATGCGTAGTGCTTCGATCGCGGAAGCCGTGCTCGCAGGCGCGCCAGGACGTCGTCGGCGACGCCGAGCGCGGCGCGCCGCTTCTCGAGCCACCAGCCGGAAACGGAGGCGAGCGACCGGTTGTCCAGCAGCTCGACATAGTCGGCGACCTTCGCCGGATCGAGATAGCGCACCAGGTCCAGCGACTTCAGGACCTCCTCAACACCGCCGGCGAGTTCCGGCCGGTGCAAGATGTCGACGACCGTGCGTTCGACCGCGGTGGCACGGACCGCCACCCCCTGCCGGTCCATGGTCACGGTCAGGTAGTCGGCCTGGCCAGCCGCCGCCAACGCCTTCGGCGGCGTGACGAAGCGGCAGGCGCCAAATGGCAGATTCACGCGTTCGGTCCGTCCGGCGCTGATGAGCTGAACCTCGTTGAACTCCGAATAGGCTATGCCATGCAGCTCAAGCGCGGAGTGAAACCCCAAGACGCCATCGGGGCGCAGCTTGCTCGCCGCGGCGAAGCGGTCGATCACCATTCGCTCCGCCGGCAGATGGGCGGGCACCGCGGCAAACACCTCGCGACTGACGCGCTTGATGTTGCCGGCCCGCAGATGATGCCGGAGCAGGCTCGTAACATTGGCCCCGCCTGCCGGGTGGCCGAAGGCCGCCGCGAATTCAGCCCGGGTGAAGACCGGATGAGCCGACAGGAAGCTGGCCGTTTTGTGCTGGCGAGGTTGCATAGTGAGTCTGCGATTCTGTACGGAAGTGGGCAATAAATAGCCATTCTGATGCACATTTGTCAACAGAGCCTTTTCGCACGGACGGCCCGGTAGCACGGGTTTCCAGTCGAGGAAAATGCGCCATATAGGCTATAAATTACCCTTTCTATCGCTCTTTCTTAAACCAATGTCCCTATCGGATCGCCGTTTGGCGGGGAAAGCCTTCCCCTGCGACCGAGCCTGTGGTCTCGGCCGACCCCTTCTGCGGGGACACCCCGCAACACCCCGAGAGTGAGAGTGCGGACGGGGGTTTCCGTGACGGGTTGAAGGCTGGGAGAGAGGCTCTCGGCGCCCGTCGCGGAGATCCGCGATGCCCAAACACACCGCTCGCGCCCGTTCCGGCTCCAACCGGACGAGCCTCTATGACGAAATCACCATCAAGATCATCGGCCAGCTGGAGGCCGGCCGCGTGCCCTGGGTCCAGCCGTGGGGGACGGCGGCGGCAAAGGCGCCGCTCGCCATGCCGAAGAACGCCGCCACCGGCCGAAATTATTCGGGGATCAACGTGCTGATCCTCTGGGGGTCGGTGATCGAGCATGGTTTTCCGGTCCAGGGCTGGGTCACCTTCCGCCAGGCGCTGTCGATTGGCGGCAATGTCCGGAAGGGCGAGCACAGCACCACCGTCGTCTATGCCGACAGGTTCGTGCCCGACGACGAGAAGAAGCGTGCGCAGGAGACCGGTGAGGAAGCGCAGGCGATCCCATTCCTGAAGCGCTTCACCGTCTTCAACCTAGCCCAGTGCGAAGGGCTGCCCGAAGATCTCGCCGTTGCCGCGCCGCCGCCCGAGCCTGGACTGATCGAGCCGACGGTGGAGGCGCTGATCAAGGCGACGGGCATCGACTTCCGCATCGGCGGCAGCCGCGCCTTCTACATGCCCGCGCACGACTATGTGCAGGTCCGGCCACCGCAAGCCTATTTCGAACCGATCAACTGGCACCGCACGGCGCTGCACGAGCTCGGTCATGCCAGCGGCGCCCCGCATCGACTGAACCGCGATCTCTCCGGCTCCTTCGGCTCCAAGAAGTATGCGTTCGAAGAGCTGGTCGCGGAAATGAATGCCGCCTTCTGCTGCGCCTCGCTCGGCATCGCGCCGACGGTGCGCCACGCGGACTATATCGGCTCGTGGCTCGAAGTGCTCCGCGAGGATAACCGCGCCATCGTCCGCGCGGCCTCGCAAGCGAGCAAGGCCGCCGACTTTCTCCTCGGCTTTCTTCCAAGCGACGACGAACGCCCCGCCATCCCATCAGATAGCGAGCAGGAAGCGGCGTGAAGCCTCCGCCGCCGGACGGGCCCACGCACTTGGCGGATCCGGCCATTTCGCAAGGCCGGATTTGTGCGGATGCGTATCTACGGCTTCGCGGGTTTGCGGCGCCTAGAGGAAGAGGGCTGCGCCGGTCTTCGTGACGGGTTGAAAGCCGAGAGAGAGTCTTTCGGCGCTCGTCGCGGAGACCATCCCGATGGCCACTACTGTTCAGAAGATCACCCTGTCGTCGTCGCGCGACATTCCCTTCAACAAGCTTGTTCTGTCCCAGTCGAACGTCCGGCGCGTGAAGGCCGGCGTCTCGATTGAGGAGCTGGCCGAGGACATCGCCAGGCGCACGCTCCTGCAAAGCCTCAACGTCCGTCCGGTGCTCGATGCCGAGGGCGCCGAGACCGGCATGTTCGAGGTCCCGGCCGGCGGACGGCGCTACCGGGCGCTGCAGCATCTCGTCAAACAGAAGCGTCTCGCCAAAACCGCGCCGGTGCCCTGCGTCATGCGCGATCCCGGCGTCGATGTTTCCGCCGAGGAGGACTCGCTCGCCGAAAATGTCCAGCGTGCGCCGCTGCATCCGCTCGATCAGTTCCGCGCCTTCCAGGTCCTGCGCGAGAAGGGCCAGCCCGAGGAGGACATCGCCGCCGCGTTCTTCGTCGGCGTAAACGTGGTGAAGCAGCGGCTGCGCCTCGCCGCGGTGTCGGAGAAGCTGCTCGACATCTACGCCGAAGACGGCATGTCGCTCGACCAGCTCATGGCATTTACGGTGACGAACGATCACGCGCGCCAGGAGCAGGTCTGGGAAACGCTCCAGCGCTCCTACAGCCAGGAGCCGTATCAGATTCGCCGCATGCTGGCGGAACGCACCGTGCGCGCATCCGACAAGCGCGTCCTGTTCGTCGGCCTCGACGCCTATGAGAAGGCGGGCGGCACTGTCATGCGTGACCTCTTCCAGCAGGACGATGGCGGCTGGCTGGAGAATGTCGGCCTGCTCGACGGCCTGGTCGCCGAGAAGCTGAAGGCCGAAGCGGAGCAGATCGCCGGCGAAGGCTGGAAGTGGATCGAGGTGAATGTCGATTTCCCGTTCGGTCACACCCATCATCTGCGCGAGCTCGACGGCACGCCGACTGACCTCACCGCCGAGGAGCAAGCGACGATCGATTCCTTGCAGGCCGAGTACGCCAAGCTCGAAGCCGAATACGAGAACGCCGACGAACTGCCCGACGAGATTGATGCACGCCTCGGCGAAATCGAAACAGCGCTCGCCGCCTTCGAGGGTCGGTCTGTCACTTACGACCCCACCGAGATCGCCGGCGCCGGCGTCTTCGTCAGCATCGACTCCGACGGCGGACTATCAATCGATCGCGGCTATGTCCGGGCCGAGGACGAGGCGCCGATAACCACGGGCGCCGATGGCGAGGCCGAAAGCGGCGGCGACACAGGACAAGGCAGCGAACCGGTTTCGTCCCCGACCCNCCCAGCGCGCCGTCATCATGATCGGCGGCCAGACCGAAGCCGAGGAGGACGAGGACGACACCGTCAAGCCGCTCCCCGACCGGCTGGTGAGCGAGTTGACCGCGTATCGCACGCTCGCGCTGCGGGATGCCGTGGCGAACAATCCGCATGTCGCAATGACGGCATTGCTGCACAAGCTCTGCCTCGACACCTTCCAGCACGCGGCGCCGGGCGCTTGTCTCGAGGTATCTGTGCGGCATGTGTTTTTCTCCGTACAGCCGGCAGATCTGAAGGACAGCCCATCCGCCAAGGCAGTCGCGGAACGGCACGACGCCTGGAGGACCGATCTACCAACGGACGAAGCTGCGCTCTGGGACTGGCTCGCAGCTCTCGACGAGACCAGCCGCAGCACGCTCCTTGCGCATTGCGTCTCGTTCGGCGTCAACGCGCTCTACGAGAAGGGCGATCGCTATGGCGGTCCTGGCGTCTCGGTTCACGGTGTTCAGCACCGTCTCGTCCTGGCCGACCGGCTCGCACGCGCGGTCGGGCTCGACATGGTGGAAGCAGGGTGGCGGCCGACCGTCGACAGCTATCTCGGCCGCGTCACCAAACCCCGCATCCTCGAGGCGGTGCGCGAGGCGAAGGGTGAGCAATCCGCTCAGCTCATCGACCACCTGAAGAAGGCGGACATGGCGAAGGAAGCCGAACGGCTGCTCGACGGCACCGGCTGGCTCCCCGAGCCGCTGCGCACTCAGGACGCTGCGGCTATTGAGTCAACCGATGGTGATCCCGCCGGAGACGATGACACGCTGCCCGCCTTTCTCTCCGACGACGAAGAGGCCCGCGATGACGAAGCGGAAGAGCCGGCCGTAATCGCCGCCGAGTAACGGCCATGAACGGGGCGGCGTCAGTCGCCCCGCTCAATTTTCCCCGACACGCCCGGCCACGCGCCGGGCTCTTCCATTTCTGGAGACCGTTATGGCTGATTTCTTCACGCACTTCTCGTGCGTGCTCGATGTCGGCACGCCCGACAATGCAGCGCGCGCACTCAAGCTCTACCAAGCCTTCATGGAGGACGCCGCTCATGAGGAGGTGCCGCCCGACGGCTTCCTCCTGTCGATCGAGCCGGAGCACGGCGCGACCAGACTCTGGATTCGCGACGACGTCACCGGCGATCCCCAGCAGGTGATCCTCTTCGTTCAGCGCTGCGCCGAGGCTTTCGGTCTTACCGGACGCTGGGGCTTCCAATGGGCGAACTCCTGCTCGCGGCCGCGCGTCAACGCCTTCGGCGGCGGCGCCCATGTGCTCGATCTGGAGACCCGCGAGACGATCGGCTGGACCGACACTAACGGCTGGCTGGCGCGCACCCTCGCAACATCGCGCGCCAAGCGACGCGGCCGCTGAGCATCCAATGCGGGCGCGTGCGTGCGGCGGCATGAAGAGAGCGAGAGGCCTGCCGGGACGGGTTTGAGCCGGTCGGGTCGAGAGAGAGCGCCCTGCGGCTCGGCCCGTTCCTGCTCTCCCGAGGTCCTCTTCATGACGAGTCCTTCCAACTCCGCGACCGCCCGCTCGGCTGTGCCATCGATCGCGCCTGCGTCCGCCGCCATTGTTCAGGCCGGGCGGCTTCTTCTCCCCGATCTCGAACGCGGACGCCGCATCGACGCCGGCATCCTGCGCGCGGCTATGGAATCCGCCTTCGGCGCCTCCGATGCGGCTGGCGCCTGGGATTGGAAGACCGCTTATGACGCCTGCGAGGCGGCCACGGTCCTGTTCCTCCGCAAATACGGCAACGCGCTTTTCCGCAAAGCCGCGTCTCCGGTCGCAGCGCTACCGATGCTGGCGAAGATCGCGAGCCTTCTCCCCACCCATACGCGCCGCTCCGAGGAGAGCCAGGCGCTCCAGCAATTCTCGACGCCTATCCCGCTCGGGGTCGCGGCGTGCACCGCGGCCGCCATCACGCCCGGCGATCGGGTGCTCGAGCCTTCGGCCGGCACTGGACTGCTCGCCATCCTCGCCGAACTGGCCGGCAGCTCGCTGGTCCTGAACGAGTTCGCCGATGCCCGCGCGGCATTGCTCGATCACCTGTTCCCGAACATCGCCATCACCCGCTTCGACGCAGCGCAGATCGACGATCATCTCGACGACGCCATCGCGCCGAGTGTGGTTCTGATGAACCCACCCTTCTCGGCGATGGCGAACGTCGATCGGCGCATGGCGGACGCGGCGCTTCGCCATGTCACCTCTGCCTTGGCGCGGCTGTGCGAAGGGGGGCGTCTCGTCGCGATCACCGGATCGAGCTTCGCGCCCGACAATCCAGCTTGGACCGACGCCTTCGCTTGCCTGCAGGAGCGCGGCCGGCTCGTGTTCTCCGCCGCCATCGACGGCGTCGTCTATGCGAAGCATGGCACTACCATCGACACGCGGCTGCTCGTCATCGACAAGCGACCCGCCGTCGATCCGGGCGTATTCCCTGCGTCTCCGGGTGTCGCGCCGGATGCAGCCACCTTGCTCGCCTGGGTGATCGAGCACGTTCCACCGCGCTTGCCGATTGAAGGGTCCATCGCCGTCACCGGTGCGCGCCCGGCCATCCCGCGCACGGTGCGCGCCTTCGCAAGGCGTCCGTCCTCCATTCCGGCGCTTCCCGAACCGGACGCGGTGGAGCTCGCTTACGAGACCATCGACTGGACGCCGCCAGAGGGCCTACGCCTCACGGATGCGCTTTATGAAGAATACGGATTGCAGTCGATCCGTATTTCCGGCTCGCAGGCGCATCCCACCAAGCTGGTGCAGTCGGCAGCGATGGCTTCGGTCGCGCCGCCGAAGCCATCCTACCGGCCGCATCTGCCGGCGAACCTCACCGCCGACGGCCTGCTGTCGGACGCCCAGCTCGAATCCGTCATCTATGCCGGTGAGGCCCATGCCGACTTCCTCGCCGGCTCCTGGTCGATCGACGCGACGTTCAATGTCGTCACCGCGGCGCCGGACGATGCCGAGAATCGCGTTCGCTTTCGTCGCGGGTGGTTTCTCGGCGACGGCACCGGCGCCGGCAAGGGCCGCCAGGTCGCCGGCATCCTGCTCGACAACTGGCTCAAGGGCCGGCGTCGCGCCGTCTGGATCAGCAAATCCGACAAGCTGATCGAGGACGCGCAGCGCGACTGGTCGGCGCTCGGCATGGAGCGGCTGCTCGTCACGCCACTCTCCCGCTTTCGTCAGGGCACGCCGATCCGGCTGGCGGAAGGCGTCCTATTTACGACCTACGCCACGCTGCGCACCGATGAGCGCGGCGAGAAGCTTTCGCGTGTCCGGCAGATCGTCGAATGGTTGGGCTCCGACTTCGACGGAGTAATCATTTTCGACGAGAGCCACGCCATGCAGAACGCGGTCGGCGGCAAGGGCGAACGCGGCGACCAAGCCGCCTCGCAGCAAGGCCGCGCGGGACTGCGGCTCCAGCACGCCCTGCCGAACGCCCGCGTCGTCTACGTCTCCGCGACCGGCGCCACAACGGTCCATAACCTCGCCTACGCCCAGCGTCTCGGGTTGTGGGGCGGCGAGGACTTCCCGTTTGCGACCCGCGCGGAGTTCGTCGAGGCGATCGAGGACGGCGGCGTCGCGGCGATGGAGGTCCTGGCGCGCGACCTTAAGGCGCTCGGCCTCTATGCGGCTCGCTCGCTCTCCTACGAAGGCGTCGAGTACGAGCTGATCGAGCATCAGCTCACGCCGGAGCAGGTCCGCATCTACGACGCCTATGCCGGCGCGTTTTCGATCATTCACAACAACCTCGACGCGGCGATGCGGGCCGCCAACATCACCGGCGAGACGGGCACGCTGAATGCGCAGGCCAAGTCCGCCGCCCGCTCCGCCTTCGAATCTGCCAAGCAGCGCTTCTTCGGCCATCTGTTGACGAGCATGAAAACGCCCTCGCTGATCCGCTCGATCGAGTGCGATCTCGAGTCAGGGCATGCCGCCGTCATCCAGATTGTCTCGACCGGCGAAGCGCTGATGGAACGCAGGCTGGCGGAGATTCCGACGGAGGACTGGAATGACGTTCAGGTCGATATCACGCCGAGGGAGTACGTCCTCGACTATCTCGCCCATTCCTTCCCGGTGCAGCTCTACGAGCCCTTCACCGATAGCGAAAGCAATCTTTCCTCCCG
>JGI12659J15293_10000622_pt1 | contig 11530 bp, 10 predicted proteins | sample JacPinW_OM2H0_O1_FD_15293 | JGI IMG/M metagenome (IMG submission 15293) | reverse complement strand
GAAGTCGGGGAACTCCTCGGGGCGCGGCATGCCGCAGTCGATCGCAAGGCCACGCTGCGACATGCCGTATTGCAGCTCGCCGTCGACGGCGCGGAAATACGAGGCACCCTGGAAGGCTACGATGTCTCGTTTCCAGTCGGTATGGAACAGCAGGCGAAATCCGGCGAATCCCAGGGTCGGCGGCAGCTTGCGACTGTCCACGCCACTTCTGCTGTAATCGAACAGCGCCGGATCGAAGCTCAGTTCCTGTGACTGGCCATTCTCAATACTGTAGATCTTGACCGGCTTCTTGATGGTGAAGCCGAGATGAAACAGCTGTACCCGGAAACGCAATGCCTCGCCCAACCACAGCGAGTGATCGTCGCGGAAGCGGATCGACTGCCATTGATCCCAGCTCATTTTCGCGATTGGGGGCGGCAGCTCTGCCGGTGGCGCCTGATAGGCCGCGTTGGCCAGCGAGCGCGCCAGGCTTTTGAGCCTGGCGTAATCGAATGCGCTCGCGGCACCGAGCCGCTTCAATGACGCAGGGCGAACCGTCTCGGCAGCCAGCACGTCGGGGCATGAGAAAGCGGACGCCGTCAGCGCTGCACCGGTCTGCAGGAATCGACGTCGCAGCATGCGGGCAATCGCAGTGTCGTACCGTCACGTAACGGCAGTCGCATTGTACAGGCGCCTGCGGGCATCGTGGCGGCGCGCAATGTACGCGGCCGCTCTCGACCGGCCGCCTGCTGACGGATTGGCCTGAGCACGGGTTTTGAGCCAAATGCGTCGGTGGCAATTGGGAGGTATGGGGCAGCTCAATCCGCCATTTGGGCTTCTTAGCCGCGGACTATCATGATCGGCGGATGCACCTTCTAGCTGGAGATTGGGCAGATGAAGTCTTGTCGAATCGCGATAGCCATTCTGTCGACCATCGCTGCCATCGCTGCCCGAGCAGAGGAACGGTTGCCGACCATCCCTCCCGCGCAGTACACGGAGGAACAGAAGCAGGCAGCAGCCGACTTCGAGTCGGCGCGGAAAGTTCCGGTATTCGGTCCGTTCGAGCCCTTAATGTACAGCCCGCAGGTGATGTCGCAGGCACGCGCGATGGGGGACTACCTTCGGTACAAGTCGGCTATAGGTAATACGCTAAGCGAACTCGTAATCCTGATTACTGCCCGCGAATGGACGCAGGACTATGAATGGGCCGTGCACTATCCGATCGCACTGAAGGCGGGTATTCGGAAAGAGGTTGCTGACGACATTGCCGTAGGCCGACGCCCGACCGCAATGAGCCCTGATGAAGAGACGGTGTTCGACTTCACCAGCGAACTTCTGAGGAACGAGCAAGTCTCCGACGCGACATTTGAGCGCGCCAAGTCGCGCTTGGGAATGAAGGGAGTTGTCGACATGACGGGAATTGTTGGTTACTACACGTTTCTTGCATGCAGCTCAACGTCGCGCAGTACCCGGTCGCAATGGACGGAAAGAAGCTTCGCCGACTACCTCGCTAGCTCAAAGTTCCTCGGTAAGCAGCTTCGAAGTGAACAACAGCTTTCGAGATACCAGTTCGCGCAATCCAAGGACACGTTTTGGCCGGGTGCAGACGCTCGCTAACAGGCCGCCTGCCGTCTTTGAGCAGGGAACGTTGAGCAATCCCGCCGTGTGATACGAGCGTTAGGGTCCTTCGTCTCGCCGAGGCCGGCCGCCTGACTCGATCGCCGCGCTACTCATTGTGTTTGGGACCTTTCTGACACCATGCACCCAGCCGACCGCAGGCGCACTATGCGGACCACGGTAGCAACACGATCTTGCCGCCAAGTCCTCCCCTGTCGATGCGCGCATGGACCTCCCTTGCCGCTGCGAGCGGCAGTCGGTCGATCACGACTGGCTGAATGGCGCCAACGCCCAACAGCTGGAACAGCGTCGCCATGTCGGCCTCGAATTCCTGCGGATGACTCGATCGACGGGCCGTTATGCTGTAAAAGACGGCGCTGCGGCTGCTGAAAAGGAAGCTCAATGCGCTCCACAGCTTGAGCCTAACCAAGCCGAAGCCTGCGGCAATCAGGCTCTCGCGGGCCACTGCCATCGTTTGCGACCCGTAACCAACGAGCAGCCCGCCGGGCGCGAGGCACGCAAACGAACGGCCGAAGTGCGCTCCGCCAATCGCATCGAAGGCGATATCAACGCCGGTCCCACCCGGGGTCAGTTGGCGCACGGAAGTAACGAAGTCACCCGCGCGATAGTCGATCGCCGCTGCCCCGAACCGCTCAATCACCGCCAGGTTCGCCGCGGAACACGTGCCAATCGCCTTCAGGCCGAGGTGGCGCGCGAGATCGAGCAACGCTGTACCGACGGTGCCGGAAGCGCCTATGACGAGAATTGTGGCGCCGGATGGTAGGTTGCGGCAGCGAGTCAGCATCTGAAAGGCGGTGAGATAAGCAAGAGGGATGCAAACCGCCTCGGCCAGATCGATCCCGTCGGGGACAGGCACGAGAAAGCGGGACGGCCGGATCGCATACTGCGCGTAGCCACCCACGACACACAGATCGGCGACCATCTCGCCCTCGAGCGGTGCTACTACGCCGGCACCAGTCTTCTCGATGACGCCAACGATCTCGTAGCCAGGCGTGAACGGCAGCGGCCCCTTGAAATCCGGATACCGGCCGCGCCGAATCATCGTATCGGTAAAACCGGTGCCGGCGGCGAGCACCTTAATGCGAACCTCCCCGGGTCCTGGCTCAGGAATCGCCGACTCCTCCACTACTTGCAGGACTTCGGGACCGCCAAATCGCGAAATACGCAGGTGTTGCCAAGGCATCCAGTCAGCATAGGCAGATGGGCATTGCGCGTCGAGCGGTGTGCTAAACGCCGGCGAGTTCGGTGACTCTTAGTTGGCGAGCGACCGCTCCCGGGCGATGCTTCTGGCGGATAGCTGACTCACATTGGCACGGTCCGGACGCTCGCCAACGGGTCGCCTGCCGTCTGTAAGGAGCGGACATCGAGCAATCTGCGCGCATGAGACGCGGCGGGGCTGCAAGTTCGAGTCGGGCGATCGCGCGCAGTAAGTGTCCCAAATTCGAGACAGGCCAGTTTAGGAAATTATCCGAAGCTCTTGTTCTAAATGGTGGGCGGTACTGGGATCGAACCAGTGGCCCCTGCCGTGTGAAACGGGGGTACGGGGCTTACGGATCAACGATATGCGAGCCGGCTTCCCAGTTGCAACAGGCACTTGGTATCACGTGATGTCACTTGATATCACGCTACGTCACGATCTGACTGTCCCAAAATTGTCCCAGACGCGCGATCGGTACGGGCTGCTTATGACCCGCTGCTGCCCGTCGTGAGAGTCCTCTGGGGAACCGAGATCTCCGCGTTTGGATACGTGAAGCGGGTTGCTGCGTAAGCTCTCATCGGATTCCGATTGCTGAAGCCTTCATCGAGGAAGAGGACCGCCTGCCTGCATGCAGGCGGTCTCTGAGCACTGGCAGCTGCGTGTACGTATCTATTCCGTACTACCGGGTACGGTGGAATTGATCGTGACACGTGTTCCCGTGACGGTGCCGGTCACCGTCGCCACAGGCATACTCGGCGCGACATCGAGAGAGTCCGTGCTGGTCCACACGTACACTTTGAGCGTGAACCTCCCGGTGAAGTGATTCTCGTCGGTGAGTTTCACCGTCTCGGTGATCTGGATCGCATTGGCAGGACTCTGCCCGGTCATATCCCAGGCAAGGGGGAAATGATTGAGCTGGTACGTCCTGGGTCCAACCTGCTTCCAAACACCGAGGCAGAAGTTGCTGGTGATCGGCGCATGCAGACCGGAGTTCTGGATCTCGGTGCCGTCGGAATGCCATTGGGCGTAACCGTCATCCACCACCGCCCCATTTGGCGCGACCAACTGGAAGCGCCACATACCGACGATACCCGCGTCGCCGGACCAGCCCCCATCATCGCTAATCAGCAGGAATCGTCCCTCCGCCCCTGGCCGATAGTCTGCCGACCGCAGCGTCGCGGGCGCCTCGGTCGAAGGGTTCCAGGCGTTCGGTTTGACCTGTGACGGCAAAAAGCCGCATCCGGCCTGCGCGCCGTTCGCCATTGAGAAACCTGCAACGCTGAGTGCGAGCGCGGCCAGCAAAGGTCGCATTGATATTTTTTTCATGGCTTTCCGGCCTCCTAGCGCGGCGACCCCCGCAGCTGCTATAGCATTTTTATTCATAAAATCATTCCTTTGGCCTTTGCCGACCTCTGCCAGCATCCCCTGGGCGGCGACGCGGTCGCGGATGGGTGCCAGGGAGGGCAAAACCCTGCTGCCATACTCGCGCGCCAGCGCAACTCGTGCATGAAGCCAGCCGTAAAAACCCGTGAAGATTCATGAAAGCGAGCGGCACGCAGCGCGACGCCGATCGGGATATACTGATATCGACGGGTGTCACGCGACCGATGTGCCCGCTTAACTAAAAACTCTGGGTGACCCTCGTTCCGCGGGCGGCAAGCCGAATAACGAGACGGTGTTACCGTGGATGATGTGAACGCCGCGTATCGCCCCCCCGGCGCCGACGACCCTACCCGGTTCCGCGTCGACGATCTCATCGTCGACCTAGGGCGACAGCGCGTGACGCGCGCTGGCGTTGACCTCAAGCTGCCTGGGCTCTCCTTCGATCTGTTTGTAGCGCTGGTGCAAGCAGCGCCCAATGTGGTTGCGGTCCCCAGACTAATGGATATGGTGTGGCCGGACGCGGTCGTGAGCCCAGAGACTATAAGTCAACGCGTCAAACTTCTGAGATCCGCGCTCGGCGACGACGCCCACAGCGCCCGTTACGTTGCCGGAGTTAGAAGTCGGGGGTACCGGATCGTAGCGACCGTGACCGCGCTCAGCGCCGACACGCGGTCACCCGATGCCCGGCTGGAAGGGGTAATGCCGGCGAGACCGCCGGCGGATGCTGCGCGAGAGGATGGGCAAAGCTCGCCCAGCGCCGATCGCGGGTCGAATGCGTCTGCCCGCTGGCCTTGGATCGCGGCGGCAGTTGTTGCAGCGCTGGTGATAGGTTACCCCTTCGCGGAGAGGCCCTGGTCGGCGAAGCAACTCTCCGTATCAGGCGGCGAAACAATAAGCGCAGCGGAGGGGATCTATAAACCATCCATCGCGATCATGCCGTTCGTCGATATGAGCGAGAAGAAGGATCAGGAGTACTTCGCCGACGGCTTGACGGAAGACCTTATCAATCGCCTAGCGACGGTCCCGCAACTCCACGTGCCAGCAAGAACATCGTCCTTCTACTTCAAAGGCAAGCAAGCGACCGTTCCCGAGATCGCCAAGGCGCTCGGCGTCGCCTATTTGCTTGAAGGCAGTGTCAGCGAGTCGGGTAATACATTGCGGGTTACCACACAGCTCGTGCGAGTCGACAATGGTTACCAAGCCTGGTCCGGAAGCTTCGACCGACCTCTCACCGATCTATTTAAGGTCCAAGATAAAATAACCGGGGCGGTGATTCAGGCGCTGAAACTCTCACTTGTCGATCACTACACGCCGAGAGTCGGACCGACCGAGAATATCGAGGCCTACACGCTGTATTTGCGGGCGCTGTCGAATATCACGAACAATGGGTCGGATGACTACGATGCGGCTGTCGAGCAACTGCACGCCGCGCTAAGTCTAGATCCGCAATTCGTCGACGCTTGGGCATCACTGTCCATGGCAATTCTCTATAAGGGCAACACGCACGGGGCGCCCGCAATAGTCGCGTGCGCGGCAGCGCGCGCGGCGGCGACTCAAGCTCTTACGCTTAACGCACGCCTCGAAGAAGGACATCGCGCCGCGGGCCTGATTTTTCAATACTGCGATGGAAACTTGCCCGGCGCGGAGGCGGAATTCAATCGAGCCATCGAAGTGGCCCCGGAGCGGGACGATGCGTTGCGATCCTACGCCTGGCTCTTGGTGGATGCCGGCCGTTTCAACCAAGCGCTTCGATTAGCGCAGCGCGCAGTTGATCGGGATCCGCTAAATGCCTGGAACTACGTAGCTCTGGGCGATTCGTACTGGCGGTCCGGTCGTATATCGGAAGCCGAAATGGCATACCAAAAAGCGGTGCAACTGAATCCTACGACCGTCAGTCTGCATGCTCTGTATGCGAACGTCTTACTGTCGGCACATAAGCCAGTTGCCGCGGTTGCCGAGGCAGAACGCGAGCCGGATCCACAATACCGACAGTTGACGTTGCCGATAGCATTGGACGCAGCGGGAAGGAAAGCTGACGCTGACCGGGAAGTCGCCGCATATGAGTCGATGCATTCCGAGGACGACCCCGGTGAGATCGCAGTGTTCTATGCGTGCCGCAATGATGCGGATCAAGCGATAGAGTGGCTCGGCAAGTTTGCGGCGAAGCACATGGGGGAGTTCGCTACTCTTCCGAATCGGATCGCTTGCTTCAGGAATATCGAGTCCGATTCGCGATACCTATCGCTGCTGCAACAGGTGAGGCGGGAAACCCCGACGCGGCCGCTAACGGCAAAGGTGCGCAGCTTTCGACACGTGGACTTCTATTCAAAACCTAACTTCGCGCAATCTGGCTTCTCCGACTGAAAAACGATCGGCGCATAAAACAGGCAACGCACTAGAAGCGTCGCAGCGCTCCGACGGAGCACTAGCATCCGGTGTCAGCTTTGGAGCAAATTGAAGGACGGGTACCAATGACCGGAGTTGGCCGAAATCGGCGGTCAAAATAAAAGGCGAGCTCCGACCCGGAAGCTAAAGTGAGCCAGTGCGGGCTTCAGCCGTGCTGCCTGCAGCGTGTGGATGCGGGCTGAGATTCGCAGCCCCAGGGCTGCTTTAACCGCCTTGTCTGGCTCGGTCTCGCATCGGCTCGTACACTGCCTCCTTCTTGCACGCGCAGGCGTCCAACATGATTGCTTCCCCTCTTTCGACACCGCGTCTGACTCAGTGGCTACTTGCGTTTCTCGCCGTCGGAGTGTGGGGCCTCCTCCTAAAGGCCTATCTCCCGTTGCCAATGGCGATCGCGGCAGCCGCCGCACCCGAACAGTCGACCACATTCGATACGCTGACCGTGCAGCGGCAACGTTCCAGTTCGGGCGATCGCGCTCGGTGAGTGTCCCAAATTCGAGACAGGCCAGTTTAGGAAATTATCCGAAGCCCTTGTTGTAAATGGTGGGCGGTACTGGGATCGAACCAGTGGCCCCTGCCGTGTGAAACGGGTGTACGGGGCTTACGGATCAACGATATGCGAGCGCAGGCCCCAATTGCAACAGGCACTTGGTATCACGTGATGTCATCTGATATCACGCAATGTCACGATCTGACTGTCCCAAAATTGTCCCAGCGCCCGCTTTCGCAACGGGCGGCTCATGACCCTGGTTCGTTTCGCGCGCGCCAGCCCACCTCCCGTCCGCCGACTCGGCTAAGTTGCGCATAGTCGCTTCGAAAATCTCCTACGTCAGCAAGGTTCGGGCGTGTCGCAGTTGAGGGTAACGCCCCCATCGCATGCGGTCAGAATCGGGGCGTGTGAAATGCGCTTCACTGTTCGCATTATGGAAAATACCGCCCGCGCGACTTATGTTCGTTGCCGTACAGAGCGCGCGCTCCCGGGCAACCTATCGTCGCCGAGTGGAGCCGGCTTGATAAAAAGCGGCGTGAATAGATTAAGAGGGTCACTATGATCCCGGGATCTGAAGGACCGACGACCGCAGGATCCGCTCACGATTCGAGCGACGACACGATTGAACTGGACCTGACGGGCGAAGAGCAGCTAGCGCTCTCCCGGGCGGCCGAGGCGGCCCGGGCAACGGCGCGTCCCGATGAATCGGGCCCCGTCTTATCCGTGCCTGAGTTCGAGACCTTTGCCTACACGCGCACGGCGCCAATCGACTTCGTTTGTAACGTGATCTTCGCTGTGGCAGTTGCGGGTATTACAGTGGGGTTTCTATGGCCGGCGCCGGATCGGCACCCGCCGGATCTGCACCCGCCGGCGCCGGCGGTCGCCAGCGCCGCGCCTCTCGCCGAGGTGGCCCCGGCCGAACCTACCGAACCCCAGGGTGCGCCTGTGCGAATAAAAAACGCCTTCGATGCGAGGGAGGTGTTCGAGTTTCCGCACGGGACCACCGAATCCGAAGCCCGCGAGGCGGTTGCAGAGCTGCTTTTAGGCCGTGCACGTGTACGACGCGCCGAGGGACTAGCGCTCAGTCGAGTGGGCAACCGTCAACCAGAGCGCCGCGCAGCGGTCCAGCAACCTGAGGTACTCGTGACCAGGTAGCTCGCCCGCGCGCAGCAACGTTGAACGGGACCACTGGCCGTCATGGAGACGTGGGAGATCAAACTCAGGCGCAAGCCCACTGAGCTTGGCAAGCTGACTCCGGTCGGTGCTCCAATGAACATGATCACCGCGAGTCGTCTATGACCCGTTGGGCCCGTTTCCGCTCGAACGACGGCCGCGTCGGCTTCGGCGTGTTCGAAGACGACCGGATGGTGGAATATGATGGTGACCTCTTCGGGTCGCCGCAGCCGACGGGGACGACGATCCCACGCGCGGCGTTTACGCTGCTCAGTCCGTGCGCGCCCTCAAAGATCATCGCGTTGTGGAACAATTTCCACGCGTTGGCGGCCAAACTCGGCAAGGCGGCTCCCGCGCATCCCTGTTTTCTCATCAAACCGGGCACGTCGGTCATCGGTCCGGCCGAGTCGATCGCGCGGCCGACAGGCTACGCCGGGAAGATCGCGTACGAGGGCGAGCTCGGCATCGTCATTCGGCGGCGGTGTAAGGACGTGAAGGTCAGTGAGGCGCTCGACTATGTCCTGGGATACACCTGCGTGAACGACGTCACGGCGGTAGAGGTGCTCACTGACAACATCGACTTTACGCAATGGTGCCGTTCCAAAGGTTTCGACACGTTCGGCTGTTTGGGTCCGGTCATAACGACCGAACTAGAGTGGTCGCGGGCGTGCGTCATCACCCGGGTCGACGGGATCGAGCGCCAAAACTACCCACTGTCGGACATGGTCATCTCTCCCGCCGAGCAGGTGAGCCGGCTATCTCATGACATGACCCTGTTGCCCGGCGACGTGATCGCCTGCGGCACCTCCCTGGGCGTTGGATCGATCAATGATGGCAGCACCGTCGAGGTCACCATCGACGGAATAGGTTCCTTGACGAACCGGCTCTCTGCGAGCGCCGGCAGCATGGCCGCGTCCAGACCACCCTAGCGGATGCGTCGCTGCCGTATTGTTCCGGCATTGATCGCCACGAATCCGTGCGGTCGCACCTCTGCGCTGCGTGAGACGCGGCGGGGCTGCAAGTTCGAGTTCGGGCGATCGCGCGCAGCTAACTGTCCCAAATTCGAGACAGGCCAGTTTAAGAAACTCTCCGGAGGTCTTGTTCTAAATGGTGGGCGGTACTGGGATCGAACCAGTGGCCCCTGCCGTGTGAAAGCAGTGCTCTACCGCTGAGCTAACCGCCCGCTTTTCGAGGGAGCGAAAGTCTATAGGTGGCTCGCCCGCAAGGCAAATGACTGCGCCGCGCCAGCGGCGCGTGGACTCGCACCCGGATCCCTCACCGATCGCCTCCAGCGCGACTGCGCCGCCGGATTGACGTCGATGCCGCGTAGCCTCAGTGTGCGAATCGCCATGCCCGATCGCCTGCTGTAGCGCTCGTTGGGCAGGCGTAAATCTCTTCGGTCGACGGGGGATCAAGAAGTGATTCAGCGTATCAGTGTGGCGGCATTTGCCCGCGTAACTTTGCTGGTATGTGTGGTGGTCAGCGATGCCGGCGCCGCTCCGCCCGGCGATGCGCCCGCCGCTCCTCCCAAGGCCGTCGCTAAGCCGATCCCTAAGGAATCTCCGGCACTGTTCGGCATGGGCGCGCAGCCGTGCCAGGCCTTCGTCGACGTGTTCGGTGAGACCAACAGTCGCGAGATCGCGATCAGCGGGGCGATGTTCTCCTGGGCGCAGGGCTGGTTTTCGGCGCGCAACGTGGTGGGTCATGAGAGCGCGCCGCGCGTGGTTGGCGGCGGCCTGCCCGCCGAGAGACTCAAGTCCCTGCTGGCCGCGGAATGCAAGGATCACCCGGATGAGGCCCTGTACCTTGCGGTGAACGATCTGTACAAGGCGCTGGCAAGAAAGGGGCTTTGACCCACCTAGTGACGGGTGCCCCGCCGCTCAGCGGGTGGACGATTTCACATCGGCTCAGCCGCGCCCAAGCAGCTTGCACGCCAGCACCCTGAAGCCGCGCCGATCGGGATCAGCCCGGTCGCAGCCGCTGCGCGAACATCTCCTCGAACGCCGGCATGACGGCCTCGACGATGTCCTGGTACTCGTCCGGCACCCGTCGCGCGCGCATGCGGTAGGGCTCGAACCCCGTCGAGCGCAGCACCGCCTCGTACCAGTGAGGCGCCCACACGCCATCGCTCGGCCGCGGTCCGGCAGGCCACTGCAGCATGCGTGGCGTGAAGGCGACGCCGAGCGCTGCGCACAGCGCGCGCAGATGCGCCTCCGGCGCCTGCAGGAACTCACCCGCATCGATCACCGGCGGAGTCTCCCCACGAAGCTCCCGCAGGTAGCCGAAGATCTCGCGCTGCTGCAGCACGCCGATATCCTCCGCGGTGACGCGCGGACGGCTCTTTGTATAGGACAGCAGCACCTCGCGCGGATCGCGGATGAGAAACACGTGCGTGAGCTCCGCGAGCCAGCGCCGATCGATATGCGCCAGCAGGTGGTGCGTCATGTGTTTTTGGTACCAGATCGCCTTGCCGCCAGGTATCGGGCCGGTGAGCCAGGCCGCCACGCGCCGCCAGTCGGTGTCCCCGGCCGCGATTACCTGTTCGCGCCCGGGATGATCGAGACCGGTTTGCGCCAGGTAGTGAGCGTACAGCGGCTCGTCGACGACCGCGCAGTCGCCGCGGTTCTCCCAGGCACGCATCATGGCGGTGGAGATATTGCGCGGTCCCGACCACGCCGCCAGCCGCGGGGGCTTCACGGCGGCGGCCGTACCGCGACATCGCGCTCGATGAGCCGCAGGTAGAGCTGCTGCAGACGCTCGACCACGGGGCCGCGGCCGGCGCTTATCTTCCGCCCATCGATCTCGACGACCGGAGCGATGCCGGCGTACGTGCCCGTGACAAAAGCCTCCTGTGCCGCGTAGGCTTCAGTGAGACTGAAGTTCTTCTCGCGCGCCGTGATGCCATTCTCCCGACACAGCTTGAGTACGTTGGCGCGCGTGATGCCGGCGAGGCAGTAGTCACCGGTCGACGTCCATACCTCCCCGCCGCGCACGATGAAGAAGTGTGTCGAGTTGCAGGTGGCCACGAAGCCGTGCGGGTCGAGCATCAGCGCCTCATCCGCACCCGCCTTGGTGGCCTGGATGCAGGCGGTGATGCAGTTGAGCTTGGAGTGCGAGTTCAGCTTCGGATCCTGCACGTCGGGAGCGCCGCGGCGCACGTGCACCGTAAACAGCCGCACGCCCTGCGTCAGCAGCTCCGGACGCGGAACCTTGTATTCCGCAATGATCACCACCGTCGCCGCGCCGATGCAGGCGCGCGGATCCTG
>JGI12659J15293_10000621_pt1 | contig 11562 bp, 10 predicted proteins | sample JacPinW_OM2H0_O1_FD_15293 | JGI IMG/M metagenome (IMG submission 15293) | reverse complement strand
AGGGAATCGCCTCATCGATGTACTATGGCTGGTCGAAGGAGTTCCTTGAGGCGGGTAAAAGGCGGCTTGCCGGCGACACGGCGCGCGCCGCAGCTTCCGAACTCGGGAATTGGGCGATCCTCTTCGCGTTCGAGCCGTGAATGTCACCGCCAAAACGATCATCGCCTCAGCGGCGCCGTCGCCGTCATAGGCCGCGAGCGCGATATCGCGGGCCCGAGTGTAAAGAGCGGTCGCACCCGCCTCAAAGCCCGCGCGCCGCTCCTCCTCCTCACGCCGCATCTCCTCGGCGGCCCGGCGCAAGGTCGCGCGAGCCAAGCCCGACTGCCCCTTGTCGACCTGCTTCTTGGCTCTCGTCAGCGCTCGGCCGACAATGTCGTCGGGGTTGGTCTCAGCCGGCCTTGGCGATCTCCTTCTCGTAGATCTCGATCGCGTTGCGCACCGCCTGCTGCTTGCCTTCAAGATCGAGCGCCTTGTCGCCGGCGATGCGCTTCGCCATTTCCTCGATGAAACCCTCGGCGACGGCGCGGCCGCGCGCTTCTTCAAGCGCGGAGTCCTTGACCAGCAAGGCGAGGATGCCCGAGGCGAGGACCTGCTTGGCGAGATTGTCCGGGCTTGTGAATTCGAAAGGATAGCTCTTTGGCTCTTTAAGACGATCCAGATGCGAGGCTTGCGCTGCGCGCGAAGCCTAGGTTGCTGCGTAGTTCGGCCCGCGCTGCTCGGCCGAGGCGGCCTTGGCGATGTAGAGCTGTTTGCAGTCATAGAGAGCGAGCCACGCCTCCCACTGCGTGTAAGGAAAGGCCAAACCAGTCCCGAGCGCGTCTGCAAGCTGTGGGAGTTTTTGCGGAAGGTCAGGGTATTTCGCGAGCAACGCGCGCTGCTGGGCCTCGTCTGACGCAGCGCCGCACATGTCGCCGACGAGATGCACCACAGCGTCGCAATCGGCGATGTAGACGTCAAGCTTGTCGAGCGTATCGCCGCCGAGGTCCTTGAAGTCCTCCTGCACCTTCACCGCGACATTGTGACGCGTCAGATCCTGGACCAAGAGGTCAAGATAGGACCGGAACTCGCCCGAAACCGTCGAAAGAAAGACGCTGATCGCCACAGCGCACTTGCGGCCATCCTGCCACAAGGAAGCGGAACACGGCTCCACAGTCGAGAGTGAGAGACGGATCTGTCCAAGGGCGAAGTCGAGCGCCTCCGCCATGTTGTTTCCAATGATTGATCAATCGCCTTGGGTAGGCAGATCGCCTGGTATCTGGAGGCGGCCTTTGAGGCGCTGCGGCCCGCGCCGTAGTGTGAGAGATCAAGAAGGAACGATATGTTCAGTATCACGGCCGATATGTGCCACGCCGATACGGCGCTTGCATCACAAATGGCTTCGTGAGGAAGGGCTCGGAGCGCAGCTCACCGAATTGCGCGGGCGCTCCCGCGCCAACAGTGCTGCACGTGCAATCACGGGCGCCAGCCCAAGCAGATCCGTCGCGGCGAGGATGTCCGCGAAACGTGCGCCTCCCGAAACTTCCGCCGTCTCGTTAGATGCGACAGCTACGCTTCTCATGCCGCCCAGGTCGATAACGACGCCGTCACACAAGGCTCGACCCGTCCAATCGTCGCCTCCGCCGCGCACAGACAGCGGAAGACCGCAGGCGCGTGCGGCTCGAATGGCGAAGCGCACGTCCTCAGCCATCCGGCAGTGGACGACAACGCGCGGCATGCGCCCGACCGGCTTGTCCAAATGGCCATCGCGGCAGCGTAGCCATCATCGCTCGCCATCGACACCCGGCCGAGCGGCTGTTCGCTAAGACGATCCAATGTTCTTCCGACGGGGTCAGTCATGATGCTGCTTCTCCTGATCCGCGGTGGGAGGCGAGTCGGCTCGCGCCACATCATTCAGCGGGTCGAGCCAGACGCCAACGTAGACTCCGGCCATACTGCAACTGGCGAGAGCGAAGCACTCGATGAGTTGGTGCAGCGCCGATCGCCGACGGGTCTCCGGCTCCTGAGGATATGCTCCGCTATCGTCAGAAACTGGTCGCCGCCGCTCGTCGGTCGCGGCGGAATTCGACAGGGCCAGCGCTTCGATCTCGATCGCCGTGAGGGCCTGCTTTTTCATGTTCAAGTCTCCCTGAGAAAGGGTTGCTCCTCAATCTTGATCCGAGCAGCGACGAGGGCTTACGCCGCCGCCATCATCGACATGACCCGGCTCGCCAGCTCCGGCTCGCGCAGCGCGCTGTGCGGCTTGAGGAGCGAACGCACCTCGAAGACCAGCCTGTCGGTCTCGGCGTCCTCCGCCGCGAGGCGCATGAGCGCACGTGCGTATTGCATCCTCGTTGCGAAATCCGGCGGCCGCTCGCCGCGGGTCTGCGGATAGGCGAGATCGTTCATTGCGACGGCCCACGGAGCTTCGAGAAGCGGCTGGATTTCACTGAAGAACGCCTCCGCGAGGCCGCCGAGCGGATCGGCGCGTCCCCGCCGCGAGTCGAGAAGACTTGCGAGAACGTGAGCCTCCTGCGCCGCCACGGACATCCCCTGGCCCTGGACCGGGGGGAAGCGGCAGACCGAGTCCCCGAGGGGGACCAAGCCACGAGGGAAGCGGTCGAGCCTGTCGAAAGCGCGCCGCACGCTGCAAGGCATCCCGAACCGAGCGACGTCGCCGACGTGCTTGGCGCCGCGGATCGCATTGTAGATCGTCGGCATGCGCAACGACTTGGCGAAGGCCATGAACCCGTCGATGTCGCCGGGCGGGGTTTCGCCGTGGTTCACGCAAAGCGAAACGCTCCATCGTCGCCCCTCCATGGGCATGATGATCCCAAGGCGGCTGCTGCCAGGCGGGGTCGGCGCGTGCACCACAAACAGCCAATCCGTCGGAGCGGCCTCGGGTGTCTCGAAGACGGCGGTCGCATAGGCCTGATCGATGCCGATCTCGATCGCCGCCGGCTTCGCCGAGTCGATCGCGTCGAGGAAGTGAAGCGTTGGCGACGCTCGCCCGGAGGCGTCGACGACCAGGTCTGCCGCGAGACGTCCTGGCCTTCCGCGCGTGTCCTCGAAACGCACCCCGGCAACCGAGCCGCTATGGGGCGAGGCGGTCAGCTCCGTCACACGCGTGCGCGGCCTGAACTCAATATTGGGCTCGCATTCGAGCCGGCGACGGCAGACGCGCTCCAGCGCGGGGCGAGACAGGCCGAATTGATCGAAACCGAGGTCGCGCTGCGGAAAAGGATCGAAGCCCGGAATCTCGAAGCGTGTATCTCGGCGAACGCGCATCCGAACGGCGCCGGCCTCGACGAGATCGAACTCGATGCCTGGAAACAAAAGCTCGAGCGCTCGGCAGCCGCCCGCAAGAAGTCCATGTGTGTGCCGCGCCTGCGGCGTGCCGAGACGCGGCGCGGGCGCATCTGGCAAAGCATCGCGGTCGAACACGGTGACCTTTTCGAAATGGGGCGCGACGGCTTTCGCCGCAGCAAGGCCCCCCATCCCTGCGCCAATGACGACGGCCTGCTTCAGAATCGGATTTGACATTCGTAAGTCTCCCGACGGACGCGACGCCTTGCGGCGCAACTTTCGGCCGGCCACGAAGCCGGGCGAACGGTGAGCACGGTGAGCGCGCCCCGCTACGGAAGAATTTCAGGGATGGGATATTGCGTTACGCGTGTAACGCGGCGGCGGACAGCAAAAGGTCCCGCAAAGCTTTCGCTCGACTGCCTTGCGATCTCTAGGCGTCGCCTCAGCTCTGAATCCAGCCCTGGCGTCGACGACATCTGGGCGTCGATTCGTCCGGCTTAGCTGAGGGGGGATGAGCTGTTCGGGTTGCTCATGTCCGCGGCCAAATCCGAAGGCCACGTCCATCGTTCCGATGACGCTCGGCGCCCTTGATGTTTGGGAGACTGAACGGTCCCTGAAGAGACCGCCGCACCGGCCGATCGCAAGGTCGAAGTCAGCGGTCGTCTGGTTTTGCCGGCTCAGCTATTGACGCTAAGCGGCGCCGATGTGCCTCGCCGAGGCGAGGCACAAGAAGGCACGGGTGCGAGTTCAGCGCCAACGAGCGGGGTGCGCCGCGAGATCCGCGCACCCTGTCCGAACGAGTGCGTGGCGCAACCCTACGAATGCGCGGCGCCTTCGATTGCCGCAGGCGCCTCGACCGCCAGCGAATGAACGCGGCGTTCGGCGGGACGAGCGAGCAGGCAATAGGCGATCAATGCGAGCAGTGAACAGGCCGCCATGACCGCCGCCATCGAGAGGGCCGACCGCCCATCAAACGACAATGCCACCAGCCCGCTCGACGCCGCGCCGGCCGTCATCTGAATGCTCCCGGCTGCGGCGCCGACAGCGCCGGCGATGTCCGGCAGGGGCTGCATCGTTGCGTTCATGATGTTGGGCATGGTCATGCCAAAAGCGAGCGCCACCGCCATCAAGAGCGCGGCGACCAGGCCCGGCTGCGCCCAGCCGGACACAGTCATCGCGAGCAGCAGGGATGAGGCGGCCGCCAAGACCGTGAGACCGATCGTCAGCACATGGGCGGCCGATATGCCGAGGCGGCCGAGGCGGCCCTCGAGCAGCGCGCCACTCATCACCGCAGCGGAACAGGCGCTGAAGATCAGGCCGTACTGGTCCGGCCGCAATCCCACCACGCCAATGAAGAACAGCGAGGATCCGGTGACATAGGCAAACACCGTGGCGCCAGCCGCGGCGCCGACCAAAATGTAAGCGCATGAAAGAGGATTCGTCAGCACACGAATATAACTTCGGATCACGGCCGCCGGCGCCAGGCGGTTGGCAGGATCGATCCTTGCGCTCTCGGCAAATCCAAGCGCCACCACCACCAAGAGAAGGGCGCCGATCCCGGCCTGGATCGCATAGATCGACCGCCAGCCACCGATCGTCAGCAGTGCGGCGCCGGCGGTCGGCGCGATCACCGTCACGACATTGATGGCTACGACGACATTGGCGATCTTGGTGCGCGCGGTCGTTTCGTTGAAGAGGTCGCGAATGATGGCGAAAGTCATCGCCGTGCTGGCGGCCCCGACGCCCTGAACGAAGCGGTAAATCAACAACGCTGGCAACGACTGAGCGATCGCGCAGGCGAGGCTCGCGAGCACAAACAGCGCAACACCGAACGCGACGGCGGGTTTGCGGCCAAATCGGTCGGAGACCGGCCCGTAGATGAGCGGCGCCGCGGCGAGGCTCAGCATGAAGGCGCTCATCGTCAGGCCGACTTCCGAGGGGCTGACGCCAAGCGTGGCGCCGGTTGCCGCGAGCGCCGGCAAATTGATATCGATGCCGGAATAGGGCACGGCGGCGAGAAAGCCGAGCAGCAGCATGAAGGCAAAGGAGGTCGGTTGAATTTGCATAGGGCCAATTCCCGAATTTTTCGGACATTTCTCTGAAGGAGGGGATGTGTCTGCCCCTCCTTCGCTGCGGGCTACGATCGGATCATCGGTTGCGAACAGCGCGCCGCGTCCGACTTGTCGCCATCGTCTCCGCCAGCAACTCGAGCTTTTGATTGACCACCACCTGTTTGATGATCGACAGAATCTCGGATCGCGTGTCGATGCGAGCGAACTCGTCAGCCATTTGCGACGCGCGCATGCGGTAGGCGGGTCGATCGAGCGCGGTGCGGACGGCGACGCGAAGCGCTTCTTGCGTCGGCTGGTTGGTTGCGAGATTGAGACCGACGCCGGACCACGCCACTCGTGCGTTGACGTCGGCCTTGTCCTCGGTCATCCCCGCGGTGACCAGCGGAATTCCAAAGCTCATTGCCTGGTTGACGCTGCCATAGCCGCCATTAGTGACAAGGACGTCCACGCGGGGCAGCAACCATTCGAACGGCAGGAAGCTGGCGATCCGCGCGTTGGACGGGACGGCGCCGGGAATCGCGTCGACCGCGCGGCCGCCCGTCGTCACGACGACCAGCACGTCAGGCTCGTTAGCAAGCGCGGCGAGCGTCGGGGCAATCAATAGGCCAAAATTGTGATTGGCCACCGTCCCCTGTGTCACCAACACGACCTTGCGCGAACCATCGAGCTCGTGCGCCCAGGGCGGCAACGGAGCCTGACCCGGGATGATCGGAGGCGTGCCGACGAAATGCACCGTAGGCGGGATCTGGCGCGGAAATTCGAAGCGCGGCACCGACAACTGCATATAGGCGTCGGCGAGTTCGACGACCGAATGGAAAAGCGGCACCGACACCGGCCCGACACCCAGGGCGTTCAGTACCTCGTTCAGACTAAGTAGCGACGGCCGATCGACGGCTTCGTCATACTCCCGCGCGATGTCCGCGTATTGATGACGGTGCTCGTCTGTCGTCGCCGGCGGCAGGCCAAGAAAGTTCGGCGCGCCGTCTTCTCGCGCCAAATGCAGAAACGATGTGCCGCAGAGAACGATGGGAGGTCGCTTTGATTGCGATCCAAGCAGCATCGGCAGCACGCCAAAGAACATGTCGTCGCCAACGATCACGTCAGCCTGACATTCCTCCAGCGCCTGTAGCAGCCCCTGGTGCTGCGCCGGGAGGGAGTCGACGAAGATCCGCTCGATGGCGACCCGGAACCATTCGAGTCCCGGCGGAATGTCCTTCAGTTCGGGGGCCACCGCGAGAAAATCCCGCCCATCGAAATCTGCGCGGCCCTGAAGCGAAACGAATTTCGCTCCGCTGTTTTCGATGCGATCGCGGAACGCGCTGCCGGTCAGGAACGTGATCTCGTGGCGTTCGGCGAGCAGGATACGGGTGATCGCAAGCAGCGGATTGATATGGCCCGTAGCGGGCGTCGAAGCGAAAAGAATTTTCATGACACCGGTCCTCTGATTGCCGATACGGCGCGCATACGCGGGTCTCCCCACGGACGCGACGCCCTCCGGCGCATTATCCGGCCAGCCGCGAAGCCGACCGAACCGTCAGTACGGTGCGCGAGCCGCGCTACGGAAAAATTTCAGGGATTGGATATTGCGTTACGTCTGTAATGCGGGAGAGGAGGGTCAGACGGGCAGCAGTCTTTCGCTCAAACGACCTGCGACTGTCGGGTTGCCTCGGCAAGACATCGGGGCGACTGCTGCGTCGAAGTCGGCGGTCGTCTGGCTTTTCAGGCTTAGAAGGCGGTGTGTTGCGCGCTCGATGTCTTCGCCGAAGCAAGGCAGCGAGTCAGCACGGATGCGAGTTCAGCGCCAACAAGCGGCCTGCGCACGAGATCCGCAACTCCTGCTCGAACGAGTACGTCCGCTCCAATGTCGAGCGCAGACCTCGCAAGCAAGATCGGCCGCTCCGGACTGATGGCGTGAAACCTACTCGCCAGATCGAGGGCGTGCGCAACGGAGGTCACGCTGATCAAGACGGCGTCAAAACGGGTCGGTTCACTACGCGCGGCGGCGATGGCGTCGGCCGGATGGTCGAAACCGACCGGCTCATATCCAAGCGCCGCCAGGATTTCCTCGTCGCCGAGCAGACTGTCATGGTCGTCGTGAACGACCAGCACAGTTTCGCCTTCGCCAAGCGGAGGCCGCGCGGACGGCTCTTCTCTCGCTATCGTTGATGCGTCAGTCTTGGCCGCGGGCAGCCAAATCTCGAAGCGACTCCCTTTCCCCGGCGCGCTCGCGACATCGATCGCGCCGTCGTGATCGCGAACAATCTTGCGCACCGTCGCGAGGCCAAGGCCGGTTCCGGCAGGGCGCGTCGTGAAAAACGGCTCGAACAGCCGTTTGGCCACGTCTTCGCCAAAGCCGGGGCCAGCATCGCTCACGGCGATGTGAGCATAAGAGCCCGACTCCAGTTCTCCACTAGTGAAGACGCGGGGGGTCGTAAGATGCTGTCTATCCACCGAGACATCGATCCGTCCAGAGTTCCCCATTGCCTGCGCCGCGTTCCTGCACAGGTTGATAATGATTTGCTGCAACTGCGCCCGCTCGCCGAATACCGCAAGACCTCCAGGCGCGCGCGCGACGACCAACTCGACACTGGACGGCAGCGATGCTCGCAGGAGTGAGGCCGCCTCATTCAGCAATTCGGTGACCGAGACGAGAGACGAGCGCGCATCCGGCCTCCGTCCGAAAGTGAGGATGCTGTCGACCAAGTCTCGCCCTCGTTCCGCGGCCCTCTCGATCTCAGCAATCCGCCGCGCCGCCTTGCCGCCAGGCTCCACCTCAGAGTTGGCCATTTCGGAGTAGCCAAGGATCGCGGAGATGATGTTGTTGAAGTTGTGGGCGACTCCGCTGGCGAGCTGGCCGACCATCTGCATGCGCAGCGCCCGCTCGAGCCGGGCGGTCAGCTTGGCATTTTCGCGTTCGCGGATCTCGCGCTCGAGAGCGTTGGCAATAGCGTCTGCGGCGAGACGGACCGTGGCGAACGGGAAAAAAAGCCCGTGCACGGGCCGAACTTTGTCGAACCCCAGGATGCCCCGATGATAGCCCGGTCGCTGCAATACGACGCAGGCCCAGGCGTGAACTCCGGCGGCGAGGAGTGTTTTCTTAGCGTCGCTGGGTGGGAGCCGCGCGACGTCCGGCGCAGTGATTATGTCGAGCCCGATCTGCTCGAACTCGCCGGGCAGCGAGATAGCCGCCTCCGGCCATCCGGGGGGATAGGGTGCATCGTCCTCGGACCAAGCGTAAACCCGGCTAGGGTTTTCGCCGAGCACGAAGTAGACGCGATCAGCCTCGATCGTCCTTCCAAAAGCCGCCAAGGCCTGCTCGAGCCTCGCCTTGGTTTCGACGGGCGGGCAATTGATCATGTGGGCGGAGTGCTCAGCGATCAGGTGCCCGAACGCCGCCCACTTCCGCAATGCCACCGCTCGTGCCCTGAGCCGTCTTCCGAGATCAATGAGGGCAAGCGCAAGTAGAACGGACGTCGCATAGAGGAGCAGGCGAAAGTGTTGCGCAGAGGACTCCGAGGCTATGTGCAAGCGTGCGAACTGCGCCCTCGTCTCCTCCAAAGGCGGCCCGGTCCGAACGGCGAACAGCCCCCTGAGAGTGTCGTCGACTGACGGAAGAAGAATCTCAAGCAGGCGCGCGTGCGAAATGAGGGCCTGAGCAGTTCTCTGGTCGCCCGCCTCGACCGGGGGCTGCACTGCAAGCTCAAGAAGACGCTCTTGAACGACCTCTTGGGAGTGCGCCGAGGAATCGAGAGTGAGCTGGAGAATGGCCGCAGCCAGCGCCCCGAGCCGAGAATCCCGATCTTTGAATCCAGGACTGATGCTCAGGAGGCCGACGTAGGCGAGCGAATTGCGCAAGAGCGCATTGCCGCTCTTGAAGCGCTCGGTCAATCCCTGTTCAATTTTGATCGCAGCAGCTAGTCGATCGACTGGCCCCGGGTCCAGCTCTTCTGTCGCACCCTGCGCGCGAAGTTGCGAGACAGCTGCGGCTGTCTGCTCTGACGACCGCACGAGCGGGTCATAGTCCATAAGCAACCCTGCCCGAGCCCGCAGTACGTCACGGTCAAGCGAAGCCTCGGCGAGCGCGAAATCGTCGAACATCCGAAGCGTCGTCGAATAGACAGCCGCGTCAGACACGATGCCGCGCATCAACAGCCACGTCAGGAGCGCGAGCAGCAAACACACTGCGCCGACGCCGGCGGCGATCTCACTTGGGCGCATCGGTTTGCCGCAACTGGCCTGCCGGGCTGACAGGCTTTCCGAGATAGGTCCCGGTCAAGGTGTTGAGGAACGCGACGATCACGTTCGTCTGGTCGTCGTTCAGCGTTCGGTCAAGCTGCGCATAGCTCATCGCCTGGACCGCCTTCGACAGGGTGGCCGCGCTTCCGTCGTGGAAATAGGGCGGCGTGACCGCGACGTTCCGCAAGCTTGGGACGCGAACGATCTCGGGCTTGGGAGAGGCAAGCGGATGAAACACCCCATGGCGTTGGTACATATTGCCGCCGACGTTGACCCCTTGATGGCAAGAGATGCAGCCGAGCGACTTGAACAACTGATAGCCGGCGAACTCCTCGGCGGTGATCGCGCTGGCGTCGCCTTGGAGCCACCGATCAAATCGGCTGCCGGGCGTGAGCAGGGTCCGTTCATAGCTCGCGATGGCGCCGAGCAGTCCCGCGCCATCTGGGTCGCGGCCAAAGGCTGCACGAAACTCACGGGCGACATTCGGGTCGGCCTGCAGTTTGTGCAAGGCTTCCTCCACACTCGACCCCATAGTGTGCGATTTGTTCAGGGTTTGCTCGACTTGGCCTTCAAGCGTGCGAAGATCGCCTTCCCAGTTCAGACGGAAATTCAGCGCAGCGTTGAACACCGTCGGGATGTTCAACTCGTTAAAGTCGGGCGCTGAGTTCGGGCTGGCGTTTGCGCCGTTTATCGCGCTCGCACCGTTTGTCGATAGGTCATGACACGAATTGCAGCTGCGGGTGTTGTCATGCGAGAGACGCGGGTCGTGGAACAGCCGATCGCCGAGCGCTACTTGTCGCGGATCCTGGACCGGAGGAAGCGGGATCGGCGTGATCGGCTCTTGGTTGGCGCGGGGCTGAGGCGTCGGCGCTTGCCCCAACGACGTCCCCGCGGCGCAGAGGGTCAGGACGACCAGGATCAGGCGCGCTATACTCCGGCCAGCTCTGGGGGCGCTCGCCGTCAGTTGCAGGCTGTGGCTCGAGGCCGGCATGGCCAATTCACCATCCAGTGACCCCCAACAAAGCGGCGACGATCGTCAAGCGACAGTCCTCGTCGTTGACGACGATCCCGCCATACAAACGATGATCTTAGACTATTTCACCGACAATAACATCCGGACGCTGCTGGCGTCCGGTCGCGAAGAGATGCTTCGCCAGCTTGGCGCACAGGAAGTCAACGTCGTGATCCTCGATCTTCGGCTCGGAGTCCAGGACGGGCTCGATGTGCTGCGGGAGCTCCGGTCGCGGTCTGATGTGCCGGTGATCATCATTACCGGGCACCGCCGGGATGAGATCGATCGGGTCGTCGGTCTTGAGCTCGGCGCCGACGACTATGTGACGAAGCCCTTCAACCTGCGCGAGCTTCTGGCGCGGGTGCGCGCGATCCTTCGCAGGCTGGACAGGGCCGGCGCCTCGCCTGCGCGCGAGCCGGAACACGGCGGCTATCGGTTTTCGGGCTGGCGGCTCAATCTGCGCACTCGGAAGCTCGCCGACCCGACTGACGCGGAGGTTACGTTGACCAAAGGCGAATACGCGCTGCTTGTCGCCTTCCTGGATGCCCCCCAACGTCCGCTCAGCAGGGAGCATCTTCTGCAGGCGACTCGAGTCCACGAAGACGTCTTCGATCGCAGCATCGACGTCCAGATTCTTCGTCTTCGCCGCAAACTGGAACGGGACCCAAGCACGCCTCAGATGATCCAGACCGAACGAGGTGTCGGATACGTGTTCACTCGCCAGGTGGAACGTTACTGACATGGGTCGATTGCTCACCTCGTCGGCGAGGCGCCATCCGCGGCGTCTGAAGGTCGTCGATCGGGATGCCTCAGGCGCGCGCGCCCGAGCCGGGCCAAGGCAGGACGCTAAAGCGAGCCGCTTTTGGATTGAGGCGGCCGAAAGGCAATGGCTGGGACGACAATCTCTGTCGATAGCGAATGAAGTTGTCCGGTTTTTTGGTAGCACATCATTTGTCCGCT
>JGI12659J15293_10000620_pt1 | contig 11563 bp, 9 predicted proteins | sample JacPinW_OM2H0_O1_FD_15293 | JGI IMG/M metagenome (IMG submission 15293) | reverse complement strand
TCGCCGCGGTGGGTTACGGCGCGCCCTATCTCGACCGATTCCGCGACGGGGCCCGCCGATGCTTGGCCCTCATGCCCGCTGAACAAGGGGTCGCGATCTGGCCAGAAGCGGGGCGTTGCGCCGCAGCGCTCGTCGACGCGCAAATGCTGCCGCTGCCTGATGGCTGCATCGACCGGCTGTTGCTCGCTCACGCGCTCGAGGCGGCGGACCGCCCGGATGCGCTCCTCGAGGAACTCTGGCGCATTACCGCGCCGGAAGGACGAATGATCGTGATCGTGCCGTCCCGACGGGGCGTCTGGGCGCGTACGGACAGCACGCCCTACGGACAAGGCCTGCCCTATTCCAGATCCCAGCTACGCGACTTGCTTCATCGGGCGGACTTCTCGCCGATCTTCTGGGGCGAGGCGCTTCATGCGCCGCCGATCAAGAGACCCTTCATGATGCGGTCCGCGACGACAATTGAGCGGGTCGGAGGAGCGCTTGGATTGCCCTTTGCCGGCGTCCATATTGTCGAGGCTATCAAGCAGGTCCATCGCCCGGTCGGCGTCCGGACCGTCACCCGAGCGCGGCTCGCTCCCCTTAAATCTGCGCTCGCGCCGAGCGCTCGGCGAGAACGCCATTCCGAATGATGGCTTTTTCGGCTTTCGGGTTGGCGCCGCCGATGCGCCATGCTTTTAAAAGCCGCTCTTCGACCTCAACCCAAGGCCAATTCCCATGCCCGCCGATCGTCTCCTCGTCCTTTTGCGCCATGGTCAGAGCGAATGGAACCTCAAGAACCTGTTCACGGGATGGCGGGATGTCGATTTGAGCCCTGCCGGAGTCGAGGAGGCCAAACAGGCCGGGCGCCAAATGAAGGCGCATGGGATCGCCTTCGATCTCGTCTTCACCTCAGCCCTCATCCGCGCCCAGCGCACGCTGAGCTTAGCACTGGCTGAAATGGGGCAGACCGGCCTGCCGGAAAAGCGCGACCAGGCCCTCAACGAACGCGACTACGGCGATCTTGCCGGGCTCAACAAGGACGACGCGCGCAAGAAATGGGGCGAAGAGCAGGTCCACATTTGGCGGCGCAGTTACGACATCAACCCGCCAGGCGGCGAGAGCCTGAAGGATACGGTCGCCCGCGCCCTCCCTTATTATTGCCAGAACATCCTTCCCCCGGTCCTCAACGGCAAGCGCGTGCTGGTCGCGGCGCATGGCAACTCTCTGCGCGCTTTGGTCATGGTGCTCGACCGGCTGACGCCGGAGACGATTCCAACGATGGAGCTCGCGACCGGCGTGCCCCTTGTCTACCGTCTCAACGCCGACTCGACCGTCGCGAGCAAAGAGATCCTGACGGCGTGACAATCGAAGACGTTACGGCCCGATTGGTCGCGTCCAGCTCGCGAGACCGCTTCGCATTTGGATAGAGCCGGTTTGGCTCTTCCTCGGCGGCGGGCGCGACGTTCAGTCAGGTCGGCCCGATTTGGGTTTTCTTGAGCCCCCGCCGTTTTGCTGCGAAGACCCCGATTTTGGGAGTTGGAATTCCTTGGATTTCCTTGGATTCTCTCGTCCGAATCGAGACTTTTCAATGGGTTACGCGGATAAAAGCGGGAAGGTTTTTTCCTCCCGCTTTTGTCGTCAGGAAACAGCCATCAAAACGGTTAGTCCACGATTCGGCATGCGGAAGAGACGAATTGCTCATGGGGCAAGCTTAACCATTTTTCTGATTTTATGCAAGATATTGCCGTCCGAAGCCATTCCTTTCTGACCGGCGTCCGTCCAAAAGCAGCTCGCCCTAGCATGCGGCCTCTTGGGTACATATCCACAGAACTTTCATATGTTGTGCAGTGCGGCTTGCCGCGCAGCCGCCGCGCGTGCGCTAATGGCCTTGCCCGCAAGTGATTCTCAAGATGCCGTCAAGCAGGCGCGCCGTCGTCACAGGATCAAATCAAATTCAATGCCAACCGAACCAACAGATAGCCCGCCAATAGAGAGTCCTCATTCTTGGCGATCCCTCGCGCATTGGAAAAAGCGCCTGATCGCCATCGGCGCAGTGGTGGCCGTAGTCGCCACCCTCCTTGGTAATTTGGAGAAGATTATTGACACCGGGAAAAAGGCCTACTCGTTTGTTGTTCCATCGGTTGAAATTTCTCCGGGAATTATTGGCAGTGACAACAACGCGATGGCTGCTGAATTTGTGTTCATGAATACCGGCGCACTTCCTCTTTTCGGAAATGAAATCGGATGCAATATAAGTGCTGCTAAATAAGTGCTGCTAACACGCAAGTTAATAGTGATGACAATTTTATCATTAGTCCAGGTCGAGATAACACACAATTTGTAAACAGACTTGACCCCGGCAAGCCAGTGACCCGTAATTGTGGTGAGCTCTTAAGTGATTTGTTCGGAGTTGTCGCGCTATACCCAGCCACATTTACAATTAAATTGTCATCAAAATGGCCCTCCTTCTGGCAACATTTTGGCTGGACTACTCAAGCAACATTCGTCGGAATTAGAGGGGCCGACGGGCATATCAAGGTACAGCCTGACAACCCATAGGGCGCTGCCTGGGTTCCTGCCCGGCCGATTGGCTTGTCACGTCCCCGAGTTGTGAGCATACCCGTCATGCAGGGCCGCGGTCGTCCACAGAGATCACGCGGATCTGCGCATAGCCGCTATCGACTCCCGGCGGCGCCACGTGCGAAACCTGCGCTGTGTGACGGAATCACCAGCCTTGAGCGTTAACGCGCCCTGCTGCCCCCCGGGGCGTATGTCGCGCCTCAAGGCAGGTCGGGCCTTCCGATCGGTGAAACCGGAGAAGCCCTGTGCTTATCTGTCCCTCACACAAACCGGTGCGCGTCCGTGAATACATACGCGTCAGGCTCGGCAGGGCGGAGCAAATTGCCCCGCACTGCCGTCGCTGGCCTAGGACCCGAATCCTCAGCTAGCGTTTAACCTTGCCTGTCCCACGGAAGGGGTTGCCCGCAAGGGCGACCCCTTCTTTTTTGGCTCGCCTGTGAAAGCTTACCTTTCACACCTTTACGAATCCCGTTGGAAATTTCCAACATGAATTTTGCAAATCTCGCTATTTTATTTTTTGGTGTGGCTGAGCGGCGACGTTACACGGGCGATTCCGTAGTGAGCCGCTCGCCATCCTAAATCGGGCGCTCCACTGCTTCGCGCGCCCTCCAGAGGGCGCCCAGCATAAAAGAAAGCCGGTCTGTTAACCTTAACGATTTGTGAAGGCGCTCGGCGCCATGTTGACTCACGTGATTTGCGCTTCGCAGAGGTCGGCCATGTCGGGGAAAGCTTCAGGTTTTGGAATTGCGGCGATCACGGCGTGTCTCTTTACGACGGGCGTCCAAGCCGGCCAGTATGAGTTTCTCGCGGCGCCGCAAATCAACTTGTCCCTGGTCTACCGGCTCGACAAATTGTCAGGCGACGTCATCGCGTGCCAGTTTGCTCACAATCCGGGGCGAACCGATGTCGGACCGGGCGCGTTCGGCGTCACCTCATGCTATCGCAGCGGTGACGGCGCGACGAAGCAGGAGCCCGGCGACTATGGGCTCATCGCGACGCGTCACGAGCAGGAAGGCGGCGTGTTTCGCGTCGATTATCGCACCGGCGCCCTCAGCATTTGCTACTTATATTTCCAGCGCGAAAAGCAAGGCGATCACGAGGCGATTGCGGACCAATATGTCGTATGCACGCCACCCTGGAAACAGGCGACCGCCCCAGCGCATTCCGGCGGCGCGGTCAGCGAATTGCCGGCAGCCGGCCCAACGCGAGACTGACGCTCTCCAAGCGTCGTCGACACCGCTCGAATTTGCTAGCACGGTGTGCTATCAGCTAACGCTGTCGCCTGTCATGCCCGCGAAAGCGGGCATCCAGCAAGGTTTTGCCAAAACTCGGGATTCCCGCTTGCGCGGGAATGACAAGACAGGCGGCCGCGATTCAATTTGAAAGCGCGTTGCTCCAGAGCGGCCGACCTTGTTCGCCAACGATCATGATACAATCTTCGCGCTCGCCTCCGGCGCGGGCCGGGCCGCGATCGCCGTCTTGCGCCTATCCGGTCCCGGCTGCTCAAAGGCGCTTCAGACAATCGCGCCTGGGCCTGATTTCCAGGATCGACGTGCGGTCTTGCGGACACTCAGAAACCCTCAATCTCAAGAGCCGCTCGAACGGGCGTTGATTACCCGCTTTCAAGCGCCTCGTAGCTTCACCGGCGAGGACATGGCCGAAATAGGCGTCACGGGAGGGCGAGCCGTCGCCTCGGCTTGCATCAAGGCGCTGGCGCTCATTCCTGGACTGCGCCTCGCCGAGCCCGGGGAATTCGCTTGGCGCGCCTTCATGAATGGCAAGATCGATCTTTCCGAGGTGGAAGGGCTCGCCGATCTGGTCGAGGCCGAAACCGAGGCCCAGCGTCGACAGGCGCAGCGCATCGCGGGCGGCGCGCTCAGCCGCGAATGCGACGCTATCCGGATAAGCCTTCTACAAGCCATGGCGGCGGTCGAAACCCAGATCGATTTCACCGACGTTGAGGACGCTTCCGATTTCACCCTTGAGTACGTAAGGGACGCCGCGCGCGGCGCGATTGAGAGGATCGACCGAGCGCTCGCGACCGCGGATGCCGCGGCCCGTTTGCGCGATGGCTTTACTGTCGTGATCGCCGGGCCTCCCAATGTGGGCAAGTCGACGCTCATGAATGCGCTTGCGGGGCGCGATGTCGCAATCATTTCGCCGATCCCGGGAACGACGCGCGACCTGATCGAGGTGTTTCTCGATCTGCGTGGCTACCCCGTTATTCTCATCGATACGGCGGGCATTCGCGAAAGCCAGGACCCGATCGAACAGGAAGGGGTTACGAGAGCGCGCCGCCGCACTGAGAGCGCGGACCTGACCTTGTGGCTCGATCACGGCGGAGCCAGCCGGGCGCCAAGCTTCGAATCGCCAATGCTGTTTGTGCGAACCAAGACCGACCTGAAAGAAACTGACGCCTCGCCAACAGGAGCGGAAGAACTCGCTATCTCAGCCAAAACCGGGGCGGGGGTCGACCGGCTGCTTGACGTCATTGCCGATCTGGCGGAAGAGCGCATGTCTTCGCGTGAGCCGGCATTGTTGACGCTCGAGAGGCACCGGCGCGGTTTCCAGGACGCGCGCCAAGCGCTGGCCTTGGCGCTCTCGCCAGACGCAGCGGAGCCTGAACTGATCGCCGAGGATCTCCGGCGGGCGGCCTTTGCGATGGATCGCATTGTGGGCAAAATTGGCGTTGAGGACGTGCTCGGAGAGATCTTTGCACGGTTATGTGTAGGGAAGTAGATGGTCAGCGTCGCGCGTGGCAGCCTCGTGGGTATCGAAAGCCTCATCCTGAGGAGCGCCGGAGGCGCGTCTCGAAGGATGGTCCAGAAGCAACGCCGTCGTAGCGCGTTCTTTCGTTTCCCGCTGGAGCGCGCCCTTCGAGGCCGCTTCGCGGCGCCTCAGGGCGAGGTTCCGGACCTAGCGTCGAGATGTTTCACGTGAAACAGGTGGGCGCCCGCAATGAAATTTGACGTTGTTGTGATCGGCGGCGGGCATGCGGGATGCGAAGCCGCGACTGCGGCGGCGCGCTCAGGAGCCGCGACTGCGCTGGTTACCCATCGCTTCGCGACAATCGGTGAAATGTCCTGCAATCCCGCGATCGGCGGCCTGGGCAAGGGCCACTTGGTGCGCGAGATCGACGCGCTCGACGGGGTGATGGCCCGCGCAGCGGATGCTGCCGGCATTCAATTCCGCGTCCTCAACCGACGCAAGGGACCTGCCGTCCAGGGGCCGCGCGCCCAGGCCGACCGGAAGCTCTATCGGCGCGCCATGCAGGCCCTCGTCTCCGAGACGGCGAACCTGACCGTGGTTGAAGGCGAAGCGGCGCGCGTCGCGTCCGAAGCCGGCGCCGTCACGGGCGTCGAACTGGCCGACGGGCGCCCCCTCGCCTGCCGCGCCGTTGTCCTGACCACCGGCACCTTTCTTCGCGGAATGATCCATCTCGGCGACCAACGAACGCCGGCTGGGCGTTTCGGCGATCCGCCCTCAGTCGCGCTCGCCCAAAGCCTTGTCTCGGCCGGCTTCGCCCTCGGACGACTCAAGACTGGAACGCCGCCTCGGCTGGACGGCACAACAATCGCCTGGGAGCAGCTTGAGATTCAGCTCGGCGATCCGGAGCCGGAATTCTTCTCCTCGACGACCACCGGCGTCACGACGCCGCAGCTTCCGTGCCACATCACCCGCACCACCGCCGAGACCCACCGGATCATCCAAGCCGCCGCGCATCGCTCCGCCGTCTATTCCGGCGCGATCTCCGGGCGCGGCCCACGCTATTGTCCGTCGATCGAGGACAAAGTCATCCGCTTCGCCGATCGCGACAGCCATCAGATTTTTCTCGAGCCGGAGGGGGTCGACGATCCGACCGTTTACCCGAATGGCATTTCGACCTCCCTGCCCGAGGAGACGCAGCGAGCGCTCGTGGCGACGATTCCTGGTCTTGAGCGTGCGCGCATCCTGCGCCCCGGCTACGCGATCGAATACGATTACATCGACCCCCGCGGGCTCGATCCGTCACTGGAAGCGCGCCGCCTTGGGGGCCTGTTCCTGGCTGGCCAGATCAACGGCACGACCGGCTATGAAGAAGCAGCGGCCCAAGGCGTGGTTGCGGGGATCAACGCCGCACGCAAGGCCGGCGACCAAGAGCTGACGACGTTCGACCGCGCCGAGTCGTACTTGGGCGTTATGATCGATGATCTCACAACTCGTGGCGTCACCGAGCCCTATCGCATGTTCACCTCGCGGGCCGAATTTCGGCTGTCACTCAGAGCCGACAACGCCGACGAGCGCCTGACGGCGAAGGGGATCGCACTTGGCTGCGTCGGCGCCGAGCGAGCGCGCGCCTACCATCAGATCCACGCCCAGCTGGGGCAGGCCCGGGCGATGCTCCACGCCGCGACCGCAACGCCGCGCGAGCTTGAGGCGCAGGGTCTCACGGTCAATCACGATGGGGCCCGCCGCTCGGCCTTCGAGCTGGCGGCGCAGTCTCAGTTCCCGCTCGCTATTCTTGCCAGGGCATGGCCTCAACTGGAGGATATTCCGGCTCATCTTGTTCGCCGGCTCGAAGCCGATGCCAAATACTCTGTTTATCTCAATCGCCAGGCGGAGGATGTCGCCCGCTACCGGCGCGACGATTCGGCGACCCTCCCCGCTGATCTCGACTATGGACGCCTTTCGGGCCTTTCCAACGAGATCAAGCAAAAGTTCATCGCTGTTCGCCCCGTGAGCCTCGGACAGGCCCGCCGCATCGAGGGCGTCACGCCGGCGGCTTTGGCGCTCATCGCCGCGCATGCCCGGCGGGCTGAGCAATCTGCGAGTCGCGATCGGCTTCCGGCTGGGACGTGAGCCGGCCGCCTTCGAACACTTTGGCGGATCAACTCGCTGACGACCGCCGCGCGGCTTTACGCCTTGTCCCTGTTTCACGTGAAACAGAGGATCGGCTGGCCATCTTCATCGAGCTGCTCGATCGCTGGCGGCGCAAGATCAACCTCATCTCCAATTCGACCTTCCCCTTTGTCTGGACCCGCCACATCGCCGACTCCGCCCAACTCCCCGCGCTCGCGCTGAAGGCCAAGCGATGGGTCGATATGGGCTCGGGCGCTGGCTTTCCCGGCTTGGTGATCGCCATCCAGCTCGCCGACGTTCCGGGCGCAATCGTTCATTGCATCGAGAGCGACGGCCGGAAATGCGCGTTCCTCCGCGAAGCGACCCGCGCCACGGGGGCGGCAGCGGTGATTCACCCCGTCCGTGTGGAAGCCATCGAGGCAAAAAGCCTCGGAGCTGTGGACGCCGTGACTGCGCGCGCCTTCGCCCCCTTGCCGCTGACCCTCGAATTGGCGAGACCGTGGATGGAGCGCGGCGCCATTGCCGTGTTTCCGCGCGGCGAATCAGCTAAGGACCAAATCGCGACGCTGCCTGAGGCATCGGCTTATGCGATCGAAACGCTTCAGAGCGTCGTCAACCCGAAGGCCGCGATCCTGCGGATCCGCCAAGGCTGAGGCTCCAAGCCCATGACCGAAACCGAAACCCTGGTTCGCGAGCCCGACAGCGAGGCGCGTCCGCGCGTTCTCGCCATGGCGAACCAGAAAGGCGGCGTCGGCAAAACCACAACCGCCATCAATCTCGGCACCGCGCTGGCCGCCATCGGCGAGCGCGTGCTCATCGTGGATCTCGATCCCCAGGGCAACGCGTCCACCGGCCTCGGCATCAATCGCAGCGCCCGGGTGACCTCGAGCTACGACATGCTGGTCGGGGAGAAATCCCTGCGCGACGTCGTCATTCCGACTTCGGTGCCGCGCCTGACCATCGCGCCGTCCACCATGGACCTGCTCGGGGTCGAGCTCGAAATCGCCGGCCATTCCGATCGCTCCTATAAATTTCGAAATGCGCTCCGCGCTTATGGCGCCGCAAGCGCCAACGACCCCGAGCGCGTCACTTATGTGCTGGTGGATTGCCCCCCGTCGCTCAACCTTCTCACCATCAACGCGCTTGCCGCCGCCGACGCGGTCGTCGTGCCCTTGCAATGCGAATTCTTCGCGCTCGAGGGCCTGTCGCAGCTCCTGACGACGGTCGAGCAGGTTCGCAGCACCCTTAACCCGGCGCTAACCATACATGGCGTGGTTTTGACCATGTACGACCCCCGCAACAGCCTGGCCGGCCAGGTGGTCGCCGATGTGCGCGCCTATATGGGCGATCAGGTCTATGAGACCGTCATTCCCCGCAACGTGCGCCTGTCCGAAGCGCCTTCGCACGGCAAGCCGGCGCTGCTTTACGATCTCAAATGCGCCGGCAGCCAGGCCTATCTCAAGCTCGCGTCCGAGGTCATTCGCCGCGAGGCGCTCTGGCGCGCCGCCTGATCAACCGGGCTTCAACACCGAAAGACAAGCCATGGCCGAAGATTCCGCAGCCCGCACCGAAAACCGGCCTCGCCTCGGGCGCGGCCTCGCGGCTTTGCTGGGCGGGGCGAACGCGCCCCATGCCGAGGTCGCGCGCGGGGCGCGCCAGACGCCGATCGAGTTCCTGCGCCCCAATCCGCGCAATCCGCGCAAGCGCTTCGATGATTCGGAACTCGACGACCTCACCGCCTCCATCAAGGAACGCGGGATCATCCAGCCGGTCATCGTTCGCGCCATTGCCGGCGTTGCGGACGCGTACGAGATCATCGCCGGCGAGCGCCGCTGGCGGGCCGCGCAGCGAGCGGGCCTGCACGAGATCCCCGTCATCATCGTCGAGGCCGGCGACCGCGAAGCGCTCGAAATCGCCATCGTCGAAAACGTCCAGCGCGCCGACCTGAACGCGCTCGAGGAGGCCGCCGGCTATGCCCAGCTCGGCGAGATTTATGGCTATTCGCACGGCGACATCGCGCGCGTGGTCGGCAAAAGCCGGAGCCACGTCGCCAATACGTTTCGGCTGACCCACCTGCCCGAACATACGCGGAGCTTACTCGCGGGCGGCCAGATTTCGGCGGGCCACGCCCGCGCTTTGCTCGCTGTCGCCGACCCGAATGCGGTCGCCAACCGTATTGTCGCGGAAGGCCTGACGGTCCGAGACATCGAGCGCCTCGGAGAAAATTCCGGCAAGACGAGCCGCCCGCGGCGCGGGGCCGCGCCCGTGGACGCCGACACGGCGGCGCTACAGAAAAAGCTCGGCCTCGAGTTGGGCACGAAAGTGACGATCCGCCACAGCGGCGAAACCGGCGAGATTCGCATCGCCTTCCGGGATTTCGACCAGCTGGACGACTTCTGTCGGCGACTCTGTCACCCGGCGGAGCGGGTCCAAAGTTGAGGAGTAGCCGAAGGGAGCGCGGCAACTCCCTTCCGCACGACACCTGGAAACAAAGGCCCACGGAGCGATTCCGATCTATGCAAGGACCATGACGTTCAATAAATCGGATCCGAACGGATCGCCGTTGGCGATAACCCACATCTCTTTGCCGTTGATTAGAGATGTTTTGGCCATCTCGAACGCCCATTCCGGCCACGCGGATGAATAGCCAGTGTTGCCGGTGTTGAACTGGACGCTATAGCCGCCGCTTGAATCTCGTCCTATGAACGCAACGCTCCCGATATAAGAGTCAACCGAAAGCGCATTGATCGCGTTGGCGATCGTTTGATATTTCGGATTGCCGCCGAAGTCCGTGACCCTCACGCGATCAAACTTTGCAGTCACCTGCTTTTGCAGATCCGCAATCGATGCTTTTCTATCGTCGGCCATATTAAGTCCTCCTCGTTTACGCTCGACTTCTGCAGGCGAGCGCTGGGGCATCGACCCCAGTCCTTCGTTTAACGAGCGCTGAACTGGTGCGCTGTGATCCGGCTCACCCCTCGAGAGGCGGACGTGATTTCGTTTGTACGCAGCGGCCTACCCTGACTATTCATCCAATTGGTTCTATCGCGCTATACCCAACTTAATCGTGATCTCTATTGAGAATGAGCGGGCATGATCTGATCCCCACAGCTCAAACACTTCCGCGGACGCGGACGGCTGTGATCACGTCAGCGCCTCCCTCCCCGCCTCCCCGACGCGAGCGCCCACAATGCGCGCGTCGCCAGAACCTCGGCAAGCTGCGTTTCCGTGCGAACGCGGGCGCTCGCCTGCCGGACAGCGGGCAGCCGCTGGGCGATCGATTCCGTCGTCCAACGCTCGGCCTGTTTGGCCAGGGCGCGACGCGCCGACATCGGCAATTTGACGAATAAAGCCTGGCACGCGGCTTCGAATGGCCGGCCCTGATCCATTTCGAGCCGCAGCCGGTGCAGGAGCGTCAGTCGTGCGACAAGCCGGATCATCAGATAGTCGGCGTCGCCCCCGTCGTGGAGGAACCGGGCAGCCGATGTCTCGACTGCGGGCAGGTCGCTCAGCAGAGCATGGTCGATAACTTCGTCGAGATTGGAGGGCGCGGCGTCCGCGACAATCGCTTCCACGTCTTCGGCTGTGATCTGCGATTGTCCGTGCGCATAGAGCATCAGTTTGGCGATCTCACCGCGCGTCGTTCGGCGGTCCGCGCCGACCATATGGACCAGCGCTGCGCGCGCATCCGGCGCGATGGTAAGCCCCGCGGCGCGGGCTTCCGCTTCGATGAGGGATTCGAGGGCGCCCGCATCGTCCGAGTAGCACTCGATCGACGCGCGCGCCGCCGAGCTTTCGAATGCGCCGCGCAGGCCTGTTCCCTTCTTGAGTTGTCCGGCCTTGATGACAATTGTGCAGTCCGTCGGCGGGCGCGCGAACAGGGGCTCGAGCGCCGGCAGGAGATCGCGTCCCTGCGCGTCGATCCAGAGGGCGCGGTCGCCGCCGAACATAGAGATCGCATAGGCCTCATCTGCGAGCGCGCCCGGATCGCGCGCAACCGCGTCGCCATCGAGGCGCACGAGGCGCATCGGGTCCGTATCGTCGCCGATGCGGTTGCGAACGATCGCCTTCACACGTTCGTGGGTGAGCCCCTCGTCAAGCCCGTGAACCAGGTAGAAGCCAATCTCTTTCGGCAAACGCTGAATGAAGCCGTCAGCGGCGGCGC
>JGI12659J15293_10000618_pt1 | contig 11613 bp, 14 predicted proteins | sample JacPinW_OM2H0_O1_FD_15293 | JGI IMG/M metagenome (IMG submission 15293) | reverse complement strand
GGAAGTACAACCGGCGGCCCGGCGGATGCGAAGCGCGTTTCCGTGAATGCGGCTTGGTCGGGAGTGTATTCCGTGACCGACAAATTCCGGATTCTCGACAGCTTTCGATACGACAACTGGCGGATTCCGGGAATGTGGGCGATCGACGAGACGAATATTTTTGGGACAGGCTATGCGGGCCTGTCCGGCTTGCAACAGAGTGAGGCGGTCTTCAACGTTACCAATTGCCCCGTCGGCTCCAATGCGGTGACTTGCCCACAGCATTTGGGTCCGACTGCTACCTCGTCAGGCTCGGCCGCGGATGTGATTACCGGACTCGCTTCATCGTTTCTGGGCCAGAACCTCAAATCAAACACTTTCGAGCTTCAATACGACTTCAACAGGCGTCTGGGCGCCCATATCGGCTACCTCTACACGAACCAAACGATCTCTCAGTACAGCAGTACGAACGATTCGGGTTTGATCTACTTTCCGGGCGGGGCAGGAGCGACGGCCGCGACTGACTTCTTTGCGGCGCGCGGAAGTTGCGCCATGACGGGCGGCGCTCTGCCGGCCGGCTGTACGCTTAATGCTGATGGGTCCGTATCTTATGTCGCACCCGCGGCAGCGAGCCCGACTCGCGCTCAAACCACCATCGATGAGAATGCGCTGCTGCTCGGAGTCGTCGCGCGCCCCATGGATTCCCTCCGAATCACTGGAGATCTGGAATTTGGTTATAACAACAGGTCCTACACGCGAATCGATCCCCGGCAAGTGCAGTCCTACAAAATCCACGCGAATTACCAGCCGCGCCCCTGGGCAAATCTGGAGAGCGCCGTTGAGATTCACGAAAACCGCGACAATGTCGCGACAGTGAACAACCTGGAGCACGACCGCTCGTACAGCTTCGCCACGATATTGACGGCGAATCCGCGACTGTCCGTCGATTTCGGATACAACTACTGGAATGTCTTCACTCAATCCCTGGTCTGCTTCGCGTACTCCACGTCTTACGCGAATCCGATGCCCCCGCCGCCTCCCACTTTGCCGGTATCTACGTTCCCTCCAGGTGTGCCTATGCTGCCGTCGGGCCCAGCGTGCCCAATTACGGCCGCGACATCGCCATTGGGAGCGCTTTCAACTTATGGCAGCACGGATCATTTCGCCCACGCCGCGGTCATGTGGAAGCCGGTGAAGCGGGTCACTGCGATGGTGGGTTTCAGCGGAAGTTTCGTCCGCGGCAGCACGATTTTCCTGAACCCATTAACGCCCTCCGGCACGCTTGATTTCAACTACCAAACACCGTACGCGACTATCGCGATCGCCATCTATCAGGGATTCAGTTACAAGATGGCGTGGAATTATTACGGGTTCAACGAAACGGGAAATACAAATCCATTTGGACTTGCGGCGATTCAGTTACAAGACTTTAACGGAAGCAACGCGACATTTTCATTCAGTTATGCGTTCTGAAATGGACAGATCCGACGCGATGCTGGCCTTATGCTATTTCTGGGCGGTTCTCAGGAGGAAAGAAATGAATTATCAAGTGGTGCGAATAGCGTCTGCCGTTCTTCTATTGGGCGCTTTTGTATTGGTGATCAGTGCGCCATTGCACGCGCAGGATGCGGCTGGTGTTTTCAAGGCCAAATGCGCCGCGTGCCACGCCGCTGATGGGAGCGGCAGTGGGTCGATGGGCAAGCAATTGGGCGTAACGGATCTGCGCGCAGACACAGTGCAGAAACAAACAGACGCGCAATTGAACGACAGCATAACGAATGGAAAAGGCAAGAAAATGCCGGCCTATAAGGGCAAGCTGACGGACGATCAAATTAAGGGACTCGTTGCATATATTCGCGAGCTTGCGAAGAAGTAGCTAGAGCCTTGCCCTGCGCGAAGTAACCAGCTGCTTCCATACATTTCCACACATGGGAAGGCAGCATGAGGTCTTGTGATTGGGATTCTAATCTGTCAAATCGTTGTCAGCATCGTGCTGGCGTCCATTTTCCTGATTCGCCCTTCGGTTACGACTGGTGCGGCCTGGAAGATCCTGGCGTTCATCGGATTGTGCGTTCTTCCGGCTCTGTGCATCGTAGGAGGGATGAACACGCACGTGCAGCGCTCCGAACAGACAAAATTCTGCATTTCGTGCCACGTCATGATCCCTTATGGGCAGAGCCTCTACATTGACGATCCAGCGCACATTCCGGCGCAACACTTTCAAAACCACAGAGTGCCGCCGGACATGGCCTGCTTTTCATGTCACGCCGACTACACCATTTACGGCCCCCTGAAGGACAAGCTGCAAGGCTTGAAGCGAATTTATATGCAATACGTGAGCACCCCGCCGGATCCTGCTGCAATCCGAATACCGGGCGGATTCAAGAACGAACAATGTTTGCACTGTCATCTCGGCGCACGCAGTTTTGAAGAGAATGCGATCCACGCCGCGATTATGGATTCGCTTACGTCGAATCAGATGTCCTGCCTGACCAGCGGCTGTCACGATACCGCGCACGATGTGGCGAATCTGGCCCACGATAAATTCTGGAAGCCTGCCCAATGAAACTGAATGAAATCGGAATGCGGCGTTTTCTACAAGTTTCCAGCAGTTTGGTGATCGCTGGTCTTCTACTCGAGATTGTGAGTTTGCTGTGGTTTCATCCGCTCTCGTTCGTCTTATTTGCCTTCGTAGCGACAACGTTGATCGGACTGGGAATCCTGGTCTATTTGGTGTCGCTCGTCTTCGTTCTGAAACCACAGTGAACCGCGACTGACCGCCCCACGGGTATTCGTTCAGGAGGTCACCCTAGGCAACTCAACCGTTTGCTTTTTCAGACATCAATACGCAACTAACACGTAATATGACGACGCGTGACGGCATAGGTTTTCGGATTCGAAAACAAACATATGTTTGTAGCCACTCACTAGCCAACCCCTCAACACCGGCTCTGTTCGTCCAGGGCACCCGTAATGCTTTCGGCACAGCCGAACCGGGGATTGCCACCCAGCGTGCGCAACAATCCGCGGTCTTGTCCGCAGGGCGATGTGCTCCAGGGGTATGGACGCCTTCGGGCAATGGGCCTACCTTGCTCAATCCGTGGAACTACGTCCGTATTTGTACATAAAGCTGTTCTAGTTACTCATAAGAATGTGTACCAAACTGGACCGAACGACTTACATTAGCCGATTACATTTATGGGGAATCGTATCGACGCGACAACGAGCGATATCTCCTGGATATCCGCAGTAAGATTCGGGTTTCTCCGGGCACGTCCACGATGAACTTACTAGGAGGCTGTACGATTATGAAAATGAGACTTGGACAGCGCTGGAATTGTACGAATCCCGAATGCGGCTGTGAGGTTATCGTAGCGCGAACGAGCGAATTCGAGGGAGCCTCGAATCCGCGTTGTTGCTGCAGTAGTGTCATGAAAAAGCCGAATGTCCGACCCATCGCGAAGGAACTCACACCGGCCGGCAGCGACGGACCGCCACTGATGATGTTCAGGTCAACGAGACGTTACGCCGACGGATAGCGCCAAACTGACCTATTACACAGCCCTGGGACTGACCCGGACGCAACGATGGATGTGATAACGAGGCATTATCTCCGAAGGGTGGGTAGTCTTTTGGCTGCGGCTTTCTTGATCGCTGGGATTCTCTTAGTGCGTGACGGCATGAGCGTCTGGCAGTTATCGGGCTCATAGGGCTTTGCTAGCTTGAGCCGTCGAAAAACAAATATCGACGGGACTCCATCGGGACGGAGGCGCTTGGAGACTCAGAAGGTACCCGAGGTTTGATGTAGCGGTGAATTCGAGTCCTGTCACGCCTCTAGGTGATGTCGCGTAGCGGACGTCCGTGGATAGGCGTACTGTTAAATACTAAGTGTTCAATAATGCACAGTAACTAGAATTCGGTATATATTAAGTTAATGCATGTTATCTTCCGCAACTGGAAACGCACCTCCTACGGCCCCTCGGAATCCTCACAAAGCCAATTCCAGAATCCCTGCTTTCGATATGAAATTGTTTCTCGACTCGTCCAGTCGTAGGGGTAGGGTACGGGAGTTTCAAAGGAAGAAAACCATCTTCACGCAAGGCGATCCCGCTAAGACCGTCATGTACATTCAGGAGGGTGGCGTGAAGGTCAGCGTGGTCAACGCAATGGGCAAAGAAGCCGTTGTCGCGCTACTTGGACCGGGCGACTTCTGTGGGGAGGGATGTTTGACGGGTTTGCCTTTCCGGATGGCAACAGCCACCACAATTTCACCGACTACTCTACTCGTTATCGACAAGGCCGAGATGGTTCGCCTGCTTCGTGACGGACATAAGCTTTCTGACCGCTTCATTACTTATCTTTTGACCAGAAACATCCGAGTCGAGGATGACTTAATCGATCAGCTCTTTAACTCCATTGAGAAACGTCTGGCACGGACCCTGTTGATGCTTGCGCGCTATGGTAAGCAGAAGCAGCCACGAAAGATGCTGCCCAAAATATCTCAGGAGATGCTGGCGGAAATGATTGGCACCACGCGCCCACGAGTCAACGTGTTCATGAACAAATTCAGGAAGCTCGGTTTTATCAAGTACAACGGCGAGATCCAGATCAACAATTCTCTCCTAAGCGTTCTCCTGCACGAGTAACGAACCACGACTTTATCTGTGGGCTTTATTTTCGGTGAGCGGGAAGCTGATCTCAATGGTGGTTCCGCCTGGGCCGGAACTGATTCGGAAGCGCCCTTTCATAACTTGTGTCCTTTCGCGCATACCAGCCATGCCTACTCCAACAAGTCGCGTGCCTAGGTACAATTCTGCGAGAACATCGGGAGCGATGCCGCGCCCTTCGTCACAAATCATCATGGTGATTTCTTCAGCGTTTTTGCGAATTTTGATCCGCGCCAAATGGCTTCCCGAATGACGATAAATATTCGCAAGACTCTGCTGAAAGATTCGAAACATTGCAGTCTCCGTATCTGGGGATACGCGCCCGATATCCCTTGAAATATCCAATTCGACGCGGATGCCGCTGCGTTCCGTGAATCCGTCCGAATACCACGACAAAGCGGAAGCGAGTCCCATTTCATCGAGCAACGGCGGATGCAGCAGATAAGATATGGTCCTGATTTCGTCGGAACAAAGATTTAGAATATCGATGGAATCACGAATTCCCTTTTCCTGCGAGGCTGTAAGCGGCGAGGCCGCGTCTCGCGTCATGGCGCCGAGGTTCATCTGGATCGCAGCGATGTACGCCCTGCGCTATCATGTAATTCGCGGGCAATCCGCCTGGCTTCATCATCTTGGGCCTGAAGCAGCCGGGTCGTTAGTTCACGGAGTCGTTCCTCTTACTTGTTAGGCTCGATGACAGGGGCTTCAGTGTTTTGCCTGTACCCCGCGTATCCCACTCTCAGACCATCGATCTTCGGTTGTAACCTTGCCACTCGTTTTCGTGACCCGGGCGCTCTGGCGGCAGTCCCAAGTCCGTTCGCACTGGCATCTTTCAATCGATCCTGTTGAAACATGACGCTCTCGCCCATGAATCGGACCTCCCAATTTTCATTATTCAGGGTAAACCCAAGCGCGGTCGTTGCAGATCGTGGGAATTCTATGCGGAGGACGATTCGGCTGACTGTTGCAAAACGAACACCTATTAAAATGGGGCCGCTACGGCGAATCGTGATCCGAATCTCCCAGCGACTTGGCAGCCGGCAATTGGAAATCGTTTCGGTCGGAAAACCGCCATTCAAGAGTTTATCTACAAGCGGGCACAGCGGAATGATTTTCGGAACAAACGGATTGAATAACGCTTCAAGTACAAGTGGGCAAGATTGAGGAAGCCCGATGCCTTCAGAACGATCGCGTGCGCAGTCGACATTCCGCGGCGCACTTCAGTTCAATTTGTCGGAATAGCGCGCCGTCCTGAACGTTGCCTATGCAGGGCTGGAGAATACTTTGGGTTTCTTCGAACGTCGCCGGCAGCACTCCGGGGAGTGCCTACCAGGAACGCTGTTGTTTGTATCTGGTCATGCCGTAAGGAGTCGGCGCGGAACTGCGATGGAACCTGGCGGCAAGGGCAGCTTCCAGGCGTTCAAACTGCAAAGGCCCGCCCGGACTACCGTGTGCAGTCACTCCACAAGGGACATGGCCGCCAGCCGTTCCATCCAATCAAACCAGCATTATAGGCATACTCACGACGGGTGTCTGTTCATTTGCGCACATTTATTCTGAAATTACGATAGATTTTGCCGGTCAAATACGACCTACACCCAGAATAATCGGCGGCATATACAAAGCTGTGCCATATGAGACTGCGTTGCTTCTACTTCGAGGTCATGATGCACATATGGCCCATAAGATAACTAAGACAGTATCTAACATGGAGACCCATGCGAGCGTTAGTAACGAAATGGCGAAGCCGCGCATGGCCAGATCAGCAAAGATAGCGGAACTAAATCTAGATATTGAGCGATTTTCAGAACTGCCGAGTATCACCATGCCCGGAACTGTCGATAAAATCATCCAGTCTCCACGACCGCGCCAACCGGAAAGGCGCAGATAGCCGTAAAGGGGGCGGACCCCCGTTATCGAGATCTCCGTATTGAAAATACGTTAACTGATGAAAACGGCGATGATGTGAGACTCAAAAAGGGTGCTCACGTTGAGGTTACCGTCACAGCCGGATCAAAGAGATAAACCGCGCAATTCTACGAAGATAGCCACCGACGCGATGTCCAGTCAGTCGGCCATAGCTTTGATCGCAGGTGGGACTTGTCAGCGCTTGACCGGGGAAACAACAGCCCGGGCGCATTTGATAATTTTGTTTGCTACCCACGAATCTGAGAAACTAATTTTCGCCGATTTTTGCGGCCACGGAGGGTAAAGTCGTGGCAAGCACTTCGCTTACTTTCCGTGCCAGAACCCTTGGCGAGAACGGCTTTTGCAGAAATGCCAGACCCGGATCCAGGACCCCGTGATGGACGATGGTGTCATCGGTGTAGCCAGAAATATATAAAACTTTCACTTCGGGACGTATCACAGCGAGCTGAGAGGCCAACTGATCTCCACTCATTCCAGGCATAATTACATCGGTCACCATCAGATTGATCGCACCCGGGTGATTTTCAAAGATACGGATAGCTTCCTCTGGGTTCTGAGCTGCGAGGACCACATAGCCGACTTCCTCCAAGGATTGGCAGGTGACGTGAAGCAGAGCCGCGTCATCTTCGACAATCAGAATCGTCTGTAATCCCCGGTCCAACTTGTCAATCGTATCTATTGGAGTTTCCTTTTCAAGGAGCTGATCCACGCGAGGTAGATAGATCTTGAAAGTTGTACCGACTCCAGACTCGCTATAAACCCAGACAGATCCGCCGCTCTGCTTCACGATCCCAAAGACAGTCGACAGACCAAGGCCAGTGCCTTTGCCACTCTCCTTGGTTGTAAAAAACGGCTCAAATATTTGGGCTTTCGTGCTCTCGTCCATGCCGCAACCAGTATCGGTTACCGCAAGCATCACTTGCGGACCGGACTGCGTGCAGGCGTGCTGAACGGCGTACCGCTCATCCAACTCGACGTTCGAAGTTTCAATCGTGAGGATGCCCCCTCCGGGCATGGCATCGCGTGAATTCACAGCTAGATTCATGATGACTTGTTCAAGCTGTCCAAAATCGGCTTTTACTCGACCGATGGCGGGGTTCAGAACGACCCGCAACTCGATGTTCTCCCCGATTAGCCGCTGGAGCAAATTCTGCATGCCGCCGACAACCGCGTTGAGGTCGAGCACTTTGGGTTGGAGGACCTGCTTACGGCTGAAGGCCAGAAGCTGGCGCGTCAACAATGCGGCGCGCTCACCAGCTTTCTGGACTTCTTCAACAGCCTTGCGCCGAGGATCAGTTTGACTAAAGCCTTCTAGCAATAGTCCGCTATAGCCCAGGATAACCCCAAGCAAATTGTTAAAATCGTGAGCCACGCCTCCCGCCAAACGCCCCACAGCTTCCATTTTCTGTGCCTGGCGAAGCATTTCTTCCAATAACTTACTATCAGTAATGTCCCTGGCGAGTATAGATACGCCTATCACCCGTCCATGCGGGTCCTTAATGGGTGAAAGGGTGAGTGCGACATGGATCTTCTTCCCGTCTTGTCTCAATTGAATCGTGTCAGTCTTTACTACCCTTTCGCCGCGCCTTATTTCCTCGATCATCTCCGCTATTTCGCCGTAGTTATCTGGAGAAAAAATAGTGCTGATCGACTTTCCGACTACCTCCGAGGCCGAATATCCGTAGATTCGTTGGGCGCCGATGTTCCAGTCGGTGATGAGCCCGTCCACCGTATTGCCGATGAATGCGTCATTGGAACTTTCTACGAGAGCGGCCAAACGGTATAGTTCCCTTTCACGTTGTTTTCGCTCCGAAATATCACGGCCGATTGTGGAGGCACCTACAATCTTTTCCATGGCGTCCCGTATGGGAGACACGGTGAGTTCCACCTGGATTTCTTTTCCGTCCTTTCTTACCCGGACGGTCTCGAAATGATTGACGATTTCATTCCGTTTTAAGCATTCCAAAATGTTGGGAATTTCGTCTGGCCGATTGATGGGGACGAGCATACTTACCGGCTCTCCAATGACCTCAGCTGCCGAATAGCCATATATTCGCTCCGCACCGGCGTTCCAACTTGTAATAGTTCCTTTAAGTGTCTTACCAATTATCGCGTCATCGGAACATGCAACGATCGAGGCGAATCGGCGAAGGTCTTCTTCTGTTCGCCTTCGGTTGCTGATATCGCGGATGGCATTGGAAACGAATATTTCCCCATTTATCTCCAATGGGCTCAGTCTGATCTCAGAGAGAAACTCGCTGCCATCTTTTCGCAAACCAAAGACCTCCAGGCTCTCGACCAATGGTTGCAGCACAGGGGCTGCGAGTAAGCGCGTGTGCTGATCGGTATGTTGGCTCCGGGAACGTTTAGAAAATAGAATTTCAGTTTGTTTACCAATCAACTCATCCTGACTATAGCCAAACAGTTTCTCCGTCTGTGCATTAACGAGGGCTATAGTGCTGGACTGATTGACGAGGACGATTGCGTCAGGCGCTGCATCGAGAAAGGCCCGATACCGTACGTCCTCACCATAGGTGGTTTGCGAACCACTCGGCGACACGGTGAAAGCGAACGGATCACTACCGTCCTTTGGAGGTGGTGTTTCCATCGAAGTGTTTTTCACATTAGTCTGTTAGATGGTCACAACCACGAGTTTCGCTTGAGTCTGAGATGGGAAACCGTCTAATACAGCACACGAAGGGTGTCTGTGTCGGATTGAATACCGCTCGCCCAAGACCCGATGAACGCGGTTTTGGAAGTTGGAGCAGCGGCGGTTCGACGGTCCAAAAACCAGATGATTCTCGAAAGCCTCGAAGCTCGATCGGCGGTTATGGAGAATCAGTCACTAGGAGTGGTTCGTTTGAGGAGTGGTTTTTGAAAGATTACGCGCAGCCTGAAAGACAGTTCCGACGCCCACATTTGCTAAGTGGAATCGTACATCAGGCGGGCGCGGTTGTCAGTTATCGCGCGTTCAGGCGTCTTGTTTATTCTGAGTACTGATTGGTACTATGTGTTCCATATAGAACAGTTGTCCAGAGCGAGCGTGCGTTAGGTTGGCGCATGCTATCTTCCGCAGTTCGCCACGTATCAGCCAAGATTCCTCGTTACCCCCAGAAAGCAGATCCAACAAGCCTTGCTTTCGATATGAAATCATTTCTTGACTCGGCCGGACTGGGAAAAAGGATTGGTACGTTTCCAAGAAAGAAAACTATCTTCGCGCAAGGCGAGTCCGCCACGACTGTCATTTACATTAAGGAGGGCGGCGTGAAGCTCAGTGTAATCAACGCAACGGGCAAAGAAGCGGTCGTGGCGATTCTGGGGCCGGGTGATTTTTGTGGCGAGGGATGTTTGACGGGTTTGCCTTTTCGGATGGCAACTGCGACCGCTATTTCGCCGGTTACTCTACTCGTTATCGAAAAGACTGCGATGATTCGTCTCCTGCGTGACCAAAATCAGGTCTCAGACCGCTTCATTATTTATCTTCTGGCTAGAAACATCCGAGTCGAGGATGACTTGATTAATCAACTGCTTAATTCGATTGAGAAACGGTTAGCCCGGACCCTGTTGATGCTCGCGCGCTGTGGCAAGCAAGGCGAGCGACAAAAGATGCTGCCAAAGCTATCTCAGGAGACGCTGGCCGGAATGATCGGAACAACTCGCTCCCAGGTCAATGTGTTCATGAACAAGTCAGGAGGCTCGGTTATATCACCTACAAGGGCGAGATCCAGATTAACGATTCTCTCCTCAGTGTTGTGCTGCACGAGTAGCGAGGCACCAACTTATTCTGTCGGCTGTATTTTGGGTGATCAAGAAGCTAAACCTCAATGATTGTATCGCTTGGGTCGGAACTGAAGCGACAGCGCCGACTGATAAGTTGGATCCGTCCGAGCATCCCAGCAATGCCTAACCCTATTGCTTAACCCTGAAATAGTCATAGGCTTTCGATGAAGGTGCCGATTAGGGACATCATGACATGGGCAGGGGGGGCAGAATATATTTCTCAACTGTTCGAAATGGTACATAAAGGCTTCCCTCCGAGTGTCATTATGACATCGTGCCAAACTGCTCTTCACGTGGCAGAAGCAGAGCCGATCGTTCGCCGAGCCAGACGGAATAAGTACAGTTTGCTCTTGAGCGCCACGACAGCCGGTATCAAGAGCTCTACATCGAAAGTGGGTAAACTGGCGAAAATGGCGAATAAGTAAGGCTCAGGACACTTGTCGCGGACTTGGAAAATGCTAAGCCTCTGTGAATGGGGGCTTTGCTTTATCGACGCCAGGGATCCGAATTTCCGTGTGATGCCACACAGATTGCCTCTGTTACCGTGTCGAATTCTACGTAAGGCAGAAACCGGCCCATGATTCGGTGGACGGCCGGCAAGAGACGACGGGAGAAATCGGGAATGAACCCAAACCCTGCGATAATGAGCATCCAGACTCCGGTGGCGAGCACGCCGATTACAAGCTCGGCGACCTACTTCGAGAATCACACCCGAGTGCTTGCGGGGCTTCCGCATTCTAAGGTCGAACAGGTAGCAGATAAGCTCTATCATGCTTTCGAGAGTGGCCGCGGTGTCTACGTATTCGGAAATGGCGGAAGCGCATCCCTAGCTTCCCATCTTGCCTGCGATTTGGGCAAGGGCACGAGCATGGATGGCAATACCCAGAAGCGTTTCCGAGTGTTGTCATTGACCGACAACTTGCCGCTACTGACAGCTTGGGCGAACGACACCTCTTACGATTTAGTTTTCGCCGAGCAGATTCGAAACTTTGCGCAACGCGGCGATATCGCTCTGGCAATCAGTGGCAGCGGGAATTCGCCGAATGTCCTGCTTGGTTTGCAGGCGGCTCGCGAGGCCGGCGCGTTCACCATCGGCTTGGGTGGTTTTCAAGGTGGCAAAATGAAGCCGCTTTGCGATCTTAGTGTAGTAATTCCGTCGGATAATATGCAGATCATCGAAGATTTGCATGTTAGCGTTTCCCACGCTCTCTTCACGTTGGTCCGCAATCGAATCCAGTCGCGAGCCGCAAGCGTTCGC
>JGI12659J15293_10000611_pt1 | contig 11680 bp, 8 predicted proteins | sample JacPinW_OM2H0_O1_FD_15293 | JGI IMG/M metagenome (IMG submission 15293) | reverse complement strand
CCCGGCGCCCGCGCTCACGGCCGTCGCCGGGCGCCGGGACGGGCTGTGCCGACTCAAGCGCGAACGTCGGAGCGGCCGCCCCGGCCGGCTCCGCCCGCGGCCGCACTTTCGCGGTGCTATAGCTTTCCGGAATGAGGACGGTGAACGTGCTGCCGTCGCCTTCCGCGCTTCTGAGCGCGAGCGTTCCGCCGAGCAAGCGGACAAGTTCTCGGCAGATCGACAGCCCGAGGCCAGTGCCGCCATACTTGCGGCTGATCGTTCCGTCGGCCTGCCGAAAGGGCTCAAAAATAGCCTTCTGATTGTCCTCGGAAATGCCGATGCCTGTGTCCGCGACGGATAGCGCAATCTGGCCATCGGAGGCCTGCCGGACGCGCAACTCCACCTTCCCTTGTTCGGTGAACTTGAATGCGTTGGAAAGCAGATTCCTCAAAACCTGTTCAAGTCTCTGTCTGTCAGTCTCGACGTGGCTTGGGCATCCGGGGCCAACTTCGATCCGGAATTCCAGGTTCTTCTTTTCGGCGACGGGTGTGAAGAGGTTCGAAAGATCCCTCGTCAGCCGAGCGATCGCAACGGGCTCGGGCTTGATCTCCATATGGCCCGCTTCGATCTTCGAAAGGTCGAGAATGTCGTTGATAAGCGTCAGCAAATCGTTGCCAGACGACTGAATCGTCTGAGCGTAACGTACCTCCTCCTCGCTTAGCCGCCCGTTATTATTATCGGCAAGGAGCTTTGCAAGGATCAGCAGCGAATTCAGGGGCGTCCTGAGTTCGTGTGACATGTTCGCCAGGAAATCGGATTTATATTGGCTCGCCTGTTCGAGTTCCTGAGCCCTCAGCCGCACGATCTCGTTTGAGCGTTCCAGATTGTCCCGCTGGTTTTCGAGCAGCTGCGATTGTTCCTCGAGCTGCGAATTCGTCTGCTCGAGTTCGGCCTGTTGGAGTTCGAGGCGGGATTGCGACTCCTTCAGCGCTCGGCTCTGCTCTTCGAGTTCTTCGTTCGATACCCGTAGCTCCTCGCCCTGCGCTTGGAGTTCCTCGGCTTGGCGCTGGGTCTCTTCGAGAAAATTCTGAAGCTCCGCGCGATAGTTGGCGGATCGGACGGCAATACCGATTGCCTCCGACATCTGTTCGAGAAGCGAAAGGGCGTCTGCCTTGAGCGGATGGATGAAGCCGAACTCAACCACGGCGTTTGTCGATCCGTCCACGTTCGCAGGCGAAATGACCAAGTGTCTCGGCTTCCCCGCTCCGAACGCCGAACCGATCGCGAGGTATCCCTCGGGCACGTCGCGGACGAGAAATGATCGACCCTCGGTCGCAGCCTGTCCAAGCAACCCCGCGCCGCGTTCAAATTGGGTTGGAATCCTCGCTTCAGCGGGAACGCCATAGGTCGAAACCCGACGGTATGGGCCGTGTCTGTCCCTGATGAAAATGGCGCCAGCATGGGCGTCCAGATATTGGCAAAGGTATCCCAGAATGTTGTCCCCAAGTTGCTCGGTCGGCTGGTCGCCGAGCATCGCCTTTGAGAGCCCAACGCGTCCCCCCTGAAGCCAGTCTTCTCGCCGTCGGGCGGCCTCCGCGCGAAAGATCAGGAAACCGATGACTCCGGTGAGGCCGATTCCGAGCAGGCTGGAAATAATGCCGCTGACGATCGCTCTCCAGTATGCGTCGGCCATTTCTGCAAGCCGCTTTGCGCGCAGATCGATCTCTTCGTGCTCCATCGCCGAGACCTGGTCGCGGATTGCGTCCATGTCCTGCTTGCCGCGGTCGCTCTGCACCACGGTGAGCGCTGCGGCCTGTCCCTGGGTTTGACGCAGGTCGATCGTTTGTTTCAGCTCGGCGAGCTTGGCTCCGATGTGCTGTTTCAGGCTTCCGAGGCGGTCCTGCTGCGTGGGATTGTCGAGCGTCAGTCGCTGTAGCGCATCGAGGCGCGCCCCCATTTCTTGCGCCGCTGCGCTGTAGGGTTGGAGGTAGCGTTCGTTGCCGGTGAGCAGATAGCCCCGTTGGCCGGTTTCGGCGTCTTTCACTGTGGAAAGCACGTCTTCCAACGCGGTCAACGTGTCACCGCTGTGGACAACCAGAGCGCTATCCGCTTTCAACGTTTGGAAATTGAAATAGGCGACCGCGCCGGTCGCGAGGAAGAAAATAATTGCGGCGATTAAGCCAAGCCAGATCAGCGGATCTGTGCCCCCTTGCAGCGCCGTTGAGCGAGGCATGACGCTTTCCTTTCATTGGTCCTTACGTTTCATCGCCTGATAGAACGTCGGCATGGCTTCGGCACGACTGTCGAGACTAGCTTGGCGATGGCCTCATAGAAATCGAGGCGGTGAAGGTCTAAGTCCGCCCCGTTGATCGTTACCGCTTCATCCCAAATGACTGAGGCTGACCCGTTAGTCGGGCGCCAGTGGAATTTGACGAAGGTCGGATTCCCCTCAGCATTGACCAACCCGAATCTATGGTGGCGCGCGAGATCCTCGCGGCTGACCGGCTTAACGTGGTAGAAATTGGCGCCGGCGGCGCGCGCCGCCACAACGTCGCTGAGGTTCGACTCGGTGCTGGCGACAAGCGCCGGAATTGAGGACAGCGGCAAGGCCTGCCGCTTGAGCGCGGCGAGGAAGGTGATTCCGTCCATCTGCGGCATATTGATGTCGACGATCAGTGCGTCTGCCCGGCTGACGAGCAGCCGTTCGAGCGCTTCGAGGCCGTTGAGCGCCTCTTCGACTTCAAAGCCTGCCTCCTCCAGGATCTGGCGATAGTAAAGCCTGACGAGGTTGGCGTCGTCCACAATGAGGACGCGCATCTTTCGGTCAGCCATGCGGCCCCCCTGGGCCTGCGGTAAACGATGGCGTCCGCGAACCGGCACACTTCGAACAGAGGCGAGATGAGACTCACCGATTCTGCATGGCCCAGGCAGATATACCCGCCTGGCGCCAGGCTGCGTCCGCGATCTCGCCCAATACTCGATCTGGGAGATGAATGGGAACACCGTCGCCGGCGGCGGCCTCGTCAGCCCCAGTCCTGGGCCGACTCGGCGCGCTGTCGGGGTGACCTGACCTCCACGGGCCGCCCGTCTCACTATGCTAGGCATGCCCCCTTCCGGAGGGAGCTGGAGCGTGAATCAGAAATAAGGTTGAACCACCTTGCGCATGATCAGAAATTGTGCTATACGTCTTTCTGCTGGCCGGATCGACCCGCGGCCGCGGCGGCCGAGGAGCAAGGCTGAGAAGCGCTTGATACAACTTGCACGCGACCCGAGAAGAGGGAAGGAAAATTTTATTTGAATCGGGCCGTAACCATTTGAGAAGTCTCGATTCGGAAAAATAAACGCTAGCAAACGCTAGCTTAGTTGCTTTTATTGGCGTTAACTTGCGCGACGTTTCGCGTGCTGGTTGCAAGCGGGTTCGCGCCAGGCGGCGACGGCTCGATCAGGAGGGTCGGCCGCTGAGCAGCGCCGGCAGTTCGGCCAGCGTCCGGATCTCGAAGTCGGGGTTGCCCGGAAGGCGCTCGCGGCGCTGGCCGTAGCGGTTGCACCAGACGACCCGCATGCCGAAGTCCGACGCGCCATGCGCGTCCCAGGCGTTGGAGGATTGGAACGCGATCGCGCTCGCCGGGAGATCGAGCGAGTCCAGCGCGTATTGATAGACCTTCGGATGGGTCTTGAAGACGCCGACCGCGTCGGCCGAGAGGACGGCGTCGAACATCGTGTCGAGCCTCGAGCGCGCGATCAGCGCTGCGAGCATCGGCGGCGAGCCGTTGGAGAGGATGGCGGTTCTGAACCCCGCATCGCGTAAGGTCGCGAGCACGGCGGGAACCTCGGGGAACGGCTCGAGGCTAAGATAGAGCTCCATCAGGCGATCGCGTAACGCAGGCGTGTCGAGATTGAGGCTCTCGAGGGCGAAATCGAGCGCGTCGCGGGTGACTTGCCAGAAATCGGCGTAGCGGTTCTCGAGCGTGCGCAGCCAGGTGTACTGGAGCTGCTTGTCGCGCCAGAGCGCGGTCAGCGCGGCCCGGCGATCCTCCGGAACCTCGGGGCAGCGCGCCGCGGCGGAGGCGAAGTCGAACAGGGTGCCGTAGGCGTCGAACACGCAGGCCCGAATGCCGTGCAAGGCTAGGGTCAACGAGGCTCCAGCGTCTTCGCGAGTTGCCTCTCTAGCGCCTTGATCCGCCTCCGCAGCGTCTCGCTTTCGACCTGCGCATAGGCGATCTCGGCGTCGCGGGCGAGGCTGCCAAGCAGATGGCGCTCGCTCGAGTCGAGATCGGTTCCGATCTCATGGCCGCCATAGAGGACAAGCGCATAGCAGCGGCGCGCATTGCCGACCGGCACGACGAGAACCGGCCGCTCGAGGTCGTCCGGAAGCTCGGCAAGCGAAGCGTGGGCGGCGTCGACAGAATCGGGGGTGTAGGGCTTTCTATCGAACCGCGCGGACAACAACGGATGGTTGCTGGTCAGCGCATCGGCGTGATCGGCGTCCCATCCGGTGCTGAGGCTTCGGGTGAATAGGCCGTCCTGCTCGCGAAACAGCGCCGCCGACGCCAGGCCGAGCGTACTTATCGGCTCGTTCACCAAGAGGCGCTCGATCTTGTCGACGCTATCGGAATTCTGAATGGTCTCGCCCACTTCGGCAAGATGGCGCTCGGCGCGGATGAACTTGCGGTCGAAGAGGCGGTCCATCAGCCCGGTCGCGAACTCGTGTCCGCGCGCAATGAGATAAACGAGACCGGAAGCGACCACGACCCAGGCCCAGTCCGGCATGTGGATGTACTCGTCGATCACCTCGATCTGCTTGTGGAGGAACAGGACCGGCACGCTGAGCAGAAGGCCGAAGGCGGTCGCGCGGCGAAGGGGGATCCAGACGTTGACCACCGTCGGCCGGCGCACCGCCTCGACCACGAACAGGCACAGGATGCCGTTCACAAGGGAGAGCGCGCCGGCTGCTTCTTCCGGCGCCTGGCCTTCGCCGATGAGATGACCGAACAGCGAGGTTTCCTGAGAGAGCTGGGCGAGCAGATAGGCCGGAAGGCCNATCAGGCAGCCCCAGATCACCCAGCGAATGCGCTGATAGTCGCGGGGCGAGAGGTCCCGCCGGCGTCCGATAAGAATCGCGAGCGCGCCGACGCTGACCGCAAAACCGATCAACAGCATGCTCCGCGCCCAGATTTCGGCCGGATAGCCGAAGACGGTCGCCATGCTGGCGAGCGCAACGCCTAAGAACACGATCGCCAGAGCCGGCAGCGCGTGCTCGACCGTTCGCCACTGACCTTCGGTTCGGTCGACCGGCGCCCTCAGCGCGAACATGAGGAGCCCGGTATAAGCGGCGGCCTGCATGACCAGAAAGATGACGTTTTGCGCCAAAAGCGCGCGCGGCCAAAGCTGGAGCCAGGCCCAGAACTGAAACGCCTGGCCGGGGTTAAACTGGATCACGTAGATGAAAAAACCCCAGGTCATGAGGCCTGGCCGGGTCCACACCAGCCAGGCCGCGCCAAGCACCACCAGGCACCCGGCAATCGTGTCGAGCACAATGACGGCGTCAAGCAGGCGATTGGTGGGCCGCGGCTCGGCGGTGAGCTTGACTTCACGCGGCGCCTGTTCTGGCGCAGAGGCGACGAGGAAGGTCGCCTCGCGCCCCGCGGTGACGTAGGTGACGCCGCCCCATTGCGACATCAGGCTCGCGCATCTCGTGGTGTCGACGGGCGCGCATCGCATCGCGGCAAGATCGAGCCGATCTCCGGCGCGCAGGCCCGCTTGCCAGGCTGGCGAATCGTGCTCAGCTTCGAACGGGCCCTGAACGTCGTAAATCCGTCCGTCACCGTCCATTGCGAGACCGAACGAGCCCAGAGGACGAACGACCCGAAGCAGGTCAGGGGCGATCATCGCCAGCGCATAGACGGTCAAAAGCAAGAGGGCGACGCGGCCGAAAACGCTGGCGCCATTCCGGTCAGCCATCAGCCGATGCTCCGCGGGGCAAGACGAGGGATCTCCTTCGGCAGCGCTGGGAAATGGAAACTATCCGCGACGCAGGTCTTTGTACATAAGCCGCGTCGCGTCGTAGCTTTCCTCGAAGGCATTGCGCGCGTAATTCGGAATCGCGCCTGCGAGGCTATAACCCAGCGAGCGATAGAGAGCTTCGGCCGCGTCGCCCGCGGTGTCGAGCGTAAGGAGCCATCGGCGCTCTTTGGCTGCGCGTCGTTCTATCGCCTGCATCAGGGCGCGGGCTACGCCGGCGCGGCGAAGACGCGGATCGACCAGAACCTTGGAAACCTCGGCGTGATGTCGCTTGCTCGGCATCGAATCGAAATCGAGCTGCGCCGTTCCGGCGATCTCGTCGCCCAGGGTCGCGATGAGGACGAGCTTCGAGCCGGCCGCGTGCGGCGCGGCGACCCTGTCCAGCCAGTACGCGCGGGCTTCGCTCTGCTCGAACGGCATAACGAAGCCAACGCTCGCGCCTTCGTGCACGCAAGCATGCAGGATTTGGGCGAGCCGTTCGACGGCTTTGGCGAATGCGGCGGAATCAAGCGCGGTGACGGCTGTGATTTGCGCTTCCACTGTCTCACCGGAGAACGAGAATGTAGCGCGCCGCGCGCTGCCCGTTTGCGAAGGGCGGCCGGCTCCTATCAGCTTGGAGCCTCCTGTTCCATATAGGGAAAATACTCTCTGAAATCGGACCGTCAAGCTGGGGTCCCGACACAGTGAATTGCGTGTGACGCCGTTCTCTTGCACAGTCGAACACCCCCACAGCGGAATGGATCGATGTCGTCGCCGCACCACGCCTCCATTCCGGGCTGGGCCTGGGCCGTGCCCTTGCTCGCGAGCGCTCTTGTGGCGCTGAAGCTGTTCCATATTGTCCCTTCTGACGATACGTACGTACTGGCTCTCGCTGGTCTCTTCCTTGGCGCTACGGTGTTCGCCGCCGTTCATCACGCCGAGGTGCTTGCGCTCAAGCTTGGCGAGCCTTTTGGCTCGATTCTTCTTGCGGTCGCGGTCACGGTGATCGAGGCCGGGCTCATTGTCTCGATCATGCTTGCGGGGGCCGAGGGCAGCGAGCGCGTCGCCAGGGACACGGTGTTCGCGGCCGTGATGATCGTTCTCAACGGCGTCGTCGGCCTCTGCCTCGTCCTCGGGGCGGGCAAGCACTTCGAGCAGACCTTCCAACTTCAGGGCGCGGCCTCCGCGCTCGCCGTGCTTGGGACTTTGGCGACGCTGGCGCTGATCCTGCCCAACTTTGCCGAGGCTGCTTCCGGCCCGTCCTATTCCATTCTGCAGTTAGAGGGCGTCGGCCTTATGTCGCTGGTCCTCTGGTGCGTGTTTGTGTTCGTGCAAACCGTCAAACATCGTGATTATTTCCTCGATGCCCCAGGCGCCGACGAATCTGGCGAGGAGCTACACAACGCTCCCAGCATTCTGATCATGCTCTTGAGCCTAGGGCTGCTGGTCGTTTCGCTTGCCGCAGTTGCATTGCTGGCGAAGACGCTGTCGTACCCGGTCGACGCAGCTATCGGCGCAGCGGGGCTGCCGAAGGCCTTCGTAGGCGTCGTCATCGCGCTCATCGTGCTCATGCCCGAAGGGCTCGCCGCAATAAAATCCGCCCTTCGCAATCGGCTGCAGAACAGCATCAATCTCGCGCTGGGCTCGGCCATCGCCGGTATCGGCCTAACAATTCCGACCGTTGCAGTCGTTTCGATTGCGCTCAACCGTCAAATCGCGCTGGGCGTCTCGCGAACCGATATGACGCTGCTCATTCTGACCCTCTATATCGCTGCCCTGACCCTCGGCACCGGCCGAACGACGGTACTGCAGGGCGCCGTGCATCTTGTTATCTTCGCGGCATTCATGCTGGTCTCGGCCGTGCCGTAGTTCGCGTCCGGCTGGGCCTAGCAGCGCGCGAGCGGTGGCGTCTCTCTTTGTTGAGTGGGTTCGAGTGACATGAGAATTCTTGTTGTCGGAGCGGGGGCAGTCGGAGGCTATTTCGGTGGACGCCTGCTGCAGGCGGGGCGCGACGTGACGTTTCTCGTTCGGGCGCGTCGCGCGGCGGAGCTCGCGAAGCACGGGCTGATCATTCGCAGCCCTGTCGGCGATTTCCACCTGCCTTCGCCCCCGACTGTGTTGCAAGAAGATCTGGCGCAGCCGTTCGACCTGGTGGTGCTGAGTTGCAAAGCCTTTGACCTCGAGGGCGCGATAACATCGTTCGCCAAGGCAGTCGGCCCGGAGACCGCGATTCTGCCGCTTCTGAACGGCATGCGGCACATCGACCGGCTCGCCGAACGCTTCGGGGCCGAACGCGTGCTCGGCGGGCAGTGCGCCATCTCGGTGACCCTCGGCGCCGACGGCGCGGTCGTCCACCTCAACGATTGGCACGCGATGAGCTTCGGCGAACTCGACGGCTCCCGTTCGCAGCGGATCGAGCCTATCGCCTCGACGCTGCTCAACGGCGGCTTTGATGCGCGGCTCGCCGACAACATCCGGCAAGAAATGTGGGAAAAGTGGGTGTTCATCGCCACGGCGGCTGGCATAACCTGCCTCATGCGGGCGTCGGTTGGGGATTATGTCGCTGCCGGCGCCGCGGATCTCGCGCTTGGGCTTCTAAACGAATGCGCCTCGCTCGCGGCTGCGCAAGGCTTTCCGCTCCGCGAACCAGCCCTTGAGCGGGGGCGGACTGCGCTAACCGCCGCGGGTTCGCCCCTGAAAGCCTCTATGCTGCGGGATATCGAGGGTGGCAAGCCGGTCGAAGGCGAGCAGATTTTGGGCGATCTGCTGCGGCGCGCCGCGAAGCCGGACGAGTTTTCGCTGCTGCGCACCGCCACCCTCCACGTGAAAGCCTATGAGGCGGGGCGGACGCGCGGCGAGAGCGCCGCCAAGCCGTGACGCTTGCGCCGAAGGCCGCGTTGGTATATCCGCGACCGCTTCGCGAATTTCTGAAGGAGAACGCGCTTTGGCGGACGTCGCGCCGATCAACTGGACCAACACGATGACGCTGCTTAGCGTCGCCATTCTTGTGGGCACGGAGCTTGTTGGCGCCGGCGCGGCCGCGGGCTGGGCGATCGGCGGCTTGTTCCAGCTTGGCGAGACCGTCACCCGCTCCTTGGAAGCCGTGCTTATTCTTACCGCTCTGACCGGGCTCTTCTATTTTTTGCGCGCGGCGATCGCGCATGAGCCGATCCGCGGCTAGCCGGTCGCACACTTGCCGCCAAGATCGCCTTCCCATATCGCCACCGAGACCCGTGGGGCTGCGTCTGCGCGGCAGCAAACACCCGAAGCGCCGGACAATCCTGCAGCACCGACGGCGGAACCCAATCGGCGAAGTACACTTCTGGTCGATTTGGACGGAACGCTGACTGATCCGGCGGAGGGCATCGTCGGCTGTTTCCGCCTTGCGCTCGAAGCGTTGGGACGAAGTCCGCCGCCCGCCGTCGAACTGAACTGGATCATCGGGCCGCCGCTGCGCGGATGTTTCGCCGAGGCGCTAAACGGCGAAGGCGATCCGGAGGTTGCGCTCCAGCTCTATCGCGGTCGGTACTCGACCGAAGGTCTTTTCGAAGCTGTCGTCTATGACGGCGTGAAGCAGGCGCTTGCCGATTCGCGGGCTGCGGGAACGCGCCTCTTCCTTTGCACGGCGAAGCCCCTTGTCTACGCGGAGCGGATTCTTAGCCATTTCGGTCTTGAGCATCACTTCGAGGCGGCCTACGGCGACGAGCTTGGGGGACGCTTTCAGGACAAGGCTGACCTGATCGCTCACATCCTCGAGCGCGAGAAGCTCGAGGCCGACGATTGCTGCATGTGGGGCGATCGCAGGCATGACGTCCTGGCCGCGACCCGGAACGGAATGCCGACCATCGGCGCGCTCTGGGGCTACGGCGGAGCCGATGAGCTTCGTGCGTCCGGCGCGGCGATTCTCTGCGAATCACCGTCGCAGGTGCCTGCCGCTTTCCGGGCGCTTCCACGCGCGTTAAGCGCGCGAACGTCATGACCGGCAAGCGATTGGCGCGCGGACCGGGCTCGCAAGCGCCGATCCCGGCGCCGCCCCAAGCCGAGGTCCGGCCTGTCAAGCATTCCGCCCATGGCCTTTCCTGGGCGGATAATTACAGCTGGATGCGGGCCGACAACTGGCGCGAGGTTCTGCGCGACCCGACCCAGTTGCCTCCCGATATCCGCGCGCTGCTGGAGGCCGAGAACGCCTACGCCGACGCGGTGTTGGCGCCGACGCTCGGCTTGCAGAAAGAGCTCAAGCGCGAAATGCGCGCGCGCCTCAAGGAGGATGACAGCGAGCCGCCGCAGGTGGATGGGCCATGGGCCTATTACTCGCGCTTTCGTCGCGGCGGACAACGCCGCATCTATTGCCGCAGGCCTCGCGAGGGGGGCGCCGAGACGGTGCTGATCGACGGCGATGCGCGCGCCGAGGGGAAAGCGTTTTTTCATCTCGCGGGCGCGCGTCATTCGCCCGATCATTCAAAGCTCGCTTGGAGCTCTGACGACCTCGGCTCCGAGATGCTGACAATTTCGGTCCGCGACCTAGAGCACGACGCGGACCTTGTCGACCGTGTCTTCGGGGCGACCGGAGACATCGTCTGGACGCGGGATTCCCAGGGTTTTCTTTACGTCGAGCAGGACGAGAGCCACCGCCCTTGCCGGGTAATGCTGCATCGCCTGGGGACCGCGCAGACTGACGACGTCGAGATCTTTGTGGAAGCCGACCCCGCCTGGTTCATCGGCATTGAGCCCACTCGTCTCGGTCGCGCGGCCATTATCTCGGTGCACGGCCACGACGCTTCGGAAGCCTTGGTTGTCGACCTCGATCATCCGACGACTCCTCCCCGGCTCGTCGCGCCGCGCCGCTCGGGGTTGCACTACGATGTGATGGATCACGGCGATCGCTTCTTTATCCGCACCAATGCGGACGCGCCCGACTTCAAGATTGTCGCCGCGCCACGCAACGCGCCGCAGGAGGCGAACTGGCGCGATTTCGTGCCCAAGCGCGATGCACGCTTCATCGCCGACGCAACGCTGTTCAAGAATCATCTCGTGCTTCTCATGCGCGAGATGAGCCGGCCGCATCTCGTTGTCTTCGACTTGAAAAACGGGGAATCGCACGAGATTGCGTTCGACGAGGAGACCTATTTTCTGAGGCTCGAGCCGGTCTACGAATTCGACACTTCGCTGATCCGCTTCAGCTACGCGTCGCCGGCGACGCCGCAGGAGACCTACGACTACGATGTCGTCACGCGGCGCCGAACGCTCGTGAAGCGGCAGACGATGCCGCGCGGCTTCGATCCGAAGGCCTATGTCGCGCGACTGGTCTTTGCCCCCGCCGAGGATAGCGAGAGCGTGCCGGTGTCGCTGCTCTACAAGCGGGGCGTGAAGCTCGATGGGTCAGCGCCGCTGTTCATCACCGGCTACGGCGCCTACGGCTATGCGGCCGAGGCGAGTTTCGCGACCAACCGCTTCTCGCTGGTCGACCGCGGCTTCTTGTTTGCGATCGCCCATGTGCGCGGCGGCACCGACAAGGGCTGGAATTGGTACGAGGACGGCAAGCTTGGCAAGAAGCCAAACACCTTCGGCGATTTCCTGGCCGTCGTCCGGTTTCTCGTCGCCGAGGGCTTTACCAGCGCGGGCCGGGTCGTGGCGCAGGGCGGCAGCGCCGGCGGCTTGCTGATGGGCGCGATCGCCAATATCGCGCCCGATTTGTTCGCTG
>JGI12659J15293_10000610_pt1 | contig 11695 bp, 8 predicted proteins | sample JacPinW_OM2H0_O1_FD_15293 | JGI IMG/M metagenome (IMG submission 15293) | reverse complement strand
TTGTGAAGCTCCAGCCTCAAGGGCCGGGTGGCCCAGGCAGGATCGAGCTCCTCCCGCAACGCATAGGCGTGTTGCAGTCGCCCGAGGGTTTCGAGCGAGGGCTGGGTCGATGACGGCATGGCGGCGAGGAGTGGGAGGCCTTCGCCATCCCACACGACGCCACGGGACAGGACGAACTCCCCGTCCTCCCAAAGGGTCTCGGGCACGTGTCGGGACGAAGCCGTCACGGCGCAGGCCTCTTTGATCTCGTCATCCGACGACGCCGAGCGAGTCCTGAAAAATGGCCGGCGGCGGCGCTCGACGCAGCGTGATCGACGTCGTAATAGAGAGCCAATCTCTTAGTCGTACGCAGAATTACGCGCAAGGTATTGTCACATCGCCGTGCAGCGAGCGCGAAACGTCGGCGCCTTAGGAATTGTCATGCCGCTCTTCGCCGATCAAGGATCGCAGCGACGCTTCATATGACCTCCGTTCCCGGGCGGTCCCCGATCGCGCAAACACAAATTGTGGCGCAACCGGTTGCCCTGTCGGCAGAGCCGAGCCGCCACCGCCTTGGTTTCGGGGTGGGTTATCCATGAGCCCCTTTGCCCATTGCGCGGCCCAAGCGGAAATTCAGTCTGCGACTCTAGCCCTCGCACCGTCGTCAGACGTTGCGTTGACGACGTAGAGCGAAGAGAAGGAGACCACGGCCACAGAGACTCGGCATGCTGAAATTCCGCCAACCTGAGTTTCTGTTCAAGGAATTATCGTTTCTCGACCACTTCGCCGCAGATGCAGCGGCTGATCTTGTCGTAGAGAGCTTGGAAGCGGTAGCCGGCTGCTGCGCCAGAATTCCTCTGTTCCCTCACCGTCAGTGGGTAGTTGCGCCGCCTGGGGCACTGGTAATCGGTCGTCTCAGCAAGCCGTGCAAATGCTGTTGTCGATACGGTCATTCTGCTGCCTGATTGCGCGGTCGAGCGGCGTGGCGCCCGACGGCTGCGAAACCCCGGGCCGTGGGACGGTTGCGCTGGNCCCGGTAATATAGTCCTGCCTGAGAAGCTGCCCCGGCGTCGGGTTGCTCAGTTCAGGGGCGACGAACCCGGCGTCGCTTTGGGCATTGGCCGCAACGCCCGCTCTCAGCGCGGTAAAGGTGATGACGATAAGCGCAATTCTTAGCATTGTATCCTCCTGCTCAACGACCATTGCCGGGAACGAGTTACGTTCCAGAGCGCCCGCTGACCTTCTCTTCCAACGTTCTGGCGGCAGTGCCGGTTTCACCCCTCCTGGGCCTGCATGCCATTCGCGATCCGGCAGGCTCAGAGTCAGATGATCCCGGGCTCCAGCTAGGCGCTATGAAAGCTTAATCCGAGCATTGCGAACCGGTCCATCATCCTGATGTTGATTTGAGGATCGCCTTGGTTGGAGTATGATATACTCTAGTTTAGAGGGCGGTGTTCAGTCAGGCGAGGAGCTACGAGGTGTCTATTGCCTGCCCACGGGGTATCAATTAATCGAATAGTGAATATAATTAATATCCGCCGGCCCTTAGCCACGATCGTGTTTAGAGATCGGGGTAGCTTCTTATGCGACAACGTTATCTTCAGATGCGATCATAGTCATTAGGGCGTGACGGTGAAGACCGCGCCACGATCGTCCCTCGAAATGGTTGAGGCGAGTTCCTCCTTCAGCTGTGGATCCATCTGCTCGCAGACCCGGCGCGTCTTGATGGGCGCCGCGAGAGTGTCTTCACATCGGCCAACAATTCACCTGCGCGATCCTCTGAACTTTTTCCGCCCACCGGCAAGATCAAAGTTAGAGCGCGCTCAGCGGAAGCGACTTCCGATTTTGCTCGTAGTCCATCGCGTTTCCGCACATTGCGCAAATCTATCTGGTGCCCGCTGATATAATACCAAAGTATAAAGCTCGTCCGACCAATACGACACTCAACCCAACCCCTGAATAATGGAGCAGTCCATCTCGGTTGGTCTAAGTTGTCATCGTGGGATTGCAGCAACTTCTCTGGTGTCGTCGCCAGGTAGAGTGCCGCGTAGTGATACCTCGCTAGCGGAGGACCAATCGTGGGCATAGTTCGCTTTGCGCTGAAGTTTCCATACACCTTCTACGTGCTGGCGATCTTCATCGTGTTTCTCGGTGTCACCGCCATCACGGTCATGCCGGAGGACATCTTCCCGGAGATCAACATTCCGGTGGTATCGGTGATCTGGCAGTACACTGGCTTGACCACGCCGGAGATGGAGCAGCGAGTCTCGACCTACAGCCAGTACTCGATCAGCTCCAATGTAACGGGCATCAGAGACATGGAGGCGCAAACCCTCAACGGACTCGTGGTACAGAAGATTTACTTTCAGCCCAACGTCAATCTCGACCTCGCCATCGCGCAAATCGTCTCGGGGACGAATTCAATCCGCGCCCTGATGCCGGCCGGCATCGAGCCGCCGATCGTCGTAGCGTACAACGCCTCGAGCGTTCCGGTGCTGCAGCTCAGCCTGACTTCCGACCGCCTCGACGAGCAGAAGCTCTACGATTACGGGCTCTACAACCTGCGCCAGCAGCTTGCGCCGGTGCCGGGCGTGACCTTTCCGACTCCCGACGGCGGCAAGTACCGGCAGATCATGGTCGACATCGACCCGGTCAAGCTCCAGGCCACGGGCCTGACCCCGACGGACATTGTGAACGCGGTCAACGCTCAGAATCTAACCTTGCCGTCCGGTCTCCAGAAGATCGGCGACACCCAATACACGGTGCGCACCAACGCGATGCCCACGGCCATCGCCGACCTCAATGACATTCCGATCAAATACGTCAACGGGCGGACGGTCTTCATCAGGGATGTGGGCCAAGTGCACGACGGCTGGGCGGTGCAGCAGAACATGGTCCGCGAGAACGGCGTGCGCGCCGTCCTGCTCAGCGTCATCAAGAACGGCGACGCCTCGACAGTCGCGGTCGTCGATGGAGTCCGCAAAGCCCTTAAGATCGCGCGTGAGGCGGCGCCTCCTGGGCTCAGCATCAACGAGCTGTTCGATCAATCGAAGCTCGTCACCACGTCGATCACCGGCGTGCTCCGCGAGGGAGGGATCGCGGCTGGGCTCACCGGGCTCATGATCCTGCTGTTCCTCGGCTCGTGGCGGTCGACCCTGATCGTCCTGATCTCGATTCCCCTGTCGATCCTGACGTCGATCGTCGTCCTCTTCTTCCTCGGCGACACGCTCAACACCATGACGCTCGGCGGCATGGCGCTCGCGGTCGGCCTCCTGGTCGACGATTCGACGGTGACGATCGAGAACACCCACCGGCTGCGCGGCGAAGGGATGAGTCTCGCCGCGGCGACGCTGCACGGCTCCGCCGGCATCGCGGTCCCGACCATGGTCTCGACGCTCGCTGTCAGCTGCGTGTTCACCTCGGTCGTGTTCCTCGAAGGGCCGGCAAAATTCCTCTTCACCCCGCTCGGGCTCGCGGTCGTCTTCGCGATGCTGGCCTCTTATACGCTCTCGCGGACGCTGACGCCGGTGATCATGGGCCTCTTGCTCAAGGGCGAGCGCCATGGCGAGGGCTCTGAAGGCTGGTTCGCGCGGTTTCACGCCGGCTTCGACCGCGGCTTCGAGCGCTTCCGCCGCGGCTACGTTCGCGTGCTCGCGATCCTGTTCAAGCGGCGGTTCATCGTCCCGGTGGTCGCCGCGCTGATGCTCACGCTGGGAGGCGTGATGCTGACCGTGGTCGGCCGCGACTTCTTCCCCGCGATCGACGGCGGCCAGATCAAGCTCCACGTCCGCGCGCCGCCGGAGACCCGCATCGAAGCCACCGAGGGCGTCTTTCAGGATGTCGAGGACAAGATCCGCGAAATCATTCCGGCGCGGGATCGCGACCTTATCGTCGACGATTTCGGGGTGCCGCAACGACCTTACAACCTCGCCTTCACCGATGGCTCGACCATCAACGTCAACGACGGCGTGATCCTGATCTCGCTCAAGGAGGGGCACGCCCCGACCGCCGACTACGTCCGTAAGCTCCGCGAGGCGCTGCCGGCAGCGTTTCCGTCGGCGATCTTCTATTTCCAGGCCGCCGACATGACCACCCAGATTCTTAATTTCGGCTTGCCGGCGCAGATCGATGTTCGCGTGGTCGGCCCCGACCGCGCCACAAATGTGCCAGTGGCCAAGGAGCTGCGGCGCCGCATTGCGGGTATTCCCGGCATCGTCGACGCCCATGTGCAACAGGAGCTCGACGCGCCGGCGTTCATGGTGAAGATCGACCGGTCGCGGGCGCTGGAGCTCGGTCTCAACGCGGAGACCATCGCCAACGACGTCAACACCAGCCTCAGCTCCTCAGAACAGGTCTACCCCAATTTCTGGACCGACCCGGCAAACGGGATTCCCTACTACTTCGCGGTCCAGACGCCCGAGCATCTAGAGAGCTCGCTCGTCCAGCTGGGCAATACGCCGGTGTCCACCCAGATCGCCTCCAATGGCCCGATACCAGTACCAGGGCTCCACAGCAACGCCACCGATGGCCCGATACCAGTGCCAGGGCTCCTCAGCAACGTGGCGACGATTCACCGCGAAAGCGTTCCGACCAATCTGAACCAGAGCAACATCCAGCCGGTCTACGACATCTACGCCAGCGCGCAAGGCCGCGATCTCGGCAGCATTTCGGGCGACATCGACAAGATCGTCGCCGAACTCCAGAAGGAGCTCAAGCCCGGCAACACCATCCAGGTTCTCGGCCAGATCCAGGACATGAATGAATCCTTCCGGGATCTGGGCATCGGGCTCCTGTTTGCGTCCGTGTTCGTCTATCTGCTCATGGTCGTCAACTACCAGAATTTCGGCGATCCCTTCGTGGTGATCCTGGCGCTGCCGGCGACCTTGTGCGGCATCGTCACGATGCTGTTCATCACCGGCACCACGCTCAGCGTCCCCTCGCTGATGGGTGCGATCATGGCGGTCGGCGTCGCCTCGGCGAACTCCATTCTGCTGGTCACCTTCGCGCGCGAGCAGCAGCTCAAAGGCAGGAGCGCGTTCCGGGCCGCCCTTGACGCGGGCCATACCCGGGTCCGGCCGGTGCTGATGACGGCGGCGGCCATGGTCGTCGGCATGATCCCGATGGCGATCGGCGCCCCCGGCGAGGAACAGAACGCGGCGCTGGCGCGCGCGGTGATCGGGGGGCTCCTGTTTGCGACCCCAACCACCCTGCTCGTCGTCCCCTATCTCTTTGCCATGTTGCGCAAGCGCAACGACGGCGTCGCAGTCTATGGCATATTCGAGGACCTCCCCAATGACTGATCTCGGCCTCCCCAATTGGAATAACGTGATCCACCTGAATCAACAGGACCGTCCCGCAGTCGAACGCGAGCCCTCGCCGAATTCCTCGAAGGGGAGGAGCGAGACCGGGAACGCGCCGAAGCAGCGCCGACGTCGCCGATGGGGTGGGCGACTGTTCGCGCTTGGCGGATTTCTATTGCTCGCTGGCGGCCTCTCGCTCGGCGCGCGGGGAAACTATTCGCAACAGCGACAGGTCACGGCCACCGCCGAGCAGGAGCGCGATTTCGTGCCCAGCTTGCGCGTCGAGACGGTCGCGGCGAGCCCCGGAACAATGTCGGTGACCTTGCCGGGCACCACAGCGGCATTCGATGACGCGAACATCTATGCCCGCGCCACCGGCTATATCGCCAAGCGCAATGTCGACATCGGCGATCACGTCAAACAGGGCGAGCTGCTGGCGGAGCTGGCGGTGCCGGAGCTCGTCGACCAGATTCACCAGAACGAGGGGACCCTCTCTCAGTTCAGTTCGACGCTGGAGCAGGCGGTGGCCAACCTAAAGCTCGCGCAGGTGACCTGGGACCGCGACCGGCCGCTGGTTCACGAAGGCTGGGTGACCCAGCAGCAGGGCACCGTCGACGTGCAGACCGTGAAAGCGAACGCGTCCGCGGTCGCCGCCGCGCAGCAGAACGTCACGGCGCAGGAGAACCTGCTCAGGATGCTCCGTCAGAACCGGGACTACGCCTTGGTCGTCGCGCCGTTCGACGGCGTGATCACCCAGCGCAACGTCAACGTCGGCAGCCTGGTGCAGGGCAACGTCACCGGCGGGACCTTCATGTTCCAGATGCAACAGACGGACCCGATCCGTTTCTGGGCCTACGTGCCTCAGGACGCGGCCTTCGGCGTGGCGCCCGGCGTTGACGCGATCGTGCGCGTGCCCGAACTCCCCGATCGCGAGTTCCCGGGCAAGGTGACCCGGATCGCCGACGCGCAGGAGAGCGGCACGCGCACGCTTCTGACCGAGATCGACCTGCCCAATCCGGACGGCGCGCTGCGCGCCGGGGTCTACTGCTTTGTCGAACTCAAGATTCCGCGCAAGACGCCGTCGTTTGTCGTGCCCGCCGAGGCCATCATCTTCAACCGCAACGGCCTGCAGGTCGCGGTCCTCGAAGATGGCAAGGCGAAGATCCGCAAGGTGACAGTGACGCGCGACATGGGCACGCAGGTGGAAGTGGACGCCGGAGTCAAGGCGGGCGACCAGGTCATCCTCAAACCGCCCGTCAATCTTCGCGACAACGACAAGGTGCGTGTGGCCGCGCAATGAAGCGGCCAGCCATTCAACCAAGAGGAGCCGGACCATGCGCTCGCTTTTCGCTGGAATGATTATGCTGTCGGCGTCAATGGCCGTTGTGGATACTGCGCGAGCGCAGATCCACCCCGAAAGACCGCCCGGCCATGGATCTATGCAGGCTCAGATCAGTCATCGGCAGCCAACCCAGGATGAGCTGCAACCGACCCAGGATGAACTTGAGAAGATCGACGAGGACAATCAGCTGCTCAATCTGCCGGCAAGCCAGGATGATATTACTGGCGCCGGCCAGGCCCCGTGGCTCAATGGTGAAATCAGGGATGTCTGCCCAAGTTGCGGGAGCGCCGAGGATGCGCTTCATCAGTGGTCGTGGCCGATCTACAACGGGTTCAATCACCAGCCCACCCAAGATGAGCTGAGAGCGTTGCATCAGCAGGATATACGCGCGATCAAGGGGACCGACCGACTATACGATCGGCTCATGTCGAAAGAGTAACCAGATTCTCGACCAACGCCCCGCAGGCGTGCCTTGAAATCGCCGAGTTCGAGGACGGTCTGCGGATCGGCGTGGGGTCGCTATGAATGGTGGTGGCATCTAGCCAATAAAGGCTCTCACGCCGCCCTTCGTCAGTTCGTAACCCATCGGATTCGCTCAATCCGCTTTGTGCGCAGAAGCAAGCAGTACCGGTGAGATCTTGGGCGCTGTGTGACAGTCCTGCACGGCACGGCGTTGATCGCTCGCGAAGACGACTTTTAACTTAAGACAAGCGCGCTAAGCGGAAGCGGTTTCCGATTTTGGCCTTAGTCCATTAGGTCTCCGTGGACTGCGCAAATCTATCTCGCATGCTGATATAATACCAAAGTATAGAGCTCCTCCTACCAATACAATGCTCATAGCAACTCCCGTAGGATGGAGCAGTCCGTCACGGTCGGTCTACGCTGTGATCGTCACGAAGGCAGAAGGCCATGTTAGCCAAGTCGATGCCCATTCCTGGTTGGTTTCCCGTTGGATGAGACACTGTGCTCCCCTCACGGCTTGTTAGCGAGAGCCACCTGAATGTCCCCAATCAGGAGTTCGACTGTCATGATGACAATGGAAAAGGCGCAAAGAATCCTTGGCGCTGGGATCGTGAAGGCGAAGGAAATCGGCCAGCCGATGAATATCGCGGTCGTTGATGCAGGCGCCAATCTCACGGCTTTCGCGCGCATGGATGGGGCGTGGCTTGGCAGCATCGACATCGCCATCAACAAGGCCTTCACTGCGAAGGCCTTCGATATCTCGACGCTGGAGCTTGGCCGCAACAGCCAGCCGGGAGACCAATTCTTCGGCATCCACGTATCCAACCACGCCCGGGTAATGGTTTTCGCGGGTGGCATTCCCATCAAGGCGAACGGCCAGATCGTGGGCGCCGTCGGCGTCAGCGGCGGCAGCGGCAAACAGGACCAGGCGGTCGCCGAGGCAGTTGTCGCGGCGTGGTCATAGTGTCGTGGGCTGGACAAGTCTCTCGGGGGAACGGCGAAGCGGACAGAAGCGGAGTTTCGCAATGATGACACTCCCAATCTCGCAACCTATTCGTCGCGGCCAGGTGGAGGGTCCGACCGGTTCTATCCGGTCATCCGGCTGGCTTCGGGTGCTCCTGACAGGCGCATCGCTCCTGCTTTACCCGGCCTTGGCCGCAGCAGAGATGCCTACTGTGCCAGCGTCAGCGGCGCCGCCCGATGACGGTCAATGGACAATGCCGGCGAAGAACTACGCAGCCACGCGATTTTCTGCACTCGATGAAATCAATGGCGCCAATGTGAGCAATCTCCAGGTCGCCTTCGCCTTCTCAACCGGCGTCGATCACGGGCAGGAAGCGGCGCCGATCGTGGCGAACAACACAATGTTCATTGTGACGCCATATCCGAACATCGTCTTTGCGCTCGATCTCACCAAGCCCGGCGCGCCGATCAAATGGTCGTATCGGCCATATCCAGCCGCGGCATCGCAGGGCGTGGCGTGCTGTGACGTCGTCAACCGTGGCGCAACCTACTCGGATGGCAAGGTCTTCTTCAACACCCTCGACGACAACACGATCGCGTTGGACGCAGAGACCGGCAAGGTCATCTGGAAGACCAAGCTGGGCGACATCAATACTGGTGAAACGATCACCATGGCGCCGCTGGTCGTGAAGGGAAAGGTGCTGGTCGGCGACTCTGGCGGCGAGCTCGGCGTGCGCGGCTGGTTGGCGGCGCTTGATGCCGCTACTGGCAAGATCCTCTGGCGGGCCTACGCCACCGGGCCGGACAGGGACGTGCTGATCGGCCCCGGATTCCACTCGTTCTACCCTTCGGACAACGGCGCTGACCTCGGCGTCACGACATGGCCAAGTGACGCGTGGCAGACTGGCGGGGGAACGATGTGGGGATGGATCGCTTACGATCCCGACCTGAACTTGATCTATTACGGCACCGGCAATCCTGGCCCGTGGAACCAGGAGCAGCGTCCGGGCGACAACAAATGGACCACGACGCTATTCGCGCGCGATCCCGATACCGGCGCGGCCAAATGGGCATTGCAGTATAACCCGCACGACGAGCACGACTACGACGGGATCAACGAGCAGATCCTGGTCGACATGAATGTGGACGGCAAGCCGCGCAAGGTGTTGCTACATCCTGACCGCAACGGTCATCTCTACGTGGTCGACCGCGAGAACGGCGAGCTCGTCTCGGCCGAGCCTTACGGCAACGTCAATTCCGTTCTCCGCATCGATCTCAAAACCGGTCGACCCGTCATGAACCCGGACAAGCTCACGAGGGTCGGCGTCGTAGTCCGCGACATCTGCCCGACGGCGTCCGGCCTCAAGGATTGGAATCCATCAGCCTTTTCGCCGCTGACCGGGCTCATGTACATACCTCATGAAAACCTCTGCATGGATTGGAAGAGCAGGTCCGTCAGCTACATCGCTGGCACGCCGTTCGTCGGCGCGGAGGTCGTGAGCAAGCCAGGCCCGGGCGGTAATCGCGGCGAATTCACAGCATGGGATCCAGTAGCGGGCAAGGCGGTCTGGACCATCAAGGAGGACCTACCGCTGTGGAGCGGCGCGATGGCCACCGCGGGCGGACTTGTCTTTTACGGGACCATGGATGGCTGGTTCAAAGCCGTCGACGCCAAAACAGGCGAACTCAAATGGCAGTTCAAGACCGGCTCCGGGATCATCGGCCAGCCCGTGGCCTATCACGGGCCGGACGGCCACGAATATGTCGCCATCCTGTCGGGGGTAGGCGGCTGGGCGGGCGCCGTCGTCGCCGGTGACCTTGACCCGCGCGATCCGACCGGCGCGCTCGGCATGATCGGCGTTATGGCAGATCTCAAGACGAAGACCGCAGCCGGAGGGACGCTCTATGTGTTCGCGCTTCCGAAGTCCTGAGCGATGGGAGGCCATCGCGCGGCTCCTGTCGATCGCCCTTACCGCGGTGCTTGTCTTCGCCGCCAACAACGCAGGAGCGCAACAAGACACTGCCCCAAGCGCGGGTCGCGGACCCAACGAGGTTTCCGTCACTAGCCTCTTTCCCAACGGCGCTACTCCGCCCCGCCCGCCGGACGCGATCGGAAAGCGGTTCGAGGGAAACAAGTTCGCCATCGCGGACGGCGAACAGCTGTTTAACCAAATGAACTGTACGGGCTGCCATTTCAACGGCGGTGGTGGCATGGGCCCTGCGCTGATGTCCGGTCATTGGCGCTATGGCGAACGGATAGAGCAGATCTATGAGTCCATCGCACAGGGCCGTCCGAACGGCATGCCATCCTGGCAGTTTGTGTTGGGGCCGACGCAGATATGGGATCTGGCGGCATACGCGAAGTCGCTGTCCGTGCCCGCTCCCTCTTCGGCGTCGCAAACCGCCGCGCCGGACACGAGTGTCAAGCCATGAAGCGCCGCCGGCGTCTCCGTGTCATCGCATCGGCGGCGTCCGTGATGATCGGGGCCGCTGCCGCTGATAGCGCTGCGCTTCGCGTCTGTGCCGATCCCAACAATCTCCCGTTTTCGGACCAGGCCGGCCGCGGTTTCGAGAACAAGATCGTAGGGCTGATTGCACAGGATCTGGGCTCGACCGTCGACTATACGTGGTGGGCCCAACGGCGCGGCTATGTCAGGCACACGCTGAAGGCGGACGTCTGCGACATCTGGCCTGGCGTCGCGAGCGGCGCCGAGATGATGACGAGCACCCGGCCGTACTACCGCTCGAGCTATGTATTCGTGACGCGCGCCGATCGCGGACTGCACATCGCCTCGTTTGACGATCCACAGCTTCGCAATCTCATTATCGGTGTGCAGATGGTGGGCTCCGACGCGATGAACACGCCGCCCGCACATGCCCTTGCCCGCCGTGGCATCGTCCAGAACGTACGCGGCTTTATGCTGTACGGCGATTACCGCCAGCCGCATCCGCCATCAGCGATCATCGATGCGGTCGAGGACGGCGATGTCGACGTCGCCGTGGTTTGGGGCCCGATGGCCGGTTACTTCGCCGCACAGGGTTCCAAACCGTTGACCATCGAGCCGGTCCAGCCTTCGGGCGACGGCATGGAATTGCCGATCGCGTTCTATGTTTCGATGGGGGTCCGCCGCGGCGACAATGCGCTGCTGCAACGCCTTGATGATTCACTCGAGCGAAACCACGCTGCCATCTCGGCGATTCTCGCCGATTATCACGTGCCGATTCTTCCAGACCCCTTTGCACCGCGCTGAGACGGTTCGCAATTCTTCGGAGCACACCAGAGGTTTGTTATGAGCAAAAATCGCGGCGTCGTCTACACCAAGCCAGGAGAAGTTCAGGTTCAGGACATCGCCGATCCCAAACTCGAGAACCCGCAAGGCCGCAAGATCGACCATGGTGTGATCCTGAAGGTCGTTTCGACCAATATCTGCGGATCCGATCAGCACATGGTGCGCGGCCGCACAACAGCGCCGGCAGGGATGGTGCTCGGCCACGAGATCACCGGCGAGGTGATCGAGAAGGGTTCGGATGTCGAGATGATCGCGTTGGGCGACCTGGTCTCGGTGCCGTTCAACGTCGCCTGTGGGCGATGCCGGGCCTGCCGGGAGACGAATACCGGCGTGTGCCTGACGGTCAATCCTGGCCGCGG
>JGI12659J15293_10000608_pt1 | contig 11702 bp, 6 predicted proteins | sample JacPinW_OM2H0_O1_FD_15293 | JGI IMG/M metagenome (IMG submission 15293) | reverse complement strand
ATCGGGCGCGCTGGGAACAGCCGATCATTCATGGATCTTCCCCCTGCCCCGAGGCCGTCGATCCGAGGCGGAGATCGTTCTGGGAGGCCCTTCGCCGGCGGCTTTCGGTACCCTGGCGCTTGACATGCCGCGAGGGAAGCGCATCCCGCGCCGAAAATCTGAAAAGCGGATTTTACAACAATTGCTTTACAAATAGCAGAATCCCGTGCTATACCTTTCCCCTGTCGCCGGATCGAACTCGCACCTGGTCGCGGGTATCAGGAAGGGAAGGCGTGAGACTTTTCGAGCCGCCCCTGAGCCTGGAGGAAAATTTTTATTTGAATCGGCCGTAACCCATTGAAAAGGCCCGATTCCAAAAAATAAACGCTAGTAAACGCTAGCTCTTTTACTAGCGTTTATGCGCGTTTATTAGCGTTTATTGGCGTTTATTGTTGGGATCGGCTCGGAGGCTGAGCCGCGCGGCTCGCCAGCGGTCGACGCGCGCCCCCGGAATCTCCACCTTTTTACCCCTTGCGCTCGGGCGATTGTTCTGCAAATGTTCTGACCCATCGGCAAGCCCGGGCGGGGGGCGGACATGGTGGCGCGCGTATCGACGGTGGCCTTTGAGGGCGTGGAGGCCCGGCCGGTCGACGTTCAGGTGCAGATCGCCGCAGGCACCGTCGCCTTCACCATCGTCGGCCTCGGCGACAAGGCGGTGGCCGAATCGCGCGAGCGGGTGCGCTCGGCTTTGGTCGCCTCGGGCCTCGCGCTTCCGGCCAAGCGCATCACCGTCAACCTCGCGCCGGCCGACATGCCGAAAGAGGGCAGCCATTACGACCTGCCGATCGCGCTTGCGGTGATGGCGGCGATCGGCGCCATTCCGCCCGACGCGCTCGACGGCTTTGCGGTGATTGGGGAACTCGCGCTCGATGGCGCGATCAGCGCCGTCGCCGGCGTGCTGCCGGCGGCGATCGCCGCCAACGCCGCCGGCAAGGGCCTGATTTGTCCCGCGGCGTGCGGGCCTGAAGCGGCGTGGGCTTCGATCGATCTCGAGATTCTCGCGCCCCGCTCGCTGATCCAGATCGCCAACCATTTCAAGGGCGCGCAAGTGCTGTCCCGCCCAGAACCTGCGCTACGCGCCTCGGGCGGGCCTCAACCGGACCTGCGCGACATCAAGGGCCAGGAGAGCGCCAAACGCGCGCTGGAAGTCGCGGCGGCCGGCGGCCACAATCTTTTGATGAGCGGCGCGCCGGGCGCCGGAAAATCGATGCTGGCCGAGCGTCTTCCGTCGATCTTGCCGCCGTTGACCCCGCGCGAACTCCTCGAAGTGTCGATGATTCATTCGGTCGCGGGCGCGCTGGCCGGCGGCGCCCTGACCGACCGGCGCCCGTTCCGAAGCCCCCATCATTCCGCCTCGATGCCGGCTTTGGTCGGGGGCGGCGCGCATGCCAGGCCCGGCGAGATTTCGCTCGCCCACAATGGTGTCCTGTTCCTCGACGAATTGCCGGAGTTTCAGCCCCAGGTTCTGGATAGCCTGCGCCAACCGATCGAGACCGGCGAAGTGGCGATCGCGCGCGCCAACCATCGCGTCGTCTATCCGGCGCGGTTTCAATTAATCGCGGCGATGAACCCATGTCGGTGCGGCATGGCCAACGAACCCGGTTACGCCTGCAAGCGAGCGCCAAACGACCGGTGTGTGGCGCAATATCTGGGCCGCCTGTCCGGTCCGCTCCTCGATCGGTTTGATGTGGTCGTGGACGTGCCGTCGGTCTCGGCCGCCGATCTGATGACCCCGCCGCCGCGCGAGGGCTCGGCTGAGGCGGCCGCCCGGGTGGCGTCGGCGCGCAAGATCCAGCTCGCGCGTTATGCCGAACTCGGCCTGGACGGCGTCGTTTGCAACGCCCGCGCGCCGGCCAGCGCCATCGAGGAGATCGCGGAAGCGGACGCAGCCGGTCTGGCGCTGTTGCGCGACGCCGCCGAGCGGCTTCGTCTTTCGGCGCGCGGCTACCATCGCGTGCTTAAGCTCGCTCGCACACTCGCCGACCTTGACGGCGGCGGCCCGACCCGCCGCGTGCATCTCGCCGAAGCGCTCTCTTACCGGGGCGCGCCCGACCGCGCGGCCGCTGCGGCATAAAGAGCGGTATCCACAAATGCATACAATTCGGCCGAATTCCGCAAGGGAACCGCAACAGCCGCCTGAGACCATGGATCGCATAGCCGAATGGCGTAGGGCCGGGCTAAGCGGGACGACAAATGGATTTTGGCGCCGGTTTGGCGGACATCGCGGCTCACGCGTTATGCCTACAGGCGGGCGCGGTCGCGGCTTTGGCCATAGCGCTTGCCGCCGCCGTCGCCCGCGCTCGGGGCCAAGCGGGCGCGCGCGCAGCGCGGATTTCGGCTGAGAACGACGGGTTGCGCGACGAACTCTGGCGGCTCAAGGAAACGGCAAGCGCACGTGACCGGGCAGAGGCGGCGAGCGAAGCCAAATCGCGCTTTCTGACCACGATGAGCCACGAAATCCGAACTCCGATCAGCGGTATTCTCGGCATGGCCGATCTGTTGCGGGAGGCATCGCTCGATCCGGAGAATGCAAGCTATGTTGAAGCGATCCGCGGCTCGGGAATCGCGCTGATCGCGCTGATCGATGAAATCCTCGATCTTGCAAAGATAGAGGCGGGCCGCTTCGATCTCGTCGTCGAGACGGTCGATCTGCGCCGGCTCACCGAGGGCGTGGTCGAACTGCTCGCGCCACGCGCCCAGAGCAAAGGCATCGAGATCGCGGCCTCGTTCAGCGCCGCCGCGCCGCGCTTCGTTCGCGCCGATGGCTTGCGCCTGCGCCAGGTCCTCACCAACCTCGCCGGCAATGCGGTCAAATTCACCGACCAGGGCGGCGTCTGTGTGACGGTCGAGCGCGGCAAAAACGGCGCGGCGCGGTTCTCGGTGATCGACACCGGGCCCGGAGTGCCGGCGGAGCGTCAGGCGGCGATTTTCGATAGTTTCGAGCAGGGCGACGGCTCGCACGCGCGCCGCTTCGAGGGCGCGGGGCTCGGGCTGGCGATCTCGCGCGAGCTTGTCGGCCTCATGGGCGGCGAGGTGACGCTGGCCGACAATCCGGGCGGAGGATCGATTTTCGCCTTCGCCGTCCGCCTGCCGGAATGCGCGGCGACCGCACCACTCGCCGCTCTGGAAACGAGGCGTCGCGCTCCCGACGGGACCCGCGCGCTCATTATCGCCGATTCGCCCTTCGAGGCTCCGGCCATGGAAGCCCGGCTCGTGGAAGCGGGCGTCACCGTAGACCGCGCCCACGGCCTGGACTCCGGCCTGGAAGCGTTGAGCGGGTCGCGGAAACCCGACGTCGTCATTGTCGATTGCGCGCTTGGCCCCGAGGCGACCAACCAGTTGGCTGAAGCCGCGCGCGTGTCCGGTGTCAAGCGCAGTCTCGTGCTGTTTTCGCCGTTCGAACGGCGGGCCTTCGGGCAGACGGCGCTCAAAGGTTTCGACGGTTGGCTAGTCAAGCCCGTCCGCGCGCGCTCGTTATTCGAGCGCGTGGCGTGGGATTTTGAACCCGGCGTTAGCCCTCTATCCCGCCGCACCCCAGCGCCCTCAAGCCGCCGCGCCCTCGTCGCTGAGGACAACGATATCAACGCTCTGATTACTCAAAAAGCATTGCGCCGGTTGGGGTTCGAGGTCTTTCGCGCAATCGACGGAGAGGAGGCGCTGCGTCTGGCATCGCCGATCGCCCCGCTCGAGTCGCGTCCGTTCGACATCATACTGATGGATCTCAAGATGCCGGGACTCGATGGATACGAAGCCACGCGCCGTTTGCGGCGGCTCGAGGCCGCCTGCGGCTGGTCGCCCACGCCAATCATCGCGCTGACCGCCAACGCTTTCGACGAAAACAGAGGCTCTCCCTCGGAGCCCGGATTTGACGCGTTCCTCGTCAAGCCCGTCGAGTTCGGCGCCCTAGCGGGGACCGTGGAGCGGGTTTGCGCGGCTCACACGGCGCCACGGCGCGGGCGCTTGCGGGCATCATTGAGGCGTCCCTGAGCGGCCAAACCGCTCGTCCTCAAAGCGGAAGATCTTGAAAGCGCCTTCGCTCTACGCCGTCTTGTCGATCGGACTTCCATGAATCCGATGATTGTTGCGTGGGAGAAAGCGGCCGCGCCTCTCCGAAGCCGTCGCCTTGCCATCCCTGTCTCGCCGCACTAGACGGAAAACGCTCGTCCGCCGGGAGTTATCGCGCAGTCGAGCCGGAATTTCCTTCTTGTGCCGGCGATCGTGGTTAAGCTTCCCCCTCTCGACCGTTTCAACCGCATCGTCGTCAAAGTCGGCTCATCGCTCCTGGTCGACGGCGCCCTCGGCGCCGTCAGGCGCGTGTGGCTCGAAGCGCTCGCCTCGGATCTTGCCGCCCTGCATGAGCGCGGCGCGAGTGTGGCCGTCGTGTCCTCTGGTGCGATCGCGCTTGGCCGTACAATCGCCAATCTCCCCAAGCGGGCCCTGAAGCTCGAAGACAGCCAGGCTTCTGCGGCGATCGGGCAGATCGCGCTCGCGAGCGAGTGGTCGCGCGCGCTCGCCGAACGCGGCATTGTCGCCGGCCAGGTGCTATTGACCTTGCAGGACACAGAAGAGCGCCGCCGTTATCTCAACGCCCGCGCGACTCTCGGCCGCCTCTTCGCAATGCGCGCCGTCCCGATCATCAACGAAAACGACACGGTCGCGACCAGCGAGATCCGCTATGGCGACAACGATCGCCTCGCGGCCCGGGTCGCCACAATGATGAGCGCGGACCTGCTGATCCTGCTTTCCGACGTCGCTGGACTCTATGATTCGCCGCCCCATCGCAACGCGCATGCGCGGCTGCTCCCTGTCGTCGAGCGGATCACGCCCGAGATCGAAGCGATGGCCGGCGGCGCGGCCTCCGAACTGTCGCGAGGCGGCATGCGCACCAAGATCGAAGCCGCCCGCATCGCGACCTCGGCCGGCGCTCACATGGTGATCGCCGACGGGCGCGTCGTCCATCCGATCGCCCGCGTCACCGAAGGTGGCGGCTGCACCTGGTTCCCGACGCCGTCGAATCCAATCGCGGCGCGCAAGATCTGGATCGGCGGGTCGCTGGAACTTAAGGGCGCAGTGTTTGTCGATGCCGGCGCCGCCGCTGCGCTCGCCCGCGGCAAAAGCCTGCTGCCGGCCGGGGTGATGCGCGTCGAGGGCGTGTTCACCCGCGGCGATTGCGTCGCCATCCGCGACGAGTGGGGGGCCGAGATCGGCCGCGGGCTCATCGCTTATGACGCGCTCCATGCCGAGCGGATCCGCGGCCGCAATTCGCGCGATATTGCGCATATCCTAGGGATCGCCGGACGCGCAGAAATGATCCATCGCGACGACATGGCGCTTTTCGGAGGCTGAGCGGCGCTGCGCGACTCCGCGCCCTTGGCAGGACGGAGCCCTCCGAGCATAAGTGGAATATGGGCTCGCTCGTCCGACGTCGGATCTTCCCAGTACCGCGCCCGGCGCTGATTGCGCTCGCGACCGTCCGTGCGCGTCTGCGCGCGACCGAATTCGGGATGACCGCGCTCGCGATTGGCGTCGGCGCCGCGGCCGGTTTGTGCGTCGCCGTGATGACCAGCGTCGTCAATGCCGCGCATGTGCGGATTTTCGGCATTCCCTTCGACGTTCGCCTCAGCGCCACCGAGCGCGTCGCCTCCCTCGCCGCGTTCGGCGGGCCGATGATAGGCGGCCTCTTGGTTGGCGCGATCGACGTCTGGCTCACTCGCTGGAAGGCGCCGCCGGCGGTTGATCCGGTCGAGGCCAACGCCTTGCGCGGCGGACGCATGTCGCTCCGCCAGAGCCTCCTTGTGGCGACGCAAACCCTGATCTCAAATGGCTGCGGCGCCTCAGTCGGGCTCGAGGCAGGCTATGCGCAAATCGGAGCGGGCGTCGCCTCGTACCTTGGGATGCGATCGCGTCTGCGCCGGCAGGATCTCCGGATGCTGGTCGGCTGCGGGGCAGGGGGCGCCATAGCGGCTGCGTTTGGCGCTCCGCTGACCGGCGCCTTTTACGCGTTTGAACTGATCATCGGCACTTATTCGCTCGCCAACGCGATTCCGGTCTTCGCCGCCACCCTTGCTGCGTCGCTCACCACGGAGGCGGTCATCGGCGCGCCTTACAACATCACGGCGCCCACGGTCGCTCCGTTGACGTTCGTCGACTTTGGCGCTCTGATCGGGCTTGGTTTGGTCGCGGCGGCGGTCGGCGTTGGCGCGATGCGGGTAGCGGCGTTGATCGAACGCGCGTTCCGCTGGGCAATCCCGTGGCGTCTGATTCGCCCCGTTGTCGGCGGCCTCATGGTCGGCGCGATGGCTCTCTACACCCCGCAGGTGCTCGGGGCGGGGCACGGCGCGCTGGGGCTCGATTTCTATTGGCCGATGACAGCGACGGCGTTGGCGACGCTCATCGTGCTCAAGCTGTTCGCCTGCCTCGTTTCGCTGGCGTCTGGCTTTCGTGGGGGAATGTTTTTCGCCTCGCTATTCGTCGGTTCGCTGCTTGGCAAGCTCTATTCGATCGGCGTCGATGCTTTGGCGCCGTCAATGGGCCTCGAGACCACGGCTTGCGTGTTGGTCGGCATGGGCTCCCTTAGCGCGGCGATCGTCGGCGGTCCCTTAACCATGACCTTTCTCGTGCTTGAGAGCACAGGAAACCTTGGTGTCGCCGGGGGCGCCCTCGCGGCTTCGATTGCGACCACCCTCGCGGTGCGGGCGACCTTCGGCTATTCGTTCACCACTTGGCGTCTGCATCTTCGCGGCGAGACGATTCGCGGCGGCCATGACGTCGGATGGCTGCGCGATCTGACCGTCGGGCGCATGATGGCGCCGGCCCCGCCGAAGTTTGCCGCCGATCAATCGGTTCGCGCCTTCCGCGAAGTCTATCCGCTTGGTAGCGCAAATGTCGTTGTCGCAATTGACCGGGATGGGCGATACCAGGGGCTGATCTACGTCCCCGAGGCGCATGCGCTCATCCTCGAAGATCGCGACGGGGGCCTGATCGCCTCGCTTGTTCATTTGCCGGCGACTGTCCTTCATCCGGATGACAATGTCCGTCGCGCGCTCGACGTCTTCGGCGCATCCCAGGCCGACACGCTCGTCGTCACCGCGCGCGGAACGGAGCAGGTGCTGGGGACACTGGGCGAGGCTTACGCTGCGCGCCGTTACGCCCAGGAGACCAACCTGGCGATGAAGGGGGTGCTGGGCGGGGGATGATGGAGTTTCCGCTGACGCGCCGAACATCGGCTCCCGTGAGATCGTCTCATTCGGCGCACCTTCGGGCACGTGATCACGTAATACGCCGGCTTGCGTGCTCCGCTCCCTTCGTTTAAAAACGTATCAGCGAGTGTCGCTGCCTGACGCCCAGGGGGCTCAACGAAGGGAGCGAGTCGTGCGAGCTGGATCATGAGTGTAAGCAGAGCGAAGTACGTCGTCTGCACCCCATGGGACGCTAAGTATTTTGATTTAGACATTTATACTTGGCATGATATACCTGATGGTTATTTTTTTAACTATTGGGTGAGAATTTTTAAAGAATTAGAAAAATGCTCGTCGCCAAGTGGATTTACCTTCTATTTGGTGTCGAATCATATTCTTGTGGATGAACTCCCGTCCTACGGAGACAAAGTCGTCGCAGTCGTTCGAAGCGACGAAGAGTGTTGGATCCCACCTTATCTGGCAAGGTTCGATACGTCTTCAAGACTTACGGATTCCAGCCCTGGTGCGGGGCTTCGCTGCATGGGCAGTCGCCAGCCTCGGTTCTGAAATGCGTCAGAGACTGGGGACTCTGGAGCTGGCACTACCTGTCGTATTTGCGTCAGAACGGCTTTTGCCTGTGCGAGGCGACAGAAAAATGGTGGTCCCGCTTGGTTACGCGCGGCAGACGGATCTCCCAGGCAAGCCTTTCGAAACGCGTCGCTACCTGGTTGGATTTCTCGGCAGCATTGAAAACAGGAATTATTCCCGGTTTTCGCCCAAGAGGTTGCTCGGGACGCCGAAATACGTCGCGCGCTCTCGGTTGGCCGCGGCTTTGCAAAAGCTGATCGCTTGGGCGCCCGACAAGGTGTTTTACGGCACAACCGCATCTTTCACGGAAAGCACGATGACGGGCGCCGGCGATCGCTATTCGGAAATTATGGCCGATACAAAGATTGCGTTGGCGCCGCGCGGGTCCTCGGTCGAGACCTATCGCTTCTTCGAAGCGATGCGTCAGGGCTGTGTCGTCATTTGCGATCGGCTTCCGCCACACTGGTTTTACGTCGGTTGCCCGGCTATACAGGTTGATGACTGGGGCGATCTGGAGGTCGAGGTTAAAGCGCTGTCGGCCGACCCGGAGCGCCTGGCGGATTTGCATCGCAAGTCTTTGGCCTGGTGGGAGGAGAAGCTCTCCGAGCGCGCCGTTGCCCAGGTGATTGCGACGTGTCTCGAGTCAAGCAACCGCCTCGAAGAGCCGGCGCGCTGATGAAATTTCTACCCTTTATTGGAGTAAGCAATGACCAAGCGCATTCTCGTGACTGGAGGGGCCGGATTTCTGGGCTCCCACCTTTGCGAGCGGCTCCTAAACGAGGGGAACGAAGTCCTATGCGTCGACAACTTCTTTTCCAGTACACGAGCTAATATTAGTCATCTGCTTAGTGATTCAAATATGGAACTATTGCGCCACGACATTACCTTTCCTCTCTATGTAGAGGTTGACGAGATATTCAATCTCGCATGTCCAGCGTCCCCAATATACTACCAATTTGACCCGGCCCAAACAACAAAAACAAGCGTCATCGGCGCAATCAACATGCTGGGGCTAGCGAAGCGCGTCAAGGCAAAGATTCTCCAGACGTCGACATCCGAGATCTACGGCGACCCCAGTGTGCATCCTCAAACTGAGGAATACTGGGGCAACGTCAACCCGATTGGCAGACGGTCCTGCTACGACGAAGGAAAGCGGTGCGCGGAGACCCTGTTCTTCGACTATCGGCGGCAGCACAATTTGGCGATCAAGGTCGTCCGGATCTTCAATACCTATGGTCCCCGCATGCATCCCAACGACGGTCGTGTCGTTTCGAATTTCATCGTACAAGCTTTGCGAGGCGAAGATATCACCATTTACGGAGATGGAATGCAGACGCGATCCTTCTGCTACGTGGACGATTTGATCGAGGCGATCGGCCGAATGATGGAAACGCCGTTTGACGTGACGGGTCCGATCAATATCGGCAATCCAGGCGAGTTCACTATGTTGGAGCTTGCCGAACTCGTTATCGAAATGACCGGCACAAAGTCCAAGATTCGCTTTGAGCCGCTCCCATCCGACGACCCGCGCCAGCGGCGGCCGGACATCTCAAAAGCGCAGGCGACCTTGGCATGGGCGCCGAAGACGCCACTGCGCGAGGGGCTGACGAAGACGATCGGCTATTTTGAAGGTGTTCTATCAGACAAAGAGCCCTCCCGACTGGAGCTCCGCCAGCTTAAGTAGTTCGTCCGGCAATCGGTCGCTGCCGCGCGCGGCGCGATCAAGGGACACGGCACTGTCGCGCGCAATGGACGCGCGTGAGCAGCCCGCCGAAGCAGCCCTTGAACACGCGGCCATAGCGCCGCACGTCAACAAGAGGCTAAAGTTGGCCTGAAATCGAGCCAGCAGGTTGAAGGAGCAGAGCGCGAGGCCGCCGGCGGCGACGCCCATGGCAAGAAACGTGAGCCATGGCGGAGCGCGGAACAGGCGGTTGAGAAGCTCAGGGGCGCCATCGGCTCACGCCCTTTCGAGTTCTCGACGACTCTGCCCCGTCGCCGCCGAGCCTCTTTCTTTCCCTCACGATGGCGGCTCCGTTACCAGCCGGTTCGAATTCGTCGACCGCCCGCGTCACCCGCTATTGCGCAAGCCTGCCGATATGCCGTTGATGGTGAGCTGGATTCCGGTCAACACCTTCTCGCTCGCCGCACGGAAACGATACAATTTCAGAAGCTCGACCTGCACGTGGTTGAGCGGATCGAGATAGGGAAAGCGGTTGCGGATTGAGCGGTCGAGCAGCGGATTGCTCTCGAGCAACTTAGACTGCTCCATGATTGCGTTGAGCGCGTCGACCGAATCGCGCCACTCGCCGGAGATTCGGGCGAAGATCTTCTCGCGCAAACTGACATCCTCGACGAGGCGCGCGTAGCGTGAGGCGATCGCGAGGCTGGACTTCGCCAAGACCATGTCCATGTTCGAGAGCTGGGTGCGGAAGAACGGCCAGCGGACATACATGGCCTTCAGGGCCTCGAGCCCGTCCTTTGGATGGGCGCCGATATAGGCCTTCACCGCCGAACCGAAGCCGAACCAGCCGGGCAGCATCAGCCGGCACTGCGCCCAGGAGAACACCCAGGGAATCGCGCGCAAATCCTCAATCGCTTGCGTTTTCTTCCGCGAGGCGGGGCGGGAGCCAATGTTGAGGCTTGCGATCTCGGTGATGACGGTCGAGGCCCAGAAATAGCGCACGAAGCCATCGGTCTCGTAGACAAGGCCGCGATAGGCCTTGTAGGCGGAAAGCGACAATTCCTCCATGGTCTCGAGAAAAGCCGGGTCGGGCGCGGGGCTCTCGTCTTGCAACAGCGTGGCTTCGAGCGTCGCCGAGGCGAGCGTCTCCAGATTGCGCCGCCCAACCTCTGGGTTCGAATATTTGCTCGATATGATCTCGCCCTGTTCGGTGATGCGGATCTGTCCCTGCACCGCGCCGCCCGGTTGCGCCAGGATCGCGTCATAGCTTGGACCGCCGCCGCGCCCGACCGAGCCGCCCCGGCCATGAAAGAGGCGGATGCGAACACCATGCTTCCGGAAGACTTCGACCAGGCCGATCTCCGCCTTGTAAAGCTCCCAGCCCGAAGTGACGAAACCGCCATCCTTGTTCGAATCGGAATAGCCGAGCATCACCTCCTGCTCGCGGTCCCGTGAATCGACGAGCTTGCGGTATTCGGGGAGTGACAGAAGCTTATCCATCACGCCAACGCAGTTGCGCAGGTCCTCGATCGTCTCGAACAGCGGTACGAGGGCGAGCGCCGACGACCCTTCGGCAGTGATCAATCCCACTTCCTTCAGGATCAGCGCCAGCTCCAGCATGTCGGAGACGCTGTCGGTCTTGGAGATGATCGAGGTTCGGATCGAGCCGGGGCCGTATTGGCTCCGGATATCAGCGGCGGCGCGAAACAGCGCGAGTTCGCCGGCCGTCTCCTCGCCATAGGCCATGAAAGGCGAGAACAGCGGGCGGGGCGAGACAAGCTCGCGACGCAGCAGCTCCACCCTCTCAGCTTCGCTCAGCGCGTTATAGTCGAGGCCCGGCGTCGCCGCGGCGAACAGCTCCGCGATCGTGCGCTCATGGACGTCCGAGTTCTGCCTGAGGTCGATGGGCGCGAGATGAAAGCCGAACACGTCCACGGCCCGCTGCAAGGCGCGCAGCCGCCCGCGCGCGACGATACCGGCGTTGGTCTGCTTCAGCGAGAGCGCGATGGTCGCGAGGTCGGCGCTGAATTCCGCCGCCGACGCATAGGGCGCCCGGTCGACGATCGGCTGACGTAGCGCGATCACATGGTCAAGCTCGCGCGCTGTCTTGGCGAGGCGCGAATACATTCCGGTGATGGCGCGACGGTACGGCTCCTTGCGACGGGCAGCGGCGGAATCGTCGGACGTGTCGGCAAGCGCGGCAAGCTCCGGACTCA
>JGI12659J15293_10000605_pt1 | contig 11720 bp, 10 predicted proteins | sample JacPinW_OM2H0_O1_FD_15293 | JGI IMG/M metagenome (IMG submission 15293) | reverse complement strand
GCTCGCGGCGCGCGTCGATCTTCGGGAACTTCCGCGGGCGGACGATGTTGGCCAATGTGGCAGGCCCGACTAGCGCGCCCTCCCATCGGCCCTCAAGCGTCGAGGTGGGCTCGGCTCCGTGGGCGAGCAGCGACTTCGCGCAGTCGAGCATTGGGTTGACGGAGGCGGAGATCGCGGCAGCGCCGAGCGTGACGTAGAACCCACGGCGCTCATCGGCGACGATTTTTATGCGGTGACGAATTGGCATTGAAGAAATTCCTTCGTTGTGGAGAAAGCGAGCGCCAGCGCTGCCTGGTGATGGGCTTCGAGGGTCTCTGATTGGTAGATTGATGCCGGGCGACTGGCGAAGCCGCGGGCGCGCCACTTCCGTTTCGTCCTCCGCCGCTAGTCAGTGAGGCAAGTTGCCCCACTGACGCTTCCGGCGCGATCTCCCCGCGTGCCGATCTTTTGAAAACGGAAGGGCGCCCGCTAGATGTCGCGCCGCTGGCGGCCGATCTCAGGTGGTTGGTTACGCGGCCCGGCGTTCTGCCATGGCCGCAAGCTTGGCGTCGGCCTCAAGCTCGCGCTTCACAGCGGCTCGCCGGCTGAGTTCGGCCTTGGCGCACGGGTCGCTCTCGATCACGCGGCGCTCGTATTCTGCGCGATCGATGCGAATAGCGTCGCCGTCAGAGACTTTTCCGTCCGGGCCGAGCACGGCCACAACATCGTCGTGGTTCAGAGCCTCGAACGTCATCGGAATCAGAGCGCCCTTTTCATGGCGCCATGCGATGACAGGCCAAGTGAAAAAATGCAGAGGTTCGCCATCGGGCGCGTGCCTCGGGGCGTGCTGAATGATCGACCATCCGGGTTGTGCTGAAAAAATCATAGAACCTACTCCCGTCGCTATTGAAGGCTCTCCGCGTCGCGACGTAGCGCAGGAGGTCGAGCAAAATCGCCCGTTCCATCGTCCTGCGGCGAGGCGATGGGGCTGGCGTTCAGCAATTCGATTGATTGGGTTACGCGAACTCCGCGCGACGGAACGGCCGGCGAATCCCAAACGGCAACTCGGAAGCGTCCGGCGTGATGCGCGTCGCCTGCCAAGACTTGGCTGTCGGCGTTCCAGGCTTCAAAAGCGCTTCGAGGTGGGCAGTCTCGACCGGAAGCGATTTCAGGTGTTCCTTGCGGAAAAGTGTATTTCCGTCGAGCTTGAGGAATGGAAGGCGCCCTGACTGCTTGAGGCGGTCTATTTTTCGAATCGAGCAGCGCAAATATTTAGCCGCGTCGTCGCGCGACAGGTAGTCAGGCATTGTGTGCCATCCTTGGGGCTTGCGCGACATGGCGCGACAAAAAAGAGATAGCGTTTCGGCCTCCAATGGCCTCATCAGTGCGGCGGTATCAGCCGCATACGCGGGCGCAAATCCGTAGAACCGCAGCGCCCCATTCGTCCTATTCACCACGCCAACATCATCGGCCGGAGCGCCACGAGGGCGTCCGGTCAAAATCAGTCCAGCGATGTCAAACAGCGGTCTACTTTGGGAAGATTGGGGCGCCGTGGCATTCGGCGGCTGCGCGGATTGTCGGCGCGCTTGAGAGAGACTTGGCGGGGCTAAAAAACCCGGGCCGGGTCTTTGTCGTTTTCGTCTCTCTTTTTTCTGTGTCCTCTAGGCGCGGTTGCGGGTGGCAGCGCTCGCCTGCGACCCTATTATTGCACAAACTTGCATACTTGCGCAAGAACAAAAGGAGAACATCAGGTTTACGGCGTTTACATACCCCCACTGCCGGCCGCTTGGCGCCTAGCTCGCCGCGCCTCGATTCGTCGCTCGTATCTGGTCATGGTGAAGCCCATCGCCAGAAGCGAGAAGCCCGCGCGGGTCATGGTGAAGCATGGATATTCCTCGCCATTCGAGCCGATAAAAGAGGTCGGTCCAAAATTGGGCACACCTGTTTTCGGCGAGTTGGTCATCTTTCTCCGCGCAAAGTGCTCGCCGAATCGCAGCAAGCGTGGAATCGGCAAAATGACTGATGAGAGATGGAAGCAAGATATGGAAGCCCGTCTCGGCAGGGCGCTAACCGATGGTGAGAATACTGCGAGATGAAATGCGGCGCGCGGTATACGACGCCGGCGATCTTCCCCCCACCGTTTCCCCACCGTATCCGGTGAACAGAACGTGAACGAGCGAAAACGAACGTCCACGGAAACCACTGTAATTCTTGAGAATCATTGAGAATCGAGCCTTTATCCAAGCGCTCATAACGGTCTGGTTGCAGGTTCGAGTCCTGCCCGGCCCACCAGCCGCTCTCGGCTACGACAGTGCCGCAGGCAAACGCTGGATTGAAGTTTGGCGCGTTCCTTGAGTGCGACCGTCATGTCGCCTTACGTTGCAAGGCAGGACGATTGCGGGCCGCCACCGCGGCCGCCGCTCAAGTGCGGGCGGCGCCGGTCAGTCGATAGCGGTCGAGCGCCACCGCGCCGATGATCACTGCGCCCTTGACGATGTACTGCCAGACGTCCGAGACGCCGAGCAGGATCAGGCCATTGCCCAGGACGGCGATCATCAGCGCGCCGATCAGCGTGCCCCAGATGCTGCCGACGCCGCCGACGAAGCTCGTCCCGCCCAGGATGACTGCGGCGATGGCGTCAAGTTCATAGGACTGGCCAAGCTGCAGGCCGTTGGCGGCGTAGAGCCGCGCCGCCTGCATGACCCCTCCGACACCGGCAAGCAGACCGGACGCGCCGTAAACGAACAGGAGCACCCCCGCGACGTTGATGCCTGCGAGCCGCGCCGCGCTCTCGTTGCCGCCAACGGCGTAGATATGGGTGCCGAGCACGGTGCGCCGCAGGATCAGCCAGGACATGACGACGACAAGAAATGCGATCAGCGCCAGACAGGGAATCGAGACGACGCCCGGAATGATGGTGAGCGAGCTGTTGCCGACAAAGGCGAACGACAATTGGGGATCGAACACCGTCAGGTCGTTGCCGACCAGGCGGGCAAAACCGCGCACGGCCGTGAGAGATCCCAGTGTGACGATAAAGGGGGGCAGCCGGATATAAGCGATCAGCGCGCCGTTGATCACGCCAAACAGAAGTCCCGTCAGCATCGCGGCCGGGACGCCGACCAGACCAGCCTCTTTCGACACGATCATGCCCACCATCGCCGCGGCGGCGAGGATCGATCCGACGGAAAGGTCGATGCCGCCGGTCAGAATCACAAAAGTCATGCCGGCCGCGAGCACCGTGTTGATCGACGCCTGCTGCGCCATGATCGACAGGTTCTGGGCGGTCAGAAAGCGGCCTTCGCCGGTAAAATGGATGCAGGCGAGCTGAATAAGGATCCCAAGCACGATCAGAACCGGCAACATGCCGAACGAACGCATTACGCCGCGCATCTTCTGGCGACGCGCGTCGTCTGCCGCCGCGATCGGGGCCGGCGCAGGACTGCCGGGACTCATGGCGCCGCTCATATTTCGTCCTGCGAAAGCTCGACGCCGGTCGCCAGCGCCATGATCGACTGTTCGGTGATTGGCGTTCCGCTTCGTCCCCCCACTTCGCCCACGGTCACCCCTTCGCGCATCACCACGACCCGGTCGCAGATTCCAACGATCTCCGGCAGTTCGGAACTGATCACCAGGATCGCCACGCCGGCCCGCGCGAGGTCGTCTATGATGCGATAGATCTCCGATTTCGCGCCAATGTCGACGCCGCGCGTCGGCTCATCGAGCATCAGCACCTTCGGCTGTGTCTCGAGAAGGCGCGACAACAACACTTTCTGCTGGTTGCCGCCTGAAAGCGCGCCAACCTGGGCGTCCGGCCCGCTGACCCGAATGGCGAGCGAGCGGATGGCGTTCAGGGTGCGCTGACGCGCGCGGCGCAGGTTGAGCCAACCGCCCCATCTGGCGTCCTTGCCGCAGACCTGCAGGTTGATGTTCTCGCTCACGGTCATGTCGAGGAACAGGCCGTGTCCCTTGCGATCCTCGGTAAGATAGGCGAGGCCGCTTTCCCTCGCCTCCCTTGGCCCTCGGTGGCGCACGTCGCGTCCGCCGAGCTTTACCGTTCCCGCGACCCGCGGCCCCGCCGCGTAAATCAGACGCGCGAGCTCGGTGCGGCCAGCCCCGACCAGGCCGGCCAGGCCGAGCACCTCGCCCTCGTGCAGGCGGAAGGTTCCCCGCTTCACCCGCCGCCCGTCGGAAAGATCGCTCACCTCGAGCATCGGCTTGCCGGCGCTGAAGCCGGAATGGGCCTTCTTGTAGAATGACGAGAGATCGCGCCCGACCATCATTTGCACAATTGTCTCGGGCTTGATCTCTTCGCCCGCGAGCGACCCGATATAGCGGCCATCCCGCAGGACGGTGACGCAGTCGGCGAGCTCGTAGACCTCGGCCATCCGGTGGGTGATGTAGATGATCGCCAACCCCTCGGCCTTGAGCCGCGCGATCAGTTGGAAGAGCCGCCGGGTTTCGCGGTCGGAGAGCGCAGTCGTCGGCTCGTCCATCACCAGGATGCGCGACTTGGCGTCAATGGCGCGCGCGATCTCGACCAGCTGCCGTTCGGCGATCGACAAGTCGGCTACGAGCGTGTTCGGACCAAAGGTCGCTCCAAGCCGCGCAAGAATTTCGCTACCGCTTGACATGCGGCGTCGGTCGATCATCGGACCCCGCCGCGCCTCTCGTCCGAGATAGATATTCTCAAGCACGGTCAGATTCGGGGCCAGGGACAGTTCCTGGTAGATGATCGCGACGCCGGCGCTCTTGGCGCTCGACGGATCAACGATGGCCGCCGGCTTGCCGTCAATGCGGATCTCGCCGCCCGGATCGGGGAGGTTTGCGCCCGCAAGCACTTTCATCAAGGTGGACTTGCCGGCGCCGTTCTCGCCCATCAGCACGTGCACCTGGCCGCCGTAAGCCGTGAGCTGCACGTCTTTCAGCGCGCGAATGGCGCCGAAAGTCTTGGAAACGTATCGCATCTCGAGGAGGGGCTGACGATCAGCGGGCGGCGCCATCGACGCCTCTCAAAGCTCCCGCAGGCGAGCGAAGGTTAGACGGCGCGCGCTTTCCTGCTTGCAAGGGTGTGCGCGGCGCAGCCTTCCGCGGCTCGGGCGCCGTGCCGCACGAATTGCAGTTCGAAAGAAAGAGCACCACGGCGCTCCCGTGGGAAGCCGCGGGGCAACACGGCTTCCGGCTCAGGACCCTGAGGCCAGCTTCACCAGCGTTTGTACTGCGAGACGTTGTCGCGCGTCACCAGCTTCGGCGATAGCTTCAAGACTTTCGTCTCTGGCTCCTTGCCGTTCATGATCGCGTAGCCTTCCTCGATTCCGAGCCGGCCCTCTTCCCGCGGATCCTGACTGGAGGTGGCGATAAGCGCGGTGTCCGTCTTCAACGCGTCCGCGGCGTCTGGAGAGCCGTCGGTGGACGTGACGACGATGCCGGACCGGCCAAGCTGCTTGATGGCGAGATTGGCGCCGAGCGCTTCGGGCTCGCAAATCGTGTACATGCCCTTCAGATTTGGAAAGCGCTGCAGATCGCCCAGCGTAAACTTCAGGCCCCCTTCGCGGGTGCACCCGCTGTTTTCGTCGTCGGACACAACCTTGATGTTTGGATATTTGCCAAGCGCGTCATGGCAGCCCTTGATGCGCGCGATCGACCCCGAAAGCGGGCCAACCCACTGCATGACCACGTCCCCGCCGCCGCCCATCTTCTCGCCGAGATAGGCGCATGAGACCAAGCCGGCCTGATAGTTGTCGGTTTCGATGGTCGCGTTCGCCCCCTCCGCTTCCACGTCAACGGCGATCACCGGAATTCCGGCGTCCTGGGCGCGCTTCACAGCGGGAGCGATGGCGTGCGGATCGTCCGCCGCGACCAGGATCAGATCCACGCCCGCAGCGATGAAATTGTCCATCTGGGAGAATTGCTTGCCAAGATCGTACTCGGACGAGACTACAGTCAACTTGGCGTCTGGATTGATTTTTTTCGCGGCGTTCGTGGCGCCCTCGGCGAGCGCGATGAAGTAGGGATTGCTCATCGAGCCGACGCTCATGCCGATGTTCTTCAGCTCTTTCGCGGAAGCCGGCATTGCGGCAAGCGTGATGGCGCTCAACGCCACACCCGCGACCAGAAGCCCTCTGTAAGTCATTTCGATCCTCCCTAAGCCTTCTACTGGGCGGCAGACCGGAGGTCCCCGCGAAGCGCCGGTGCTGACGGCTTCAAATGGAAGCGACAGTCTGGAGTCGAGCTATAGGAAGCCGAAGCGTTCAGCCGAAGTCGTGGTTGAATATCCCCGTTTCGTGTTTCGCGATGGGCCTGCTATCAAAAATCATGGGCTGCAGAATGGTGGGACTGTCGCTTCGCGATCAGGGCCGCAGAGACTCGATCGCTGCGTCAGCCAACTTCAATCCGACCAAAGCTTGCGACAGGGTCAGCGCAGGCGCCTGCGAACGGTCGCGCACGCACGCCAGAAAATGATCCTGCTCATTCCGCAAAGGATCATCTGCGCCGGCCGCAGGGTAGCTTGTGCGACGTCCCTCCGCATAGACTTCCAAGCCCACTCCGGCAGCGAACTCGACGCTGCCGCGGTTTCCCACCACTTCCACGCGGTCAGGCGGCAAGTCTCCGTCCGTGAACGTCCAGGCCGTGCGCAGGTCGCAAATCACCCCGGTCGCAGTGGTTGCCGACACCGCCGTCATCGATCGGTAGCCAACGCCTTCCGATCGGCGGGCGGCAACCGAATGGAAGTCTGAACCGGTGACCCACTGCGCAATGTCGATGTCGTGAATCAGAGTCATCAGCACGGGGTCATCGTCGGGGTAGCGGACGGCATGGGTGTCGTCGCGGTAACGACGCGAGTTCACGTAGATGACCTCGCCGATCCGCCCTGAGCGTATAGTTTCAACCATTCGGGCGTGGTCCTGCGAAAACCGCAGCACGTGGCCGGGCATGACGAAGCCCTTAGAGCTGAGTGCAGCGGCAAGGAGTGGGGCGGCCGCACTCGCCGACGGCGCAACCGGCTTCTCGAGCAAGACAGAGAGGTTCTGGCCGAGCGCGCGCACGCCAATCTCGACATGCGAGGCGGCGGGAGTCGCGATGACGATGGCTTCAGCCTCGACCACGTCAATCAGACGCAGGGGGTCGGTCAGGCATTCTGCGCCGGCAAGGCTCGCGCGAATTGGCTCGAGGGCGGCAGGATTGGTATCGGCCACCCCGGCCACCTTGACGTCGGACCGTTCAGTCAGCCGGCTGAGATGCTCCTTGCCGAAGGCGCCAAGGCCGGCAAGCAGCAGGCGAAGAGGACGGGATGATGTGGCTGAGCCGGCCCCATGCGAATTCGTCAATTTGGATGCCGCCATCTTGAGATACGATCCTGTGTGCTCTCGCCCGCATGCTATTTGCGGCGGCAAAAAAGGACAGACCACGAGCCGTTGAAATTGCAAGGGAGGGAATGATGAACAGTAAAGCCATATCCTGCGTGCAGGCGATTGCGACCGCGGGAATCTTGATGCTTTCCACGACTGCCTTCGGCGAGGACGCGTCCGGTTGGCCGGACGGCGCGCTGAAGGGCAAGAAGGTAGCCTACGTCGCCTGCTCCGACCTCAACCGATGGTGCCGGGAATTCCGACATCAGATCGTTCCGGCGCTCGAGGCCAAAGGCGTCATCGTGACCGACCTGCAAGACCCGTACGACCCCGTTCTACAGGCCCAGCATCTCGATCAAGCGGTCGCTTAAAAGCCCGATCTGATCGCCCTTCTCGCCACCAACGCCCGTTCGGTAGTTCCAGGGCTTCGGCGAGCCAAAGCCGCCGGCATTCCGGTTATCAATCTCATCGGCCCCGCAGTCCCCGAGTCGGAACCTTACTTCGAGGCGTCGATCGAAAATAATCATCGGCAATTGGGCGAATTCGCCGCGACCAACCTTGTCGAGGGTCTGAAGAAGGAAGGCCGCACGACGGCGAATATCTTCGTCGTTACCGGCGCTCAGGTTCAGCCCGAAGTGGCCGTGCGCATGGACGGCTTCAAATCGGTGATGGACAAATACCCCGAATACAAGATCGTCGACATCCAGGATGGCAACTGGGACCAGGGCAAGACTGCCGAAATCGCGCGGACGCTGTTCGCCAAATATGCCGATAAAGGCGGAATCCAGGGCGCCTTCGGCATGGCCGATCATATGGCGGCCGGCATCATCGAGGCTGCGCAACAGGCTGGAATTCCGGTCGGCGTGGACAAGAATGGCCTTGTGGTCGTGGCCAGCAATTGCTTCAAGATCGGCACGGTCAACGTCGGCAACGGCCTGCAATATGGCTCGGCCACGCAGGCGGCTGATCCGACCGCGGCGTTCGTCCTTCCGCTCTTGGAGAAGGCGCTCGCCGGTCAGGAGATCCCGAAGCGGTCGCTGATGACCGAGGGGAGGATCACCAAAGAAACCCTCGACAAGTACCTGGAATATTGCAGCGCCGCATAAGCGTCGCTCGCTATTCCCGGCCCTGCGGTTGAAGCAACGAGTGAGTTTGTAGCTCAATGCCCGGTACTCCTCTGGCGCTGGAGGTGCGTAGCGTCACCAAGGCGTTCGGGCCGATTGTCGCGCTCAGCAGCGTATCGTTCACGTTGCAGCGAGGCGAAATTCACGCCTTGGTTGGACATAACGGCGCCGGCAAGAGCACGCTCGTCAAGACGCTTGCCGGCGTCGTCTCTCCCGACCAGGGGGAGATCCTGGTCGACGGGACGCCTGTCACACTGACGAACGCCCGGCACGCGCAAGCAGTCGGCATAGCGATCGTCGAACAAGAACTCAGCCTCGTGCCGGCGCTGACGGTGCTGGAGAACATCCTGCTCGGCCGCGTTGGCGCCAATTTCCGCTCGCGCGCAGACGATCGGCGCCAGGTCCAGGGCTTGCTGACGCGACTTGGCCTCAACGATGTGCGGCCCGACACCATGGTGGAGGATCTCTCCATGGCCGAGCGCCAACTGGTGGAGATCGCGCGCGCGCTCAGCCGCAACGCACGCATTCTGATCCTCGACGAGCCGACGGCGACTCTTGGCGAGCGGGAGATTGAGCGTGTCTTCGCCGGCGTCCGGGAACTCGCCAGCGCGGGAAGCAGCGTCATCTTCGTCTCGCATCGGCTCGGCGAGGTGTTGGATCTGTGCTCTCGTGTGACGGTGCTGCGGGACGGCCGTATGATTGCCTCGCAACCCGCCGCGGAAATGAATCGACAGAGCATCGTCGAACTCATGCTCGGCAAGGTCGCCGAGAGGAGCGCAGTCGAGAGGCGTGACAATAAACCCCGCGAGGGCCTCGTCGTCATCGACCAACTCTCCGTCCCAGGACATGTTAGAGATTTCGGACTGCGTGCGAGCGGCGGCGAGATCATCGCCATTGCAGGCCAAGTGGGCTCGGGCACGAGCGAGGTCCTGCGGGCGCTTGCGGGTCTGATGCCGGACGCACGCGGTCACGTATCGATCGATGGCCGCCCCATGCGCCTCGGCGCCCCGCAGCGGTCGATCCGGGCCGGCGCGGTGTTTGCTTCCAACGACCGCAAAAGCGAGGGGTTGTTTCTGCACCAGTCGGTCGCGCGCAACCTTCTGGCGACTCGCCTGAAGACAGTGTGCCGCGGTGGCGTTGTCAATCGAAGCCTTTCCGCTCGCCTCGCCCAGCGTCTCGCCGGGTTGATCGGGTTCGACCGCAAACGGCTCGGCGCCGCGGCGGAAACACTCAGCGGCGGCAACCAGCAAAAGGTCTTCCTCGGACGTTGCCTTGAAAAAGAGAGTGTCACTCTGCTGCTGTTCGACGAACCGACCCGCGGGGTCGACGTCGGCGGGCGGGCCGATATTCACGACCTCATCCGCCACGCCGCATCGACGGGCGCTGGCGTCATCTTCGCATCCACCGAACTCGACGAGATCGTGGATCTGGCCGACACGGTGGTGACGATGTTCGCCGGCCGGATCACCCGCATCGCCCGCCGCGAGGACATGACGGCGACGGATATCCTCGCCGAGATGACTCACGGCGAAGCCAAGAAGGCCGCCGCGTGACCGGCGTGAACTCGACCACCGGAGGCCCCGCTGGATCGCCCGCCACCGGGCGGATTGCGTATTTCCACTTTGCGACCCTCGCGGTCTACGCGTTCGTGGCGGTGCTCGCGGCGCTCATCGTTTTCGGCGCTTTCGCCACGCCGGGCTTTCTGAGCATCAGCAATCTCAGCGCGATCCTCACCTCCGCCGCGTTCGTCGGCGTCATCGCGGTCGGTTCGACGCTGATCATGCTTTCCGGCAGCCTGTTCTCCATTTCGCTGGGCACGACGACCGCCATCACAGCGATCCTGTTCATGTTCCTGCTGCACTACGGTGTGGTTGTCGCGATCGCAGGCACGTTGTTGGCGGGGACCGCCATTTTCGCGGTTCAGGGCGCGCTGGTTGGCCTGATCGGCGCCAATCCGATCATCGTCACAATCGGGGCCGGAGCCATCCAGGAAGGCATTATCGGCTGGCTCTCGCCAGGCGACATCACGCCGCCGCCGGGAGCCAACATCGAATTCCTCGCGCGCACCATCTTCGGGCTGCCGTTTTCAGTCTATGTGTTTCTTGGGCTCGCGCTCGTGCTCGATCTCTGCATGCGCCACACCCGGTTCGGCCTGGAAATCTATCTTCTGGGAGAGAATCAGCCGGCGGCGCGGGCCGCCGGGTTGCCGGTCGCGCTTCTGACCACCGCGGCCTTTGCGGTCGCTGGCTTTTGCGTCGCGGTGACAGGCGTTCTCGTCGCTGGCTTCGCGCAGAACGTCAACCTGCAGGTCGCCGGCACCTATACGTTCGACGCGATCGCGGCGATCCTCGTCGGCGGCAGCGCGGTCACCGGCGGGTGGGGTTCGGTGGGTCGCACGGTCATCGGCGCGCTCATCATTGCGACCGTCACCGACATGCTTCTGCTCGTTGGAGCGAGCACGGGCATGCAGATCTTCGTCAAGGGTCTGATCGTGACGATGGTCGTCGTGCTGCTCCATTTGTCGCGCCGCGAGCGACGATCGCCATGAGCTTGAGCAAGGAGCCATCGGCCCGCAAGATTCCGGTGTCCAGGCGGGTGCGAACGTCCATGCCGTACGTTTTGTTGGCGATCATGTGTGCGGCGCTGTTCGTGCTGCCGCAGTTTGCCGGCCGGCAGGCGTCGGCCTTCAACGTCTACGACGCGCTCCAGCTGTGGTCGGCTTACGGGCTGGGCGCGCTCGGCGTCGGGCTGACGATGATCGTGGGCGAGTTTGATTTTGGTGTTTTGGGCGTCTTCGCGCTCTGCCCGATGATTGCGGTCAAGCTTGGCGAAACCAATCTATTCCTGGGCCTCGGAGCAGCTCTTGCTCTCGCTGCGCTCGTCGGCCTGCTCGAGGGCGCGATCGTCGCCAAGCTTCGCGTCCATTCCATGCCGGTGACGCTAGGCTTCTACATCGCGCTTCTCGGAGCGAACATCGCAATCGGCAATTCCCAGAGCGTGTCGTTCTCCAACCTCGACGTGGGTTCGGCGCTTGACGCCGCCCAGTTCACCGTCTTCTCCTGGCGCAGCATCATCGCGTTGCTTGTCTTCGCGCTTGTCTTCATCGTCATGCGTTTCACCCGCATCGGGCGAGACGTGCGTGCGGTTGGCGGGGACCGACGCGCGAGCCGCATGGTGGGCGTCGAGGTGGACCGCGTGCTGATCGGCGTCTTCGTCGTGTCGGCGCTGTGCTCGGGGCTGGGCGGCATCCTGCTCGCCTACAGCTTCGCCA
>JGI12659J15293_10000602_pt1 | contig 11774 bp, 10 predicted proteins | sample JacPinW_OM2H0_O1_FD_15293 | JGI IMG/M metagenome (IMG submission 15293) | reverse complement strand
GGTTCCGACGAAGCCCGACCCCGACCCGACATAGACCATGCCATCGACGACGACGGCTCCTCCGCCGTCAATCGAGCCGCCCTTGGCCGCAACCCCATTAACTGCCTGATAGTCGCCCTTCGTGTCCATGTCCCAGGCGATCTTGCCGTTTTCGGCGAAATAGGCGCGCAAATGTCCGTCGAGTCCGCCCGAGAACGCCAGCCCTGGAATGGCGGAAACGGCGGCGGACTGGGCGGGACTGCATCCCGGCACGTCGCCGCAACCGGGATGCGGGGTCCGCCACACCTCTTCCCCGGTTTCGAGCTTAAGGGCCCAAAGCCCTCCGCCCGCTTTGCTATCGACCAGCAACGAGACGCCTGAACCAAGAGGTTGCGCGCCGGGAGTCGTGGGCGCCACGGGGTGGAATTTAGGGTCGGACACCGCGACATAGAGGTTGTTTTCATCCGCTGCGACGCCCCATTGCACGCCGCCCAGCGTGCTGCCATTGCCGACCCTCTTCTGCCAGACGATTTCGCCGCCATGGTCGGGATCAAGGGCCGTCACCACGCCTGATTTTTGCCCGGCGACCAGAACGCGTCTGCCATTGGAAAGACTGGCGAGAACGGCGGACGATCCGAAATCGAAATCCGGTCCGTTGGATTTGGGGCAGTTGGCCCCCTTCGGGCAGGCTACAGTGAAAGCGTCTCCCGAGGTGATCTGTCGCGTCCACGCCAACTCGCCGGAGCCGACGCCAAGGGCGAGGAAAGCGTCCGACGTCTCTGTGGTCGGGTCCGAGTAATTGTCGCCGGTCGTCACATAGAGTCTCTGGCTCGCGGAATCATAGGTCGGCGCGGACCAGATCGGGGCCCCCGAAGGTCCCAGCAGCTGAACGCCCGCCGCATTGACCGGGCCAGGCTTGGCCTCCTGCGCGATCGTGTATGTCTTCCACAAGATTTTTCCCGATGCGGCCTCCAAGGCGACCACGCTGCCCCGGAAAGTGCAACAGCCGTAAGATGGGGCCTTGGCTTTCGCCTCCTCATAGGACGAGACCGGCACGAACAGAATCGTCCCAACCAGCGTCGGCGAGCCGGTGATGACCGCCGTTGGGTGTTGATCGACTTTGGTGGTCCACAGCGCGTTGCCGGTCAGCGCGTCGATCGCGTAGGCATTTGCGCCGGCATCGCCGAAATACGCCGCCCAGCCGTCGCCGCGCGGGCCGATGACGATTGCCGATCGAACGGGCTTGCCTGCTTCGAACTGCCAGTACCTGCACCCGCTTTTCGCGTCGAGCGAATAGACTTTTCCATTCTGGCTCCCGACAAACACGCGCCCACCGAAAATCGTCGGCTGCGCGACCGATCGGACAGCGCCCCGGAAGCCGAAGGCCCTTTTCAGTTTGAGGCGCGCAACATCGGAGGGCGCGAGCCGCGCCATGTCCGCCGGTTGGAAACGATGTTGCGAGGCATCGACCCCCCACCCGTTCCAATGCGGCTTGCTCAGGGGAACAGCGAAGGCGCCGGCGCCATTGTTCGCACACGCGCCGCCCGTTGCCGCGCCTTCGCCGATCTCTTGCGCTCTCGCATCGATCGAGCCCCACAAGACAACGATCAGCGAAAATCCAACAGTGGCGCGGGCCAGTCGGCTGCAAAAAGAGGTCATGGCGAACCGTTTCAAATGGACTCGCGCTTGCGATCGAGCAGCTTCGCGAGAGGGTCTCTTATCATGATCGTTAGCGGATGCTCGGAGTCGGTTTCCACCCGCGAACCGCCAGCGCGTTCCACGACCGGCGATACGGTGACTCACCTCGCCCTTCAGCGGCCCGTGATTTTATTCGAGAGCCGTGACCAAAATCCTCTTGGGAAGCGGCAGCCTGCAAGATTGTACCGTACGAGCACTGTCGCTGGATGCTTTGGGCCGAGCGCGCCTTCTCTCGGATCGCAAGAGCGCGCTCGAAAAGGGGCCGCGCCCCCGATCGGCGTGGTCCATGGCGCGTCCGCACCACAAAATCCGGGACCCTCGATGAGGCCCGCGTTGTCAGCAAAGCTCGTGCTGATATCCGTGAAGGTGAAACTCGCGGCCCTCGCCGGTCCGCTGAGCGACAGGATCGCTGCCGCTGCAGTTGTTGGTGGTAACGCTTTCATTTTTCGTCCCTCAAGTGTGCTGATGCCGATGGCGTATCTCGACGCCGGCCTTGACTGGCGTGAAGATGAGTCAGCCGAGCGTGTCTGTCGGCGGGTCGGAAGGTCCGAGCCAACGCAGATAGGCGAAGACGGCGAGGCCGACGACGACCCCTGCGCCGATCAAAACGAGTAGAAATGTTATCACGCTGAAATCCCCCTTGTTCCGGCGAACGACTCCTCGACGAGCGGCCAAAACCGCTTGCGCTCGCCGACCGTCATGGTTCGGAATGTCCTGATCGGATCGCGCATCATCCGCGCCGCCGTGTCGGGGCAAATGCCGGCGCAGCGCTCGCGCCAGAAACAGCAGACCTCGGCCCCCGCGCCCCCTTCAACCCGCGCACAGGAATGCCTCTCGATACTGTCGATCGTCATTCCGACCTCGCCAAGGCCATGCTCGCCGCCTGACCGAACAACGCATCGCAGAGCCATCAGCCCCGACGTTCGCAGCGCCGTGGCTTTGTTTGCCGTCAATGGGTCGTCATTAGATTGCCACCCTCGCCCTTCGCCAGCCTGAGAATGACGTCGCTGTAGCTCTCGCCTGGACCGGGCAGCGCCTTGAGCTTCGTTAGGAGCGCGAGGATCGAGACAGACGTAGATGTCGCCATTCTCGGCGCGCTCCGGCTCAACAGCGACCGTTCCGAGCACCAGCATCGCGGCGATGGCGTCGAAGGCGGCCGGCGTGATGTTGATGCGGATCATGCCGTCAAACGTCGGCGCGCCCCAGCGTCCGGAGGTCCCGTGCGACCCCGTCTTGTCGACGCGCCTCCGTCCTTCAGCGATATGTCTTGATCACGATTGCCATATCGCCAGCGCTACGGCCGCCACCGTCCATGCTGCGGTGCAGGCAACGGCGAGCGCGAGCCAAATCGCGGCGGCACTGCGACGTGGCAGCAGCGGATCGTCATCGGCCGGCGTCGGACCCAGCGGCAGGACTTCGCCGTCCAGCGGCGGTTGCACATGTTTCATCTCGCGTTCTCCACGGGTGGGGAACACGCGTCGGCGGCGTTTCACTCAATCGCGCGGGCACAATCACGCGGATTTGAGCCGCGCTGGCCTCAAGTGAAGACGAGGTTGAGCCGTTGCTCAGCGATCGAGCAGGCCCTCGCCGCCATCGCCTGACAGCGCGCCCCTGGCCCCGACGTTCGCGCGCCGGGCCTTTTGTTTGGCGGCCAGGGAGACGTGTCTCGGCAAGGCGTAGGTAGTAATATCAATTGCCGCCCTGGATTGGCCGTCTAACGTGATGGCGCTGTCAGCTCCCATGACCGCACGGGCGCGCTCGGCCAACAATTCTCGTGAGGGTGCTTCAAAGCCTTTCCGGGCTGAGCGCGCCCTATTTCCTATCCGGTCCTACTGCTTCGTGCTCTGGGGTATGATGTCCGAGCCAACCGTCGATGAGATCATGGAGAAGGCAAAACAGCTCTGCCGCCTCGACGGCATGCTATGGAGCAAATTAGATTTCCAAAATCCGATGGCGCAACAGATCCGTACAACGGCACGGCTGGCCGGCGAGGCCGTTCGGAGGAGGTATCTGAAGCGGGCGCAGACGTTGCTTGACACGGAAACCCGACGTCAGCTCCCTGGAAGCTAGAAGCCTCTCGTTCCCCGCCTTGCACCGGTTGCAATTGCATTAGGCGCCAAAGCTGTCACGAGCCCGATATGTTGACGGCGTAGGGACCTCTGCTCTCATCAACCGCCTGGGGGCATGGCCTCGCCCGGTCGTTTCTCCCGTGTACGGGCGAGGCCGCTTACCATTCGCGAGGCGTGCGCGGGCCTGGCGCACCGAGGGCGATTACGGGATCATCGATGGGGTCATCCCGCGTTCCGCCAGGCGGGTGGTCGCGATCCGCCAATACGGCACGCCTGCCCTCCCCAGCCTCATGCTCGCTATCAATCAAGCCAGTTAATACATTGATTTATTTGCAAAATCACATCATTCCCATGGCGATTTTGATTGTCAAAATCGGAACAGTTTGCTAATATCACCGATGGATCGAGCCCAAGCGACGGAATCGCAGCGATATCGATCTCGCGTGTTCGCTTGAGGCTGGGTGAGCCAGGATCGAAAGGGAGTTTGGACCAATACATAGCAGAGCCGAGATATCGGTCACATGGGACCGTCGCTGGCTCGGAAAACTTTATTTGAATCGCCTGTAACGCATTGAAAAGCCCCGATTCGAAAAAATAAACGTTAGTAAACGCTAGCTATTTTACTAGCGTTTACTCTCATTTATCGGCGCTTAAGAGCGTTTATTGACGTTTACGGTGAGCGCCAGGGAAGGCCGATGAGCCGCGCCTACCCCTTCGGAAACTCGAGCCCCATCGCCCGGTAGCGCTCGGGGTCGTCGAGCCAGCGCTCGCGCACTTTCACGTGCAGGAAGAGATGTACGGGAGAGCCATGGGCTTCCGAGATGTCCTTGCGCGCGGCCGTGCCGATCGCCTTGATCGTGCGCCCGCCCTCGCCGAGCACGATCTTGCGGTGGCTCTCGCGGGTGACGAAGATCGTCTGCTCGATGCGGGCGGAGCCGTCGGGCTGGTCCTTCCACTCATCGGTCTCGACCGTCGCCTGATAGGGCAGTTCGTCGTGCAGCCGCTCGATCAGCTTCTCGCGGGTGATCTCGGCGGCGAGCGAGCGGATCGGCGCCTCCGCGATCTGGTCCTCCGGGTAGAGCCATGGACTGGCTGGGATCATCGCGGCGAGGCGATCGAGGAGTTGCGTGAGCCCGTCGCCCGTCGCAGCGCTGACCATGAAGGTTTCGTCGAAGGCGAGCGCCGCATTGAGCCTGGCCGTGAGGTCAAGCAGCTTCGGCCGTTCGACAAGGTCGATCTTGTTGAGGACGGCGAGCCGTGGCTTGCCGGTCTCGCCGACCGCGCTCAGGATCGATTGTGTCTCCTCGGTCAGGCTCGCCTCATCGACCTCCTTGCGGGCGTCGATCAGGAGCATGAGAAGGTCAGCGTCGCCCGCGGCGCTCCAGGCGGAAGCGACCATCGCCCGGTCGAGGCGGCGCTTGGGGGCGAACAGGCCGGGCGTGTCGACGAATACGATCTGCGCCTCGCCCCGGGTCAGAACCCCGCGCACGGTCGAGCGGGTGGTCTGCGCCTTGCGGGTGACGATCGAGACTTTCTCGCCGACCAGCGCGTTGATCAGGGTCGACTTGCCGGCGTTGGGGGCGCCGATGATGGCGACGAACCCGCATCGGGTCTCGCTCATGTCGCGCCCCAGCGGTCGAGAAAAGCCTGGGCCGCCGCCTGTTCCGCGGCCCGCTTAGAGCTGGCGGCGCCGACTTCAGGCTCGAATCCCTCGAGCGCGACCCGCATGATGAAATGGGGGGCGTGGGCCGGGCCGCTGCGCTCGACCTCCTCGTAGCGAGGGGGAGCCAGCGCGCGCGACTGCGCCCATTCCTGGACCGCGGTCTTGGCGTCGCGGGCCGGCTCGGCGTCGGCGGTGATGCGGTCGCCCCAGCCGCTGAGGATGAGCGTCTCGGCCGCGTCGAAGCCGCCATCGACGAACACCGCGCCGATCAAGGATTCGCACACGTCGGCCAGGATCGCCTGCTTCTTGCGGCCGCCACCCCGCGCCTCGCCGAGACCCAGCGCGACATGCGGGCCGACGTCCCACTGAGAGGCGATCTCGGCGCAGGTTTCGCGCCGCACGAGCTTGGCGAAGCGCATCGACAGTTCGCCCTCGCTCGCCTTCGGAAAGGCCTGGTAAAGCCGGCTGGCGATCACGACGCCCAGCACCCGGTCGCCTAGGAATTCAAGCCGCTGGTAGGATTGCACCCTGCCCTGACCGCCCGAATTTTGCGCCGAAAGATGCGTGAGTGCGAGGACCGCGAGCCCCGAATCGCGAAAGCTATAACCGAGCCGGGACTCCAACGCGGACAATTCGGCGCGCGGTTGCTTGTTCATTGTCCAACCGATCGAGGAGCCGTCGTGCTTTGGCCGCCGCCATCTGACAGGCAGAAAGAAAGGGAAGACGGCCCGCGCGACACGACCCCCTTCGGGTCGCCCGCAGGAGCCCGTTGGCTGGCGTCTAACGCACGCGTTGGAAGATGCGGTCCCAGCGCACAGTCCATGGCCAACGCCACACCTCCCACGCCGGCGTCCCCTCATCGATCGAGAAGAAGATGACTTCGGCCCTGCCGATCAGGTTCTCGAATGGCACGTAGCCGACCCCGCCCTGATCGCCCGAAAGGCGAGAATCGCTCGAATTGTCCCGATTGTCGCCCATCATGAAATAGTGGCCCGGGGGCACTTCATAGACCTTCGTGTTGTCGAAGGTTCCGTCATCGCCGTCGATNTGGATGATCTTGTGCTGAACCCCGTTCGGAAGCGTCTCGAGGTATTGCGGAGCCTCCATCGGCTTGTTGAAGTGATTGACGGTCAGAAAAGGCGCAATCGGCTCGCGCTGGACCATCTCGCCGTTGATGATCAGCCGACCGTGGGTGACCTGGATCTTGTCGCCGGGGAGACCGATCAGCCGCTTGATATAGTCGGTCTGGCCATCGCTCGGCAGTTTGAACACGATGATGTCGCCGCGCTTGGGATCGGAGGCGAAAATGCGCCCGGGCATCGCCTGGGGGTCAAGGTCGAGAAAGCTCGGCAGCGAGAAATGCGAATAGCCGTAGGCGTATTTGGAGACGAACAGGTAGTCGCCGACAAGCAGGGTCGGCACCAGCGAACCCGAGGGGATATTGAACGGCTGGAACAGAACCGTGCGCACCACGAGCGCAATCAAGAGCGCCTCGACGATGACCTTGACGGTTTCCCACCAGCCCTCCTCCTTCTTGACGGACGGGACGGCGTCGGCGGATTTCACGGTCGGTTCGATCATTCGGGTCAATACGCCCTTCCTCGTCTCATCCACGCAGCACTCGGCGGCTCGCCGCACGCGCCTCCTATACAAAGGCGGGCGGCTTGCGCCAAGCTCCGGCTGGTGACGCGTAAACTTGGCGCAACAATGGCCATGGCCTTGCTTTACGGTACGAGAAGCAGGGAGCCAGTCGTTTCGCGTTTCTCAAGCGCAATGTGGGCCTGCGGCGCCTCCGCCAGCGGCCAGCGCTGGCCGATCCGGATCTTGACGTCGCCGCTGGCCACCACGCGGAAAAGGTCGCGCGCCATTTTCTCCCCCAGCGTTCGATCCGCCATGAACGTGGTCAAGGTCGGCCGGGTCGCAAAGAGCGAGCCTTTCTGCGCCAAGAGGCTGATGTTGAACGCTTCGACAGCTCCGGACGCCGAGCCGAAGCTGGCGAACACGCCGAACGGCCGCAGGCAGTCGAGCGACGCCGGGAAGGTTGCTTTGCCGACCCCGTCATAGACCACGTGGCATTTGGCGCCCTTGGTGATCTCGGCAACCCGCTTGGCGAAATCCTCGTCGCGATAGAGGATCGTGTGCTTGGCGCCCGACTTTTTGGCCAGCGCCGCCTTTTCCGCGGTGCCGACACAGCCGATCACCGTCGCGCCGAGCGCCTTTCCCCATTGGCAGAGGATCTGGCCCACGCCGCCGGCGGCCGCATGGACCAGGATCGTGTCGCCCTCTTTGACGCGATAGGTCTGGCGCACCAGATATTGCGCCGTGAGGCCCTTGAGCATCATTGCCGCGGCCGTGTCGTACGAAATCGCCTTGGGCAGCTTGAACAGGAACCTCGCCTCGATATTGCGCTCCTGCGCATAGGCGCCTGAGGAGCCTGCGTAAGCGACGCGGTCGCCTACCTTCAATCCCGCGACCGACGGGCCGACCTCGACCACTTCGCCGGCGCCCTCGGATCCTGGCGTGAACGGCGTATGCGCGGGGGGATAGAAACCGCTGCGATGATAGATGTCGATGAAGTTGATCCCGATCGCATGCTGGCGCAGTCTGACCTCGCCCTTCCCCGGCGGCGGCAACTCGACCTCCTCGAGGCGCATGACTTCTGGACCGCCGGGCTGTTCTATGCGAATGGCGCGCATCGTTTCCTCTGGTTCCCTGGCTCGTGTCCGATACGCCGGCTCTAGGCTTGCCAGCGCGGACAGCCGACCTTATAGCATCGCGCCGGTCCGGCAGAACCGGATTCCTCTGCGAACCCGCGCCCATCGTCTAGCGGTCCAGGACGTCGCCCTTTCACGGCGAAAACACGGGTTCGATTCCCGTTGGGCGCGCCAATGAATTCAACAAGTTAGTTAGCATTGTTATTTGTCTGTCCAACTCCTGTCCAAAGCGTCCGCCAGTCAGCCCAATCGTTTAAGCATCGCCCTTCGCCAGACCAGCGGCAATGCGATGACCACGATGAGCATGGCTCCGACGATAATCGACATGACAGCGCTGGGTACGTTGAGAAGGCCGAGACCGAAGGTCACCAGCCCCATGATGCATGCCGCGAGCACGACGCCCGGAATGGACCCTGCCCCGCCCTGGATGCTGACCCCGCCCAACACCACCATGGTGATTGTGTCAAGCTCGTACCCTTGCGCGATCGATGGCCGTGTTGAACCCAGGCGCGAGGTAATGAGCACCGCCGCGACGCCCGACATGAGACCGGTCAGGCAAAAAAGCTGAAACTTGATCCGTTCGACTCGAACGCCCGAGTAACAAGCGGCCTCGGAATTTGCGCCGATGACAAAGATTCTTCGCCCGAAGCTCGTGCCATGCAGCACGAAACCATAGACAATCGCCGCTAGAACAAAGAGCGCCAGTTCGAAGGAAATGACGCTCCAGACATAGCCCTGTCCGAAATACGCCAGATCAGCCGGATATTTTCCATAAGCCTGGTCGCCCAGGATGATGAAGGCGATGCCGCGGAACAGGCTCATGGTTCCGATGGTGCCGACAATGGACGGCAGCCGAAAGTAAGCCACAAGCAGCCCGTTTCCAGCCCCGCAGATGAGCCCGACGAGAACGCCGATGAGAACGAGCGAAGGCGTCGCGGCCCCGGCCTCAGCCGCCATGCCCATGAGGGTGGAAGCCAGCGCCATGATCGCGGCGACGGAGAGGTCGAATTCACCGGAGATGATGAGCAGCGCCATCGGGAGCGCGATGAGGCCCTTCTCGGTGAAAGTGAAAGTGAGATCAGAGAGCGCCCAAGGGTCAAGAAAATATGGAGAGGNGACGCTGTTGAGAGCGAATACGGCAATAGCGATCCCCGCGAGCAGCGTCTCCCAGCGCATGAACCTGCGCCAAAGGGGCTGATCGAGACGGTCCGGAACAAGACGCCGCTCGACGGTCGCCTCGCTCATGCCGCCTCAGTCGGTTTGAGAATGATCCGCCCTGGTCGCCGCTCGCCCCGCAAGTTGAGGGCAACCGCAAGGATGATGGCGACGCCGGAAATCGCCATTTGCCAGAACGGGGACACATTGATCACCGGAAGCGCATCGGCGATGATTCCAAGAAACAGCGCCCCCAGCACTGCGCCCGCCACTGATCCCACTCCGCCGGCGATCGACACGCCGCCGACGAGACACGCGGCGATGACCGTGAGTTCGTATCCACTCGCGACCTCGACGGAGGCAATGACATAGCGCGAAATCCAGAGGTAGCCGACCAGTCCGGCGACGGCGCCGGAGATGCAAAAGACGAAGAACTTGGTGCGGCCGACATCGATGCCCGCATAGACCGAAGCGACCGGATTGACTCCAATCGCGTAAACCGAGCGGCCGAACGGCGTCCACCGCATCAGGATTGCGAACAGGCCGATGGCGCCGATCGCGATCCAGGACAGCACAGGCACGCCCAACGCGACCACTCTTTGGAACCCTATGAAACCAGGGCTCATCTGGTCGGCGTTGACCCAGGCTCCGCCGGAGAGAAGGTAAGTCGCGCCACGAAAGATCGAGAGTGTGCCCAGCGTGACCACAATCGGGGGCACATCGCAAAGCCAGATGATCAGTCCATTCAGCGCGCCAAGCGCGAGGCCGATGGCGAGAGCGATCGGGATCAGAATGCTCACGGGGATTTGTGGATGCGCGGCGTTCAACATCGCGACCGCCATGCCGCTGAAGCACAGGTTGGAGGCCATCGAGAGATCGAGCGATCGGGAGATGAGGACGGCCATCTGGCCGAGGGTCAGGATGATGAGAAGCGAGGTGTCGTTGAACACCTGCGCCAGATTGCTCGGCCTTACGAAGTCGGGGAAGCGCAGGGCAATGAGGACGAGCAGCGCAAAATTGGCGAGGACGAGCCAAATCTCGCGCGACTTCAGCAGTCGCTTCACGTCGGCAGTCCCGCGGCGGCGCGCACCAAGGTCTCGGCCGTCAAGCCCTCGATGCCGTGGACGGCCGTCATTCGGCCCTGCCGCATGACCACGACACGGTCGGACATGCCAAGAATCTCCGGCAGTTCCGAGGAGACCATGATCACAGACAGTCCCTCTTCGACCAGTTCCGCCATGAAGCTGTGGACCGCGGCTTTCGAGCCGATGTCAATACCCTTGGTCGGCTCATCCAGGATAATCACCTTAGGTCTCGTTGCGAGCCATTTGGCGATGACCACCTTTTGCTGATTCCCGCCCGACAGCGAGCGAACCTCCTGGTCGAGCGAGACGGCGCGCAATTGGAGACGCTGCGCGTAAGCACGCGCAAGAGCGAATTCCTCGGCCACGCGCAGGACGCCAAACTTCGACGTCCGGTCGAGAGACGGCAGCGAAATGTTCTGGAAGATCGGCAAGCTAATGGCGGCGCCCTGCCCTCCGCGATCCTCGGGCACGTAAACGATGCCGGCGTCGATTGCGTCGGCGCTCGATTTCGGCGCGAAGACCGCCCCCGCGAGCGTCACCGCGCCGCGGCTTGGCCGTGTGATTCCGGCGAGCGCCTGCATGACCTCACTTCTGCCAGCGCCCACAAGGCCGTAGAAGCCCAGAATCTCACCCTCGCGCAATTCGAAGCTGATGTCCTCGAATTCGGTCGGATGCGATAGCCCGGAACAGACCAGCGCTGGCGCCCCGATCTTGTGACGTCGCGTGGGGAAAATCTGATCGATCGAGCGGCCGACCATCATCCGGATGATCTCGTTTCGGCTCGTTTCCTTGAGCCATCCCTCTCCAACCATCTCGCCGTCACGAAAAACCACGTAGCGGTCAGCGATGCGCTCGATCTCCTCGAACTTGTGGCTGATGAAAAGGATGGCCTTGCCGTCTCGCTTCAACAACTCGACGATATGGAAGAGCTCCTCGACTTCCTTGAGCGAGAGAGCCGCCGTGGGCTCATCCATAACGACGACCCGCGCGTCGACAGACAGCGCCCGAGCGACGGCGACCAAGTGCTTGCTGGCCGTTCCTAGATCGCGCAGCCAAGCGTCCACGTCGAGATGGCCGACGCCGATCTTGCTCAGCGCCTCGCGCGCCTGACGCGCGGTCGTTCTCCAGTCGATCCCTCCCCAGCGATTGCGCGGCGCGTGGCCGAGAAGGATATTCTCGGCCACCGTCAGGTCATCGAAGAGCACCGTCTCCTGGTGGATGGCGGTAATCCCCCGTGCAAAAGCGTCATGGGCCGATGAGAGCGTAACGGCATGGCCATCAAGCAGGATGGAGCCCTCCGATGGCTGCACGATGCCGGTCATGATCTTGACGAGCGTCGATTTCCCTGCGCCGTTCTCGCCAATGAGAGCGACGACCTCGCCCGGGTAGAGGCCTAAACTCACGCCGCTCA
>JGI12659J15293_10000593_pt1 | contig 11925 bp, 10 predicted proteins | sample JacPinW_OM2H0_O1_FD_15293 | JGI IMG/M metagenome (IMG submission 15293) | reverse complement strand
CCGCCAGCCGATCAGCCGTCCATATGGATTCGCCCGATTCACGCAATCGAGCTTCCAACGCGGCAGCCGACCGGGCTACGTTCAGGCTCTCTGCGAAAGTCGCCACCTCCCGCGCCAGGGGACGAAACATTTCCAGATCCGGCACTTTGATTCGCACCACGCCACGCCCCGTGCGCAAAGCCTTCATCCAGTTGGCGGTCCGCGCGATCGGTCCAGTGATGCTCCAGCGGACGATCAGCAACGTAATCAGGACGATCAGAAAAACATGTGCTAACGCGCTGAGGAAGGTCTCGCGCCAGATGCGAAGACTCTCTCCCTTGATGTATCCCGAGTCGTGAACGATCGCCAGGCTGCCGATGAGTTCGTCTCCCCGATGCAATGGCAAAGCATAGATGTTGATTGAAGCGATACCCATTCGCAGGAAAGCGTCGGTGTCGTGATTTTCCTGAAGAGACTGCAGTACGATTGCCGGCGCCGTCGAGATCAGGGGCTGAAGGTTGGTGGTAACGGCAACGGGATGTCCTTGCCGATCGTAGACTGCGAGCCCTGCCAGATGTTCACGGTTGGCGAATTGCTGAACGGTGCGCTGCAGCGTACGTTGTGCGTCCCGCTGCAAATCGCGTTCCACACTGCTTGCCAGACTCTCACCCAAAACCTCGGCACGCCGCCGCAGTTCCTTCTTTAGGGTACGGTTCAGCACCAGAACCTGATAATAGGAGGAACAAAGCGACACCAGCGTGACGCCAAGAATCAGCGAGACGATCAGTCGAGCGCTCAGCAATCGCATCTGACACGTCCTCCGAAGCCCGCTACTCAACGGGCGGTCCAACCTCAACAAACTTCAGGAGCAAGATGCTGCTCTAGGATTCCGACTGACCAGGCAAGGGCCCTCAGACATTGTGCCGCGCGATCTCGAAGATCAGAAGCAAAAAAATCAGAATACTGGAGGCACCCGCCGCCGCCCGAAAGACCGCGTCATGAGACGATGGCACAAGCAGGGTCGATTCAAGAGGACGCAAACGTCCGCGGCCATCGCTTCGCCAGCCAAGCAACCAGCATCCTTCTGAGGACAGGAACCGCAAAAAGGTTGCACAAACCGTACCAAACCTAAGCACTTTAATTTCAGGCAATTGGCACGCTAGCCCAACAAACCTCTGAGTAATTCTTTCTGCCGGGCAGCCAGGCCGTAATCGCCGCCACCCATGCAGGTGGGTGCCTGTCAATTCCACAACAGCGTGGTAACGGAATCGGGGGCCAAGGCAAGTTCCGCGCTCCGGTTTTCCTGTCTCAGACTCACCGTTCCCGCGGGCCCGGGGTTCGTCACCACCAGGACTCTCTGCCCATCAGGATTTTCGAAAGCGACTTGCTCAATGCCCGCCATTTGGCAAGCCGATTCGAACCTTTTAGCCCCGCGCCTCACATTGCGGCAGAAATGCGTGAACGCCCAATACTGACCGCTACGCGTAATCTCCTTCGTCTGGGAATGAATCGTGACCATCCCGCCGCAGGGAAACGGCCCTAGGTTCGGCCGACCTTTCTCATCGAGCGCCAGATTCCATCCACTAAGCGCCTGGCACCAGTGACGAATCGCCTGAGTGAACGTCTTCCCCCAATTCGACCAGTCAGTGGCATAGTCCGGAGCCGAGTAGTCAGGGCCGCCTTCTGTCCAATAAAACTGGGCGTCCGGATGGGCCTCATGCACCTTGTCCATCATTTCAGGCGTGCCCACATATCCATGAAACGCGATCGCGTTGCAATACTGGCGCAGTCCCTCATCGTCGAGTTCGCAGATCGCCCGGCCCCATAAATTATAGTTATGGTCGAGAATCCAGATTTTTGTCGAGAGTCCACTCTTCTGCAGCATCGGGCCTAGATGGCCCCTGACGAATCCGATTTCGTATTCCTGCGGAAACAGGCAGGCCGGCATTCTACCATCCTGATCCGTGTCCACTTCGTTTTGCACCGTGACCGCCTGTATCGGCACGCCCTTGGCGGCATAGGCCTCGAGGAACTTCACAAAATACTGCGCATACGCCCCGAAATAGCGCTGCCGAATCGAACCACCCAGCATCGACCCTCCCACTTTCATCCATCCCGGAGGGCTCCAGGGCGATGAAAACAGAAACAAGTCTGGATTCGCCTTCCGCGCCAAGCGCAGCATTGGCAGAACATACGCTTCGTCATGCGCGGTCGAAAAGCGCACCATGTCGAGGTCGGGCTCGCCCTCGTCGTAGCTGAAGACTTCCGTGGAGTAGTCGCTCGAACCAATGCAAGTGCGGCAAACGTTGAGACCCATTTCCGACGGATGAAAGAGCTCGTGAAACAACTCATCGCGGGCCGGCGCCGGAAGCTGGTTGAACATATAGCAGGCGGCGTCGGTAAAAGCAGCGCCGAACCCGAGCATTTCCTGGTACTTCTTGGTGGGGTCCAGCACAATCGCGTTCTCCGCCGTCGCACCCGCGCCCCGCCAGGCCAAACTCTCCGTCGAAGCGTAGCGGAGTTTGCCACTCGTCACGCGAACCTTAATTTCTCCGGTTGGCGCCGACGCTGCCGCAGAAGTTAGCGCCGATGTCAATTCGGCGGTTGCGGTCGCAGTCAATCCGGCTGCAGATAATTTCAGGAAGGTTCGTCTCGTCTGTGCGTTCGACACGGGTTCTCCTGGCAAGAATCGCTTCGTTGTGAGTATAGTGCGTGAGTATGGTTCGTGTGTATGTTTGAACCTTCAACAATTTCACGGGAGCATCGATGACATCCAGCTGGCAGCGCCCTGCTTGGTTCCGAACGATGTTGTTGATTGGCGTATGGGTTATGGGCCTATCGGTAGCGGCGCAGACAGCGCCACCCTCTCCTCCATCATGGAAACTGGTCTGGAGCGACGAGTTTAACGGCCCCACCGGGGCGCGGGTCGACTCGTCGAAATGGGTTTCCGAAACTGGAGGAGGCGGCTGGGGCAACGACGAACTGGAGTACTACACCAGCCGTCCGCAAAACGCCTCGCAAGAGAACGGCAACCTAGTCATCAAGGTGCTGCAGGAAAAATATACCGGTGCGGACGGCGTCAGCAGAAATTACACGTCCGCACGCCTGAAGACTCTGGGCAAGTTTTCTCAGACCTACGGACGCTTCGAAGCGCGCATCAAGATTCCTCGCGGCCAGGGAATCTGGCCCGCCTTCTGGATGCTGGGCAACGATATCGAGAAACCCGGGTGGCCCGCCTGCGGCGAAATCGACATCATGGAAAACATCGGCAAAGAGCCCATGCTGGTTCACGGCACAATTCACGGCCCGGGATATTCCGGAGCCAACAGTATCGGCGCTGCTTACGCGCTTCCCGGCGATCAGCGCTTTGCCGACGATTTTCACGTCTTCGCCGTCGAGTGGGAGCCGAACGCGATCCGTTTCTACGTCGACGACCATCTCTATGCGACCCGTATCCCCACCGACTTGCCTCAGGGAACGAAGTGGGTCTACGATCGCCCGTTCTTCCTCCTGCTGAATGTTGCGGTTGGAGGTGGCTGGCCGGGAAATCCGGACCCCACCACGGTTTTCCCCCAAACCATGCTGGTGGATTACGTGCGCGTCTACAAGCGCACAATTTCGCTAGCTCCAAGCCCGGCGCAACATTAACGATTCTTGGCTTCTGCTAAGCGAGTTGACTCCCGTAGCGCCCCCTCAGATAAAATCGGCCCTTGAAGGAGGAGTCACGCATGAGCAAAGTCCGGGTTCTCGCCGGCACGCGTAAGGGCGCGTTCATTCTGACTGCAGACGGCAAGCGCCAAAACTGGGAGGTCAGCGGCCCGCACTTTGCCGGTTGGGAGCTCTATCACCTCAAGGGTTCACCAGCCGATCCCAACCGCATTTACGCCTCGCAGACCAGCGGCTGGTTCGGACAAATCATTCAACGTTCCGACGACGGGGGCAAGACTTGGCACCAGCCCGGTACTCCTGCGGGCCACGAGCCCGCTCCCGGCCCTCCCAAAGCAGTGAGCAACAAATTCCTTTACGACACGTCCCCCGAAACTGGCCACCCTTTGACCACTCACCAGTGGTATGACGGCACGCAGCATCCCTGGGAATTCAAGCGCGTCTGGCATCTCGAACCATCGCTCACTGATCCCGACACCGTGTATGCAGGCGTCGAGGACGCGGCGCTATTTCGTTCCACCGATGGCGGCGAGAACTGGATGGAACTCCCCGGCCTTCGCGGACAGGGCACCGGCCCCAAGTGGCAACCCGGCGCTGGAGGCATGTGTCTGCACACCATCATTCTTGATCCCCGCAATCCCGACCGCATTTATGTCGCAATCTCCGCCGCGGGCGCGTTCCGCGCCGACGACGGCGGCAAGAGCTGGAAACCCATCAATAAGGGCCTGTACTCGAAGTACCTCCCCAACCCGACGGCCGAGATCGGCCACTGCGTTCACCATGTCGCCATGAACCCATCCCGTCCGGGAGTGCTGTTCATGCAGAAGCACTGGGACGTCATGCGCTCCGACGACGCCGGCGATCAATGGAAAAAGATCAGCGGTAACCTGCCGACCGATTTCGGCTTCGTCATCGATATTCATTCGCACGAGCCGGAAACGATTTACGTTGTCCCCATCAAGAGCGACGGCGAACACTATGTCCACGAAGGCAAGCTGCGCGTCTTCCGCAGCCGCAGCGGCGGCAACGAGTGGGAAGCACTCACGAAAGGACTCCCGCAAAAAGACTGCTACGTCAACGTGCTGCGCGACGGCATGGCCGTGGACACGCTCGACAAGTGCGGCATCTATTTCGGCACAACGGGCGGCCAGGTTTATTGCTCCGCCGACGCAGGAGATAGTTGGAATCCGATCGTCCGCGATCTTCCCGCGGTGTTGTCGGTAGAAGTCCAAACCCTCCATTGAACTTAAGAATAAGAAATGGGAAAAGAAACGCTGGGTGCCCCACTGTTTCGCGCCCTTTGCGAAAGGGTGGCGATTTTGACTTTGCTAGTTTTGCGGAGGCTAGCTCAGCTTAGCTGCTAGCGTAGGACGAGCTCCGACAGGAGTAAAGATGAAAATAATTGTGATGGCAGTTGCGTGTTGGTTATTGCTGACAACCGTCGTAGCCGCTCAGGAAAAACCGGCTGGCAACGCAACCGCCAGCGCCTCGGCTCTCGAAGCGAAAGTGCGGAAGGTCTGGCAAGACTTCAAAAACAGAAACAAAAAGTCCCTCGGAGCCGCACTCGACGACGGCCTCCGCGTGGTTGAAGAAGGTACGAACGGGTTCGGTGACAAGAAGACCGACATCTCCACGGTGGACGAGTTAGAGCTCATCCGTTACACACTTAACGATTTCACCGTGAAAACGCTCGGACCCCGCGCCGCGCTGGTCACCTATGTGGCGCACTATGAGAGTAAATCTGGTGGCCAGACGGCAAAAGCAAACAGTGTCTTCGGCGAAGTCTGGACTCGCGAGGGCAACGACTGGAAGGCGCTCTACGTCCAGGAAACCTACATCCAGGAACCCACGGCGAAGTAAACGAAGCTGGCTGGGCGATGCGGCGGCAATCCTCGCCGGCATTGCATCGAATAATTGCCATGATTCGAATCGAACTGCCGCAACACCTACGAACGCTGGCTCATGTCGACCGCGAGGTAACCCTCGAAATCGACGGCCCGGTCACGCAGCGCTCCGTCCTCGACGCGCTCGAGGCCCGCTATCCCATGCTGCGTGGAACGATCCGCGACCACGGCACGCATCAGCGGCGCGCCTTCCTGCGCTTCTTCGCATGCGAAGAAGATCTGACGCACGAACCGCCGGACTCCCCGCTGCCCGAGGCCGTTGCGACCGGCAAAGAAGCTTTTCTGATTATCGGAGCCATCGCCGGCGGCTAGCCCGCAAATCGCGTAAGACGGGACTCACTCGCGCTGCTGGCTCTCGGCATCGCCCTCACTCACGCCCATCGGCAAGCGCACAGCACAATTACGATATTTCACCGTTGCCGGAGCCCGTCCGTGCGAGACGGCATGCCGCCCAGCCGAGCACGAGACGCGGGAAATTACGCAGGGCATCAACGACTGGGCCGAAGTCGCTCGGAGATCAGCAACAGCATTTTTTCCGGTGCTCAACATCGATTTCGCTCCGGAGTGGGAGTTCAACTTCGGAGTGGGCGTCGGAACAACCCGTTCCACGGATCACATCATCCTGAAATGCCTCCTGCGACGAAGATTCTCCTGGCCCCGGCCAAAAGCCGCGACGCCGAATCCGGCTCAACCTTGAGGCGAAACGGAACGTTCGGCGCACTCAGCCAGCCGGTTCCGGCACGAACGATGTTGGAGGCGTTTCTTGCAACGGTGGTGGAGGATACAGCACCAAACTCAACGGCCGATACCGTGCCGCGAAAAAATAAATCGCATACGCGGGGAAAAACACGATCGCCGGAACCGCGATCAGCGCGACTAAATAGAAAAAAGCGGCCAACAAAATGCATCCCACGACTACAGCAAGAGTAATGGTAAAGACGTTCCAAGTAAGGCCCGCCGTTTTGCCCGTCAGCACGGCAATAATCCCCAAGCCCGCGGTGGGAATGGCGACGATCAAACCAAGGATCAGCGACGCGATGCCGATGACGATTCCGGCGCCAATCGCCAACACGATTTTCATGCCCACATACACGGCATAACCGCCTTGTTCCGCCTGAATCATGGGCCACAAGCGCCGCCAACCCTCGACCGCGCCAATCTCTTCCAGCGCCATTTGCGGCACGACAAAATCCTTGGTCAGCACGTGAACCACCGCCGCAATCAAGAGAAAAAGGAACACCAGGAAGACCACAACGACCCCGCTCAGTACCAGCGGCAGGACGTGTTCGCGAGGCGCATGAAACCATCCGCTGGCAAACGCGAAAGCGGCGGGGATTCCCAGCAGCACCGCCATTCCTCCGAGGGTCGCCAGCATCAATCCCAACTGCCAGCAAAAATATTTCCACGCCGGGCCTTGCCGGCGATTCCACCCCTGCCGGATGTGACATTCTTTCGCGAGCACGCTGTCGAACAGAATGAACCGCATCACGCTGCTCACATACATCATCACAATAAAAAAGACGAAGCCACCCACCACGAGAATCGCGATGAGTCCGCCGAGAATTGCGGGATCGATTTTCGGCCAACCCTGCTGCAAGAAGTGGCGCGACGATCCCGCCTGATGCGGAAAGCTCGTAGGAAAGTTAACACTTCCGCCTGAGCCCGTCTCTCCGGCCAGCAGGCCGACCACCGCTAATCGAGTCCACTGCCAGAAGCGAAACGGTTGCAACAGTTGCCGTTTGGTGTGCTGGAAGGCGAGCGTAATGGTGTCCACGGCAGAGATTGGCAAGAGTCACCTCGGCAAAATCCTTCAAGCAGCAAGGTACTGCGAACCAGGTTGCGGAGCAAATCAATTCTGGGCGGGAGCACTGTGAAAGTTTTATTCGCCTCGCTGCGCTTGACCTGACGGCGAGGCGGCGCGGGCTACGTGATTTGCTATTCGTAGCGCAGGGCTTCGACGGGATCGAGCTTCGAGGCCCGCATTGCCGGGACCAAGCCGCTGATCACACCCACCACGAGCAGGACTGCGGTTGAAAGGATCACGGTCATCATCGAGATGCGCAAATGAATGTCGCCCTGACCGGAATCGTCTTCAAACAAAGGCCCCATCATGGGCAGCGTCCCGACGGACCATGCGATGAGATACGACAACAACACGCCAATCGCGCCACCGATCAGCATGATGAGTAGCGTCTCGGCCAGAAATTGCAGTTTGATGTGCAGCTTGCGCGCTCCCAACGCACGCCGCAGGCCAATCTCGCGAATGCGCTCGTCCACCGACACCAGCATAATATTCATCACGCCCACGCCGCCGATTCCAAGAGTCAAGGTTCCAATGAAGGTCAGAAGGACCTGCAATCCAATCGTCAGTGCGTCAATCACCGGACGAAATTCGTCGCGACCAAACATCTGGAAGGCCTTGGGATCGGTCGCTGAAAAATTCTGCCGCGTGGCCACCGCGGCCAGCACCTGAGCCATCGCCTTCTTTTCAAATTGCGGAGCGAGGGGCTCAAACACCATCACGGCGGCATAGCGCGTATTCCACAAATCGCCAGCCGTCGAATACGGAATCCACGACGACTCATCGTCGCTCGAGAAGTAATTGCTGAGCTGAATCTTCCGCGCCATCACGCCAATCACGGTGAAGCGTACGCCCGAGACTTCAACCGTCTCGCCCACGGCCGGGCGTCCGCTGAACAACTCTTCCTTCAGACGGCCGCCCAGGAAAATCACACGCCGCCGCTCCAGTTCGTCCTCGGCATTGATCCAGCGGCCTTCCGACGGAACTTCATTGCGCATCTCGCCATATTCAGGACAGACTCCGCGCACCGGCGCTGTCCCCACCATGCGGTCGCCGTATGCAATACCCGGGCGCCGGACGGTTTCAAGGCATACGTGCTTGACCAGCGGAGCCGTGGCCTTCACCATGTCAAGATCAGCCTGCTCAAGGACTACTTTTTTCCCGGCGCGCTGGCCGCCCGGCTGCTCGCTGGTTTGCTGGGGCCAGCAAATCACCACGCTTTTGCCGAACGCGTCAAACCCATGCACCAGAACGCTGCGAAAGCTGCTGCCGTACGCGATTAGCAGAGTTACGGTCGCGATGCCCCAGACAATTCCCAGCATTGTCAGGAAGCTGCGAGTCAGGTTGCGCTTCAGCGCGATCCAAGCTTCGAGAATAATCTCAATCAGCATTTCAATTTATCTAGGAAGTATTCGCTGCAAGCTTCATGTGGGATCGGGTCCGAGACTCGGTCGTGCCCAGCAACGATCAGCTGCCGCGGGACAAGTCAAAACCAGTCGCGCAGGCGCGAATGTCCGAGGCATAGAGCTGGACCCACACCGAACCTACCCGCCAGCTTCATAACGCAATGCCTCGATCGGATCAATCGACGCCGCCCTCTGCGCCGGATATAGCGCTGCGCCTACTGCGATCGCCCCCAGCAGTGCGGCCGCAATCAATCCGGAACTCCAACTCGGAATCAGGCCGGCAAAAAAGTCGGGCATGGGCAGCATGTTCACCAGCGCGCAGAGGCCAAACGCCACTCCCAGACCAATTCCTCCGCTCAATAAGGCGATGATCAGGGCTTCGATAAAAAATTGACGAAGGATTGTTCCGGCCGGAGCCCCAATCGCCTTGCGCACGCCTATCTCACGAGTTCGCTCCCGCACCGCGACTAGCATTACATTCATTACGCCAATGCCACCCAGCACCAGAGTCACAATCCCCACCGCTCCCAGGAAAAATTTCATGCCGTCGGTCATGGTCTTGAAGGCTTGCGCTTCCTGCACCGTGTCCCAGATCGGGCAAGCTTCCTTGTCGTTTGGATCGTAACGATGCATTCGGGCCAGCGCCACGCGCACTTCGCGCTTACAGGCCGCGTGCTGGTCAACCGATTTCGGCGTTACCAGCAGCTGATCGAAGGTCTCATTGGTCCCGGGAGGTTTGTCGGGAAAGTCGCGGCGCATCGCCGCAAAGGGCACGAACACTTTGTTCACATCCCAGCCGTCATAGCTGGAGTCCTGCTTCTTTTTCTCCATCACGCCAATCACCGTGTAGGGAAAGTCATTCAAATAAATCGTATCGCCCACGGGATTGCGTCCGGGAAACAATTGCTTGGCCGCGTCCGAGCCCAGGAACGCGACACGCCGGGCCTCGCGCATGTCATCCCAGTCATAGAATCGTCCCGCGCCCACGTCGAGGCTGCGAATGTAGCCAAACTGCGGATACGATCCGGTCACCGTGAAGGCGGCATTATTGAAGTTGGAGTGCGTTCGTACCGTGTCCTGCTCAAGCTCCGGAATCGCATATTCGCAATCCGGCGAATCGGCCTGGACCACCGCGACATCCGGGTCCTCCCAGTGCACAACGCGTCCGGCGTGCGTGCCGCCCGCCTGCAGGCTGGTACGGCCATGAAAGACGATCATCACATCTTTGCCGAGATTGCGCGCCTGAGTCTCCTGCCCTTTGCGCAAGCCCTCGCCAGCCGCAACCATAAGAACAATCGAGACGATGCCCCAGGCAATCCCGAACATGGTGAGGAAGGCGCGAAGCTTGTGCGACCACAATGTCCGCAAAACGTCGAAAATCAGATCGTGCACCGTCATGGCACTGAGTTGGACGCATCCGGAAGGAGAAAGTCACCCCGGCTGGCTTACAGTGAGATACGCATCCGGAAGGGATTTTGTTGCAGAAAACAATGCGTGGGGGCAGCCATCCTTTCGACCTCGCCCCAGGCAGGCGAGTGCACGACGGTTGCTCATTCTCTGCGGAGAATATCCTTCTCCATGGTAAATAGCGGAGTTCCGAAGAGTTCATGCGGCCCCTCATCGGTCCTGCGGAACCCAGATCTTTGATAAAGCCGAATCGCCGCTTTCAGAAATGGCGTCGTGCCGAGAAGTATGCGGCGGCATTCGCGGTCCGAAGCCCAATGCTCGACCTGCGCAAGCAATCAGCGCCAACCCCTGATCCCCTCGCCCCTGGCAAAACCGCCATCCCGCGCACGTAAGCCGACTCTCCCTTCATTATCGCGGCTACTGTCCCCAACACTTCAGCTTCGCGGGATGCAAGCCAAATCGGCCCTTCCCGCATGCGAGTCAGGATCTGATCCGCGTTGGGTGCCGTCGCCGCAAAGGCTTCCTGAGTGTAGAGAGGTTCGTATTCCACGAAGGACTCATGGAGGATCTCGGCAAGGGCGGGCGCATCCGGAGGCGTCGCCTGTCGAATCTGAATTGGCGGTAGCGCCTGCATTCCTGTCCTCAGTGGCCCCCGCGCGCTAAGCGATACTCGCCTTCACGGCCATTGCGCCGACGCTGCTCATCCACGCGTCGAACTTTTGGAGTGCCAAGTCACATTGGGCGCGATGACGCTCCTTGCGATCGCGAATCTTTTTCTCCAGAGGAGGTAGCAGATCAAAGGTTATATTCGCCGGCTGAAAGGTCTTGGCGTCCGCGCGCGTGACATAGTGCGTCAACGATCCAAAGGCCGACTCCCGCGGAGCGGGAGCCATTTCGCTTCCAGAGACCAGCGCGGCCGCGTGCATTCCGGCCAACAGGCCGGTTGCAATCGATTCCACGTAACCTTCCACGCCACAAATCTGCCCCGCGAAGAAAACCCGCGGGTGCGCCTTCATCTGCAAAGTCTCGCCCAACAGAGTCGGTGCATTAATGTACGTATTACGATGAATTTGTCCGTAGCGCAGAAATCGCGCATTCTCCAGACCCGGTATCAGCCGCAGCACACGCGCCTGATCGCCAAACTTCAAATGATTCTGGAAGCCGACCAGGTTGTAAGAATCCGCCCGCAGATTTTCTTGCCGCAGCTGCACCACCGCGTATGGCATTTTGCCGGTGCGCGGATCGATGAGTCCCACCGGCTTCATCGGACCGAAGCGAAGCGTGTCGCGTCCGCGCCGGGCAATCTCCTCAATCGGCAAACAACTTTCAAAGTAGTTCAACTTTTCCCAGTCACGCTCCTCGACCGAGTGAGCGGCGAGGAGAGCATCGTAAAAGCGGCCGTACTCCTCCGGCGTCATCGGACAATTGATGTAATCCGCCGATCCTTTGTCATAACGCGCAGCCCGGTAGACGCGCGACATGTCGATCGAATCCGCCTCGACAATCGGGCTGATCGAATCGTAGAAATACAAATGCGGACCATGTAGAGCGGGCGCGCCCGCCCGCGGAGACGCTGAGTTCTGTGCATCTTTGCTCAGCCGGGCAATCTCTGAAGCCAGTCCGTCCGAGGTCAGCGGGCCGGTGGCGATGATGGTGATTTCTCGTGATTCATCGATCGCCGTCACCTCCTCGCGCTTTACCTCAATGCGCGACTTTCGGGAGATCGCTTCGGTTACCCGAGCCGCGAATGTAACCCGGTCCA
>JGI12659J15293_10000591_pt1 | contig 11938 bp, 11 predicted proteins | sample JacPinW_OM2H0_O1_FD_15293 | JGI IMG/M metagenome (IMG submission 15293) | reverse complement strand
TCCGGAGGGCTCGGCCGCGCCAGCCGCGTTTCACCCGTATAAACCACGCCTTCATTTCCATCGAGCGTCAACCACTCGCCCTCTTTCACCACTCGCCCATTCACGCGAATCTGCTTCGCGGCCGCATCAATGTCGAGTGCTTCGGCTCCCACTACGCAGCATTTCCCCCATCCGCGCGCCACTACGGCAGCGTGGCTCGTTTTCCCGCCCGTGGCCGTCAGAATTCCCTGCGCCACGTACATGCCGCCCACGTCTTCCGGACTGGTCTCGCGCCGGACAAGAATCACGCGCTCCCCGCGCGCCGCCCACTCCTCAGCCTCATGCGCGGTAAAGATAGCCTTCCCCACCGCCGCCCCTGGCACTGCATTGATTCCCTCGCCAATCTTGCGCTTCGCCAAATCCGACTTCGGAATCGACGAATCAATCACCGGATAGAAAAGCCGCTCGACATCCTCAGGCTTGATGCGAAGAAGAGCTTCTTCCTTCGAAATCACGCCTTCGTTCGTAAGGTCCACAGCGATCTTGAATGTCGCCGCAGGCGAACGCTTGCCCGTCCGCGTCTGCAACATATAAAGCGTCCCATCCTCGACCGTGAACTCGAGATCCTGCATGTCTCGATAGTGCTTCTCAAGTTTTACTCGAACCTTCTGAAGTTGGTCATAGACCTTCGGCATCCGCTTCGCCATTTGGTCGAGGTGCATCGGCGTGCGAATTCCTGCAACAACATCTTCGCCCTGCGCGTTGATCAGAAAATCGCCATAGAAAGTTTTCTCGCCGGTAGACGGATCGCGCGTGAAACAAACGCCCGTCCCGGAATTCTCCCCGCTATTTCCGAAAACCATCTGCACGACGTTCACTGCCGTCCCCATCAATCCCTTAATCTTCTCCACGCGCCGGTACGTCACCGCCTTCTCCGCCATCCACGATCCGAACACCGCGCCAATCGCGCCCCACAACTGCTCTTGAGGATCCTCAGGAAAATCCTTCGATGTTTTCTCCTTGAAATATTTTTTGTACTCCCCGACGAGCTCGCGCCAGCCTTCCGCCGTCACTAGCGTATCGTCCTGTACCTTCAATCGCGTCTTCAACGCGCGCAGCTTCTCCTCGAGATCATCCTTCGGCAGTCCAATGACAACCGACGAATACATCTGAACGAATCTCCGGTACGCGTCATACGCAAATCGCTGGTTTGAAGTGCGCTTCGCCAAGGCCTCGACCGACTTCGAGTTCAACCCGAGGTTTAGAATCGTCTCCATCATCCCGGGCATGGAGCGCGCCGAGCCCGAGCGCACGCTAACGAGCAGCGGATCGTTCGGATCGCCGAGTTTCTTGCCGACGACTTTCTCAAGCCGCCTTAGGTGTGTCTCAACTTCCGCGCGAAGACCCGCCGGATACTTCCGGTCATGCCTGTAGAAGTAGTCGCACGCCTCGGTCGTAATCGTGAAGCCCGCGGGAACAGGCAATCCGATGCGCGTCATCTCTGCGAGGCCCGCGCCTTTGCCTCCCAGAAGGTCGCGCATCTCGCCATCGCCTTCCGCTTTTCCCGCTCCGAAGAAATAAACAAATTTCAAGCAACACCTCCAGATTTTTTCGCGTCGATTATTGCGTTCGAGTAAAACTCAAATTGTCGGCTGGGCGACTAAAACGACGACCACAAGAATATCGCCACACTTCAACAAAATCCTAAATGTCGTCGAACAACTTCAAGCTGCGTCTTCGGAAACCATTCCAGAAAAATCTGCAATCGTCGAAAATTCCTTTAACAGCGTCGAGAGCAGCGACAGTCGGTTCGCGCGCAAATCTTCTTCTTCAGCCATCACTAGAACATCATCGAAGAATCGATCCACCGCTGGCCTCAGTCCCGCGATGACTTCAAGTGCCTCTCGATACCTCGCCTCATTCTTAAAGCGGCGCGCCTTCTCGGCGATCTCCTGCGAAACTTCATAAAGTTCTCGTTCAGCTTTCTCGCGAAATAGCTCCGGCCGAACTGTGGATATGCGCGCACCCGATTTCGAAAGTAATGGTTGCGCCTTTTCCAAAATCTTCCGGATGCGCTTGAACGCCGCCGCAAGCGGAGGAAAATTTCGCGTCACTCGAATCGCCTTGAGAGCAGCGACTCGGGCTGTCGCGTCCACCAGGTCGTCGCCGCCCGCTGCCAGCGCCGCATTCACTTCGTCGTAAGCAAATCCATGTTTCTCTCGAAGAACGTACCGCGCACGCTCCTGCATGAACGCCAACACCTCTGCTTCTGCTGCAGGTGTCACTTCAACTTTGTTCGCGGCGTTCCGGAATGCGTTCGCGGCAGTCGAAATCGCCGACGAAAGCGAAAGCGGCAATTTGCGTTCAAGCAAAATCTTAACAATGCCAAGCGCCGCCCGCCTCAGCGCGAAAGGATCGCTCGAGCCCGAAGGAATCGAACCAATCGCAAAGCAGCCCACAAGCGAATCGAGCTTATCTGCAAGCGCCACGGCGCACCCGGCAAGATTCCGCGGAATCGGATCGTCAAGCCCAACGGGGCGGTAGTGATCGTAAACAGCCCACGCAACGTCTGTCGCTTCTCCCTGCGCCCGCGCGTAAAGCCCGCCAACGATTCCCTGCAATTCCGGAAACTCGCGGACCATGTCCGTAACCAAATCGCATTTAGCAAGCTCTGCCGCGCGATCTGCGTCATCCGAATGTGCTTCAAGAACTCCGCCCTGGCTCCAAGTGTTCGACAGCCAGCGCGCCAGCGTACGCACGCGTTCAACTTTGTCGTAATAACTGCCCAATCGCGATTCGTACGTGACGTGCTTAAGACGCGGCAGGTACTCGGCAAGCGGTTTCTTCAGGTCGCTGTCCCAAAAAAATCGCGCGTCGGCAAATCGCGCTCGAAGCACTCGCTCATGCCCCCCGCGGACCAGGCCCTGCCGGTCCCGATCGAGATTAATTATGGCAATGAAATGCGGCTCAAGGCCCCCATGCTTGTTCTCAATGGCGAAATATTTCTGATGGCCGCGCATCACCGTAATCAAAATCTCTTTCGGCAGGTCAAGATACTCAGGTTCGAAGTCGCCCATGATCGCGGTAGGAAACTCATTCAAGTAAACCACTAGATTCGCCAAGCATGGATCGGCGTGCGCTCTCAAATTTCTCTTCGCAAGTAATGCTTGAACTTCTTTCTCAATCTTCTTGCGACGCTCTTCAGGATGCACGATCACAAAATTCTTGCGCAGCTTGCCGACGTAATCCGCAGATGTGCTCACGGGAATTTTTGACTTGCCGAGAAACCTGTGACCAGAACTTGAAGTTCCCGCTTTCACATCCGCAATCGTGAACGGCACCACTTTGTGATCGAGCTCCGCGAGAATCCATCGGATCGGACGAATGAATCTCAGATCGCTCGCGCTCGTCCAGTACATCGAGCGCGGAAAGGAAAGCTCGCGTATTGCTTGAGGTAAAATTTCCAAGAGAACATCTTTCGCCAAGCGCCCGACGATCACTTTCTTTATCGCCAGATACTCGCCCTTCGGCGTCACCACGATTTCAATTTTATCGAGCGCAATTCCCTGCTTGTCCGCGAAACTTTGCGCGGCGCGGGTCGGCGCGCCGACACTGTCGTACGCCACCGATTTCGGCGGGCCAAGAATTTCCTGCACGACGTCGTCTTGCCGCAAAGCAACTTCGCGCGCAATCGCAACTAATCTTCGCGGCGCACCAAATGTTTCTACGACCCCAGAATTGGCAAGGCGATTTGAAATTAAATGCGTCTCAAGTATTTGTTTAAGCTCGCTCGCAGCCTTCGCTATCATTCCCGCAGGAATTTCTTCGCATCCAATTTCAAAAAGTAGTTCTCCACGAGGCGTCATACTTCCGCTCCCGCGTGTTCAAGTGTTGCAGGAGATTGCTGTTCAAGCCATGCCGCCGCAACTCTGCACGCAATCTGGCGCACGCGCCCGATAATCGCAGTGCGCTCCGTCGTCGAGATCACGCCGCGCGCATCGAGAACATTGAAAAGATGCGAACATTTCAAACACATGTCATACGCGCCGAGAATGGGAAAGCGTTTCTTCTCTTCTCCGCGCAAACCTGCGTACGTTTTCAGCAACCGCTGCGCTTCCGCTTCCGCGAGATCGAACATTTTCCGCGTTCCCGCCGGATCGGCCCACTCGAAGTTGTAGCCCGAGAATTGCTGCTCTTCAGCAAATCGGACTTGGCGGTACGTCATCTCTTTCGACCAGCGCACATCGAAAACATTGTCCACGCCTTGCAAATACGCCGCGATGCGATCGAGCCCGTAAGTGAGTTCAACGGAAACGGGATCGAGATCTATCCCGCCGCACTGCTGAAAATATGTGAACTGCGTGATCTCGAGCCCGTCGAGGAGAACTTGCCATCCGATGCCCCAGGCGCCAAGGGTTGGCGATTCCCAGTTGTCCTCTTCAAATCGAACGTCGTGTTCCTTCAGATTGATCCCGATGGCGCGCAAGCTTGCGAGATACAAATCTTGAATGTCGGTTGGCGTAGGCTTAAGTATCACTTGAAGCTGCGTGTGCTTATACAGACGGTTCGGATTTTCACCGTAGCGTCCATCCGCAGGACGCCGGCTCGGCTGCGCGTATACAACGCGATAGGGCGCGGGTCCGAGAACCCGCAGAAATGTTTCCGGATGCATCGTGCCGGCGCCGACTTCGACATCATAGGGCTGCTGCAGAACGCAACCCTTCTCTGTCCAGTAGCGCTCCAATGTAAACAGTAAATCCTGAAACGTGAGCCCGTGTGGCTTTGGCGCCGCTTGCTCTCTCGCTTTATTCTTGACCGCTCGTGCGTTCAAATTTTCTGCTCCCAAACTTTCCGCGAAGTAAGTCTCTTCTCCGCCTGCCATTCTATCCAATCGAGCGCGATCGAAGTGATTTCGCGTACCGCAATGGGCGGCGCATTCACTTCAACCAATTGTTCAAGTTTCTGCGTCGTCATGCGTTTCATCAGTGCAATCGTTTCTTTAGGCAGCACGTGCGATCCAATCGGCCGACAACGCGAGCACGCCAGTCCATGAAGTCCGGGCGCAACGAACGCTTGCTCTTCTCCGAGCGCGCGACCGCAGATTACGCAACTATCAACCGGCGGCATCCAGCCCGCGAGCTTCAACGACCATAAACAAAAATATGCAAGAGGCACTTCAGATTTATGTGTGGCCTTGACGGCGCGTGCGCAAAGCAAAAGCAAACGGAACGGCGCGTCGAGTGCTTCTTTTTCTGGAAGTACAACTTCCGATATTTCGCTGAACAGCGCTATCGCCACGCCCGATTCGTAATCGCTGAAAAGTTCAAGAAAAGATTCAATCAGCTCAGTTTGCGTGACGGTCACGAGATCACGCCGTTCACGTTCGAAATACCAAATGCGAATGTAGCTCAGTCGTTCGAGTGTCGAACCGAATTTGCTCTTCGTTCGCTTCGCGGCTTTTGCCACGCCGCGCATGCGACCCGCGTTGCGGCTAAGAAAGCTGACGATTCGGTCGGCTTCGCCGAGTGGATAACTTTGAAGAATGATGGCCTCGGATTCGTGGAGTGGCATCGGCGTGTCGGCCCGCCGACCTACGGCTCGTTCGCGGCGCTCGCAAACTCCGCGCCCAAGTTGCATCCGCGAACGTACAGGCCAGACGAGCCGTCAACTGCAGAATGAAATTTTTATCACAGCCGCGCGAGCGGCGCAATTGAATATCCGCGCTCCACCGCTCGCACCGGAAAATTATTTGCCGCTCGTCGCGGACAACGTTTCATCGTTTCACCGCGGACGCAAAATCAGATAGAGTGTCTCCGCGAGTTTGCTGGAGGTTGTAATGACGCCCTCGGTGAAATCGTTCTCGCAATTACGCACGGCAGAACAAACGTTCTGACGATCGCAGATGAACTCTTCGATGAAATCAGAGATCGGCCAAAATATCGAGCGCGTGGATGTAGTCGGTGTCGGCCTGAACGCTACGGATACGATTATCCGACTGCCGAACTTCCCCGCCTTTGATTCCAAGGTTAGGCTTATCTCATCGGATCTCCGCGCGGGCGGCCAAGTCGCATCCGCGATGGTGGCATGCCAACGCTGGGGCTTGCGCACACGGTACGTCGGAAAAGTTGGCGACGATTGGGCCGCCGATTTCCAGCAGCAGCAACTAGACATCGAAAAAATGGAAAGCCATCTCATCCGCGAGCCGAATTGCCCGAGTCCCGCATCTTTCATTCTGGTGGACACGCGTTCTGGTGAGCGCACCGTGCTCTGGGGCCGCGACCAGCGCGTCGAATTGAGGCCAGAAGAGATAAAGCGTGAATGGATCGAGTCCGCTTCGGCGCTGCTCGTTGACGGGCATGACACTGCGGCAGCGGCGCTGGCGGCGCGTTGGGCGCGTGCCGCGAAAACTCCCGTGATAGGCGATTTCGACAATTTATATCCCGGAGTTCAAGCGTTACTTGAGAATGTGGATTATCTCATCACCTCGAGCGCATTCCCCGCGCGGTTGACCAACGAGGCTGACATCTTTAAAGCATTGCGCCAAATTCAAACCCAGTTCAAGTGTTGCTTGATGGCCGCGAATCTTGGCCGTGACGGAGTGATCGGCTGGGATGGAAAGCGTTTCCTCTATTCGCCGGCGTTTCAGGTGAACGCGATTGATACGACCGGCGCTGGGGATATTTTTCATGGCGCGTTTGTATATGGAATCGTCAGAGGGATGAGCGTCGAACGGAATCTCGAATTCAGTTGCGCGGCGGCGGGAATCGCGTGTACTGGGATTGGCGCGCGCGGCGCGATTGCTACTCTCGACGAAATCGAACATCTCATTCGCACCGGCAAGCGTCACGAATCTCGGTATCGCACGGAGGATCTGGAGAAGGCCGCGGCTGCGGGTTAAGGTGCCAGTCAAAGCGAAGGCTTCATGATTCCGCTGAAGAATCTCAATCCGCTCAATTCGTTTCCCGGCGTGACTGTTGGTCTCATCATCGTAAATTTTCTGGTGTTCTTCTTTCAGCTTTCTCTCGACCAGCACGTGGCGGAGCTTTTCATCATTCATTACGGCGTGGTGCCGCGGCAACTGCAGTTCGCACTTGCCGGGCAGCACGGTCTGACCATCGTTGATGCAATTGTGCCGCTTTTTACCTCGATGTTTTTGCATGGCGGCTGGCTGCACATTATCGGCAACATGTGGTTCCTCTGGATTTTTGGCGGCAACGTCGAAGATCGCCTCGGCCATTTTCCGTATCTCGGGTTCTATTTGATTTGTGGAATCGGCTCGGGAATCGCGCAGGCGGCATTCAGTTGGGGCTCGCGAGTACCGGCAATCGGCGCTAGCGGCGCAATCGCCGGCGTTCTCGGCGCTTATATTCTTTTCTTTCCTTCGAGCCGCATTCTCACGCTCATTCCGCTGTTCATTATTTGGTTCACGGCGCGCGTTCCAGCCGTCGTGTTCATCGGTCTCTGGTTCCTCCTGCAATTCATGAGCGGCCTCGGCTCGCTCGGGCCCGCAGGCATGCAGGCGAATGGCGGCGTGGCGTGGTGGGCGCATGTCGGCGGGTTTCTCTTAGGCATGGCGCTCGCTCTGCCCAAACGCACGCGCCGGCCGAATTATTATTACGGCCAAGCCTAAGCGGCTTCTCATTCTGTTCGTTGCTTCGTCTTTTGAATTCATTTTACTTTGCTACGAAATTTGCGAGCCAGTCGCCGCATTCGCGCGTGCCTAATGAGCCGCCGAGATCGACCGTGGTTTTCCCTTGTTTGAGCGCGGCGCGGATGGCAGCATTGATGCGCTTTGCCGGCTCGGGCAGGCCTAGATATTCGAGCATCATTGCGCCGGTTAGCGCGCAGCCCATCGGATTTGCTTCGTTTTTTCCGGCGATTGTGGGCGCGGAGCCGTGGACGGGCTCGAACATGGAGACTTGACCCGGATGAATATTTCCTGACGGCGCTAGCCCGAGACCGCCGGCGATTTGCGCGCCGACGTCGCTGGCAATATCGCCAAACATGTTGCAGGTGACGATCACTTGGAATTGCGACGGGTCGCGAATGATTTGCATCAGCAGATTGTCAATGAACTGGTGGCTCGATTGAATCTCCGGATATTCCGTGCGCATTTTCTTGAAGAGGCGCTGCCAGAGATCGTGGCCGAAGGCGAGAGCGTTCGATTTGTCGCTCATGCAGAGCTTGGCTAATTTGTTCTTGCGCGCGTATTCGAAGGCGTAACGCAGGATGCGCTCGACGCCTTTGTATGTGTTTACGTCTTCCTGCGTGGCGATTTCGTCCGCAGTACCCTTCTTAAAAATTCCGCCCATGCCGACGTAGGAACCTTCGGTGTTTTCGCGAAAGACGACGAAGTTGATATCGCGTTCGGTGCGATCGCGCAGCGGCGTGAGCCGCGGATCGAGAAGAACGCATGGCCGAACATTCACGTAGAGATCGAGTTTGAATCGCAGGCCGAGAAGAATGTCGGCGGCGTGTTGATTGGAGGGCACGCGCGGATCGCCCATCGCGCCGAGGAGAATCGCGTCGAAATCGCGGCGGAACATTTCTGGCGCGTCGGCGGGGAGCGTGGTGCCGTCGCGGAGGAAACGGTCAGCGCCCCAATCGAAGTTTGTAATTTCGAGTTTCGTTCCCTCCCGAGCGACGGCTGCCTGGATCACTTTCACGGCTTCGGGGATAACTTCTTTGCCAATGCCGTCGCCGGGGATGATGGCGATGCGTTTTGGAGTTGGGGTTGGGGTCATGGGTTGGATTTCCTGCGACTCGTTGGGAGGGCTTGGTCGGTCGAAATGGCGCTTTGGCGATTGCCTATTTTGTATCGAGTAGAAATGGGTCGTGATATTTGTTTTGTTGGGGTTACGGCGATTTCTAATAAATAGTTGTATCGAGTAGAAATTGAATGGAGGCGCGGGAATTTGAGTCTCGGTGGCGGGGCCGAAAAACGCCGGCAGGATGCCGGCGCTACGAGTGGCTCCTCGGCGTTCATCATCTTCGAGGTGAATTTTTGTAAGCGGCGCGAGTTTTCCGAATTGCTCAGTTGGTCCTCCGATCGTGAGTTCGACGCCGGCCTACATCTTTTTGGCGGACGGGCGTGATGCGGCGAAGATTTTTTGGTGCTCCATGCTGCGGTCGAATTGGAGTATTCGTTCATGCTCTATTTACGCTAGCACGGCGAGGGGCGGGATGAAAGAGCGAGGGTCTGTGGATTCGAGTGTTGGAATTTTGGTGTCGGTGGTTGGGCGGAAAACCGCCGGCAGGATGCCCTTCGAGGCTCAGGGCAGGCCGGCGCTACGAGTGTTTCTCGCGGCTGAGGTGAATTCACGCGGCGATAATCTTTCGAGTGTCGAGTCGGAGTCGCGGTGGCTGATCGGAAAAACGCCGGCAAGATGCCGGCGCTACGAGTTACCCCTGAGCTTTCGCCGTGTCCGCGATGGATTTTTTGTGCGAGGCGATAATTTTTCGACGTGTGACTCCTTGGCGCTCGTGTCGGCCGAAAGGATTTTTGTGCGGGGCGCGAACGCAAGAGTTGCTCGCAGAATTATTGCTTGGGTTTCGGCGCTCGAGAAGTGGCGTGGCCGCCGTGGCCGGCTTTGGCGTTGGGGTCGGGCTTAGGCTTTAGGCCGTAACGGGCGCGGCTGGCTGCGGGGGCGGCGCCTAGGTCGGGCGGCGGGGCCTTCATCAATTGCAGATTGCGCTCGTTGGCCCAGGCGAAATCTCGCAGGGCTTCGAATTGGGCGACGAATTCATTGCGCCACGGCTGCGATGCGAAGACCAGGGCGGTGTTGACTTGCCGCCAGGCGTCTACCGAAAAGTTGGTAGAGCCTTCCCAGCACCAGACTGAGCCGGATTTTGTACCGGGATCAGAGACGATTCCTTTGGTGTGGCAGATGAAGCGCGAGCCAGCCGGGGATGTACCGATGGTGACTTCGAGGCCGGCGGTGACTAACTGCTGCACGAGGGGATGTTCGACCTTGCCGACGGACTGGCTGTAATCGAGATAGATGTGCAGCGGGATGTGTTGTTTGTGGGCTTGGAGGAGGTCTTGAATCATGCCGGGAAGAGTGAAGGCGTATGCGGTGATCCAGGTTTCGCCGGGATTGAGCAGATGTTGGAGGAAGACTGTACGGGCGACGGGGCCGTCGTCGGGGAGGAGGTAGCAGGTTACGGTGGCGGTGATTACGAATGACATGCTTGGTTCCTCCGTTGACGGTCGGCGGGCTGGGGGAACTTTATCACGGGAGGAGTGACCCCCGCGTTGCGGCGTCGATACAACTGGGGGAAATGCAGATTCCTCAGCGCATCCGACGAGGTTGCGGTTCGGAATGACGCGGTGGGGCGGGAGTGCGGGAGGAGTAGATGCCCTGGGTGCCGTTTGAGCGTTCCAAGCGTGCTGGGCTGAAGGCACCGCTACAAGTCATGCGGCGAGATTTGAGCGGATTTGGTCATGGGAGGGACGCGGGGGAAAAACGCCGGCAGGATGCCGGCGCTACGGGTAAATTTTGAGCGTTCATCGTGTTCGAGGCCGGCGCTATAGCGCCTGATCTTAAAGACGAGTCCTTTCGGAGCGCTGCGGCGCTCCTCCACCGCGCAAATGCGGGGCTTCCACCGGAGATGGATCCGGACACCCCTGACAGATGGACACTCAGGCGCTAGGCGGGTTCAGGGGGTAGGGCTTCGTCGCCCATGTGGCGTTCGGTGATGTAGACGCCGGTTAAGACTAGGGCGCCGCCGGTTAGGAGGTGGGCGGTTAGGTGCTCGCCGAGGAAGATGGCGCCTAGGATCATGGCCAGGATGGGCTCGATGTAGGTGGTGGCGGCTAGGCGAGAGGCGTCCATGTGGCGGAGGGCCCAGTAGTAGATCAAGTAGCCGACGACGGAGCTTAGAGCTGCCATATAGATAAGGCCCGACCAGCCGGCCCAGCCTACGCTTCCCCAATCGAGATGAATCCATTCGTAGATGGCTATCGGGAAAAGGCAGACGGCGGCGACGAGAAAGTTGTAGAAGTTCATGGTGACTGTGTCGTAGCGATTTACGACTTTTTTGGCGAGGACGGCGTAGATGGAGTAGCCGGTGACGCTCGCGCCGGTGATGAGATCGCCTTTGATGGTGCCGGAGCCGAAGGATGCGAAGCCATTTTCGGAAGCGAGAATCAGGACGCCGATGAAGCAGAGGGCCATGCCGATGATTTTGCCGCGGGAGATGCTTTCGAGACCTGAGAGGCCGGCGAGGAGCATGACCACTACGGGGGCGATGGCGATGATGATGGCGGAGTGGCCGACGGTGGTGTATTTGAGGCCCAGGGAGAAGCCGCCTTGATTGATCAGGACACCGAAAAAGCCCAGGAGGATGAAGGTTTTTATGTCGCGGCGGTCGAGTTGTGTGCGGCGAGGCGTGAAGAAAAAAATTACGGACATGATTAGAGCGGCTAGCTCGAGGCGCGAGGCGACCAGCATCATAGCGGGCATGTGGCGGAAGGCAATTTTGCCCGCGATGAAGTTGACGGTCCAGATGAGGACCATGAGGGAGAGCATGGTGAAGAGGATGAGCGGTTTGGGAGGTTGTTTTTTCATTGGCGGACTGGCGAGCAGCGGACGGAATAGAGCATGAAAAACAAGAGGGATTCCTCGCTGCGCTCGGAATGACGGCGTTCGATGTTGCGGACGGACATAGGCGAAACCCGGGCGCAGTCCCTCGCAGCTCGGGATGAATCCCTCGAGGCTCGGAGTAAACAAGCAGCGCCCCTACAGATTCCAGTGGCGATGTACGGTCTTCGCGTCATCTATGAGAGAACTAGCTTTCGTTGCGTGAGTGATTCGATGCGATCTAGGCGCGGTTCGTAGCCGATGCCGTGCGTCGTTGGCACCTTGATGGTGCCTTGCGAGGTTACTTCGACTTCGGGAGTGATGATGTCTTCGGTCCAGTAGCGGCGGCTGGCGGAGACGTCGCCGGGGAGAACGAA
>JGI12659J15293_10000584_pt1 | contig 11979 bp, 13 predicted proteins | sample JacPinW_OM2H0_O1_FD_15293 | JGI IMG/M metagenome (IMG submission 15293) | reverse complement strand
GCCGGTGAGCGCACCCCTTGTGGCGGCTTGCGCTCGCCCACGCGAGCGCGATCATCGGCTTCATTATCATGCTGGCGCCGATCGCGGGGCTCGACGCGAGCGACAAGTCGATGATGAAGTCCTCGATGAGGCTGATGAGCGACGGGATGGCGGTGGCGATGTACACCACGCTCGCCGGCCTTGTTGGCTCCATCCTATTGAAGATTCAGTATTACATGCTCGACAACGCCACCGCGAAGGTGTTCTCGCGCGCGGTTACGCTCACTGAGACGCGGGTCGTTCCCGCCTTAGAGCGACGCGTCTCGCAATCCTTGATCATGTCTTCTCGTCGCCAGGGAAGGCGCATCGCCATCGTGTGACGCGCGTCGCCGGATGTTCGTCAGCCCATTGGGCGATATAGGGCGGCGCCTGCATCATGCACTGCATCAGCGACTCTTCCGAAGCGAACTGCAGTCGCTGCTCGTCGCACAGGCCCGGCGCATTGACCGCGCACACCGTCAGAATCAGCTCAATCATCGCGCATCCGTATCAAGCGGAGCCTTAGCGCCGCCCGTCGAGGCGACTGTGGCATTTTGATCGGACGGCCGCAACGTTGAGACTGGATCGGCGGTGCAGGCCCACGTCAAGATGGGCTCAAAATCGCCCGCCAGCGAGCCCTCGCTGCGTAATCTATCGCGTACGGCGCTTGGCAAAGCGTGCAAAGTTTCGCAAGATTGCGGGGAATTCGCTTGAACCCATAAGCGGCGAATGAATCGAGGAGAAGAGGCGCGCGTTGAAAGGCGTTCAGGTCACGACGACAGCGCGACTGCATCTGGGTTTTCTTGATCTTGCCGGAGATCTTGGTCGTCGGTTTGGATCGATCGGCCTCGCCATCGACGGGTTCGAAACCCGCCTTGAGCTTCGCGAAGCGCTAAGCTTTGAAGTTTTGGGCGAGGAGCGCGAGCGAGCCGCGCAGATCGCGCGCCGCATCGCCGAGACCCTTGGCCTCGATACGCGAAAGAAGCTCATCATCTCGAACGCCATTCCCGCGCACGCTGGACTCGGTTCCGGGACTCAGTTGGCGCTGGCGATCGCGGCGGCGTTTCGCCGGTTGGCCGGATTGCCGCTTGACGCGCGGGAGGACGCGCGCCTGCTCGACCGTGGCGCGCGTTCCGGCGTGGGCGTTGCATTGTTCGAGCGCGGCGGCTTGGCCGTTGACGCCGGCAGAGGACCGAACACCGAGGTTCCGCCGGCGGTCGCATGGATGAACTTCCCGAGGGATTGGCGCATCCTGCTGATCTTGGACCCGCGCGTGGAGGGCGCCCATGACGAAGAGGAAAGGCAAGCGTTTGCCGGCTTGCCGCGTTTCTCTGCCGACGCGGCGAGCGAAATCTGCCGCTGCACCCTCATGCAAGTTCTGCCCGGCGCCGCGGAAACCGATCTTGAGGCTTTCGGCGACGGCGTCGCCAGGATCCAGGAAATCCTCGGCGACCATTTCGCCCCGGTCCAAGGCGGAGGCCGCTTCGGCAGCGCGCCAGTGGGACGGGTCGCCGCGCGGTTGAAGGCTCTCGGGGCGCGCGGGATTGGCCAGAGCTCCTGGGGACCGAGCGGTTTCGCCTTTGCATCCGACCCCGACCATGCGCAATTCCTTGCTCAGCGCGCTGGCGCCGAGGTCGAGTTGGGAGTGGAGATCAGAATCTGCAGTGCGCGCGATCACGGCGCCGAGATCCGCGAGGACGAAGACGTTTCAGTCCGCTAATCGGGAGGAACAATGGCCAAGAACATTCTCCACATGATGACGCCACTGGCGCACATGAGTCCCTTCGACGTCAACATGGCGATCGACGCCGGCTATGATGCGACGGCGTCCTACACCCATGTCTCTCTCGGAGAGATCACAGACTTGATCCAGGATGCCATGTTTTCGCGCTCGCCGCGCGACGCGGTGCGGACGGGCGTCTTCATTGGCGGCAAGGACGCGCTTCTCGCCCTCGACATGCTCGACGCCGGCGCTAAAGCGCTGTTCAAGCCCTTCGAGATTTCGCTGTTCGCCGACCCTGCCGGCTCGTTCACCACTGCCGCCGCAATGATCGCCGTTGTGGAAAAGACGCTGAAGGAGAAGAAGGAACGCGCACTTCGCGGAGCCGCCATCTCGGTCTTCGGAGCGACTGGAGTGGTAGGGACCGCGTCGGCCGTTATAGCAGCGCTCGAGGGTGCATCGGTCACCTTGGCCGGGCGCGACGGAACGCGGCGGACGGCTGATCACGCCGCCGAGATCAATCGGAGGTTCGGAGTCAACCTTGCCGTCGCCGACGGCTCAACACCTGAGATGAGGGCCGCGATTCTCGCGGCGACGGAAGTCGTGCTGGCCGCGGCCAAAGCGGGCGTGCGCGTGCTCGACGCTGCCGAGATCGCCGGCGCGCGGAAATTGCTCATCGCGGCCGATGTCAACGCGGTGCCGCCGTCCGGCATCGAAGGCGTCGATGCGCACGCTAACGGAACGCCGCTCGGCGAGCGCGGCGCGCTCGGAATCGGCGCGCTCGCGATTGGCAACGTCAAATATCGAACTGAGTCTGGGTTGTTCAAACAGATGACCGAGAGCAAGGCCCCCCTGCGCCTCGACTTCCGTCAGGCGTTCGACTTAGCGCGCACGCTCGCGTGAGAGTCTTGCAGTTTTCAGGTTAAGTCACTTCAGCCGCCTCGGTCGACGACGCCGGCCGGCCGCACGTCCGCCGAGCCCGAGGCGCGCTCGCGACGGATTTCGACCCCGACCGCACCCTCGATCACGTCGAGCTTGCGGATGTTGACGCGTACGCTGCGCACTCGCGCATGCTGCAAGAGGACCCCAGCGACCTCTTCGGCGAGCGTCTCGACAAAATCGACATGGCCGCGCCCCACGATCAGGCGAATGGCGTCGAGAATGACGTCGTAGGAAAAAATCGAGCGCATATCATCGGCGTGCGCGCCGGCGCGACGCACGAGAGCCTCGACGTTGAAGACGACGCGCTGACGGATGGAACGCTCGAAATCATAGGCGCCGATCGCGGCGGAAACGACGAAATCATTCACGAACACGCGGTCGAGTTCGCCTTCCTGGTCGCGGCCCCCAATGAGGCCGCGCGCCAGCAATCGCCAATCAATTTTCGGCGAAAGGTCGGGATCGGGTCTCTCGCGCGGGATCAGGTCGCGGATGAGAACGACCGCAGTCGGATCGATCGCGCCTTGCCGATCGCGGGAATGACAAAGCGCCCCTCGGAATCCGAGGACATCCGGACGCACGAGCAGTAGCCTCGGGACGTCAGGCGCTTCAAGCGAGCCTGCCAGGCCGCTCATCAACTTAAGCTCACGGCATTGCACGCAAAATTCGCTCAGGTGCACGATCTCGAGATGCGCGATGAGCCGGCCGCGTGTCTTGTCGCGGGTGTCGAGCATCGCCCCCTTGAAGCCCAGCTTCTCAAGCCTACCGAAGAGGGCGAAATCGGGCTTTTCGTCGGCGAATATCATGCCGATAAGGGCGACGTCGCGGGCGAGCCTGCTCAAAGAATCGCCGAGACGATCGAGCGTCGGCGCATCCACGGCGAGCTTGAGATGGTCCACGCCCATCGCCGCCAGCGCTCTCGCGCTTTCAAGCAAGGCTTCCTCATTGTAGGGCGGATCGCCGAGCGCCGCGCTCGTTTCGCTTCGCCCAGCGACAGCGGCGATCGACTGGCGCGCAATATCGAGCGAGACGGCGCCGAGCGCGCCCCGCCGCGCATCCTTCAGATCGATGATGTCGGCGCCAAGTTGCACGGCGACGCCAGCCTCGGCGGCGTTGGCGACACTGGCGAGCATGCGCGTCATGGCGCCGCCTCCTTTCTCTCCGTGGTCGCTAGAAGTCCTGTCAGCACACGCGCTTGCCGAGACTGAGCGGTGTCACGAGCGACGCATCTGTGAACTTCAGCGGCTTGATTGGCCGCAAGCGCAATCTTATCATTGCGCTTGAGAGGAAACGCAAATGCATCCTGCTGCCCGCGCCGTTCTCGCGATTGAGATCATGGCCTCATTGGCGCCACCGGCGGTCGCTCAATTCAAGGGAAAGACGGATCCGGACTGGCCCTGCCAACAGATAAAGACGCCGACGTTTCCGCTCGCCTCCATCTGGGCCGGCCCTCAACTCGATCTGGACTCTCAGAGCTGGCGCAACGAAAGCGACGTCGCGGATCTGAAGGCGCAGATGGCGCAGCGGCGCGTTCCCATCGCTGAGGTGGAGACAGCGGTCACCGACTTCAAAGCGAAGGCCGGCCCCGACGCGGACGCCAAGCTTCTGCGTGCCTTCGCCGCGGCGTTTGCGGATTTGTCCGAGCAACGCTCCCAGATCGTCAATGGCCTGGATCGAATTGGTCGCAAACAGAAGGCTTTGGCCGATCGCATCCGTGCTGAGAACGAGGCCGTGCAAAACTCTTCGGACCAGAACCATGCTGGCCAAGCGCCGCCCGGCGCGGACAATCAAGAGCGGCTGCTATGGGATCTTCGCGTCTTCGACGATCGCCGCCAGACCGTCACGTACGTCTGCGAGGCGCCAACGCTGATCGAACAGCGCATCGGGGAGATCGCGCGCGCGGTGCAAAGGGTTCTGTAGCGCGATCGGCGTTGAGGTGTGCTCACCCTCATGTCTCAAGGCGCCCGCTTTAGCGGGCCTCGAGGAATATTCCAGCTGGCACAATTGGTCCGCGCCACCCGGAAGACGCCGCGCTTCGCGCGACCCTCAGGACGAGGCGGAATTGGCGCGCGCAAATTTGAGCGCGGGCCGAGCGCAGGCGCCAGCCCTCAAGGCGAGATCGGCTTGTCGTTCTCGTCAAGCAAAGGCACTCCATAGGAGCGCAAGATCGCTTGAATTTCGTCCTGGTTCTCGGAGATCAGCTTATTGAGATCGCGCTTCCAATTCTGATCGGAATGCCGCACCCCCATGACGATCCGAAAGACCATGGGGGGCCCGTCTTGCTCTTTCACCAGCGGAACGATCGCGGTCGGGGTCTTGGCCTTCGTCGCATAGTAGCCCGCGATCGGACCCCACAGCAACGCAACGTCGATCTCGCCGCGCTCCAGGTCGTCCATCATCTCGTGGGTCGGCGAATCGAAGCGCGTGTCGACAACCAGCGCGTAAGATTTGATGTGGCCCAAGAGCCCGTTCTCGGCCAGCAAGGTTGCCGGCGGGGTGCCCGCGACGATCCCGATCTTCGCCGTTTTGAGACGCGGATCACTCAGCGAATCCAGCCCTTTCAAGGGACCATCCTGCCGATAAGCGGCGACGTAGCTTGTTCGATAGTACGAGTTGGTCGGCTGAACGAAGTCGTCGCCTTGAGCGATCCCGAGGACGACGTCGCAATGATGCGCGTTCAGCGTGTTGCGGATGAAGCCGGTGGCGTCGGGATAGAACGTGTAGTCGACCGACTTGCCCAGCTTGCGAGCGAAAAGTTCAGCGATCTTGTTTTCGAAACCCTCACCGGCCGCATTGGAGAAAGGGAGATCGTGCGGGTCTGCGCAAGCGCGGAAAACGTGCGGGTCGACCAGCTCGATCGAGCCTTCCGCATCCTGCGCGCCGGCCCCGCTAGGAAGAGCCATCGCGCCCAGCGCAAGAATTGCAATAACGATAGACTTTGCCGCGCTCGCCATCGTCTCACTCGCCCATGCATTTCGTTTCGGCCTGTTCAAACTCAGGCGGCTTGTCGGCGTGCTGGGCGGGTCTTCCACGCGGAATCGCGTCCTGAGAGCGGGCGCGCAGATAGACGTAAATGTCGTTAAGATAGCACATCACATTCTTATTGTCGGCAAAGGCTGGCATGACCTTTTCCTGGCCAGCGCCGAGATCCTGCTTGCCGCCGGCGACAATCCCGAAGAATTCGGCGTAGCCGATCGTTTTGAGCGAGTCCGCAAGCGCGGGTGCATAGGAAGAGCCCTCTCCGTCGGGGCCATGGCAAACATGGCACTCCGAATGGTAACGGCGAAAGCCGGAATACGTATACCAGTCGACCGTCCCATCCGCGGATACTTTAAAGGTCGGATCGCCGTTCTTGTCGCGCCACATGCCATGGTCGTTGGTTGCCGCGGCCGGGTCTCCCGGCGGATCGGCTCTGGCGACGAGCGGCGCAGCCAAGGCGAGCGCGAACCCGAGCCCGAGCATAAGTTTGGAAAAGTTCACGTTTGTTTCTCAAGCGGACTGGAGCAAAGAAAGGGCCCGGCGCGTGCTTAGCCTGCATGCGCCGAGCCCCGGCTGTCCCCGTGGAGTCAGTCAGCCGCTCAATCGCTCGGGAGAGCGAACACGGTGAGCGTGCCGCCGAGCGCGGTGTAGTCCGACAGCGCCGCGTAACCGCCGACCGCGCCTAGACCATCGGTGGGCTTGGTGAGGCCGGCCGCGAGGCCGATGCCTGCCCAACCGCCGACGCCGGACAAAATCGCAACATACTGGCGACCGCCATGCTCGTAGGTCATGACGTTGCCGATGATGCCCGACGGCGTCTTGAACTTGTAGAGCTCCTTGCCGGTCTTGGCGTCCACCGCCTTCAGATAGCCTTCCAGCGTCCCGTAGAAGACGACGCCGCCCGCGGTCGCCAGAGCGCCCGACCAGACCGAGAACTGCTCGGGATCTGACCACACGATCTTACCGGTCTTGCCGTCCCACGCGATGAAGTTGCCCATGTTGCTGTCGCCCGCGGGAGGATACATCGACAACGTCGAGCCGACATAGGGTTGACCCGCGGTGTAGCTCACCTTGAACGGCTCATAATCCATGCAGACGTGGTTGGTCGGCACGTAGAAGAGCTCGGTCTGGGGCGAATAGGCCGCGGGCTGCTCATCCTTGGAGCCCAACGCTGCCGGGCAGATGCCCTTGTGGTTGACGTCCTCTTTCTCCGTCGACATCGCCGCAACCCGGATCGGCCGTCCATAGTCGGGCGAAGCCTTGTCCATGTTGATGCCGGTGGCCCAGTTCACCTTCGGGTCGAACTTGTTGGCGACCAGCAGTTCGCCGGTGGCGCGATCGAGCGTATAGCCGAAGCCGTTGCGATCGAAATGGGTCAGCAGCTTGCGGTCCTTGCCGTCGATCTTCTGATCGGTGAGGATCATTTCGTTGACGCCGTCATAGTCCCACTCATCGTGGGGCGTCATCTGGTAGACCCACTTCGCCTTGCCGGTGTCGACGTCGCGCGCCCAGATTGTCATCGACCACTTGTTGTCGCCGGGCCGCTGCGACGGGTTCCAAGTCGAGGGATTACCGGAGCCGTAGTAGATCAGGTTAAGATCGGGATCATAGGAGTACCAGCCCCATGTGTCGCCCCCGCCGATCTTCCACTGGTCTCCTTGCCAGGTCTTGAGGCTGGAGTCTGGTCCGACCGGCTTGCCGAGGGCGGTCGTCTTTTCGGGGTCGACGAGCGTATCGGAATCGGGGCCTTCGGAGTAGCCGCGCCAAGCGAGTTTGCCATCCTTGATGTTATAGGCGCTCATCCAGCCGCGTACGCCGAACTCGCCGCCGGAGACGCCGATGAACACCTTGTCCTTGAAGACGAACGGGGCGTCGGTGCCGGTCTCGCCCTTCGAAGGATCGCCATCTTTGACCGACCAGACGACCGCGCCGGTCTTCGCGTCGAGCGCGACGAGGGTGGTGTCCGCCTGATGAAGGAAAATCTTGCCATCGGCGTAGGACAAGCCGCGGTTGACGGTGTCACAACACATGACCGGAATCACGTTTGGATCCTGCTTCGGCTCATACTTCCACAGGATCTTACCGTCGTTGTTGAGGTCGAGCGCGAAGACGGTATTCGGGAAAGGCGCGTGAAGGAACATCACGTCGCCGATGACCAGTGGCGCGCCTTCGTGTCCGCGCAAAACTCCCGTGGAGAAAGTCCAAGCGGGTGCGATCTTGTGGACGTTGTCAGTGTTGATTTGTTTGAGCTCGGAATACCGAGTATTGGCGAAGTTTCCGGCCGGCATTACCCACTGGTTCGGGTCGGCCGCCATCTTCGCCAGTTCGTCGTTCGCGACGGCATAGCCGGCCGTAAACAGGGCCGCGACGCCGAAGCAGCTTGCGAGTAAGAGTTTGCGCATTGTTTCCTCCCGATTAGACTTATAGCAAAGCGCTACGCGACCCATCACAGGTCAAAGCGCCTTTTCAGCGACAGTCTCAGTGGGACGGCTTCGGCAGCGTGTCACGACAATGCGAAACGAGCGGGCGCTCGCGGGCATTCGCGTTGCCTCCGATAAGCGCGCCGAGGCTCCCGTTCCCCAACGCTCGTGCAGTCGAAACCAAGCTTACGATATGCCGATCGAATCGTGAGCGCAAGTAGCAAACTTGATGATTGTCATCGCCGCGTCACGGGTGCTAGCCAACCCCGCTCGTGCTTCACGTTTTCGTTCAATTTTAGTTGATAGTCAGAAGCAGCGCACTTCGCCCTCGGCCTGCGCGCGCCGCAATCGGCTCAGGGCGTCGCGCGCCACCGCAGCGCCTCGGAACATACCGCCGATCTGTCCGGGTTCTTGGTTCATCGACGCCACAGTAGCGGCAGCCACATACGCGTCGTAGGGAAGCAGCGAGGCAATGACATCGATCGAACATGAGCATTGGTCGAGCGCCTCGCGCGTATCGCCGTTGGTCTTCATGCAGGCGAAAACATATTCGGCGCGCGCGGAGGTCGGATAGTCATTGGGAGCCGCGGACCCGGCGGCGACTTCCGCAGCGCTCGCAAGATGGACGCCCGCGGACATGAATAACACCACGCTCGTCAAGCGCATGGTCGACCGTCTCCTAACGCCCCCCTTGTTGACCTACAACGAGTTCGGACTCAGCGGAAGCGCTTAGCAACGCAACCGCGACCGCAGGTGCACAATGCGAGGCTTCCGCGGGGCCCGCGATGAGCGAAGAAAATCCGAGACAAGGCCGCCGCAGGCGGCGCGCCACTTCCGCCGCGAGGCCTTCCCCGACGCCCGCCGCAACCACCGGCGCCGCGACCGCCACATCGTTGCGGGACAGCCGGAGCGACGCCGCGTCGGTGATCTGACGTATTTGCGCTTCCGCGAACCAGGCGGCGAGCCCAGTCCATTCCAAATCTGAGCCTTCGTCTGCCTCACGTCCGATCATCCGGGCCAGGCGCGTCCGCGAAGCCTCGACGGTCTTCTCGCGTCCGTCAGCGGTCGCCATCTTGTCCGCATCGTCGGGCAAGTCACCGAGAATGCGATGAACGTCGGCGCTGCTGGCGAAATATTCGTTCATCAGCGGAGTCCAGGCGCCGCGAAACGGCGCCCGAGAGGCTAATGACATAACGAAGCTGCGCGTCATCCCGGTATAGATCAACTCACCCGCGGCGAGCCGCTCCGCGTCGCTGTAGCCGGCCGCCGCGACCTGGCTTGCAACGATTGGAATGACATCTGTTGTCGTTGAGCCGATGTCGATGAACAAAGCGTCCGGTAGCTTGAGCGCGAGGAGCGCGGCGCTTGCGTGCCAATTGGCCGAGGCGATGTCGACCGCGTGCGAAGCGGCGTCGCCAAGCTCGACGAACCCGGCGCGGCCGGCGTAGAGGCGTGGGGCTGCGGGGGTGAGATGATTGGCCGCGATCGCAGCCAGCCCTGCTACGCCCTCGCGGCGCGAGGGAAAGGCGTCGCAGAGTTCGCCCGTCATGGTGATCACGTGACGGTCGGCCCGGCCCAGCTGAGCGCCAAGCGCGTCGAACGCGACTGTCAGGCTATCGAGGCCCAGCCACAGCGGCGTCGCTGCCTGAACCACTGCTTCCACGCGCCCGTGCCTCACGCGTGCGGCTTTCAGATGCGCGCCCCCTATATCCCAACCGATGACGACGCTCACCGTTCCTCCAAGCACCCGAGGGGACCCTAGATCCCACCAAATTGGAGGGCAAGACGCTGTCGACTGCGACCCGGCTCAACCGTAACGTAGCTGTCCGAGGGCTGTCGGTGATGAAACAGGTTTTGATCGCACTTGACGAACGGGCCGGTTCGGCCGCTCGCAACGCCGGAGGCGGGTGCATCCGGCCCTGCAGGCTAGCTTGAGAGGCAAAGTCGGCGCGCTAAACTCACGTCTCGTCCTAGTGAAATTGGGCGGCAGCCACGCAACGGGGCCCTATCTCAAGGACTGGCTTACGGGGATCGCGGCCGAGGCCGGCTCGATCGCGATTGTGCCAGGCGGCGGCCCCTTTGCCGACGCGGTGCGCACGGCTCAGGCCTCGATCGGCTACGACGATCGCGCCGCGCACGCCATGGCGATGATGGCGATGGCGCAGTTCGGTTGCGCGCTGCGGAGCCTCAATCCCGCCTTGACACTGGCCGCGTCGCGTTCCGCGATTTTGCGTGCGCTCAAAGACGGCAAGGTTCCGATCTGGTCGCCGGAGCCGATGGCGCGCGCGGCCGCGCTGCCGGAAACGTGGGACCTGACCTCTGACAGCCTCGCGGCGTGGCTGGCGGGCGCGCTCGGCGCTGGCCGTCTGCTGCTAGTCAAGCACGGCCGTTTCGAAGGCACGACCCTCGATGCTCATGATCTCGTCGCACGTGGCGTCGTTGACCCATTGTTCCCACGCTATCTCAAGGAGAGCGGCGCTCAGGCTTGGCTCGCGGGGCCAGCCGACAGCGCCAGACTCGCCGAAGGGTTGCGAGGAGGAATATTTCCTGAAATCGTAGCAGCGACCTCAAATCGACCGCCGGCAGCACAATGACGAAACGCCAAACGCCGCGCTGGGGATGGGCGCTCACGGGATCCGGTCATTTCCTGAAGGAAAGCCTGGCCCTGATCCATGAGCTCGAACATGTCGACCTTTTCCTCAGCAAGGCGGGAGCCGAAGTCCTGCGCATGTACAAACAGGAACTCGAATTGCCGCCCTCCGTGCGCATCTATCGCGACACGTCGGCGAGTTCGGTGACCGTGGGACAATTCTATTACGGAATCTATCATACGCTGATCGTCGCTCCCGCGACTTCGAACGCTGTCGCCAAGTTCGTCTACGGGATCTCCGACGAGTTCATCAGCAATGTCTTCGCACAAGCCGGAAAATGCCGCGTCCCCACCATTGTTTTCGCCTGCGACACGGCGCCCGAGCTCGAGACAGAAGCGCCGAAGGGAATGGTGAAGGTCTACCCGCGCTCAATCGATTTGGAGAACCGTGAGCGCCTGGGACGTTTCGCTGGCGTGACGACGGTCGACTCGATCGCCGAGCTTCAAGAAGCCATCGCGCAGCGCCGAAGCAAAGTCGCGGCATGAGTGAGCGCGTCCTGTTCTTGACCGGCCGTCTCGCCCAGAGCCGTCTCGAAAAAGTGTTGCAAGGCATGGAGCCGACGGCGTTCGACTGGTCTATCTTCAACATGGGCGTAAAGGTTGCGGCGCTGATGACCGAGCCCATCCTCATGCGCAGGTTGCCGCGTCCGATCATTGCCGATCGTGTCGTTGTCCCGGGCCGCTGCCGCGCCGACCTCACCCGCTTGGCTCAAGAATTTGGTGTTCCGTTTGAGCGGGGACCCGATGAACTGAAAGACCTACCAGCGTTTCTCGGCAAGGCTGGAGCGGCCCTCGATTTGTCGCGCCATGCTTTGCGCATCTTCGCTGAGATCGTCGATGCGTCGCAGCTGACCCTTGAGGCGCTTCTCGCTCGCGCCGACGCCTTGCGCGCCGATGGCGCCGACATCCTCGATCTGGGATGTCTGCCGGATACTCCGTTCCCCCATCTCGAAGATGCAGTGCGAGAATTGAAGGCGAAGGGATTGGCGGTCAGCGTCGACTCTGCTGACCCAGATGAACTCCGCCGNGGCGGAATCGCCGGNGCCGATTATCTCCTCAGCCTTACCGAGCGCAATCTCGACATCGCCGAAGAGACTGGCGCACGACCTGTCCTGATTCCGGCGCAGCATGGCGATCTCGCCTCACTTTATCGCGCCGCGGAAGACGCACAAAAGCGTGGGCTTAGCTTTATCCTCGACCCGGTCATCGATCCCATCCACTTCGGCTTTACCGAGTCGCTCTCACGCTATCGC
>JGI12659J15293_10000579_pt1 | contig 12013 bp, 10 predicted proteins | sample JacPinW_OM2H0_O1_FD_15293 | JGI IMG/M metagenome (IMG submission 15293) | reverse complement strand
TGAGCGTCGCGCCTGCGGCGACTTTAGCGATCAGAGGCTTGAAAGATTCCATATCCTCATTTCGCGTTCTCGTCAGAAGGTCTGTGGGCGCTGATGAAAGACCTCGGCGAGGTCCAAAAAATTGCGCAGAATCTGCCGGCCGTGCTCACTGGCGATGCTTTCCGGATGAAATTGCACCCCAAACGTCGGGCGGTCACGGTGCTGAACGCCCATGATGACCCCATCGTCGGTCTCCGCGCTTACCTCGAGCTCGGCGGGCGCGCTTGACCGCTCGATGACCAGCGAGTGATAACGCGTCGCAGAAAAGGGTCCGTTCAGACCACGAAAGAGCCCGCGCGCATTGTGCGAAATGCGGGAAACCTTGCCGTGCATCGGCGTTGCCGCGCGCACGACATCCCCGCCAAACGCCTGTCCGATCGCCTGGTGGCCGAGGCACACTCCAAGCATTGGCGTCGTTTCGCTGGCCGCGCGAACGAGATCGACACAAACGCCCGCTTCGTTCGGCGTGCAAGGCCCAGGGGAGAGGACAATGGCGTCCGGCTTGTCGGCGAGCGCATCGGCGACCGAGATTTCGTCGTTGCGCCACACAGACACGTCCGCGCCCAACTCGCCAAGGTAGTGGACGAGGTTAAACGTGAAGCTGTCATAGTTATCGATCAGCGTGACGCGCTGCATCCTGGCTTCCGCATTCCAAAGGAGCCGTCTTTTCCGATGCTGCGCCGCGCCCGTCAAGTTGAGCGGGCAAATGCCGCGATGAACTTCGTCGGGAGCCCAAGCGGCCGAATGTCGAAGCCCAAATTCAGGAGGACGGCAGAGTTCTCGTTCGCGACGTTCGAAGAACGCCTGAGCCTTGGAGGCCTTGTCTGTCTTGTCCGCGACACGACCGAGGGCTCAGCGAGACGGGGCAGGGCTCCTCTGCGCCTTCGCCCGCGGCCCAAGCAAGCCTTTCTCCTGTTTCTCCTGAGGGTATCCCGTTGACCGCCTTTTCTCTGGCATGTTAGCTCTCGTGGGCAGCAGCGGCGGCTCTTACCCGCGCGCCGCTACATCAGGACAAACGCAGGAGTCGAGCGCGTCTTAAGCGCGCGGTGCTCGTCAATGAGGGAGGACATTTCCATGAAACGCAACGTCTCGATGCTTGCACTGGCCGCAGCGGCCGGACTTTTCGCCGGCTCCGCGCTCGCCGACACAAGCGACAAGAAAATCGCCTTCTCCAACAACTACGCGGGCAATTCCTGGCGCCAGGCGATGCTGAAGAGCTTCGACATCGTCAGCAAAAAAGCTGTCGCGGACAAGGTCGTTGGCGCGGTGGATGTGTTCACCACCGCGGACAAGGAAGTGCCGACCCAGGCCGCCCAGATCCAGAATCTCATCCTGCAGGGCTATAATGCAATCGTCATCAACGCCGCTTCGCCCGACGCGCTGAACGGCGCTATCAAGCAGGCCTGTGACGCTGGCATCGTCGTCGTCTCGTTCGATGGCGTCGTTACCGAGCCTTGCGCCTATCGTGTCGTCGTCGACTTCAAGGATTACGGCAAGCAGGAAGTCGAGAACATGGCGAAGTTCCAGCCCAAGGGAGGGAATCTGCTCGAGATCCGTGGATTGGCAGGGACCGGGATCGACGCCTCCGTCCACGATGGCATCCTCGAGGGGGTTAAGGAGCACCCGGAATTCAAGATCGTCGCTTCCGTGACCGGCGACTGGGATCAGACGACAGCGCAGAAGGCGGTCGCGACTGTTCTTCCGTCGTTGCCGCCTGTCGTCGGCGTCGTCGATCAGGGCGGCGATGGCTATGGCGCCGCCCAGGCTTTCGCTGCTGGCGGGAAACCACGCCCGACAATCATCATGGGCAATCGGCAGGACGAATTGCAGTGGTGGAAGGAGCAGAAGGATAAGGACGGTTATGTGACCTGGTCAGGATCAATCGCGCCTGGCGTCTCCACCCTCGCCTTCTGGGTCGCGCAGCAGGTTCTCGACGGCAACAAGACCATTCCGCATGACCTGGTCGTGCCCTACCTCGCCTTCACTCAGGACGACTTCGAGAAGGAATTGCCGAATGTTCCGAAGGGGGGCGTCGCCAGCCATGAATATACTCAGGCGGACGCGGTCGCCGCGATCAAGGCGAATATGAAGTAGCCCAACCAGACGAGCGCCTGCGAGTTAAGCAGATGGAGGACGCGGGCGCTCTCGTCGATTTCATCGGTATCGAAAAATCCTACGGCGCCGTCCGAGCTTTGGACGGCGCCGATTTCTCGCTTCGCCCCGGCGAATGCGTTGGCGTCGTCGGTCACAATGGCGCCGGCAAATCGACGCTGATGCATGTCCTCAACGGCGGCGTCACGCCGGATCGCGGTCGGCTGGTCGTCGGCGGCGAGGAACAGCCGCATTGGGGTTCGGCGCGAGCAAGAGCGCTGGGCTTACGCTGCGTCTTTCAGGAATTATCGCTTTGCCCGAACCTGACCGTGGCCGAAAACGCTCGCGTGGTTCACCCGGCGATTCAAGGCTTTGGCTGGCGACGCAGGGCGGGGCGGCTGATTGTCGACAAGCTTGACGAGATCTTTCCCGGCCACGGCGTAAGGCCCGGGGATCTGGTTCAGGACTTGACCATCGGGCGAAAGCAGATGGTCGAGATCGCGCGCGCCTTCTCAGTCTCGAATGCGCGTGCCCGCCTCATCATTCTCGACGAACCAACATCGTCGCTTGACGCGCATACTGCTGGGCAGCTCCTGGCGCACGTGCGTCGCTCGGTCGAATCCGGCGTAAGCTGTGTCCTGATTTCCCATATTCTGGGCGAGGTGTTGTCCACCTGCGACCGTATCGTCGTCATGCGCGATGGCAAGGTCGTGTTGACGGACGTCGCGCGAAACTTCAACCGGGCGAAACTGGTGGGCGCGATGGGAGGGATTGAGCCTGACTCTCCAGGGGCTCAGGCCGCCGTCGCGAGCGTAGCGCGTGGCGAGACGCCGGTCATGGTGCGCGTGCGCCCCAAGCGACAGGCGGACGATCGGGAGTTGGTGGCGCGTGAGGGCGAGATCGTTGGCCTCGCCGGTCTCGCCGGCCACGGCCAGACCGACCTCTTGCTGGCGACCTTTTCCGCCGCTTCCCATCCGCGCGCAGGCGCAACGGTCAGCGCGCCAGTGGCGCTGGTCGCCGGAGACCGGCAGTCGGACGGCGTCTTTCCGGGATGGTCGATCGCCCATAACATCGGCGTGCGCTCTTTGAAAAAGCTGCGCTCGGGCCCGCTGCTTTCGCCCCGCCTTGAGGAAGAACTCGCCAACGTCTGGCGCGAGCGCATCAAGATCCGCACGCCGGACGTCCACAACAATATTCTCTCGCTCTCTGGCGGCAATCAGCAGAAGGCGTTGTTCGCGCGCGCGCTTGGCTCTGACGCGCGCATCATGCTGATGGACGATCCGATGCGCGGCGTCGATTTCAACACCAAGCTTGAAGTCTATGACCTGATCCGCGCCGAGGCGCAGAAGGGCCGGACCTTCCTTTGGTACACGACCGAGGTTGACGAGCTAAAGAACTGCGACCGCGCCTACATATTTCGCAATGGCGCAATCGTCGCTGAACTCGCGCGCGATGAGCTTAATGAAGAGCAGGTGATCCACTCTTCGTTCGCGGGCGGCGCGTAACCATGAGCACGGCCGCGGCCGTCCGATCGGCGAGCGCGAGCGGCGCCGAGTGGCGCCGGCGGCTGCGCGCGGCGCTCCCGGCTCTGTCGCTGGCTCTGGTCGTCGCCGCGATCGCTTGGCTCAACCCTCGCGCCATCAGCTATTTCGGCTTCACGCTGATGCTGAACCTCGCGATACCCATCGCGCTCGCGACGATGGCGCAGATGTTCGTCATCGCGGGCAACGACCTCGATCTGTCGATCGGCACGTTCGTCGGCTTCGTCTGCTGCGTGGCGGCGACCTGGCTGCACGACGCGCCGTGGCTCGGCGTGCTGGCGTTGATCGGCTGCATTGCGCTTTATGCTGCGCTCGGGGCGCTCATCTATCTGCGCAACCTGCCTTCGATCGTCGTTACGCTCGGCATGAGCTTCGTTTGGCAGGGCCTCGCGATCCTCCTTTTGCCCAAGCCCGGCGGAAAGGCGCCCGGCTGGCTCTTGTCGATCATGGGCGTCAAGCCGCCCTTCATCCCCTTTCCGATTGTCGCGGCCGTGGTCATTGCGGCCGTTGGCTATTTCGGGCTGATGCGCACGTCCTATGGCGCGATTCTTCGCGCGTCCGGCGGCAATGCGCTGGCGATCGAGCGCGCCGGATGGTCGCTGCTCCGAGCCAAGATGACGCTGTTCGCGCTGGCTGGCGTCTTTGGCGTCTTGTCGGGCATGGCGCTGGTCGGCATCACCACGTCCGCCGACGCCAATATCGGCAATGGCTATACGCTGCTTTCGATTGCGGGCGTGATCTTAGGCGGAGGCGAGTTCGTTGGCGGCGTGGTGTCGCCAGTCGGCGCGGTGCTCGGCGCGCTCACCATGGCGATGGCGGCCTCGCCGCTCCTGACCTTCATGCGAATCCCGCCGGACTGGCAGGTCGCAGCCAATGGCGCGATCCTCATCATCGTTCTCGCCGCTCGCGTCGCGATCACCCGTAAGGGCTCGGACCGATGACGGCCGCCTTCCAGACGCTCCTCAAGCGGCCGTGGATCTGGTCGTTCGTCGGCGCCGCTCTGGTCTGGCTGGCGGCGATCGTCTTCACCGGAGGCTACGGCGCCGGGGGCATGCTGACCGCGGCGCTATCTCTGGCGGTCTTCACTGTCATTGTCGGCGTCGGCCAGATGTTCGTGATCACGCTCGGGCCGGGCAATGTCGACCTGTCCTTGCCCGCGAACATCGGGCTTGCCAGTGCGGTGGCGATGAAGACGATGGGCGGGGACGACCGACTGGTCCTCGTCGGCCTCGCTGCCGCGATCGCCTGCGGCCTTGCGGTCGGGCTCGCGAACTATCTCCTGATCTGGGCCTTGCGCATCCCGCCGATCATCGCGACGCTGTCGGCGAGTTTCATTATCCAATCGATCGACATATCCTATGGGCGCGGGCTCCAGATCAAGCCGCCGCCGGGCTTTGCCGACTTCACCAACATTGTCATTGCCGGCGTGCCGTTGCTCGCGATCCTCACGGTTCTGTTCACGATCGGCGCCAGCGTCGTGCTCCATCGCACGGTTTGGGGGCGATCGATCGTCGCCATCGGACAGAACCAGCGCGCGGCGCGACTGGCGGGCCTGAAAGTCGAGCCGGTCCGCTGCGCAACTTATGCCCTCTGCGGCGCGCTCGGCGGGCTCAACGGGGCGCTGCTGGCCGGCTATTTCCGCGGCGCCAATATCGACATCGGCAACGAATATCTGCTGGCCTCGATCGCCGTCGTCGTCATCGGCGGCACGTCGGTGTCCGGGGGCAGGGCGAACCTGCCGGGCGTATGGGGNGGCGCGCTGTTCCTCGTNCTCCTCTTGACGATGCTCAACACGTTCGGCGTCAGCGCCGGCGTGCGTCTCTTGCTNACCGGGCTCATCATCGTCGCGGTCATCACNGCGGCNGGCGGGGAGAGGGCGACGCGGTAAGGGCAGGCGAGGGCCTGTTCCGCTTAGGCCTGGTGGCGCTCACGGACCGTCATCGGAACCCAAACGCTTCTTTACTTTACGATTGACCGACTTGGTGCGCTCAAGATGACCCGGTCCTTCAGGAACAGATTGACGCAAGACTTGGCTGCCGGCGAAGCGTCGAAACCCGCCCCGACCGTCGCCGGGACAGTCTTACGCGCCGGATCAGCGGGAAACGGGCCCATACTTATCTCTCAACCCGTTAAATCAGCCAGCTCCGATCTGTCTCTCTGTTTAGATACACAAGTAGCTGCTGTCAGCTGAACATCCGACGCTATGACCTCTTAGTAGCCAAAACCAAATCTTGATAGCTCAGATAATGCGGCCGACCACACCACAAACCGTAATCAACCCGCTCGATGGCCAGCCCAAGGTCTGCGTAGAGTTTTCTCACCCATTCTTCATCGTACGCGACCGCCAGCTCCGGAACCTGTTGATCCGTAACGCGATACACTCCGTCGCCGAATTGGAAATCGAGCGGTATGATGTTCCTGGCGGGATCGGAGACGTTTTTCGCGCCTTCGGCCTTAAGCCTCTGGGTTTCCTCATTCAGGAGGAAGTAGGAGATCATGCAGCGGCTCCCCGGAGCCATGACGCGATGAATCTCCGAGAGGTAATTGGGCACATCCTCCGGCAGCATGTGTGTGAATACCGACCCGAGCATAACAAAATCGAAGCTGTCATCGGGGAAAGGGAAGCGGTATTCCGATGCCCGATATCGACCTTCCTTATTGTACATTTTGTTATAGACATCGATTTGCTGGAATCGAAAATTNGGTCGGAGTGGCGTAATGNGCTGAGAGCACCACTCGACNCCGGCCTTTGTAATTTCTAGTCCCTCATACACGCTCCGCTCATCAAGATAGCNCGTCAGCGGGATCGTTTTTCGACCGATGCCAAAGCCTACATCAAGCATCCTATCGTTGGGACGNAGGCAGCCTACGTCGCGGTAAATCTTCAGAAACTCTTCGCCGTTCTCCTTAAATACCTCGAGGTTTCGCGGACCATCGAACATCATCCACAAGGGCGGCACCATCGGTGCAAGATCACCGAACAACCTTGCTCGCTGCCGAGCCTCAAAACCGAGAAGGCGACTGACGCGATTCTTTATCCTTCCAATCTTTATCCTTTCAAGCATTAGTCTTCCTCTTCCCGCTGACAGAGGACTCCACGAACAGATTATTGCTGTCCACGCATGTGTTGCTGGCCGGAGCGCCGATGCTCGCGATGGGAGTGGTCGCCAGCGGGAAGGCGCAGACCGACGTCCTAAAGGACCGCCGAGTACGTTTCTAAATGGGTTTACGGCTCCGTCAATAGGCCTCTTCGAGGTCACCGGTTTCGGCGCGCAAAGTGGTGGAACCACAGGGTGAAACACTGACCATCGTGGGCGCCACGTCTATTCCCGGTGTGATACCCTGGGTGGCGAATGAGCGCCTCTTCGAATCCGAGCTCGAGCCCAAACGCCGCCGCCGCGACGGCAAGCGCGACGCGGCGTTCGCCCCCACGCACCATCCCGATCCGGACCGCGGGCCCCTGATCACACGAAAAGCAAAGTAAGGAGCCAACGGGTGAGAATGTCGCCCCGAAAAGGCCCGCGGAGGCTTTAGCCCTCGAACGCCTCCACCGCCTGAACGTCCGGCAGGAAGTGTTTGAAAAGGTTCTCTATTCCGTGCCTGAGCGTCGCGGTCGAGGAGGGGCAGCCGGAGCAGGCGCCTTTCATCTTGAGATAGACGATGCCGTCGCGGTAGCCCTTGAAGATGATGTCTCCGCCGTCGTTGGCCACGGCCGGGCGGACGCGGGTCTCGATCAATTCCTTGATCGCCTCGACCGATTCGGCGTCCTTGGGGTCGAAGAACTCGCCGGTCGTGATGGAATCCGAGCCGCCCGTCTCGATCAAGGGCGCGCCGGAGAGATAGAATTCGGTGACGACGCCGAGCACGGCGGGGCGCAGATGCTGCCACTCGCCGTCGGTCTTGGTCACGGATATGAAATCATTGGCGAAGAACACGCCGCCCACGCCGGGCAGCTGCATCAGCGCCTTGGCGAGCGGCGAGCGCTCGGCCTGAGCCTCGTCGCGCGCCTCGAACGTCCCCTCGTCCATCACCGGCCGTCCCGGCAGGAATTTCAGGGTTGCGGGATTGGGGGTGACTTCGGTCTGAATGAACATGGGGCTCGACTCCTCGACACTAGATAGGCTTGCTAGCGCCGTGGCGCAAGAAACGTCGACTAAGCGCGACGCGCCGTGCCGTGGCGATCGAAACGAGCGCGGCTGCCGGCGCGAATCCCCCTGCAAGCAAACACATACTAAACGCGCATAAACGAGTCTAAACGCTAGTAAGCGCTAGTAAATTCGCTAGCGTTTACTAGCGTTTATTTTTTCGAATCGAGACTTTTCAATGGGTTACAGACGATTCAAATAAAAAACTTCCGCCGCGATACCGCGCCCATTCGGTTGTATCCCTTTGCTGCATCCTCGTCTCCACACTGGACCACCCGTTGGCTCGCAATGTCGAGGAAAGACGTATAGCATGAATTTCTTGTTTGCGGAACAGATTGTTGTGGACCAGCCGCGCAGGAAGGTAGACCACCTGCGTTAGGCCCCCATTCGAGAATCAAGCGTGGTCAAGGGCAGGGACTTGGCGTTCCCGGCACTCCTGCCTGGCTGTATGCGTTGGCGACTAGACTAATGATGTCCGGAGCTTCGATTGTGGGAGCGCCGTTGCTGCCTGGAGGAACATTCCAGCCCGCGTAGGGCAGAGGCGTCGGCGAATTGACGAGCGCCACGATGGGAAGGGAACAGCCCAAAATGCCCGCGTAAGTCCATATGGCGTTTTGAGGATTGATCGCGCCGTTATTGGGGGGGCCCAAGTATCCGTTCTTGCAGACGTATGGGTTGGGACAATCGGGCCGCACTGCGCAGTCCCAGCCAAGGCAATTCGGAAACATTCCGTCTTGTGAATTGTTCTTTTGAGCGTTGGTCAGCAAGACGCTCCCGTTACCAAGGTCATTGATGACCTTGAAAAGGTCGACCGCGCTCAAGACCCAGGCTGAAGAGCCGCAAGTCTGGGGCGAAGCTGCCCACCCTGGATAAGGCGCAAGCGTCCAATTCGTCCAGTTGATGCCATTGGTCGTCCCCGCCGGAAGGGGGTAAGACAACATGGCGAGCGGTCCCGGCCCTGGTGGACTGCACTCGGCGCTGCCGCCAGCACGACTGGGAATGCCAAGCGGTTGGAAGACGTGTTGGTCCATGTAGCCGACGTAGAGGTTTGCGCTCGCTGTCGCTCGAGCTGGACCATCGGCCGTTCCGTTGAGCGTGGCGCCGTTGCCGAGCATGACTGGCAACAACTCGCGGAACAAAGCGAAATTGCAGTTCCCGTACTCGTTTTGAGTAACCTGACTCGGCGGTTCGATCAGACCACCGGCAACCATCGTTTTGAGGCCGTCATAGTCAATGTAATTGCCGCAATCGGTTTGTCCTTGATAGTTTTGTCCTTGAGAGTTCTGAGTTTGGGGGTTGTAAGTCGTTCCCGGAGGCAGAGGGCAGGCATTGGTCCCAGCGCACCAATATAAGTGGTGAGTAAGAAGGTCTCGAAACGTAATCTGAGAGACGTACTGGCCCTGTGTCCAATCTGAATATAAGTAATTCGATATAGGCGAGTCGATGGTCTGTCCAAGCGTGGCGAGGACTTGTAGAACCCCGACCGCCGTTAAGGTTTTGCTGACGCTCGCCACATTAGTCATTGCGTACGGGGACATGGGGGAGGCGGGTGAATCGGCGTCTGTCCGCGCCATCCCACCATAGACTGGGGGCAGTGCTCCCGCGATGCAAACGAAGCCGACCACAGGGTAGGCGCCGGTGCTCGAATTGAGGGAAGGATTGAGCGAATTGGCGACGGTCGCGCAAATCTTGGCTTCCGATACGCAACCGTTAGCATCGCAGGCTGTGACATCGGGGGGAGTGACGCAAGAGACCGCGATGTTGGTGATGTTGGCGTCGCCGACTTTTCCGCTGCCGTTCAACACGCTGCAGGTCTGGCCAGAGGGCTGGGTGTCGACAGTTACCTCATAAGCTGAACCGGCGCTGAGCACGGCGCCAAATTTGAAGGATCCGCCCGAGGAGGTGGCAGTGGGGCCATTGTTGAGAGCTAGAGTAACAAAACCGCCTGAGAGCCCGGAGACTGTGCCGCTTATGCTAAAAGTCGGCGGAAGCGGGGTACAAGCCGGGGCCGATGTCGAGCCGTTGCACGTTCCTCCGAGACCGGCGGTTGTCTTACACGTCGTTCCCTTTGTTTCACCGCCAATGGTTGTCCAAGTCCCGTCGTTGCAAAGCTCAAGCGCGCAGGGGATTGATGGCTTGGGCGTGTTCGCGCACGTGCACAGGGCCTCGCAATTAGCGACGCATTTCTGATATTGCTGCTCTCCAACGTCCTGAGGCGGCTCGCAAGACTTGGCGCAGGTAATTCCGCCCTTCCCACATTGAGCCCAAGCGGGGACTTGTGATGAAAGAATTCCAAAAGTCGCGACAAACAGAAGTTTGAAAAAGAGCTTGCACATGGAGGCCTCTCCGCCAGGAGGAATCCAACGATCAAAGAGTTTACGTAGAAATTTTGGCGTATAGCACTGCTCGTATGGTCCTGCTGTGATCGAGATCACACGTCGGCCGGTCTTCGGCGATCACCCTTAGGCCGCCATCGCGAGCGTCCGCACCGTGCGGACGCCTAAGCTCCTTCCCTGGCAAACGCGGGCCCTTCAGCGATAAGCTTTGCCTCGGAGACCCGCCCATGCCGTCGCTCACCAACCTTTTCGCTTTCGCGCTCGTTGCGTTGGGCATGGTGCTGACGCCGGGTCCGAACATGATCTATCTGATCTCCAGGTCGATCATTCAGGGTCGCGTCGCGGGGCTCATTTCGCTCGGCGGCGTCGCGCTTGGATTCGTGTTCTACATGGTGTGCGCGGCGTTCGGCCTCACCGCGCTCGTTTTCGCTGTGCCTTACGCCTATGACGCGCTTCGCCTGACGGGCGCGGCGTATCTGCTCTGGCTCGCCTGGGCCGCGTTGCGTCCTGGCGGTCGCTCGCCATTCGAAGTCAAGGCCTTGCCCGTCGACAGCCCTCGCCGGTTGTTCGCGATGGGTCTCCTGACCAATCTCCTCAATCCGAAAATTGCGATGTTGTATTTGTCGCTGCTGCCGCAGTTCATCGACCTCCGGGCGGGCAGCGTGCTCATGCAATCGCTCGCGCTCGGTTCGACCCAGATCATCATCAGCGTCACCGTCACCGTCAACGCGGGCATCGCCATGATGGCCGGCTCGATCGCGGGTTTTTTGAAAGCGCATCCATCGCGGGCGCTGGTCCAGCGCTGGTTGATGGGGACGGTTCTGGCCGGTCTCGCTGTGCGTATGGCGGCGGAAAGCCGAAGATAATGTGCGGGGCTCACGTGGACTCGCCGGTTCATGGCTCAAGGTCCGCTGTGCTCTCGGGGAGCCATCAGTCAGATCGAGCAGGGCAAAAGGCGGGATTTGCACGGCGGCCAAACACGCCTGGCGCAAGCTTAGCGCGGCCGGCGATGTCATGCTAGTTACAGGGTAGGCTGTACTCCTTATTACGAAGCCGATTAAGGGGCTCCTGTGCAACAAATGCCGCCGCATTAAGATTACCGCTAACATATTTTTGATCGTTAGGGTCAAATATAAATGTATTTCCAACTCCTTCGTCGTCCTTAATCTTCAGTTTTAACCACCTTCCTTTGCACTCCTTCCCTGTTGGGCAAGCCCAAGCCGTCCACACAGTTTTGGCGTCATGGGAGTCAATTTTTAGAGGGTGTACATAATTGAGAACATCGCCGAGTGGTTTGAGGCGACCGACGATTGCAGTCGTGTCTCTGGCCATTTCTGTTATAGAAGCATTGTTGAGGTCGACTGGGCATAGTTTTATCCAGCTACCAGATTCGTTTTCACCTTGATACATAAACAATGTGTCTATTCTTGACGCAAAATTTTGCATATTTATCAATTTAATTTGCATAAGCAGAGTCAGAAATACTGTATTGTATCCACTTTTATTGTCATCAAATACAGCGTACCATCCCATGGAATTATTACTATCCGATTCGAGCGCTACAATCGGTGCTACATGAAAAACCTTAGCCTCATCAGCATCTGATACAGGAAAATGATACCATATTATACCCAAAATAAGCATAACCATAATTGATGCTGTTAGAATAAATAGGCGAGGCGATAGTTTACAAATTTTATCTAGCTCTGGCTTTAATAAGTAGAGCGTGAGGCAAAAAGAGAGGCCAGCACCTGGGATAGTGAGAGCCCGTCCGGGAACATATTGAATCGTCGGAATCATTTGTGATTCAAGGGAGGCGGCCTGATTCGTTGGGGGGGGGTCGCCGATGTGGACGAGCAAG
>JGI12659J15293_10000577_pt1 | contig 12023 bp, 12 predicted proteins | sample JacPinW_OM2H0_O1_FD_15293 | JGI IMG/M metagenome (IMG submission 15293) | reverse complement strand
GTCAACGCCGCGGGCGTGGCGAAGCCCGAGAAGGAATATGAGGAGGCCGACTTCCTCGACGTGATGGATGTCAATCTCAACAGCGTGATGCGGCTTTCGATGGCGTCGCGGCCGCTGCTCGCGAAGTCGAAAGGCTCGATCGTGAACGTCGCCTCGATGCTGAGCTATGTCGTCGACGACGCCGTGCCGGCCTATTCCGCTAGCAAAACCGGCCTTCTCGGTCTGACTCGCACGCTCGCGCACCGCTTCGGTCCCGAAGGCATCCGGGTCAATGCGATCGCGCCGGGCTATCACAAGACCGACATGACGAAGGGGCTCTGGACCGACCCCGCGCCCGCGAACAAAATCGAGGCGAAGGCGGCGCTGAAGCGGTGGGGACGGTCGAGGATCTCGTCGGCGCCACAATCTTCTTCTGCTCGCCCGCGGCGCTCTTTGTTACAGCAACGACACTGCCGGTGGATGGCGGCTACGTGGTCAGCGGGTTCTGATTGGGCGGTTTGAGAGCAGATTCAATGGACGCTTCGGGAGAGAGCCGCATCGGATTCGGGCGCGCCTTTGGTGGACCTGGCAAATACATTCAGCGCGCTGGCGAGATCGAGCGCCTTAGCGACCACCTGCGACCACTGGGCGCGAAGGCGTTCCTGCTCGCAGACGGCTTCGTGTTCGACACGATGGGCGACGACCTGCGTAGATCGCTTGCGAAGGGCGGAGTTTCGCACACCATTGAGCGCTTCAGCGGCGAGTGCTGTTCCGAGGAAATCGCCCGCGTCGAGGCTCTCGCGCAGGCGCAATCTGCGACGGTTGTTGTCGGTGTTGGCGGGGGCAAGACGATCGACACCGCAAAAGTCGTCGCCTGCGCGACGGGAGCGCGGCTCGCTGTCGTCCCGACCATCGCCTCGACCGACGCGCCGTGCAGCGCGATCGCCGTGCGCTATACGCCGGACGGCGTTTATCAGGAGGCAATCTCCCTTCCGCGCAATCCTGATGTCGTTGTCGTGGACAACGGGGTTGTCGCCAAAGCGCCCGCCCGGTTTCTCATCGCAGGCGTCGGAGACGCGCTCTCAACTTGGTTCGAAGCGCGCTCCAATATGGAGACATGCTCGACGAACTACATCGCCTCCGGCTTTCCGGCGCCCGCCGCGGGTTTGGCCCTGGCGAGAGCCTGCTACGACGTTCTCATGCGTGATGCGGTCGCGGCCAAATATGCTGTCGAGTGTGGAGCGCTGAGTCAGGCGGTCGAGAATATCATTGAAGCGAACACCCTTCTAAGTGGCCTCGGGTTCGAGAATTGCGGCGTGTCGGGCGGTCACGGCATCCACGACGGTCTGACGGTGCTCAACGAGACGCATGACTTTTATCACGGTGAAAAAGTCGCATTTGGCACGTTGTGCCTATTGATGCTTGAAGGGCGGCCGTTCGCCGAAATCGAGTCGATCGCTCTGTTCTGTCGTTCGCTCGGCCTGCCGACGACGCTCCGCGACCTGAAGCTTGGCAAGGCGAGCAAGGCGGACATCGAGCGGGTCGCAAAGGCGGCGCTCGCGCCCGGCTCGGCGACCTGGCGCTCAGCGGCGCCGCTTTCGGTCGCAACCGTACGCGACTCCATCGTCGCTCTCGACGCTTTCACCTCGACCCTCGCCCCAAGGCCATAACTCCCAGCGCGAAAGCGTGGGCGTAAGCCCGATCGCAAAGGACCCTTCATGCAAGCCGCCGTGATGTACAAGCCGGGGGACATCCGGTTCGAGGACATTCCGAGGCCGGATGCTAAGGAGGGCGAAGTCCTCCTGCGAGTGGCAGCCGTCGGCGTCTGCGGCTCGGACATTCCGCGCCTTCTCACCAAGGGCGCGCATCGGATGCCGATCATCTGCGGCCATGAATTCTCCGGCCAGATCGTCGATATCGGCGAGGGCGTGAGCGGTTTCGAGATCGGCGAGCTCGTCGGCGTCGCGCCGCTGCTGCCGTGCCGGGTCTGCGATCAATGCCTGACGGGCAATTTCTCGCGCTGTCGCAACTACGACTATTTCGGCAGCCGCCGGGACGGCGCCTATGCCGAATTCGTCGCGACGCCGGTCGCCAATCTCCTGAAAGCCCCTTCCGGCGCCGACCCGCGGGCGATCGCGATGACGGATCCCGCTTCCATCGCCTTGCATGCCCTCTGGAAGGCCCCGCCGACGATGGGCCAGCGTGGCGCCGTCGTGGGCTGCGGCCCGATCGGCCTCTTCGCCATCCAGTGGATGCGGCTCATGGGATGCACGGAAGTCGTCGCGGTCGACCTCGCTTCGGCGAAGCTCGAAGAGGCGCGCGAAGCCGGCGCGACGCACATGTTCCTCGCGCATGAAGCGCCGCCCGATCTGCCATGCGACCTGATCGTCGAAGCGGCCGGCGTTCCCGCTTCGATCAATCTCGCAACGCGCCTGGCTGCTCCCGGCGGCCATGTCGTGTTCATCGGCATTCCGGTCGGCGACGTTCCGCTCGACAACAAGACTTTCCAGCACCTCCTGCGTCAGGAGGTCTCGTTGCACGGCGCATGGAATTCCTTCAGCCCACCCTTTCCCGGAAAGGAATGGACGGTCAGCCTCGCCGCGCTGGCCGACGGCACACTGAAGTGGGAATTTATGATTACGCACGAATTACCGCTTTCCGAATTGCCACGAATGTTCGAGAGGATCCGAGGCCGCAACGAGCATTTCTCCAAAGTCATGTTCCGGCCCTGAGTCATGGCGCGGCTGCTCGGGCTCGATTTTGGCACTGGCGGCGTCCGCGCCGGCGTCTTCGACCTCGAGCTGTGCACGATGCTTGGGGAGAGCGAGGAACGCTATCCGACGCGCCACCCACATCCCGGTTGGGCGGAGCAATCGCCGGTCGACTGGTGGGAGGCGCTCGGCAAGGCGACGCGGCGGCTGTTGGGCGATCTCGACTCGCCTGAGATCGCGGGCATCAGCGTCGCGACGACCGCATCGACGGTAGTCGTGTGCAAACGCGACGGCGTGCCGTTGCATCCGGCGCTGCTGTGGATGGACTGTCGCGCCGCCGTGGAAGCGGACAGGACTGCCGCGTCCCGCCATCCGGTCATGGCCTATTCCGGCGGGAGCGACGCCGCAGAGTGGCTTGTGCCGAAGGCGATGTGGTTTGCTGCACACGAGCCTGAGCTATACGCCTCGGCCGAAGTCATCTGCGAATGCATCGATTACGTCAATTTCAGACTGACCGGCCGGTGGGTCGGCTCGCGCATGAACGCGACCTGCAAATGGAACTATGATTCCGTCGCCCGCCGCTTCGCGGAGGATCTCTACGCTGAGTTCGGCGTTCCCGATCTTGCCGGCAAGTTGCCGCGTTCGATTTTCCCGGTCGGAACGCCGATCGAGCGGCTGTCGGCCGGAGCGGCGGCCCATCTCGGACTGTCGAGCCGGCCGATCGTCGCGCAAGGCGGGATCGACGCGCATATAGGCATGGTCGGCGCCGACACGATGGCTCCCGGCGAATTGCTGATGATCGGCGGCACCTCCACCGTGCAATTGTTCCAGCTCGCCCGGGAAACGCCGGTCGACGGCTTCTGGGGGCCCTATCCGCACGCGCTCGTCGATGATCACTGGCTCGTTGAGGCCGGGCAGGTCTCCGCCGGCTCCGTGCTATCATGGCTGTCCCGGGACATGTTCGGGCTCGACGACGCGCGGCTCGACAACCTTTGCCGGGAGGCGGCGGTGCTGCCCGTGGGGGGCGCGGGCATCCTGTCGCTCGACTATTTCATGGGCAACCGCACACCCTATCGCGACCCGCTTCTGCGTGGCGCCTTTCTCGGCCTTTCGCTCGGACATGATCGTGCGGCCCTCTACAGGGCGGCGGTCGAGGGCGTCGCGCTGGCGAGCGCCAATGTGCTCAAACGCATGGGGGAACTTGGCGTCGAGTGCCGCCGCGTGGTTTCGTCCGGGGGCTACGCCCGCAATCCGATCTGGCTGAAGGCGACCGTGGACGCGATGGGCCTGCCGATGCAGATGCTGCCCGACGTCAATCTCACGATCCTGGGCGCCGCAGCCTGCGCCGCGACCGGCGCCGGCCTCGCGAACGACCTTTTCGAGGCGGCAAAGGCAGTCGCCCAACCTTCGGTGGTCGTCGATCCCGACCCCGCCGCGCATGAGCTTTATCGAGAGCTGCTGTCCGAATATAGGGAAGCGACCGAACTCCTTAGACCGCTGATGCGCCGCCTCGCGGCGCGTCAGCTGGAGGGCGTCCGCCGTGTCGTCTGACAGCCTCGACCGTGACGTCCGTTTCCGCAGCCTATCGATTGAGCAGCGTGAACTCCTGATGATCCAGGCGGCGAAGCGCTACTATGACCTCGACATGACGATCGGCGAGCTCGCCAGAGAGCTCGGCCTAACCCGATGGCAAGCGCGGCGGCTTTTGAACGACGCGCGCGATTGCGGCATCGTGCGCATCGAGATCGTGCCGAGGACGGCGCGCAGCCCCGATCTCGAGAGCCGCCTGCAGCGGCGCTTCGGCCTCAGGGAAGCAGTCGTCGTGCGCGAGCAGACGGACGACGACGAAGCGCTGGCGCTCGACAGCGTGGCGCAGGCGGCAGCGCAGTTCATCACCTCTCTCCGCCCTACGTCGCTCATCGGCGTATCCTGGGGGCGCACGATGAGCGCGGTCGCGCGCCGGCTGCCGCCGCTCTGGAACGAGGGCGTCGAAGTTGTGCTGCTCAACGGCGCAATGAATATCCGCTCGCCCTCCACGCGCACGAACAACACGGCCGAGCTTTTCGCCCGCTCAGCGAATGGCGCGGCGACTCTGCTTCCGGTCCCCGCGATCGTCGGCCATGCCGCAACGCGCCTTGCGCTCGAACAGGACCCGACGATCGCGACCGTGCTTGCGCTCGGGCGGCGCGCGCCGGTGATCTGCTTCGGCCTGGGTGCGCTGGCGCCCGACTCCGTCCTGGTGCAATCGGGATTCATCACCACTGATGAGCAGGCCGCGCTCAAGGCGAAGGGCGCGGTCGGAGACATTCTGAGCCGGTATGTCGATCCTTCCGGCGACATCGTCGATCCGCAGCTCGATGCACGAACGATCGGGTTAGAACTTCGCTATTGCGCTGATCGAGAATTCTCGATTGGCGTGGCGGCGGGCGCGGATAAGCACGCGGTCGCGCGCGCCGCGCTCAAGGCTCGATATCTCAACGTACTCGTGACCGACGACGAGACGGCGCGCTTCCTTCTGGAAGAGGAGCGCGTCCATGCGACATGAAACGCTGTCTGGACCAAGGACGTCCGAACGCTGAAGAGCTAGGGAGCCGACGATGTATCTTGAACGGTTCAGACTAGACGGCCGAGTCGCCGTCGTCACCGGCGGCGCGCAGGCGATTGGGCTCGCCTGCGTCGAAGCGCTCTCGGAGGCGGGCGCTCACGTCTATATCGCCGACCGCAATCCTGAGGCGGGAGCCGAGGCCCAGGGGAAGCTCGCAGCAAAGGGTATTCGCGTCGACTTCATTGAGCTGGACGTGACGAATTCCGCCGCGGTGGATGCAGCCGCTGTGCGGGTCTTCAAGGATAAGGGCCGGGTCGACGTTCTCGTGTGCAACGCCGGCATCGCCCGGTCGGAGACGGCCGCCGAGGACCTGACCGACGAGCACTGGCTCAACGTGATCGACGTGAATCTGAACGGGTTGTTCTGGTGCTGCCGCGCTTTCGGACGGCCGATGCTGGCGGCGGGGCGAGGGTCGATTGTGAATATCGGGTCGATGTCCGGCTATATCGTCAACAAGCCTCAGCCCCAGGCGCAATACAATGCGTCGAAGGCTGGTGTTCATCACCTCACGAAGTCGCTCGCTGCGGAATGGGCGCCGCGCGGCGTGCGCGTCAACGCGGTCGCGCCGACCTACATCAACACGCCGATGACTGTCTACGCGAAGCAGAACAAGACCATGTTCGACACTTGGATGGACTACACGCCCATGGCGCGAATGGGCGAAGTCGACGAGATCGCTGCCGTCGTTCTGTTCCTCGCCTCCGACGCAGCGAGCCTCATGGCCGGCTCGATCGTCGTCGCCGACGGAGGATATACCTGCTGGTGACGGTGGGCCGGCCATAGCCGATCCGGTCGGAAGACTCACGTCAGCCCTTCTTCGGGCGCTTCACCGAACTCGCGGATGACTGAAGAGTCCCAATCCGCGTTGACACTACGCCGTTGTTAAAACTGACCGCAAGCTGCGGTCCTCACCCAAACCAAAGACTGATGAAGCACGACGGACGATCGCTCCACACGCTATCTGAGGAATGTTCCGCAAGTTCAGCTAATGCGAACGTCGTCCCTGCATCATTTTGGCGCACGGGATTTGGCTTCCGGAAAGCCGGAGTTTGACGTCTGGCCCGGACCTTGCGTCTTACGGCGACGGGCAATGGGAGGGCAGTTAGACATCAAGCAGGAAAAGTGGCCATGTACTTTCGTGTGATCCTATCCGCCGCGGGGCTGGCCGTTGCCTTCTCGATGGCTCCTGGGCAGGCGGAAGTGCTGACCATCGACTCGACCTTCGCAATCAACGGCATGGTCACGATTGGCGATCCGCCTATTTTGAGTGGCAACATCGACGTTGCTGGCGGGCCTCCCGGCGGGGATTTTGAAGTTCAATCGGCGCCAATTGTTCCCGCCGATACATTCGATCTCAATCCCGGAACGCCCGCTGTCGGGATCGTCCCCGAACCTTCCACGTGGGCGACGACCCTTCTCAGTCTTATGGGCTTCGGTCGATGACGTGCTGCTGCAATGCTAGGTCCGCCGGCCGCTGAGACTGGTCAGCCCCCAAGGCTCGTGCTCGAAAGGCCGACCGGCACGAGTGCGGCAATAACCTCCGCCACGCTCGTATTGCCCTTCAGCCTGTTGTCCTCATTCGTCGGAAAATCGATCCAGCCTTCATTGAAGCCGTCGAGCATGCGCACGCGTGGGGAGGATTGCGCATGCCCTGGGCCCGGAACAGGGCTTCCCATTCCCGATGCGGGATCACCTTGGCGCGCACCGGGCGACCAAGCGCTGCGGCGAACGACTCAGCGAGATCATTGGGAGAGACACGCGCAGGCCCCTCCAGCTCGACCACGCGCACGCCGGTCCAATGTTGCCGGATCAACGTCGCCGCGGCGACGCCAACATCCTTCGCCGCCACCATAGCGAAGCGCTTGTCGAGTGGCGCCAGGAAGCTGTGGATCACGCCTTCGTCGCGCGCCGAGGCGACGTCCCATGCAGCGTTGTCGATGAACCAGCCGGGCCGCAGGAAGGTAACGGGCGCAGACGCCGTGGCGAGCGCCTGTTCCATCAGCGTGCGCTGGGTCAGCAGATTGTCCTCCTCGGCGTCGGCGCCGATGGTCGACAGGCAGACCACGCGGTTGGGGAGGGCGGATTCCAGCGCGGCGCGCACCGCGCCGATCACGCGCCGAGCCTCCGGATAGCCAGGCTCCGGATCGAATTCGGAAGGCGGCAGGATGAACGCCGCTTCGGCTCCAGCGAAGGCCCCTGTGAGCGCTCCCTCATCCTCCATATCGGCTATGGCGATCTCGCAACCACGCGCCCTCCAGTCCTCGCCCTTGGCTCCATCGCGAACGACAGCGCGGACCGGCAGTCCTGCTTCCAACAAGGCATCGGCGAGCGCGCCGCCCACCTTGCCGGTGATTCCTGTGATTGCGTACATGAGATGTCTCCTTTCTCGGATGTGAGTCAGCGGTTGGATGCGGGGCGACGCCAGGTCTCCTCGGGTAGGTGGCGACGTCTCGAGCCCTCTGGTGTGTTGGTGGTAGCGTTCCGTGTGATTCTGCGGACTCAGCGGCCCTCGGCGACCCATTTGAGTGTGGCCAGCCACATCTCGTGGCCACGATGCATGCGACCTTCGTCGGCCTTGCGGAACGCAGCCGCTCCCGGTCCAACGCCAGCTCGTCCATGGCGACGCGACACGCCGATCCGGCACGAATTCCTGCACGCGGCTCTCGATGGCGAGACCGAACGTCGTCCAGCGCCAGCGCACGTCCGGTGCCAGAGAGTGCGCGCCATCCAGCAGACCCACGCCCTGCGCATTGGGATACCAATCCGGCCATACGCGCGCGTCCACGATATGCCGCCAGACCGTCTGGCAGGAGCCGTCCACCCGGTTCTCATTATGCGCGAGGCTCGGCTGGTTCGGCGGCGCCCCCGGCGAGGCGCCGGCCTTCTACCATAGCTGGCTGTTGACGCCGGAGGGCGACGGCTAAGAGGTCTGCTTGTTCGGGTTCGAAGCCGGCGGGCCAGTGGATGTCCATCGCGCGAGCGCCGAGATCGGCGGCCATCTGCCCTTGCGACGTGTCCTTTGCGATCGCAGCGCCGGTCGATGCCGCAAGGGCGAGCCCGATGACCGCGCTTGCCGCCCGTAACCGGCGGCGCCGGGTCGAGTCGATCGAAGTCTTCATCTCTCGTATCTCCTCGTCATGCGTGAGAGGTGGGGCGGTCAGCCGCGGCCGAGCCGGCGATAAAGGCCGTGTTCGAAGGCGCCAGTTCNACTCTACATAGGCCGACATTGTCGGTGATTTTAACGCATAAAGATCAATGCTATAATGACTATCAATCACTGTAGGGTTTCCTCATGAGCTTCGACGCGCGCATCTTGGCCGGCGTCGGCGTGTTGGCGGCGGTCACTGAGACAGGCAATTTTGCTCGCGCGGCCGAAGCGCTGGGTCTGACGCCTTCCGGCGTCAGCCGGGCGGTGGCGCGCCTCGAGGCAAGGGTCGGCGTGCGGTTATTCGACCGCACGCCCCGGTCGGTGACGCTGACCGGGGAGGGCCGGCGGTTCCACGCGCAGGTGATTCCGCTCCTTGCAGGCATCGAGGAAGCTGCGACCGAAGCTGCTGGCGCCGCCGCGGCGGTGAGCGGGAAGCTCAGGGTCAACGTCGATCCGTGGTTCGCGCGCACCGTGCTGGCACCTAGCCTACCCCGATTTCTGCGCGCGTATCCGCTGCTCTCGATCGACCTGATCGTGAGCAACCATCGAGAGGAAATGATGGCGGGTGTGGACGTGGCGGTCCGCTTCGGCCCTGCCGAAGGCGACTCGCTGATCGCCCGCAAGTTGCTCGAGACGCGAATATTGACCTGCGCAGCGCCCGCCTATCTTGACGGGCATGGCGTGCCTTTGACGCCGCACGACCTCCTGCGCCACGAGACGATCCTGTTCCGCGATCCGCTTACCGGTCTACCCTTCCCTTGGGGCTTCTCGCGGAACGGCGAGGAGCTTGACGTTGACGTATCGGGGCGGATGGTGACGGACGATCCCTCGACCGCCATCGAAGCCTGTCTCGCCGGACAGGGCATCTTCCAAAGCCTTGAGTTGGGGCTCGGCCCCTGGCTGGAGCGTGGCGAACTCGTCCATATCCTAATTGACTGGTCGGACGAGATCTATCCGCTGTACGCCTATCATCCGTCTCGCCATCTTCCGCCTGCGAAAGTCAGGGCATTCCTGGATTTCGTGCAAGAGATTGGCTCGAGCCAGACGAGAAACGATAGATAGCGCAATCCCACACCGGCTTGCCCCTGGGAAACGAAGCGTTCCAGTTCCGCTTGCTCGCGGAAGAGCCCATGATGTTGGCGCTACCGGCCAACCATCCCTCCGCGGCGAGACTGGCAGTCGATCTCGCGGAGCTGAGGGCGGATTCGTTTGTTGTTTCCACGTCCGATCGGCCCGGCGATCTACGACGCCGAACGTTGGCGCATGCCGGAAGGCTGGGTTCGATCCAGGGACGAGCCCGTGATCGTTGAAGTGGCTCCGCAGATCGCCTCGGTGATCACGCTGGTGGCTGCAGAGCTCGGCGTCGCGATCGCGCCGGCGTCGATGAGCCAGCTGCATATCACCGGTGTCGCGTACCGCGCGATTGCGGGTGAGGCTCCGATAATGCGGCGGGGCTAGCCTATCGACGCGGCGAAACATCGCCGATTGTGCGCAACATTTCGCGGGCGGTGGCGTGACCAAGTTTCCCAGAGTGGGAATGTCTGCCTCCGACGTTGCCGTCCGTCGCCTGTTCGCGCCTTCCAGTTCCAGCCGCGCCTGCGCAACGGGCGGCAATCTTTCGAAACAAGTTCTTTGTCTGAAACGGAATCTGTGTTATCCTGTCCAGGTTGCCGGAAATCATGCGGCCCTTGACAGGGCCGTTTTCGGGAAGGGGCAGGCGGAAAGATTTTTTTATTTGGATTCGCTCTAACCCATTGAAAAGCCCCGATTCGGCCCCAACGAATCCAAGGAAATCCAAGCAATTCCATTTGGATTTCCTTGGATTTATTTGGCGAGGCCGAACGAGTCGTTTTGCTGAAGCCCGCCCTGCGTCGAGGGATAGGACTCGGCAGGTCCGTTTGATCGTCGCGGTTCAGAAGGACACCCCTCATTCGCCACGCTCGCGGCGGTCTTAGAACCGTAGCCCGCTGTTGATTTCGATCCCGGTGATGACGGCACATAGCGTCGCGCGCCTTGCCGACGCAAGCCAGGGCCACTAAAGTTTGATCCGGCTGGTCCGGAGCTGATAACTTGTCCCCAAAGCCGCGGAAAGCAGCGTCGCCGCACGCACGTCGAATTGGCCGTCGCGCCATTCTCAAAGCCGGCCTGGCGTGCACCGCGAGTGCGGTTTGGGCGCCGGTTCCGATCCGCGCTCGCACCGAACAGCCAGTAAAGATCGGCATGGTCGAGCCCCTCACCGGGGTCTATGCGGCGCTTGCNGAAGGCGAGGTCGCAGGCGCCCGGCTCGCCATCGACGAGATCAACCATACCGGCGGTATTCTTGGCCGTGAAGCGCAGCTGCTGGTTGCTGATTCTGCGAACGATGTCACGACCGGAGTCCAAAGGGCTCACCAGCTGATCGATAAAGATCAGGTCGATTTCATCGCCGGCGACGTCAACTCGGCGGTGGCGCTGGCGATAACGCGGGTGACCGCCGCGAAGCGCAAGCTGCAGGTCGTAACCGGCGGGCATACCGATGAGATCACAAGCAGTCAGTGCAGCTGGAATGTCTTTCGCATCTGCAAATCGACCACAATGGAGGCGAACGCGATCGCCGATACGCTAATCGAAAAATTCGGCGCGAGATGGTATTTTCTGACCCCTGATTACGTGTACGGCCAAACGCTGCAGGCGGCGTTCGAACTTAAGCTTCGCCGGAATGGCGGCAGCTCGGCCGCCGCCATTCTGCCAATCGGCACCGTCGATTATTCGGACGCTCTAACCAACGCGGCCTCATTTCGGCCCAAAGTGCTGATTGATCTCATGAGCGGTGAAGATCAGGTCAACAGCCTCAAACAGATCGCCAGCTTCGGGCTCGCCCAGAACATGGCGGTTGGGGGCGCCCTGTTCGAGCTGGAAACCATCTTATCCGTGCCCGCCGCAGCGCGGACCGGCTGGTGGACCATGGAATGGTGGTGGAATCAGCCTGAGGTCCCGCAGATCAAACCGTTTGACGCGGCCATCCGCAGCCGCACAGGGAAAGCCGCCAGCGCACGCAACTGGTTCGGCTATGCCGGTATCCGCACGCTGGCACAGATCGCCAATCAGGAAAAATCGCTCGATGCGGTCGTCCTCGCCCGTGCGTTGCAGGGATACACTTTGCCGCCGGATCTCGCGCTCGATCCCCATCGCGCATTTTTCCGCGCGGCCGACCATGAATTGATGAGCACGGTCCTGGTCGGCGAGGTGCATCCGCCCCGCGCCGATCCGTTCGACGTGTTCACCGTGCGCGCGCTGGTCGAAGGCGAGCAGGCCGCGGGCCCTGCCGCGGACAGCGGGTGCAAACTCGCCTTCCCAACCTAGCCGGAAACGCCTTCGCAGGAATCGTCGATGGGCTACCCGGTCGGGCGGCGAGGCATCGCGGGAAGGCCCGCCATTTTATCCGCGTTTCGTGGGATTCCAACATGTTGCGGCGCCATTTCCTTCCGGCCGCCGATGCGTCCCATGCGCGAGTGACAATTTAACTGTGCCGTGTTGTTGTAACTGGCGGCTCAGGACATCTGCCCCGGCGGCGCCGGCCGGACCGTAACCTTGTGACCGT
>JGI12659J15293_10000571_pt1 | contig 12061 bp, 10 predicted proteins | sample JacPinW_OM2H0_O1_FD_15293 | JGI IMG/M metagenome (IMG submission 15293) | reverse complement strand
AGGATCGCCCCGGAGCAGGGACGGGCGCCCGCCGCGATCACCGTTCCAGCCGCGGCCCGCCATGAAAAGGGGCCATTGAGCTCAGCCGCATCGGGCATATGCATGTGTCCGCAATCGTCCGCCAATTCGCTCGGCGCGTCCGGCGCCCCGGCGCGATAGGCGGCCGCCGAAAGGCTGAAGGCCGGCCGCTCCCATGCGACGCCAGCATAGGCCGGGGCGGAAGCCAATGCGCGGCGGCGCTCGGTGCGCTCACTCAGCGCCGCAAGGAGCGCCGAGCCCTTTCGCCAGACCAGCCAGGCGCCAATGGCGGCGACGCTGCAATAGCTCGCCAGCTCGATCCAATCGGCGGCGTGGGTCATTTGCGAAGCGGTCGCCTGAAAGACAAATCCGGCCGCGCCGACGAGCACAATCGCGATCAGCGCCTGAAGCAGCGCAGCCATCAGCGCCATAGCCGCGCCGCGTTTCAGCGACGTTTCGTTGGCCAGCATGTAAGAGGCAAGGACGGCCTTGCCGTGTCCCGGACCGGCCGCGTGCACCACGCCATAGGCGAGGCCGAGGCCCATCAGGCCCCAGGCGGCGCCGGGTTGCCCGTGCAGCGCGTGCACTTTGCCTGCGATGAGATGGGTGAGCGACGATTGCTGGGCCATGAGCCAGCCCGTAATTCCCCCTTCTCCGCCGCCCCCGCCCTCGCCGCCCGCGACAGCGAACGGCCGCTGCGAAAGCTGCGCCAGCGCGCTGACGGCCGATCCGCCCCAAACCGCGCATCCAAGACCGGTCCCTAGAATCGCGCGTCTCGTCATGGGCACGCGACGATGGCGGCGCTCGCCATTTTGAAACCGAAATTGGTGCCCGGCGCGAGGTTGGTGAAGAACGACTCGCTCAGTTTCTGCTTGTCGTTCGCCTCGAGCGGCTTCGGCTTCGCGACATTCGCCGTGCACCCCGACGGGGCGGAAACCAGCTTCACCGGCTCCTTGTCGTCAAACTCAAAATCGATGAAAAACTCGGGGTCGGCCACCCGCAAGGTGAGGAACTTGGTGATCGGGGTCGGCGTCTTCAGCGGCAAGGTGACATGGAATTCGACCAGATGGTCGGGCCGCTCCTGCATCCAATAGTCCGTCACGTTGCCGAAATCCATCGACGCGCCGGCGATCTTCAGCGTGGTGAAATAGCCGATCTCGGCCAAGCTGCCGGCGTTCTCCTTGGCCAGCGGGGCGAACTGCTCTTTCTTCACAAGCTGGCCCGCCGGGGCGAGGCCCTGGGTGGCGAAGGACGAATACATCTCATCGAAAACCCAGTCGTGAATCACCGCTGAAACCTTTCCGTCAGGCGTGAACGCGATTTGGCTCTTGACGGTGATCCACACATGCGGGTGTGCGCTCGCCGGCGCCGTCGTAGCGAGCCCGAACGCGAGTCCCACCGCCGCGATACGCCAATTTCGCTGTCGGCCGCCCATAGCGAAGCCTCCTTGCTGGCAAAGTGCGGCGACGAGATGGCGCGGCGCCCGATCATGGTTGAGCGAATCTTAACGCGCCATGGTTCAACGATTCTTAAGGCAATAGGCGCATTCTCGCGCCATGGCGCGTTGCGTTCCGCCTGTACCGCTCATGCTGATCGCGGCTTTGTGTCTCACGAGCTGCGGATTCCCTGGCCGCGAGGAGCGGCCGGTCTGGCGTGCGCAGGCCGAGACCGCCTGCTTCGCCCGCAAGCAAGTCACCCTTTCCGACACCATCGTCTCCGCGCCCGAGATCGAGGGCCCGGGCATCTGCGGCATGACGCGTCCGCTGAAGGTCTCGGCGCTGGATAGCGGCGCGATCGCCGTCGACAAGACCCTGACCATCGACTGTCCGATGATTCCGGCGCTGGAAGCCTGGCTCAACGCCATCGTCGAGCCCGACGCGCAGGCCCGCTTCGGGCAAAGGGTCGCGACTGTCAACGTGTTCGGCGCCTATAGCTGCCGGGGGATCGACAATATACCCGGCGCGCGGCTGTCGGAGCACGCCTTCGGCAATGCGGTCGATGTCGCCGGCTTCACGCTCGCCGACGGCCGGGAGGTCGACTTCGTCCACGACTGGAAGAAGACCGACACCCAGGAAGCCGCGTTCGTGCACGAGGTCCACGCGGGCGCCTGCCAATATTTCACCACCGTCCTGGGTCCCGGCGCGGACGTGTTCCACTACAACCACATCCATCTCGATCTCGCCAATCACGGCTCGACCGACACTGGCCCCCGGCGCATCTGCAAGCCGACGCCGGCGCCAGAGCTCTTGCCCGCGCCTCAGCCCCGCGACGGCTTGCCGCCCGCGCCCGATATCGAGGAGCCCCTCGACATCGCGCACCTGAGCGCGCCGGGCGCCGTCGCCGCTCCCCCGGACGCCGAGCCGGGACCGGGCGACGGACCCGACGGCGCCTTGCCGCCGGCGCCAATAGGCGAGAGCGATCCCGCGCCGCCGATTCTGCCGGCCGGCGCCGGTCCAAGCGTCGACCCGAGCCCGACGTCGTCGATCCGCGACCACGACAACTAGGCCCCGCGGTGAAATCGTCGGCGGCGACCGAATGAGCCCCCGGGGCCATGGTCCAGAGAGCCAAATAAACGCCAATAGCCGCGCTTAAACGCTCTTAAATCCTCGTAAACGCTAGTAAAAGTGCTAGCGTTTACTAGCGTTTATTTTTTCGAATCGAGACTTTTCAAAGGGTTACTAGCGATTCAAATAAGGAAAATCGGGCGCACGTCTCAGACGCGGTGCAAAACGTCTGGCCGCCCTCTCATCTCTGACGACATGTCCTCTCGCTTTCTCCCCCGCGCCGACAAGGCGGCGGGTCGAATCTGGGGACGAGAAAGGTTGTAGCACAAATTCCCGGTTTTAACAACAAATTGTGCAAGTTCGGATTCGCACTGTAGCAGCCGATGCTGTCTGGAGCGCGGCCTGACGCTTTGGAACGCATTAGGGACGTCCGAGATAAGGCGTAGAGCTGACTTTCTCGCGCCTGATTTCCGCACAGCCCAGCCTATTCGACCTCGCGTGCAGTTGGTTCGCGTCAGCGCCCTGGGCCTGTTCAATCAGCTTGGCGACGACCTGCGGATTTGACACATAGAATCGCATGGCTTCCGGCTGTTTCGACGACGGCAGCGCCACGCTCGACAAGGTGATGTAGACAAGGTTCCTGACGAAGCCACCCTGGATCGCCGTTGAGGCGCATGTCGGAGGCGGGCGCCGCGAAGCGCCCGTTTCGTTCGCGAAGCGCCCGTTTCGTCAGCGGAGATTGGGTTGGGTGTCTTTGTAGCTCGGCAGGGCTTGGATCTTTGACCACCAGTCGGCAAAGCCGGGCACGTTGAAAAGTTCGTCCTTGTCCGGGGTGAGCGAGACGTAAAAGGCGATGGGCGCGAGATAGAGGTCGGCGAGACTCAAGTCGCCTGCGATAAAGGGAGACGAGCCCTTCGTTTTCATGGCGAGTTCGATCGCCTTGCGGCCATTCTCGAGGCCGCCCTTGCGCATGGCTTCGTTCTTTCCGCCAACGAAATCCGGAAACAGATGATAGGCGGCGACGCCGCCGAGGATCGCGCCGTAGCCGTAAGAGTCGATGATGCCGATGATCATATCCATGCGAGCACGATCCTTGGGCGTCGATGGGATCAGCGACTTGCCGGGGAGGACATCGTTGAGGTAGCGCGCAATTGCGTTGGTCTCCAGAATGCGCATGCCGTCGTGGTCGAGGACCGGGACTTTGCCGAAGGGATGGCGCTCTCGATGCTCGGGCGTTTTCGGCTCGCCCTTGAGCACGTTGAGCGGCACTTGCTTGAAGTCGGCCACGCCCTTTTCGGCAAGCACCATCTTGACCGTACGGACGTAGGTGGAGCCGTCAAAGCCCCAGAGGGTCATCTCCGACATGGTTCTGTCCTTCTCAAGGCGCCGTTCGGGCGAGCGCTTGAGACTAGATTAAATCGCCGGGACAAGCCAGCGAACCGATATGGATGCAGGCCGCGAGGCAATGCCCTCATGCATGCGAAGCGGGCATCCAGCGAGACCTTGGCGAGATTCTGGGTTCCCGCTTGCGGGGGAATGACACGATGACTGGCTGCGCTTCCTTTGAAGCGCCCTGTTCCTGAGGAGAGCCTCACCCGGCGTCTTCGGTCTTGGCCGCCTTCGGCTTCGAGCCCTTCACGGGCTTGCGCAGGTCGCGCAAGGAATCGTTCTGCGCGATCATCTGGCGGATCGCCTCGACATTCGTGCGCGCGGCGTCGGGAGAAAGGTCGGTCCGGCCGACGGCCTCGGCGTCGCTGAATTTGCCTTCGAGCGCCAGAACCAAAGCAAGATCGCCGCGCATGCGCGCGTCGGCTCTGGGACTTGCGACCGCCTGTCTCAGGGCGTCCTCAGCCGCGGGCAATTGCTTGGCCAGCGCGAGCGAGAGCCCCATGTTGGTGAGCACGCTGGGTTCGCCCGGCGCGATCTTCAGCGCCTCGTGGTAGAATTGCATCGCCCCGGCGTGGTCGCCGAGCCGGTCGGCGACTGTCCCCTGCACCGACATGACGTCCCATCGCGGATCGTCAGGCGTATAGGCGTGGGCGAGGACGTCCTTGGCTTGCGTGAGTTGTCCGGCGTCGGCGAGCGCCTTGCCATATTCGCCGAGCACGTCGAAATCCTTGGGCGTCTTGATGGCTGCTGTCTGGATGACGGCGACGGCCTCGTTGTACCGGGTCAGAGCCCGTAGAGCCCGCGCATATTCGATCGAAGCGGTCTTATCGCCCGGGTTGCGATCATAGCGCTTGCCCAGTTCGTCCGCGTAAGCCCGGAGCTTCGCGTCGTCCGTAGGCTGCGTCGCCGAGGCCGGAATGGAGCCGGTGATGTCGCCGAACTCTTGGCAGCCCGTGAGCGGCGCGGCGAAAGCCGCGAGCGCCGCTACGCACATGGCGCGCAACAAGGCGGGGCGGGAGGACAAGCGCGGCATTGGAGCCCCGGGGGCGGACGGAAACGGCGTTTAACGAGGGTCCATCCCGAACCTTGCTCGAGGCTCTCCACACGGGAGGGTTGGCGCCGAGGTGCGAAAAATGCGCTTTCGACTTCGCCTCGGGCGCGTAGGCAAAACTGGGCGCTGATGCTCGTCGGCTTCATCGGATTAGGCTTTGCGGCATCGGGCCTCCCGAAGAACCGCAAAGCCTCAGGCTCGCGTCCCGTCCCACAATCATGCGACGCGCGCAGGGAGCGTGGTTTCTTCGCCTACCTAGGTGACCCGGCGAGTTCATGCGTCGCGGGGTCTACTGAGGGAGCCCCTCGATCGCGAAAGAGCGGAACTTCGCATACTTATCACCGACCTTGCGCGCTTCCTTGAACTGATCTGAGTTGCGCCACGCCTGCGCCGCATCGAGGCTGTCGAACGCATTGATGGCGACGCGCGTGCCCGGCGACGGCCCCTCATAGACAACGATATTTTGCCCGGCGGCGACGAGGCGCCCGCCCGACGCCTTGATCGAGGCTTGGGCGAGAGGGAGATACTCCTTTTGATATGCGTCCAAGTCGCTGATGCCGATCTCGGTCACGACATAGATGGGCGCGCTGCCTGCAGCGTGGAGACCCTGAACGGCGGCGGCGCCGATCGCAAAACCCGCCAGCAAAGCAAGAGCTATCTGAGATCGAGTTGTCATCGCGTTCCTCCAGATCTGAGCCAAGGCAACATCGCGATCATACACCAGCGACCTTCGGCATAACATCAGCGCGTTGGCATGGCGTCGTGGAAGTCTGGCCCTTGGAGCAGGCCGGCTGGGAGCGCCGAGCCGGCATGGGGGTTTCGATTTGGCCGTGCTATGTTTTTTGCGCGTTCACGACCCGGATGGGCTTGCCATCTAAAAAGGCCTCGGCGTTCTCAACGCTCTGCGGATAAAACTGGCGCCAGGTCTCATCGACCCCATAGCCGAGATGGGGCGTGAGCACGGTGTGATCCGACGCCCGCAATGGATGGTCCTTCGGCAGCGGTTCTCTGTCGTAGACGTCGAGCGCCGCGGTGATCTTGCCGGCTCGAACGGCGGCGAGGAGAGCGGCTTCGTCGATCAGCGGGCCTCGCGACGTATTGATCAGGATCGCGCCCTGTTTCAAGCGGGCGATGTCCTCGGCGCCGACCAGGCCACGCGTGCGCGGCGAGAGCACCATGTGCACGGAGATCACGTCGGCGTCGCGCATGAGATCCGATTTGCCGACCAGGACGGCGCCGGCCTCCTCGGCCTTGGCTGCGGTCAGGTTCGGACTCCAGGCGATGACCTTCATATCGAGCGCGAGCGCAGAGCGGGCGAGACGCGCCCCGAGGCGGCCAAGACCCACAATACCGAGGGTCTTGCCGGCGAGGCCGATGCCGACGGGCACGCCAAACTGGAAACCGCCCGCGCGCATGGCCTTGTCGCCAGCGGGAATCGCGCGGGCGGCGGCGATCATCAGGCCAAGCGCCAGCTCAGCGGTCGCGTAGAGGGCCTCGCTGCGCGGCGTGTTGCAGACCGTCACGCCCTGACGCGTGCAGGCCTCGACGTCGACCGTGGGGTTGGAAGGCCCGGTGATGCCGATCATACGCAGCTTGGGGAGACGGCCGATGAGGCTTTCAGGAAAAGCCGTCCGCTCGCGCATTGTCAGGATGATGTCGAAATCCGCCAGCGCCTGAGCCGCGTCGTCCTCGGAACCGAAAGCGTCAGCGAAGAACGCGAGTTCCGCGCGAGCGGCGAGTCTCGACCAGTCGGCGCTGCTTCGCGCCACGCCTTGCCAATCATCGATGACCGCAATTTTCACGATTTTTTCTCCGGGGCGTTCATATTCGGCCGCGCCAAGATTGTTAGCATAGAGTTTCGCCGCGCTCAGGCGCTTATGCGTCCCAACACGTCCGAAAGGAAAACGCGGCCCGAGCGATAGTTTACGACTTTGCGCGAACTGATTCTGAAGCCCGACAACCAGATCGGATCGAACAGGCTCACGCCCTTCGGCCCCGCCGCTGGACAATCGCCTGAACCTCTTCAACCGTTGGATCGGGAGGATGGTCTTCGCCGCTCGGCGGGATGTTGGCGATGATGCGATAGCGGCACGGCGAGATCAGGAAGATCGGCAGCACCCCCTCGCGCGCCCAATAGACGGCAACCTCGGTATCGGCGAACGGATATCCCTGCATATGGACGTCCGCGAGAATCCAGTCGCTGTTCATTGTCTCCCCCGAGAAGGGAGCTGCGAGCGTGTGGCGCACAATGCTGTGCGCGCCGTCGCATCCGGCGAGCCAGTCCGCATGGACGGTCTCTTCGCGGCCATTCGCGCGGCGAAGAGACGCCTCGACGCCCTCGGCCCCAATCGCGAGCGCTGTGGCTTCCGTGCTGCGCTCGACCGAGACGCCGAGGCGCTGGAGCCTTTCTTCGAGCAGACGCTCGGTGTCCGATTGCGGCAGCATCAACGCGTAAGGATACGGGCTCGGCGCTGAATCCATTTTGACGTGGCCGACCACGGCGCCGTCCGCCGCGACGATATTGACGCCATCGATCTTGAAGCCAGCCTCGACGAAGGGCGACGACCCTCGATCCCCACGGTCGAGGAGTTCAAGCGTGCGGCTCCAGAGCACAATGGCTTTCGATTTGTCTGTGCGCTGTGAGGTCTTGTCCACGATGCGCACCGGAACTCGGTAACGGGTGAGTTCGCAAGCCAGCGTCAGACCTACAGGACCAGCGCCGACGATCAGTACAGACAGGTTCATCGGCCTTCTCCTGATCTCGCTGCGCGCTCGGCGTTCTATCCGTGTTAGCGGAACCCGCTCAGCAAGATATTTCGGCCGGCGTTGCGTCGCCATGCTCGGGTTCGCTCACGCGCCTGAGGGCAGTCGAGGACAGGCTCGAACGTGGTCCGTGCAGAAAGAGGAGCGCTGGCGGCCGCATCGTCGCAAAGCGCGTCGCATCGCGCTCCGGCGCCCGCCAGCGCGCGAGCGCCGCGCCCGCCGGGCTCGAGACCGCCTTCAAGGTCGAGCCGGGCCGATCGACGACCACGATCGGGACCAGATCGGCGATTGAGCGCCAGTGGCGCCACAGATGGAACTGGCCAAGGTTGTCGGCGCCCATGATCCAGACGAAATGGACGCCCGGCGCTCGGCGCTTTAGCCAGCGCAGCGTGCCATAGGTGAAGCGCGAGTNGATCTGCGCCTCAATGTCGGTGACCACAACGCGAGGCCCGACGTCGAGCTGGCGCGCGGCCTCGATGCGCGCGTTGAGCGCCGCGAGGCCGGTCAGCGACTTTAAGGGATTGCCAGGCGTCACAAGCCACCAGACGCGGTCGAGCGCGAGCCGGCGCAGCGCAAGCCGGGTGATGAGCGCGTGCCCCTCGTGCGGCGGATTGAACGACCCGCCGAGGAGGCCAATGCGCATTCCCGTCGCGAACGGCGGCAGGCGCGGAACGGGCGTCACGACTCCGCCTGCGCCGCGAGCAGCTCCGCCTGACGTTCGGCCGTGAGTCCGTCAATGATCTCGTCGAGGCCATCCCCTTCCATGATCCGGTCCAGCGAATAGAGGGTCAGGTTGATGCGATGGTCGGTCACCCGCCCTTGTGGGAAATTATAGGTTCGGATGCGCTGCGATCGGTCGCCGGAACCGACCTGGGAGCGCCGCTCCTGCGCCCGCTCAGCGTCGAGCTTCTGGTTTTTAGCGTCGAGGATGCGCGAGCGCAAAAGCGCCATAGCCTTGGTGCGGTTGCGATGCTGCGACCGCTCCTCCTGCATCGCGACCACCACGCCGGTCGGCAGATGGGTGATGCGAATCGCCGATTCGGTCTTGTTGACATGCTGGCCACCCGCGCCAGAGGAGCGATAGGTGTCGATCTTGAGATCAGCCTCGTTGATCTCGAAGTCCGATTCCTGGGCGATCGGCAGCACGGCGACGGTCGCGGCCGAGGTATGGATGCGCCCCTGGGTCTCGGTCGCGGGCACGCGCTGCACCCGATGGACGCCGCTCTCGAACTTGAGCCGGGCGAAAACGCCGCGGCCGGAGACTTCGGCGACGATTTCCTTGAACCCTCCCGCCGTCCCTTCGCTAGACGACAGGACTTCGACATTCCAGCGCTGCCGCTCGGCGTATTTGACGTACATGCGGAACAAGTCGCCGGCGAACAGGGCTGCTTCGTCCCCGCCCGTGCCCGCCCGGACTTCGATGATTGCGCTGCCCTCGTCGGCGGCGTCCTTGGGCAGGAGCGCGATCTGAATCGCCTTGGACATCGCTTCCGCTTCGGTGTCGACGGCGGCAAGCTCGGCTTCGGCCATGGCGCGCATGTCGGAGTCGAGATCCGGCTCACGCAATAGCGCCATGAGATCGGCGCGCTCCTTTTCTTTGGACTGGAAGGCTTCGATCGCCGCGACCACCGGCTCAAGCTCGTTGAGCTCGCGCGACAATGCGGAATATTGCGCGCCGGAAGCCCCCTCGGTGAGGCGAGCGGAGATTTCCTGGCGGCGGCGGAGGATGAGTTCGAGATTGTCGTTGGCGGCCATTGCGTAAGCTCAAGAGGCGGAAGCGGCGGGTGTTTAAGGACGCTCGCGTCGCTAGAGGCGCACTTGCAGGCGGTCCGCCAGCCGCTGAAGCGGTTGCCGCAAGGATGCGTCCTCGCGCCCTTTGGCCAGCATCGCCTCGACCTCGCGCTCCGCCTCGCCGATATTGAGCGACAGCGTCATCGCCTTGACGGGTCCGATCGAGGTCGCGGACATCGACAATTCGCGGTAGCCGATCGCCATCAGCGCCATCGCTTCGAGGGTCTGTCCGCCCATCTCCCCGCACAGGGTCACCGGCGTCCCGTGTCGCTCGCCCGCCTGCGCGATCGAGCGCAGCGCGCGCAAGAAGCCCACGCTCAACGGATCGAAGCGGTTGGCGACCCGGCGGTTGTCGCGGTCGACCGCGTAGAGATATTGCATCAGGTCGTTCGAGCCGACTGAAAGGAAGTCCGCGGCTACGGCGATCTCGTCGAGCTGCCACAAGAGCGAGGGCACTTCGACCATCACTCCGAGACTGGTCGTGCGCGGCGGCTCATGGCCGTGGCTTTGGCTCCAGTTGAGTTCGTGATCCAACATCGAGCGCGCGACTCTGTATTCGTCAACGGTCGAGACCATGGGAGCCATGATCTTGAGATCGCGGCCCGCAGCAGCGCGAATGAAGGCGCGAAATTGCATCCGCAGCAGCGCCGGACGGTCGAGCCCGATGCGAAGGGCGCGCCATCCGAGTGCCGGGTTTTGCTCGTCTATGCCCTTCATGTAGGGCAGGAGCTTGTCGCCGCCGATGTCGAGCGTGCGGAAGGTGACCGGCCGCTCGCCGGCGGCGTCGAGGATGGCGCGGTAAAGCTGCTGCTGCGCGCCTGGCCGGGGAAAGCGCGCAGCGAGCATGAACTGCAATTCGGTGCGGAAGAGGCCGATCGACTGCGCCCCGGTTTCCGCTAGATGCGGCATGTCGACAAGCAGCCCGGCGTTCATGTGCAGGCCGATCGACACCCCGTCGACAGTGGCCGTCGGCGTATCGCGGAGAGCGCGATATTGCGCCTGGCGCCGGGCGCGCATACGCGCCTTTTCGGCATAAGCCGCCTCGACGTCCGCCGGGGGGCGGAGATGGATCTCGCCCGCGTCGCCGTCGACGATGATCGCATCGCCATGCTCGACGATTTCGGAGATATTCGCGATATCGCTCACGGCGGGAACGCCGAGTGCGCGGGCGACGATGGCGATATGGCTCGAGGCGCCCGCCTCCTCCAACACCAGACCGCGCAGCCTGGCGCGGTCGTAGTCGAGCAGCGCCGCCGGGCTCATCGAGCGGGCGACAAGGATGGCGTTNTCNGGCAGCTCGTCCGGCAGCAGAACCAGGCTCTGGCCGGCAAGCTGATGCAAGAGGCGATTGGCGATGTCGGTCAGGTCGTGGAGCCGATCGCGCAGATAAGGATCAGTCTGGCGCTGCAGCTTGGCGCGGGCGTCGTTGTGGACGCGTTCGACCGCGGCCTCAGCGGTCAGGCCGGAACTCACCGCCTCACGCAGCCGGCGCAGCCAGCCGCGATCGTGCGCGATCATTCGGAAGGCCTCGAGCACGTCGCGGTGCTCGCCCCCGACCCCGTCGTCGTTGCGGTCGATGAGATCGTCGACCGAGGCCCGCATGGCGCTGATCGCCGTCTCGAGCCGAACGAGCTCCGATTCGACATCGTCGGCGACGATGGTGGACACCGTCACCCGCGGCTGGTGCATCACCACATGCCCGAGCCCGAGCCCGTCGGCGATGCCGACGCCTTTGAGCGACATTTGCCGGCGCACAGCGATCGGCGCCCCCTGGGCGGCTATCCCCTGCAGTTCTCCGGACGCGATCATCTCGGCCAGCAGCATGGCGGTCGTCTGCAGCGCCTCGAGCTCTTCCTCCGAATAGGCGCGCCGCGCGCGGTTTTGCACCACCAGCACCCCGATCGTGGCCCCGCCGCGCAACACGGGCACGCCGAGGAATGACTGGTAGATTTCTTCGCCCGTCTCTGGTCTGTAGGAAAAGGCCGGGTGATGCTGCGCGTCCGACAGCGCCAGCGGCTCGGCACTGGAGACAATCAAGCCGACAAGGCCTTCGCCAGGCCGCATCGTGGTCAGATGGACCGCCTCACGGTTGAGGCCCTCGGTGGCGAACAGCTCCATCGCTCCGTCCGCGCGCACGACGTAGAGCGAGCACACCTCGGCCACCATGTTGGAGGCGATGAGGACGACGATCCGGTCCAGGCGCGCCTGAGCGGTGACGGGTTCCGCCATCACCTCGCGGAGCCGCCGCAACAATAGACGCGGTCCGCCCGGCGCGCGCATCAACAACGTCCTATTCGTCGCCGGCCGATGAGTCGGCCGATTGAGTTATGCAATGATCACGCCGGAGGAAGACCGCTCCCCGGAATGCGTTTCCCACCCGTTTCCTCAATTAGCTTGAGGCGGTATAGAAACGAAATGCGGGCGCGGCAAGGCCGGACTGGCCGCCTCTCAGGGCAAAGTGCTAAATCGTTAAGCGGCGAAGAGGTTTGTCCGGAACGCGGGATCGATGCAGGCTCTGAGGCGTTTTCGGCGTAGCGAGCCGCGT